>Ga0247820_10000187_pt1 | contig 31147 bp, 28 predicted proteins | sample 13C_Glucose_Day1_2_FD_192480 | JGI IMG/M metagenome (GOLD analysis project Ga0247820, IMG submission 192480) | Soil microbial communities from agricultural site in Penn Yan, New York, United States - 13C_Glucose_Day14 | ecosystem: Environmental > Terrestrial > Soil > Agricultural land | place...
TAACGAAGAGCCTGAAATGACCGACTACAAAGCCACGCTTAACCTTCCGGACACCGCCTTCCCCATGAAGGCCGGCCTGCCTCAGCGCGAACCGCAGATCCTGCAGCGCTGGGACAGCATTGGCCTGTACCAGAAGCTGCGCGAAATTGGCAAGGATCGTCCCAAGTTCGTCCTGCACGACGGCCCGCCCTATGCCAACGGCAAGATTCACATCGGTCATGCGCTGAACAAGATCCTCAAGGACATGATCGTCCGTTCCAAGACCCTGGCCGGCTTCGATGCGCCGTACGTGCCGGGCTGGGACTGCCATGGCCTGCCGATCGAGCACAAGGTCGAGGTCACCCACGGCAAGCACCTGTCCGCCGACCGCACCCGCGAGCTGTGCCGCGAATATGCCGCCGAGCAGATCGAAGGGCAGAAGACCGAGTTCATCCGCCTGGGCGTGCTGGGTGACTGGGACAACCCGTACAAGACCATGAACTTCGCCAACGAGGCCGGTGAAATCCGCGCCCTGGCCGAAATGGTCAAGCAAGGCTTCGTGTTCAAGGGCCTGAAGCCGGTGAACTGGTGCTTCGATTGCGGTTCGGCCCTGGCCGAGGCCGAAGTCGAGTACGCCGACAAGAAATCGCAGACCATCGACGTTGCCTTCCCGGTAGCCGACGAGGCCAAGCTGGCCGCTGCCTTCGGCCTGGCTTCGCTGGCCAAGCCGGCCGCCATCGTGATCTGGACCACCACCCCGTGGACCATCCCGGCCAACCAGGCGCTGAACATCCACCCCGAGTTCAAGTACGCCCTGGTCGACACCGGCGAGCGCCTGCTGGTACTGGCCGAAGAGCTGGTCGAGTCGTGCCTCAAGCGCTACAGCCTGGAGGGCTCGGTCATCGCCACCGCCCAGGGTTCGGCGCTGGAACTGATCAACTTCCGCCACCCGTTCTACGACCGCCTGTCGCCAGTCTACCTGGCCGACTACGTCGAACTGGGCGCCGGTACCGGCGTGGTGCACTCCTCGCCAGCCTACGGTGAAGACGACTTCGTCACCTGCAAGCGCTACGGCATGGTCAACGACGATATCCTCACCCCGGTGCAGAGCAACGGCGTGTATGTCGACTCCCTGCCATTCTTCGGCGGTCAATTCATCTGGAAGGCCAACCCGGCCATCGTCGAGAAGCTGAGCGAAGTCGGTGCGCTGATGCACACCGAAACCATCAGCCACAGCTACATGCACTGCTGGCGCCACAAAACCCCGCTGATCTACCGCGCCACCGCGCAGTGGTTCGTGGGTATGGACAAGCAGCCGACCACCGGCGAGCCGCTGCGTGAGCGTGCACTGAAAGCCATCGAGGACACCAAGTTCGTCCCGGCCTGGGGCCAGGCGCGCCTGCATTCGATGATCGCCAACCGCCCGGACTGGTGCATCTCGCGTCAGCGCAACTGGGGCGTACCGATCCCATTCTTCCTGCACAAGCAGACCGGCGAGCTGCACCCGCGCACCGTCGAGCTGATGGAAGCAGTGGCCAAGCGCGTCGAACAGGAAGGCATCGAGGCCTGGTTCAAGCTGGACGCCGCCGAACTGCTGGGCGCTGAAGCCGAGCAGTACGACAAGATCACCGACACCCTCGATGTGTGGTTCGACTCGGGTACCACCCACTGGCATGTGTTGCGTGGCTCGCACGACATCGGCCACGCCACTGGCCCGCGTGCCGACCTGTACCTGGAAGGTTCCGACCAGCACCGCGGCTGGTTCCACTCGTCCTTGCTGACCGGTTGCGCCATCGATGGCCACGCGCCGTACCGCGAGCTGCTGACCCACGGCTTCACCGTGGACGAGAACGGCCGCAAGATGTCCAAGTCGCTGGGCAACACCATCGAGCCGGAGAAGGTCAACAACACCCTGGGTGCCGATATCCTCCGCCTTTGGGTCGCCGCTACCGACTATTCCGGTGAAATGGCTGTTTCCGAGCAGATCCTGCAGCGCAGCGCCGACGCCTACCGGCGTATCCGCAACACTGCACGCTTCTTGCTCTCCAACCTGTCCGGCTTCGACCCGGCCCGCGATCTGCTGGCCCCGGAGGACATGCTGGCGCTGGACCGCTGGGCCGTAGACCGTACCCTGCTGCTGCAGCGCGAGCTGGAAGAGCACTACAGCGAGTACCGTTTCTGGAACGTCTACTCCAAGGTGCACAACTTCTGCGTGCAGGAACTGGGCGGCTTCTACCTCGATATCATCAAGGACCGCCAGTACACCACCGGCGCCAACAGTGTCGCCCGCCGTTCCTGCCAGACCGCGCTGTACCACATCAGCGAGGCGCTGGTGCGCTGGATCGCGCCGATCCTGGCGTTCACCGCCGACGAGATCTGGCAGTATCTGCCAGGCGAGCGCAACGAGTCGGTAATGCTCAACGGCTGGTACCAAGGCCTGAGCGAGCTGCCAGAAGGCAGCGAACTGGACCGCGCCTACTGGGACCGCGTGATGGCCGTCAAGGCATCGGTCAACAAGGAACTGGAAAATCAGCGTACCGCCAAGGTCATCGGCGGCAACCTGCAAGCCGAAGTCACCTTGTACGCCGACGAAGGCCTGAGCGCCGACCTGGGCAAGCTGGGCGACGAACTGCGCTTTGTGCTGATCACCTCGGCTGCCAGTGTGGTGCCGTTCGTGCAGGCGCCGGCCGAAGCCGTGGCCACCGAAGTCGAAGGCCTCAAGCTGCAAGTGGTCAAGTCCGGCCACGCCAAGTGCGGCCGTTGCTGGCACTTCCGCGCCGACGTCGGCAGCCACCCGGAGCATCCGGAAATCTGCGGCCGTTGCGTCGACAACCTCAGCGGTTCCGGCGAGGTGCGCCACTATGCCTAACCCTGCAGCGGGGCGCTTCGGGCGCCTTGCATGGCTTTGGCTGAGCCTGGTGGTACTGGTCCTCGACCAGGCCACCAAGCTGTATTTCAACAACGCCCTGACCATGTACCAGCAGATCGTCGTCATCCCCGACTACTTCAGCTGGACCTTGGCCTACAACACCGGCGCGGCGTTCAGCTTCCTGGCGGACAGCTCCGGCTGGCAGCGCTGGCTGTTCGCCCTGATCGCCGTGGCGGTCAGTGCCGTGCTGGTGGTGTGGCTCAAGCGCCTGGGGCGCAACGAGACCTGGCTGGCCGTGGCGCTGGCGCTGGTGCTGGGTGGCGCGATCGGCAACTTGTACGATCGCGTCGTGCTCGGCCATGTGGTCGACTTCATCCTGGTGCACTGGCAGAACCGCCATTACTTCCCGGCCTTCAACCTGGCCGACAGCGCCATCACCGTCGGTGCGGTGATGCTGGCGCTGGATATGTTCAAGAGCAAGAAGTCCGAGGATCCGGTCCATGACTGACACCCGTATCGGCCAGAACACCGAAGTCACCCTGCACTTCGCGCTGCACCTGGAAAACGGCGACACCGTCGACAGCACGTTCGACAAGGCCCCGGCCACCTTCAAGGTTGGCGATGGCAACCTGCTGCCAGGTTTCGAGAACGCGCTGTTCGGCTTCAAAGGCGGTGACAAGCGTACCGTCGTGGTGGCCCCGGAGAACGCCTTCGGCCAGCCCAACCCGCAGAACGTGCAAGTCATGCCGCGGTCCCAGTTCGAGGGCATGGAGTTGTCCGAAGGGCTGTTGATCATCTTCAACGACGCCGCCAACACCGAGCTGCCAGGTGTGGTCAAAGCGTTCGATGACGACCAGGTGACCATCGACTTCAATCACCCATTGGCTGGCAAGACCCTGACCTTCGAGGTGGAGATCCTCGAGGTGAAGGCCCTGTAAGCCTGGAGCCGAGCATGCAAATCAAACTCGCCAACCCTCGCGGCTTCTGCGCGGGGGTCGACCGGGCGATCGAGATCGTCAACCGCGCGCTGGAAGTCTTCGGCCCGCCGATCTACGTGCGTCACGAAGTGGTGCACAACAAGTTCGTGGTGGAAGACCTGCGCAACCGTGGCGCCATCTTCGTCGAAGAGCTGGACAAGGTACCGGACGATGTCATCGTCATCTTCAGTGCCCACGGCGTTTCCCAGGCCGTGCGCCAGGAAGCCGCTGGCCGTGGCCTGAAAGTGTTCGATGCCACCTGCCCGCTGGTGACCAAGGTGCACATCGAAGTGGCCAAGTACAGCCGCGACGGCCGTGAGTGCATCCTCATCGGCCACGAAGGGCACCCGGAAGTCGAAGGCACCATGGGCCAGTATGACGCCAGCAACGGTGGCGCCATCTACCTCGTCGAAGACGAGGAGGATGTTGCCAACCTGCAGGTGAAGGACCCGGACCACCTGGCGTTCGTTACCCAGACCACACTGTCGATGGACGACACCAGCCGCGTCATCGACGCCCTGCGTGCGCGTTTCCCGAACATTGGTGGCCCGCGCAAGGACGACATCTGCTACGCCACCCAGAATCGCCAGGACGCGGTCAAGCAACTGGCGGACGAGTGTGATGTGGTACTGGTGGTCGGCAGCCCGAACAGTTCCAACTCCAACCGCCTGCGCGAGCTGGCCGAGCGCATGGGCACCCCGGCTTACCTGATCGACGGTGCCGAGGACCTGCAGCGTGGCTGGTTCGACCAGACGGCGCGGATCGGCATCACCGCCGGTGCTTCTGCCCCTGAAGTGTTGGTGCGTGGCGTGATCGAACAGCTCAAGGCCTGGGGTGCCACCGGCGCTGAAGAACTGGATGGGCGGGAAGAGAACATCACCTTCTCCATGCCCAAGGAGCTGCGGGTTCGGTCGCTGATCTGACCGCGCTTTCGGGCGCGATCTCCCTGTAGGAGCGGCCTTGTGTCGCGAACGGGCTGCAAGGCAGCCCCAGGATTTCAGCGTTAGAGCTGGCATTGCCGGGGCCGCTTTGCGGCCCGTTCGCGACACAAGGCCGCTCCTACAGAGACTGCGTCGATCTGCTGGCGGAGCCTTTGCACCGGGAGTTTCTGGCCTCTCCCATTTCTACCCTGACCCTGCCAGTCTGTGCCATCACCACTCGATACTGGCTAGTTGGGGTCAAGCGCTCGCAAACCTCCATCGTTGAACCAAACCAGTTATTGTTCGCCCCCAGCGGAACCCCCTGCGCACTGAACTTCAGTTGCCCGCCGCCATTGCTGGTGATCGTCAGCGGCCGTGAAAGGCGCTGCTCGCGCAGCACCTGCTGGTTATGCTCCAGCATCACCCGCCAACCATTCCCCCAATCACCATCCAGCGCCTGCACCAGCACCGGCTGGCTCTGCAGCATGGCATGGCTGCGCGCACTGCGCAGCGCCTGCGCCAAGTCACGCGCAGCCGCCGCCCTGTGCAGGTCGTCGCTCAATCTGGCGTAGGCCGGCATGCCGAGCTGTGTCAGCAATATGGCCACCGCCAGGGCCGACAACATTTGTATCAGTGTTACACCTCGTTGCTTCACCGTGCATTCCTCCCTGGAAGTGCTTGGCTATAGCTTCACGGTCGTTGGACCGGCGGTCCAGTCGCCCGGGTTCAATGCAATTGCAGGAAAAGTCGCAGGAGGTGCAGGGATGCGCGCAATACAACGGGGCATGACGCTTCTGGAAGTGTTATTGGCGGTGGGCGTGGTGGCCGTGGGTATGTTCGCAGCAGCAGGCTTGCAACTGCGGGCATTGCAAGCTGCCGAGGACGCGCGCCGCGATGGGCAGGCGCTGATGGCGGCGCACAGTGAGCAGGAAAGGGGGCGGCCATGAGGCGCGGCCAGCGTGGTTTCGGCTTGCTTGAGGTGATGCTGGCGCTGACCATCGGGTTGCTGCTGTTGGCGGCCGCCAGCCAGCTCTTTACCTCGGCCCACCACGCATGGCGGCTGCAAAGCACGGCAGTACGCATGCAGGATGAGGCACGCCTGGCATTGCTGCGAATGGCCCAGGATATCCGCATGACCGGGATGTTCGGCTGCCTGCGACTTCGGCCACAGCACTTCAGCAGTTCCAGCGCAGAGCACGCATTTACCCGGCCGATGGAAGTCGAAGCATCCACCCTGAGCCTGGTCGTGACGGAGTTGCCTGGGCAAGCCGGGGCGCCGCTGTGGTTCCTGCACACGGACTGCACAAGCGAAGTGTCTGTGGATGACAAGTTGAAGGAGGGCTACCCACAGGTTTACCCCATCAGCAGATATGTCTACCAGCTCCAGGGCAATACGCTGAAATTCAAACGCAACAACAGCAACTTCCAGCCGCTGGTTGAGAATGTGCGGTCCATGCGTTTCCAGCGTGTGCAAGTGGCGCAAGGTGAGCGGGTGGATATTGCCCTGACGCTTTACGAACCCACGCTCGAACTCGAACAACGCCATGAACTGAGCGTGGCGATCCGCAATCCGGTGCCGGCCTCATGAGTGGTCAGCGTGGCATCGTCCTGTTGGTGGCCCTGGTCTTGAGCACGCTGCTGGGGTTGCTTGCGGCGTCCGCCCTGCGTGATGCGCTAGCGGCAACGCGGATGACTGGTTATCTGAGCGAAGGCCTGCTGGCGCTGGAGCAGGCCGAGGACACGTTGCTGGCAGGGGCAGGCGAGCTCGAACGGGCTCCTCCCGACCCTTGCAAAGTGTGCCCGCCACCAGTTCGACCGCACGATCTGAGCGGGCAGTGGCAGCGCACACGAACTGGCTACTTCCACTTGCAGAATCTGGGTACCAGCGATTACGCCGCGCATATGCCGGAAGGGCAGCAGGTCACCCTGTACCGAGTCACCGCCGTCAGCCTGCAAACCCAGTCACGGCATGTGCTGGAAGCGGTCTATGCCATGGACGGCGACACAACCCGGCGCATTGCCTGGCGGCAGAGATTGCGAGGAGACTGACATGCAGCAAGGCTTGAGCCTGATCGAGTTGTTGATTGTGCTGGCCGTGACCGGCATTCTGGCAGCCATTGCCTACCCCAGTTACAGCGACCAGTTACGGCGAGCTGCGCGCAGCGAAGTGGTTGGCCTGCTGCATGATGCCGCCCTGCGCCTGGAACGCCACCGCGTACGCACTGGCCAATACGCCGAGGGCGACCCGGCCTTGCCCGATGGTACCCGCTATTACAGCCTGCAGGCCCAGCGTGACAGCGACACCTTCACGCTGCGCGCCCGGCGGCTGCCGAACGGGCTGATGGCACAGGACCGCTGCGGCGATTTCCAGCTCGACCAGGCTGGCGTGCAGCGCAATCCGGGGGCCGTCGAAGACAGCGTGCACTGCTGGGGAAGCTGAAGGTTGAATGATGCCCGGTGCATCGCGGATTTACTTCAGGTGTTGGATCGACAGATGAGCAAGCAAGTAGTGGTGGTCGGTGGCGGGGTGATCGGCCTGCTGACGGCATTCAACCTGGCGGCGAAGGTCGGGCAGGTGGTGGTGTGTGATCAGGGTGAAGTCGGCCGCGAGTCGTCCTGGGCCGGCGGTGGCATCGTCTCGCCACTGTACCCGTGGCGCTACAGCCCTGCGGTGACCGCCTTGGCACACTGGTCGCAAGACTTTTATCCACAGCTGGGCGAGCGCTTGTTCGCCAGCACCGGCGTCGACCCCGAAGTGCACACTACCGGCCTGTACTGGCTCGACCTGGACGACGAGGCCGAAGCGCTGGCCTGGGCCGAGCGTGAGCAGCGGCCGCTGAGTGCCGTGGATATCTCGGCGGCCTATGACGCAGTGCCAGTGCTGGGCCCAGGCTTCAAGCGTGCGATCTACATGGCCGGCGTGGCCAACGTGCGCAACCCGCGCCTGGTGAAGTCGCTCAAGGCGGCGTTGCTGGCGTTGCCCAACGTGACCTTGCGTGAGCACTGCCAGATTACCGGCTTCGTCGAGCAAGGCGGCCGCGTGACCGGTGTGCAGACGGCAGACGGTGTGCTGGCAGCGGATGAGGTGGTGCTGAGTGCCGGCGCCTGGAGTGGCGACCTGCTGCGTACGCTAGGCCTGGAGCTGCCGGTGGAGCCGGTGAAGGGCCAGATGATTTTGTTCAAGTGTGCCGACGACTTCCTGCCGAGCATGGTGCTGGCCAAGGGGCGCTATGCGATCCCCCGGCGTGACGGGCATATTCTGGTGGGTAGCACGCTGGAGCATGCCGGGTATGACAAGACCCCGACCGGCGAAGCGTTGGAGAGCCTGAAGGCGTCGGCGGTGGAGTTGCTGCCTGAGCTCGAGGGGGCCCCGGTGGTGGCGCATTGGGCCGGGCTGCGGCCGGGGTCACCGGAAGGTATTCCGTATATCGGGCCGGTACCGGGGCATCAGGGGTTGTGGTTGAACTGTGGGCATTACCGCAACGGGCTGGTGCTGGCGCCGGCTTCATGCCAACTGTTTACCGACCTGTTGACCGGGGCAGAGCCGATCATTGACCCGGCGCCGTATGCGCCAGTCGGGCGTTTGAACTGAGGGCCTCTTCGCGGGTAAACCCGCTCCCACAGGGATCGCACGGTTTTCGAAACCTGCGATGTACCTGTGGGAGCGGGTTTACCCGCGAAAGGGCCGGAGAGGGCAGTAGGGGTTTCAGCCGGTAATCGGTGCCTGCAAGTGCCGGCTCGGGTAATGCTGCTCATACACCTTGCACACTCGCAGCACCTGCTCATCGGCAAAGCGCCCGGCGACCACTTGCAGCCCCACCGGCAACCCCTCGCGGGTGAACCCGCACGGCACCGAAGCCGCCGGCTGCTGGGTCAGGTTGAAGGGATAGCTGAACGGCGTCCACTCCATCCACTGCGCCATCCCCGAACCAGGCGGCACATTGTGCCCGGCCTCGAATGCCACCAGCGGTAGCATCGGCGATACCAGCACGTCATAGCGCTGGTGGAAGGCATTCATCCTGGCGATCAACTCTGCCCGTGCCTCCAGGGCCTGGGTGTATTCGCCAAGGCTGATTCGCGCTCCCTGTTCGGCAATCCAGCGCAGCCCTGGGTCAAGCAGCGCCCGCTGTTCATCGCTGAACGCACTGGCCAACCGCGCCGCACCGGCAAACCACAGGGTGTTGAACGTCTCCAGCGGGTCGCCGAACCCCGGGTCGACTTCTTCAACCTTTGCGCCCAGCCGTGCCAGGCGCTGCACGGCCTGGGCCACCAGTGCCTGGACCTGCCGGTCGACCTGCACGTAGCCGAAGTTGGCACTGTAGGCGATGCGCAGGCCGCTCAGGTCCTGCTCCTGGCCCAGCCACGGCGCTTGCCTGGGTGCGCCAGCCAGCCCGTCACGGGCATCGGGGCGGGCGACGCAGTCGAGCATCAGTACCGAATCGTCGACGGTGCGCGTCATCGGCCCCAGGTGCGACAGCACGGTCATTGCACTGGCGGGCCATTGCGGTACGTAGCCAAAGGTCGGCTTGATGCCGAACGTGCCGGTAAAGGCGCAGGGGATGCGAATCGAGCCGCCGGCATCGCTGCCCTGGTGCAGTACGCCCAGGTTCAGTGCGGCTGCCGCCGCGGCACCACCGGACGAGCCGCCGGCGGTCAGCCGCGTATCCCAGGGGTTGCGGGTGATGCCGTACAGCGGGTTGTCGGTCACCCCCTTCCAGCCGAACTCCGGCGTGGTGGTCTTGCCCACCAATACAGCGCCGGCTTCGCGCATGAAGGCCGTGAAGGGCGCATCGACTTCCCACGGGCCGGCGCCCGAGGTGGTGCGCGAGCCCTTGCGTGTGGGCATGCCGCGGGTCAGGGTCAGGTCCTTGATCGAGGCGGGTACGCCATCCAGCCGGCCGCAGGGCTCGCCACGCTGCCAGCGCTGTTCGCTGGCGCGGGCGGCGACGCGGGCACCTTCGCCGTCGACATGGCAATAGGCGTTGACCGCCGGGTTGTGCAGGTCGATGCGCGCCAGCACATCGTCGATCACCTCGACCGGTGACAGTTGGCGGCGCTGGTACAACTCGAGCAGTTCGACGGCGGTGAACTCGCCAATCGCGGTTTTCTGGGTCATTTCAACGGGCTCCCGGGTTGGCGGCCTGGAACATGGCGCGCAGCAGAACATCGCAGCCATCGGCCAGGTCCTGTGGCGCGGCATTTTCGATTTCGTTGTGGCTGATGCCGCCCTCGCAGGGCACGAAGATCATCCCGGCCGGGCCCAGTTCGGCGAGGAAGATTGCGTCGTGGCCGGCGCCGCTGACGATATCCATGTGGCTCAGGCCCAGCTCCCGCGCGCCTTGGCGCACGGCGTCAACGCACTGCTCGGCGAAGTACAGCGGCGGGAAGTCGGCGGTTGGCGTCAGTTCAAAACTCAATCCGTGCCTTGCCGTGCTGGTTTCAATGGCTGCGCGTACTTCGCTGACCATGGTGGCGAGGTGCTCGGGGTCGAGGTGGCGCAGGTCGATGGTCATCTGCACCTGGCCGGGGATGACATTGCGCGAGCCCGGGTGCAGGTTCAGGCAGCCGACGGTGCCGCAGGCATGCGGCTGGTGGGCGTGCGCCACGCGGTTGACCGCAGCCACCACCTCGGCGGCACCGACCAGGGCATCCTTGCGCAGGTGCATCGGAGTAGGGCCGGCATGGGCCTCTACGCCGGTCAGTACCAGGTCGAACCATTTCTGCCCAAGGCAGCCCTGGACCACGCCAATGGTGGTGCGCTGGTCTTCCAGCACCGGGCCCTGTTCTATATGCGCCTCGAAGTAGGCGCCGACGGCATGCCCGGTGGGCACGCGCGGGCCGGCGTAACCAATGCGCTGGAGTTCCGCGCCTACCGACAGGCCCTGGTCGTCGACCTTGGCCAGGGTCTCCTGCAGGCCGAACTTACCGGCGAACACCCCCGAGCCCATCATGCATGGCGGGAAGCGCGAGCCTTCCTCGTTGGTCCATACCACCACTTCCAGCGGGGCTTCGGTGGTCAGGTTCAGGTCGTTCAGGGTGCGCAGCACCTCGAGGCCGGCCATGACGCCGTAGCAGCCATCGAACTTGCCGCCGGTGGGTTGGGTGTCGATGTGGCTGCCGGTCATCACCGGTGGCAGTGCCGGGTTGCGGCCGGGGCGGCGGGCGAAGATGTTGCCGATGGCGTCGATGCTGACCGTACAACCGGCTTCTTCGCACCAGCGCACGAACAGGTCGCGGGCCTGGCGGTCGAGGTCGGTCAGGGCCAGGCGGCATACGCCGCCTTTGGCGGTGGCGCCGAGCCGGGCCAGGTCCATCAGCGATTGCCAGAGGCGTTCGCGGTTGACCAGCGGGCCCTGGCCGAGCAGGTGTTGCGAGGGATCGATGCGGGTGTTCATGGTTCATCTCTCCTGAAAGTACTGGGTTGCGTGTACCGGCCTCTTCGCGGGTGAACCCGCTCCCACAGGGATATCACCGGCCTGAAGACAGTGAGGTCTCTGTGGGAGCGGGTTTACCCGCGAAGAGGCCGGCACAGGTAAACAAGGTCTGGGTCAGGCGCTCAGGGCCAGATACCGGTTCTTGACACTCGGGTCCTCGCGGAACTGCGCCGCACTGCCCTGGTAGGCAACCCGACCCTGCTCCAGCACGTAATGGCGGTCAGCCAGGGCGTCGCAGACCATCAGGTTCTGCTCCACCAGCAGGATCGACAGGCCTTCGTCCTTGATCCGCCGCAAAATCTTCACCAGCTCGTCGACAATCACCGGGGCCAGGCCTTCAGTCGGTTCGTCGAGGATCAGCAGCTTCGGCCCGTTGAGCAGGGCGCGGGCGATGGCCAGCATCTGCTGTTCGCCGCCGGAAAGGGCGAAACCGCCGTTGCGGCGCCGCTCCTTCAGCCGTGGGAACATGCTGTACACGTCTTCCAGCTGCCAGCGGCTGTCCTTGCGTGCGGCAATCCTCAGGTTTTCCTCAACGCTTAGCTGGCGAAAGATGCCGCGGTGCTCCGGTACCAGGGCAATGCCGAGCCGGGCGATATCGAAGATTTCGCGGCCGACCAGCTGCTGGCCGTTGAAGCTGATCTGCCCCTGCCGTGGGCGGACGATGCCGAGGATGCTGCGCAGGGTGGTGGTCTTGCCCGCGCCGTTGCGCCCCAGCAGGGTCACCAGTTCGCCAGCCTCGACCTTGAGCGAGACGCCTTCGAGCACATGGCTCTTGTCGTAGTAGGAATGGATCGAATCGACGTTGAGCATCAGGCGGCCTCTCCAAGGTAGGCGGTGCGGACACGCTCGTCGTTGCGCACCTGTTCAGGGGTACCCTCGACCAGGATCTGGCCGTGGCTCATCACCGTGATGCGCTGGCTGATTGACATGACGATGCTCATGTTGTGCTCGATCAGCAGCACGGTGTGGTCGCGGCCGAGGTCGCTGATCAGGTCGGTCATCACCGGGATATCGTCGATGCCCATGCCCGAAGTGGGCTCGTCGAGCATCAGCAGTGCAGGTTTGGCGCAGATCGACATGCCCACTTCCAGCACCCGTTGCTGGCCGTGCGACAACTCGCCGGCCAGGGTCTCGGCGCGGGCGGTCAGCTTCAGGCGCTCCAGCACCTGGTCGGCAGTGTTCCAGTGGCTGCGCTTGTGCTCGACGCTACGCCAGAAGTTCAGCGCACCCAGGCCATCGCGGCCCTGGGCGGCCAGGCGCAGGTTTTCGCGCACCGACAGGTTCTGGAACAGGCTGGTGAGCTGGAACGAACGGGCCATGCCCAGCGCCACGCGCCCGTGGGACGGCTTGCGGATGATGTCCTGGCCGTTGAACAGGATCTTGCCCGCAGTGGCCTGGCGCTCGCCGGTCAGGCAGTGGAACAGGCTGGTCTTGCCGGCGCCGTTGGGGCCGATGATGGTGTGGATGGAGCCGGCGCGGACCTTGAGGTCGACGCCCGCAACCGCCTTGAACGGGCCGTAGGCCAGCTCCAGCTGGCGGGTTTCCAGGAGGTAGTCACTCATCACAGGGTCTCCTTGGTCTTGGCCTGGGGTTTGTCATCGGCATTGCGGTTAGCCAGCAGGCGCTTGCCCAGTTCTGCCAGGCCGCCCCACAGGCCGCCACGCATGAACACCACCACCAGGATCAGGATCACCCCAAGCAGCATCAGCCAGCGCGGCCACAGCTCCGACAGCACGTCACCCAGCAACACGATGGCGCCGGCCCCCAGCAGCGAGCCGAACAGCGAGCCGGTGCCACCGACGATGGTCATGATCAGGATGTTCTCGCTCATCATCAGGTCGATGTTCGACAGCGGCGCAAAGTGCAGCAGCATGGCGTACAGCGCCCCGGCAATACCGGTGATGGCACCCGACAGCATGAACACCAGGATCTTGAAGTGACGGGTGTCGTAGCCGATGGCTGCGGCGCGTGTCTCGTTTTCGCGGATGGCCAGCAGGGTGCTGCCGAATGGTGAGCGGATCACCCGCAGGGCGCCGGCAAAGATCAGCAGGAACAGCACCGCGACGAATACATAAAAGTGCCTTGGGTCGGCCAGGTCGACCAGCACATGGCCGGCGATTTCGATATTGGGCCGGGGCACATCGAGCAGGCCGTTGTCACCGCCGGTCCAGCCGCTGAGGGTGTAGGCCAGGAAGTAGGCCATCTGGCTGAAGGCCAGGGTCAGCATGACGAAGTAGATACCCGTGCGGCGGATCGCCAGGGCACCTACCAGCAGCGCCAGGAAGGCACCGAACACGGCGGCGCCAAGCAGCGCGGCGAACATGCCCCACTGCAGGTGGATCATCAGCAGCGCCGCGCCATAGGCGCCCACGCCAAAGAAGATGCCCTGGCCGAACGACAGCAGGCCGGTGTAGCCGAGCAGCAGGTTGCAGGCCAGCGCCGCCAGGGCAAAGATCAGGATCTCGGTGGCCAGGGTGGCCGATGGCAGCAGCAGCGGCAGCGCCACCAGGCTGGCGACCACCAGCAACAGCAGGGCCGGGGCGCGGCCCTTGGCGACCGGCAATGGGTTTTTCTCGCTCATCTCAGGCTCTCCCGAACAGGCCATAGGGACGGACCAGGATCACTGCGGCCATGGCGCCGTAGATCATCAGGCTGGCGCCTTGCGGCCAGAGGCTGGTCATCATGCTTTGCACCACACCCACCAGCAGGCCGCCGACCAGGGCACCGCCGAACGAGCCCATGCCGCCGATCACCACCACCACGAAGGCGATGCCGAGGATTTCCGGGCCGACGAAGGGCTGGGCGCCACGCAGCGGTGCGAACAGCACGCCCGCCACGCCGGCCAGGCCCACGCCCAGGGCGAAGGTCAGGGAGAACAGGCGGAAGATGTTGGTGCCCAGCAGCGACACGGTTTCGGTGCTTTCGCTGCCGGCCCGCACCAGGGCGCCGAAGCGGGTGCGCTCCAGCAGCAGCCACAGGCCAAGGCCGATCAGCGCGGCGAAACCGATCAGGAACAGCCGGTAGTAGGGGTAGATGAAGTCGCCGACGATCAGCACCCCGCGCAGCTCCGGTGGCACCGCGATGTTCTTGCCCACCGGGCCCCAGATCAGTACCGAGGCTTCCTGGATGATCAGCGCGATACCAAGGGTGACGAGGATCTGGAAAGTGTGCGGCAGGTGGTAGATGCGCTTGATCAGCAGGCGCTCGACCGCCCAGGCCAGCGCCGCCACCACCAGTGGTGCGATCAGCAGGGCAAGCCAGAAATTACCGGTAATGGCCACGGCGGTGTAGCACAGGTAGGCGCCCAGCAAGAAAAACGCGCCGTGGGCGAAGTTGACGAAGTTGAGCAGGCCGAAAATGATCGTCAGGCCCACGGCGATGAGGAAGTAGATCATCCCCAGGCCCAGGCCGTTGAGCAGTTGGAACAGGTACAAATCGAGCATGAGCGTGCCCTCGACAGCGCGCGGTGCGGCTGCCTGTACGAGTGTGTGTGACTGACGCCGTGGCTTCAGGCCAGGGCGCAACCGGTGTGGTCGACTTCGACGAACGAGCGGCCCGAGCTGATGACTTCGGCCAGGTCGTCCTCGTCGCGCATCTGCCCCTGGGGCTTGCCGCGCAGCAGGTAGTAGTCCTTGAGCACCTGGTGGTCGCCCGGGCGGATCAGTTCTTCGCCGGTGGGGCCCTGGAAGCGCATGCCCTGCAACGCCGCGGACACCGCGGCGCCATCCAGGCTGCCGGCCTTGATGATGGCTTCGAGCATGACCTTGGTGCCGATGTAGTCGGCCGCCAGCGGGTAGTTGGGGTTGATGCCATAGGCCTTGCGGGTGGCTGCGACCAGCTGTTTGTTCAATGGGGTATCGACCTGGTGCCAGTACTGCGCGCCCAGGTACACGCCTTCGAGCACGTCGCTGCCCAGCTCCTGGAACTGGTCGAGGCCGGCGGACCACACCATCAGCACTTTCATGCGCTCCTTGATGCCGAAGTTCACTGCCTGGCGCAGGGCGTTGGACGCCTGGCTGCCGAAGTTGAGCAGCACCAGCACATCGGGCTTGGCGGCGATGGCGTTGGTCAGGTAGCCGGAAAACTCCTGCTCCTGCAGCGAGTGGTAGCTGTTGCCGATGTGTTCCACGCCGAGCTCGGCGAACACCTTGCGGGCATTGTCCAGCAGGGCATCGCCGAACACGTACTGCGGGGTGATGGTGTACCAGCGCTTGGCCTGGGGCAGTTGGCGGCTCATCGGCACCAGCGTTTCGCGGATGGCGCCGTAGGTGGGCACCGACCAGCGGAAGGTCGAGGCATTGCAGTCCTTGCCGGTAATTTCATCGGCGCCGACAGGGGTCATGAACACACCGCCGGCCTTGTGGATTTCCTTCGACACCGCCAGTGCCGAGGACGACAGCGTGCAGCCCTGGAAGAAGCGTGCGCCATCCTGGCCGATGGCTTCCTGCACCTTGCGCACCGCCTTGCCGGCGTTGCCTTCGGTGTCGATGACCTTGTACTTGAGCGGGTGGCCGAGCAGTTGCGGGTGTTCGGCGATAGCCAGGCGCGAGCCCATGTCGGCGTACTTGCCGTAGCTGGCGAAGGCGCCAGACATCGACTTGAGCCCATAGAAGGTCAACGGTTGGTCGGCGAATGCCCGGTGCGCCCCCAGGGGGAGGCTACCTAAGGCACCCAGGGCAAGGCCTGCCTTGAGCAGGGTACGTCTTTGCATGAGTAACTCCTTGGTTGTGGTTATTAGGCAGGAGTGGCAATGACAAAGCGGGTACGGCCGGGCCTGTGTGCAGGCCTCTTTCCAGGCGGATCAGTGGTGGTGTTCGAACTCCAGCAGGAAGTTGCGGGCAACCTCGCCTTCCAGCGCGGTCATGTGGTGTTCGGCGTCGCACATGTGTTCGTGCATCAGCCGGCGTACGGCGGGCTCGTCGCTGGCGCGCAGGGCGGTGAGCAGTTGCTTGTGGTAGGCGATGTTGGCAGCGGCGAATTGCTGGCGCTTGGGCAGGTAGGCTTTTTTCAGCACCACCAGGTCACGCAGCAGGTCGTTGAGGAACACCGCCATGAAACGCAGTAGCGGGTTGGAGCAGCGGTCGGCCAGCAGGGTGTGGAACTCCAGCTCGGCCAGGCGCTGTTCGCGCTGGCCTTCCTCGCTGTCCTCCGGTGCGCTGCAGAAGTCGATGTTGGCCTGCAGCGCGGCGTAGTCGGCTTCGCTCAGCTTGCCCATCACCGACACCGCCAGTTCCACCTCGATGACCTTACGCAACTGGTACACCTGTTCGCCGTCCAGGTGCTGGAAGTGCAGGTAGTTGCGCAGTGCGCGGCTGGCAGGTTCGGTGCCGACTTCGTTGAGGTAGGCGCCACCGCTCGGGCCGGTGCGGGTGCTGACCAGGCCCTCGACCTCCAGGGCCTTGAGCGCTTCGCGGGCGGTACCCTTGGAGCACTCGAAATGCTCCATCAGCTCACGCTCGGTGGGCAGGCGGTCGCCGGGGTGCAGCGCTTCGGTGACGATCGAGCGCTTTACCGATTCGACGATCACATCGGACAGCTTCTGGCGCTTGCGTTTGGGTTTGAGCATTTCGCTATTTTTCATATTTATGCGGATAAATAGGATTTAGCGAGTTTTGCCGGGGTGGGTCAATGCTGGCGGCGGGGGAGGGGTCGCAAATGGTGCGAAAGGGTCGGGGAGGGATAAGTGATGTTGGGATTCACCGCACCACCTGTGGGAGCGGGTTTACCCGCGAATGCTGCAGTGAAGCTACCGACGCATTCGCGGGTGAACCCGCTCCCACAGGCTACTGTGTTCAGTTCTGGCGGCCGGGGCCCTGTTGCAGGTGTGCCTGGCTGCAATACCACTCGTCGCCCTGTTGCAGCGCCCGGTCATTGGGCAGGTGCACGCCGCAATGGGCGCAACGCACCATCTTCAGCGGCGCATCCAGCTTCGCCTCGGGGTGCGACTGTTGGCTGGCTTTGAACTTGCGCCACAGCCAGAACGCGGCGGCGATCAGGGCGATCCAGAAAAGTAGGCGAACCATGGTGTCCAGCTTGTCGGTTGAAGAAGCCGACAGTCTAGGACGCGGCCAATAAAAAAGGGAGGCCCAAGGCCTCCCTTTCATGTACCGCTGCGTATCAGTCGAACAGACCAAAGGTCATGTAGCTGAACCAGGAGCGGTCCTTCTCGGCTTCCTTCGGCCCTTCCGGCACGATCGGGTCACCGTTCTCGTCAGTCGGCAGCAGCTCGCGCGGCATTTCGTCACGGGCATCCTGGAACTGCTTGACCACATCCTGGTTGGCGCGGGTTTCGCCCGGCGGCAGCGGGGTGTCGGTTTCGATCAGGCCCAGGGTTGCCTTGGACAGCCAGCCGCGGCCGTCAGACTCGGTCTGCTTTGGCTGGAACTCGCCATCTGCCAGGCTCGGGTGGTCAGGGTAGTTGAGCTTGAGGGTTTCCAGGCTGGTGGCGGCCAGTTCGTCCAGGTGCATCTTCTGGTACGCCTCGACCATCACCGCCAGGCCGTCGCCGACCGATGGGGTTTCCTGGAAGTTCTCCACCACGTAGCGGCCACGGTTGGCGGCAGCTACATAGGCCTGGCGGCTCAGGTAGTAGTCGGCAACATGGATTTCGTACGAGGCCAGCAGGTTGCGCAGGTAGATCATGCGCTGCTTGGCGTCGGGCGCGTAGCGGCTGTTGGGGAAGCGGCTGGTCAGCTGGGCGAACTCGTTGTACGAGTCGCGGGCGGCACCTGGGTCACGCTTGGTCATGTCCAGCGGCAGGAAGCGCGCCACCAGGCCACGGTCCTGGTCGAACGAGGTCAGGCCCTTGAGGTAGTAGGCGTAGTCGACGTTCGGGTGCTGCGGGTGCAGGCGGATGAAGCGCTCGGCCGCCGACTTGGCAGCCTCTGGCTCGGAGTTCTTGTAGTTGGCGTAGATCAGCTCGAGCTGCGCCTGGTCGGCATAGCGGCCGAACGGGTAGCGCGACTCCAGGGCCTTGAGCTTGTTCACGGCGCTGGTGTAGCTGGAGTTGTCCAGGTCAGCTTGCGCCTGCTGATACAGCTCGGCCTCGCTGAGGTTCTCGTCAATCACTTCTTTATTGGAGGAACAGGCCGCGGTGAGCCCGAGGATGGCGATCAGCAGCAGGTGTTTCACTTGCATGGCGGCTTGCGTCCCTTTGACGGCCGCTGTCTTGGGCGGTGCCGTCCTGTTATGATGAGCGCCCCGGCCAACCCCGGGACAAAAGAAGTCGTATTTAACCACAAGCTCGCAGCCGAAACCAAAGGCTGTGCGCCCGCCGAATCGAGCATGTCCGAGATCATTCAACTTAGCGCAGAGGTCCCGTCCGAACTGGGCGGTCAACGCCTCGACCAGGTCGCCGCCCAATTGTTCGCCGAGTACTCGCGTTCCCGGCTGACTTCGTGGATCAAAGAAGGCCGCCTGACGGTCGATGGTGCCGTGGTGCGCCCTCGAGACCTCGTCCATGGTGGCTCGCAACTTGTCCTTGAGGCCGAGCAAGAGGCCCAGGGCGAGTGGGTCGCCGAAGATATCGAGCTGGATATCGTCTACGAAGACGACCATATCATGGTGATCAACAAGCCTGCCGGGCTGGTTGTGCATCCGGCCGCCGGGCATGCCAGCGGGACTTTGCTCAATGCACTGCTGCACCACGTGCCTGACATCGTCAACGTACCGCGCGCCGGTATCGTCCACCGCCTGGACAAGGACACCACCGGCCTGATGGTAGTGGCCAAGACCTTGCAGGCGCAGACCCGGCTGGTCGAGCAGATGCAGGCGCGCAAGGTCAGCCGCATCTACGAGTGCATCGTGATTGGCGTGGTCACTGCCGGCGGCAAGATCGATGCCCCGATCGGCCGCCATGGCGGCATGCGCCAGCGCATGGCGGTTACCGACGGCGGCAAGCCGGCGGTCAGCCACTACCGTGTACTCAAGCGCTTCCGCTCGCACACCCACGTGCGGGTCAAGCTGGAAACCGGCCGTACCCACCAGATTCGCGTGCACATGGCTCACGTTGGCTTCCCGTTGGTCGGCGACCAGACGTACGGCGGGCGCTTCCGCATTCCGCCGGCAGCCAGCCCGACCATGGTCGAGGCGGTGAAAACCTTCCCGCGCCAGGCACTGCATGCGCGCTTCCTGGCATTGGCCCACCCGATTACCGGTGAAGTCATGAAGTGGGAATCGCCGCTGCCGGACGACTTCGTCTGGTTGCTGTCGCTGCTGAACCAGGACCGCGAGAGCTTTATCGGATGAGTGGCCTGACGCAGTCGCTGCTGTTCCCCGACTGGCCGGCCCCGGCCTCGGTGCGCGCCTGTGTCACCACCCGCCAGGGCGGCGTAAGCCTGCCGCCCTATGAAGCCTTCAATCTTGGCGACCATGTAGGGGACGACCCTGCCGCGGTGGCCGAGAACCGTCGCCGCCTGAGCGACGAATTCGCCATCCAGCCGGCCTGGCTCAAGCAAGTGCATGGTTTGGTGGTGGCGGATGCCGACCCGGCCGTGGTGGCCGAGGCCGACGCCAGCTGGACCGACCAGCCCGGCATTGCCTGTACTGTGATGACTGCCGATTGCCTGCCTGCGCTGTTCTGCGACCGGGCCGGTACCCGCGTGGCGGCGGCGCATGCTGGCTGGCGCGGGTTGGCCGGTGGTGTGCTGGAGGCCACCTTGGATCGCCTGGCACTGCCGCCTGAAGAGGTGCTGGTGTGGTTGGGGCCGGCGATTGGCCCGCAGGCGTTCGAAGTGGGGCTGGAGGTGCGCGATGCCTTTACGGCGGTGCACCCGCAAGCGGCCAGGGCCTTTGTCGATGGTGCCCGGCCGGGCAAGTTGATGGCCGACATCTATGAGCTGGCGCGTATTCGGCTGGCGGCGCGTGGGGTTACTGCTGTCTATGGCGGTGGCTTGTGCACGGTCAGCGATGAGCGGTTCTTCTCCTATCGCCGTACCCCGCAGGGTGGGCGCTTTGCTTCACTGGTGTGGCTGGAGCCGCGCTAGCCTGTAGGGGCCTCTTCGCGGGTAAACCCGCTCCCACAGGTACTGCATCGCTCTCAAGGTCTGTGAGGATCCTGTGGGAGCGGGTTCACCCGCGAATGGCCCCCCACTAATCCAACAGGTTGACTCGGGTCAACCCCGCTACGCTTGAATCTTCCAGAATCAGCCTTATCTATAAGGTCATCTCAGGCAGGTTTCTTCATAAACAGGCGCTGTCCATCGCTCCGACCTGCCCTTTAAAGGAAGGTACCCCATGCGAATAGACCGTTTGACCAGCAAGCTGCAGCTTGCAATATCCGATGCCCAATCCCTGGCCGTTGGCATGGACCACCCCGCCATCGAGCCCGTGCACCTGTTGCAGGCACTGCTCGAGCAGCAGGGCGGTTCGATCAAGCCGCTGCTGATGCAGGTTGGCTTCGACATCAACAGCCTGCGCCAGGCGCTGGTGAAAGAACTCGACCAGCTACCGAAAATCCAGAACCCCACTGGCGACGTGAACATGTCGCAGGACCTGGCGCGCCTGCTCAACCAGGCCGACCGCCTGGCCCAGCAGAAGGGTGACCAGTTCATTTCCAGCGAGCTGGTGCTGCTGGCTGCCATGGACGAGAACAGCAAGCTCGGCAAGCTGTTGCTGGGCCAGGGCGTAAGCAAGAAAGCCCTGGAAAACGCCATCAACAACCTGCGTGGCGGCGCGGCGGTCAACGATGCCAACGCCGAGGAGTCGCGCCAGGCGCTGGACAAGTACACCGTCGACCTGACCAAGCGCGCCGAAGAAGGCAAGCTGGACCCGGTGATCGGCCGTGACGACGAAATCCGCCGTACCGTGCAGGTGCTGCAACGCCGTACCAAGAACAACCCGGTGCTGATCGGTGAGCCTGGCGTAGGTAAAACGGCCATCGCCGAAGGCCTGGCCCAGCGCATCATCAACGGTGAAGTGCCCGACGGCCTCAAGGGCAAGCGCCTGCTGGCGCTGGACATGGGCGCGCTGATTGCCGGTGCCAAGTACCGCGGCGAGTTCGAAGAGCGCCTCAAAGGCCTGCTGAACGAGCTTTCCAAACAGGAAGGCCAGATCATCCTGTTCATCGACGAACTGCATACCATGGTCGGCGCCGGCAAAGGCGAGGGCGCCATGGACGCCGGCAACATGCTCAAGCCGGCCCTGGCCCGTGGCGAGCTGCACTGCGTTGGCGCCACCACGCTGAACGAGTACCGCCAGTTCATCGAGAAGGACGCAGCCCTGGAGCGCCGCTTCCAGAAGGTGCTGGTCGAGGAGCCGAGCGAGGAAGACACCATCGCCATCCTGCGTGGCCTGAAAGAGCGCTATGAAGTGCACCACAAGGTGGCCATCACCGACGGCGCCATCATTGCCGCGGCCAAGCTCAGCCACCGCTACATCACCGACCGTCAGCTGCCGGACAAGGCCATCGACCTGATCGACGAAGCGGCCAGCCGCATCCGCATGGAGATCGACTCCAAGCCGGAAGTGCTCGACCGCCTCGACCGTCGCCTGATCCAGCTGAAGGTGGAATCGCAGGCGCTGAAGAAGGAAGAAGACGAAGCGGCGAAAAAGCGCCTGGAGAAGCTGACCGAGGAAATCGACCGGCTGGAGCGTGAGTACGCCGACCTGGAAGAAATCTGGGCCTCCGAGAAAGCCGAGGTGCAGGGCTCCGCGCAGATCCAGCAAAAGATCGAGCAGGCCCGCCAGGAGCTGGAAACCGCCCGTCGCAAAGGCGACCTGAGCCGCATGGCCGAGCTGCAGTACGGGGTGATCCCGGACCTGGAGCGCAGCCTGCAAATGGTCGACCAGCACGGCAAGACCGAGAACCAGTTGCTGCGCAACAAGGTAACCGAGGAAGAAATTGCCGAAGTGGTGTCGAAGTGGACCGGTATCCCGGTGGCCAAGATGCTCGAAGGCGAGCGCGAGAAACTGCTGAAGATGGAAGAGCTGCTGCACCAGCGCGTGATCGGCCAGGGCGAGGCGGTAACCGCCGTGGCCAACGCCGTGCGCCGTTCGCGTGCCGGGCTGTCCGACCCGAACCGGCCAAGTGGTTCGTTCCTGTTCCTCGGCCCGACCGGGGTGGGCAAGACCGAGCTGTGCAAGGCCTTGGCCGAGTTCCTGTTCGACACTGAAGAGGCGATGGTGCGCATCGACATGTCCGAGTTCATGGAGAAGCATTCCGTGGCTCGCCTGATCGGTGCCCCACCAGGCTATGTAGGGTATGAAGAGGGCGGTTACCTGACCGAGGCAGTACGGCGCAAGCCATACTCGGTGGTGCTGCTGGACGAGGTGGAGAAGGCCCACCCGGATGTGTTCAACGTACTGCTGCAGGTGTTGGAAGACGGCCGCCTGACCGACAGCCACGGGCGCACCGTGGACTTCCGCAACACCGTGATCGTGATGACCTCCAACCTGGGCTCGGCGCAGATCCAGGAACTGGTGGGGGACCGCGAGGCACAGCGTGCGGCGGTGATGGATGCGGTGGGTGCGCACTTCCGTCCGGAGTTCATCAACCGTATCGACGAAGTGGTGGTGTTCGAGCCACTGGGCCGCGAGCAGATTGCCGGCATTACCGAAATCCAGCTGGGCCGCCTGCGCAGCCGACTGCTGGAGCGCGAACTGTCGCTGAGCCTGAGCCCGGAGGCCTTGGACAAGCTGATTGCCGTGGGTTACGACCCGGTGTACGGCGCACGGCCGCTGAAACGGGCGATCCAGCGCTGGATCGAAAACCCGTTGGCGCAGTTGATCCTGGCAGGCAAGTTCATGCCGGGGACGGCGATTACTGCCAAGGTGGAAGGCGACGAAATCGTCTTTGGCTGATCTGTTTCACCATGAGCCCCGCATCTGCGGGGCTTTTTTTTGCCTGTTTTCCTGTGCTGGCCTCTTCGCGGGCATGCCCGCTCCCACAGGAATACCGACAGCCTCGAGGCTTGCGCAGCACCTGTGGGAGCGGGTTTACCCGCGAAGAGGCCAGCACAGGCCCCGCGAAACCAAGGCTTTTCAGGCTTTCTGGATAACTTGCTGAAATTTTTGAAATTTTTGCTTGCATCTAAAATCGGGTGACCCTAATATACGCCGCGTTGTCAGGCACTAAGCGAATCACAAGCAACACCGGTGACCGCAAAACAACTTACAAATCAGTAAGTTGAATGAAAAAAAGTGGTTGACAAGCAAAACGAAGAATGTAGAATAGCCGGCCTCAGCAGCTGTAACGCGAAAGCGGATAGCCAAAGAGACCGAAGCTAACACAGGCTTCGAAGCTGTAAAGATGTACCGAAGTTCAGTTCCGCGATAGCTCAGTCGGTAGAGCAAATGACTGTTAATCATTGGGTCCCTGGTTCGAGTCCAGGTCGCGGAGCCAATCTCGGGGTGTAGCGCAGTCCGGTAGCGCGCCTGCTTTGGGAGCAGGATGTCAGGAGTTCGAATCCCCTCACCCCGACCATTTTCCGGGTCGTTAGCTCAGTTGGTAGAGCAGTTGGCTTTTAACCAATTGGTCGTAGGTTCGAATCCTACACGACCCACCATGTAAAAAGGGCATCTCAGCGAGATGCCCTTTTTCTTTAAGTATCACGGGGTGTAGCGCAGTCCGGTAGCGCGCCTGCTTTGGGAGCAGGATGTCAGGAGTTCGAATCCCCTCACCCCGACCATTTCCGGGTCGTTAGCTCAGTTGGTAGAGCAGTTGGCTTTTAACCAATTGGTCGTAGGTTCGAATCCTACACGACCCACCATGAAAAAAAGGGCATCTCGCATGAGATGCCCTTTTTTTTGCCTCGAAATTAAGATGCGCTCTTGGGGCCCACACAATCCTCTGTGGGAGCGGGTTCACCCGCGAATGCGTCAGCAGGTTCACCATCGCATTCGCGGGTAAACCCGCTCCCACAGGGCATGCTGGCGCCTGTCAGTGCAGCTTCAGGCGCGGCTCGGTACCCCGACCAATCTTGCTACCCAGCATCATCAACGCCGTACGGAAGAACCCATACAACGCCATCTGGTGCATCCGGTACAGCGACACGTAGAACATCCGCGCCAGCCAACCCTCCAGCTTCACGCTGCCCATCAGGTTACCCATCAGGTTGCCCACCGCCGAGAAGCGCGACAGCGACACCAGCGAGCCGTAGTCCTTGTACTCGTAGGTCGGCAGCGCCTTGTTCTCCAGCCGCGCCTTCAAACTCTGCGCCAGCATCGAAGCCTGCTGGTGCGCCGCCTGGGCACGTGGCGGCACGTTGCGGTCGCTGCCCGGTTGCGGGCAGGCAGCGCAGTCGCCGAAGGCAAAGATATTGTCATCGCGCGTGGTCTGCAGGGTAGGGCGCACCACCAGCTGGTTGATGCGGTTGGTTTCTAGCCCATCGATGTCCTTGAGGAAGCCCGGCGCACGGATACCGGCCGCCCACACCTTCAGGCTGGCCTGGATCACTTCACCGTCCTTGGTTTTCAGCCCATCCTCGGTCACTTCACTGACTGCGGCGTTGGTCATCACCTTCACCCCGAGTTTTTCCAGGGTCTTGTGCACCGGCACGCTGATGCGCTCTGGCAGTGCCGGCAACACGCGCGGGCCCGCTTCGATAATGGTGATGTGCATGTCCTTGGGCTGGATGCGGTCCAGGCCATAGGCCGCCAGTTCGTGGGCCGCGTGATGCAGCTCGGCTGCCAGTTCCACACCGGTGGCACCGGCACCGACGATGGCCACGCTGATCTTCTCGCTCGCCACATCACCGGCATGGGCACGCAGGTAGTGGTTGAGCAACTGCTGGTGGAAACGCTCGGCCTGCTTGCGGGTGTCGAGGAACAAGCAGTGCTGCGCCGCGCCCAGGGTACCGAAGTCGTTGGTGTTGGAACCCACGGCAATCACCAGGGTGTCGTAGCCCAGGGTGCGCGCAGGCAGCAGCTCGCGGCCCTCTTCATCGAGGGTGGCGGCCAGTTGAATCTGCTTGCCTTCACGGTCCAGGCCGCTCATGCGCCCCAGCTGGAAGTTGAAGTGGTTCCACTTGGCCTGGGCCACGTAGTTCAGTTCGTCTTCCGAGGAGTTGAGCGAGCCGGCCGCCACTTCGTGCAGCAGTGGCTTCCAGATGTGCGTGAGGTTGGCGTCGACCAGGGTGATCTCGGCCTGCTTGCGCTTGCCCAGGCTTTTACCCAGGCGGGTCGCCAGTTCCAGGCCGCCGGCGCCGCCGCCGACAATCACGATGCGATGAGTCATTGGGATATCTCATAAGGTTTACGGAATTCGTGGCCCCGGGGGCCGGCCGCAAACTGCACGAGGGGAGGGCGAGCGCGAAGCGGCTCATAGCACCAGTCCACTGAGCAGGCGGCTGATGAGACCCAACCCGATGGTCACGGCCACCACCAGCACAAGGAGCAGCCACGGCCGGAAGGGCCGGCGCTCGACTTGGTGCTGGGGGGCTCGCAGATACTCATCGACACGACGCTGATCTTCCGGATTCAGGCGGCTGGTCATGGTGGGGCCTCGTCAGGTAGACGTTTGTGACTGCGTAAACGCTACAGTGTTCACGCAAGCGCATGAAACAAATGATAAGGCTTTCTATAGCTGGCGCCGAGTTTACGCCATCGCAAACACTCGCTGCACTGGATCAAAGACTGATGCCCACGTCGAAAACAATGCTGCGGCCCAGGTTACCGCGCAGGAAGTCCGGCGCATCGGGGTGGGCGAACAGCACCCGGGCAAAGGTTGGCCCGACCAGCGACAGCGAGCGCCAGCCCTGGCGCAGGTATTCGGTGGGCGGCGGAAAATGGGTGTTGAGGTCGAGCACTTCGCGCTTGAGGCTGGCGAAGGCAATGATGTCCAGCTCGTTCAGCTCCAGCCCGCGTTCCCGGTAGTTGTGCGCCTTCTTGCGCAAGGTCGGCGCCAGGCGCCCCAGCAGCTCGGTGGCACTGATGCGCCGCGGGCGCGCTTCGCGGCGTACCAGCTGCGCCAGGGAGAACGCACTGCGCCGGCGCTGCAGCTCTTCGCGCCATTCATCATTTAGCCGGCGGCCCTCGTCGAGCACGAAAAACACCTCGAAGGCCGCGTCGCGGAACAGCACATCTGGCGGTTCTTGCCCGGCCGGGGTGAAGTCCTCGCTGCGGTAGGGGATGTTCAGCCCCTGCAACAGGCGTTGGCACACCCAACGCTCCCGCTCCCACTTGCGGGCGTTGGAGAGAAAGGCATTGGCTTGTTCGGCCTGGATAGTAAGCAGGCGCAGGTAGTCTGAGTCATCCATGGGACAAGCTTAGACGTTAATCGATGACGATAAGATGCTGTTTGTGCGCAGAAATCAGCCCGGCACCGGGGCACTGTTGCGGGACCCCTGCCAGATGAAACGGAGAATGGGTGTAGACTCGGCTTTATCCACAAGGTAGCAAGGGGCATTCATCAGGTGATCAGCGCGCAGGTGTTGTCCGGCACCACCCTTACGCTTGGCTGGCTGGGTTATGTGCCGTTGCTGATCTGGGCGGCCAGCCAGGTGCGCTGGGTTGAGCTGTTCACTGACCGGCGCCGCCAGCATCTGCTGTTTGGCACGGTGTTCTGCCTGTTTGCGTTGTGGTTGGTGCGGCGCGATTTCGATACCGGGGTGTCGTACCACTTCATTGGCATGACGGCGGTCACGCTGTTGCTGGACTGGCCACTGGCGGTGCTTGGCGGGTTCATGGCCCAGCTAGGCTTGCTGTTGCTGGGGCGCCACGACCTGGCGGCGCTGGGGGTGAATGGCCTGTTGCTGGTTGGCCTGCCGGTGCTGATAGCCGAGGCGTGCGCAATAGGGGTCGAGCGCGCCCAGCCGCGGAACCTGTTTGTGTATATCTTCTGTTCAGGGTTCTTCCCGGCAGCATTGACCGTACTGGCCTGCCTGTCGACCGCGCTGGGGCTGTTGTGGCTGGACGGGCGCTTCGCCATGCCGGAGTGGCTCAGCGATTTTGTCGGCTACCTGTGGCTGATGATGTTCCCCGAAGCGTTCATCAACGGCACGGTGATCAGTGCGCTGGTGGTGTTTTGCCCGGAGTGGCTGGAAACCTTCAACCGCACGCGGTATCTGCAGGCGCCGTGGAAGGAGGATGAGCGGTGAATTTGTGATGGCTGTACCGGCCCTTTCGCGGGTGAACCCGCTCCCACAGGGACCGCGCGGCTTTCAAGGCTGGTGCAATATTTGTGGGAGCGGGTGAAACCCGCTCTGACAGGGACCCTACGGTTTTGAAGGCTGATGCAATACCGGTGGGAGCGGGTGAAACCCGCTCTGAAAGGGACCCTGCGGTTTTCAAGGCTGGTGCAATACCTGTGGGAGCGGGTTTACCCGCGAAAGGGCCCTGAAGGGCACCTTGCTATCAGCTCAATGCCGCGGCTCCAAGTCCCCAGAATACAACTCATCCTCGGACTCTTCCGCCCCGGGAATCTTGTGCTCTTCAGCCGCCCAGGCCCCCAGGTCGATCAGCTTGCAACGGTCCGAACAAAATGGCCGGAACGGGCTTTTCTCGTTCCATTCCACAGGTGCGCCACAAGTCGGGCAATCGACGGTCAATGGCTGGCTCATGGCTGGCCTCCTCGTAAAGTCAGGTAAAAGTGGTGCAGGCGGTCAATCTGCTCATGCAGCGCGGCCAGGTCGCCGTCATTGACCACCACATCATCGGCATGGCGCAGGCGCTCCTCGCGGGCCAGCTGGGCCTTGAGAATGGCCTGCACCTGCTCGGCGCTGGTGTTGTCACGCGCCAGGGTACGCGCCACCTGCAGCTCCTGCGGCGCATCGATCACCAGCACCCGCTGGGTTTTCTGGTACTGGCCCGACTCGATCAGCAGCGGCGACACATAAACCGCATACGGCGACTCCGCCTTGGCCAGGTAGCTGAAAATTTCCTGCCCGATCAGCGGGTGCAGCAATTGCTCCAGCCATTTGCGCTGCGCCGGGTCGGCGAAGATCAGCTGGCGCAGGGCGGCACGATCGAGTTGGCCGTCCGCCTGCAGCACACCGGCGCCGAAGCGCTCGACGATGCTGGCCAGGGCAGGGCGGCCAGGCTCGACGACCCAACGCGCCGCCTGGTCGGCATCGACCAGGTGCACGCCAAGCTCGACGAAACGCTCGGCAGCGGCGCTCTTGCCGCTACCAATACCGCCGGTCAGGCCGAGAATCCAGGGGGTAAAGGCCGCAGTGGTCATCAGAATCCAAGCAGTTGTGTGTATGAAGCGTATATTTCATCACCCCAGAGCACGGCAATCCACCCCGCAATCGCCAGATAAGGCCCGAACGGGATCGCCGTGCCCATGGCATGGCGGCGCAGACGCAGCAGGCACAGCCCAGCCAGCGCCCCGACCACCGATGACAACAGCAAGGTCAATGGCAACACCTGCCAGCCACCCCAGGCCCCGATCAGCGCCATCAGCTTGAAGTCGCCATAGCCCATGCCTTCCTTGCCAGTGGCCAGCTTGAACACCCAGTACACCGTCCACAGGCTGAGGTAACCGGCCACCGCGCCCCACAGCGCACTGCTCAGCGGGACGTAGAGGCCGAAGGCGTTGACGATCAGCCCCAGCCACAGCATCGGCAGCACCAGCGCATCCGGCAGCAACTGGTGTTCGGCATCGATCAGGCTCAGGGCCAGCAGGCACCAGGTCAGTGGCAACGCCAGCAAGGCCTCGGGCGAAACACCAAAGCGCCAGGCCACCACCAGCGACAGCAGCGCACTGGCCACCTCCACCAACGGGTAGCGCGGGCTGATGCGGGTTTTGCAGGCTGAACAACGCCCGCGCAAGGCCAGGTAGCTGATGACCGGAATGTTCTCCCACGCGCGAATTCGATGCGTGCAATGCGGGCAGCGCGAGGCAGGTAGCCACAGGTCGAAACGCTCGTGCGGCGTGATCGGCAATTCCAGCATTTCCTGCGCCTCACGCTGCCATTGCCGCTCCAGCATGATCGGCAGGCGGTACACCAGCACATTGAGAAAGCTGCCCACCAGCAGGCCGAGCACCGTGGCCAGGGTGAAAAAATACGCCGGCTGCTCAGCCAGCAAAGTCCATAAAGTCATGTTCAGATCAAGCTACCCAACTGGAAGATCGGCAAGTACATCGCCACCACCAGGCCACCCACCAGCAGGCCCAGGACCAGCACGATGGCCGGCTCCAGCAGACTGGTCAACTGGTCCAGCGCCTGGCCGACCTGTTCCTCGTAGTAGCTGGCGGCTTTTTCCAGCATCTGGTCCAGCGTGCCACTGGATTCGCCGATGGCCGTCAGTTGTACCAGCAGCGGCGGAAACAGCGGCTCGGCGGCCATCGCCTGGTGCAGCCCCTGCCCATTGGCCATGCCCTGGCGCAGCCGCAACACCGCCTGCTGATGCAGGTCGCCACCACTGACCCTGGCCACAGTGCCCAGCGCATCCAGCAACGGCACCCCGGCGGCATAGGACGTTGCCAGGCTACGCGCAAAGCGCGCCAGCGCCGCCTGCCCCAGCAGCGTGCCGAACACCGGCAAGCCCAGCACCCGGCGAGATATCCACAGGCGCGCTGGCGCATGCTGCCGGTAGAGCTGGCGCATGGCAAAACCCAGTACCACGGCCATCACCAGCAGCAGCGGGGCAAACCGGCTCAGCCCTGTGGACAAGTCGATCACCCATTGGGTAAATGCCGGCAACGCCACGCCCATGCCAGAGAACATGCTCTCGAATTTCGGAATCACCTCCAGCAACAGGATCGCCGACACCCCCAGCCCCGTCAGCAACAGCATCAGCGGGTAGATCATCGCCTTGCGCACTTTCTTGTGCAGCACCCGACGCTGCTCCAGCATGCCCGCCAGCTGTTCCAGTTGCCGGTCGAGCGTGCCGGACTGCTCACCCACCCGCACCAGGTTGCAGTACAGCCCATCGAACCACCCCGGGTGGCGCTGCAACGCATCCGCCAGCCCCAGGCCCGAGGCCACATCCTGTTTCAATCTATCCAGCAATGCCGCCTGCGCCGCATCGCAGCCACTGCGCCCCATCACCTCGAACGCCTGCAACAACGGCACCCCGGCCTTGAGCAAGGTCGCCAGTTGCCGGCTGAACCCCGCCGGGTCGGCCTTTTCCCGCCGCTTTGGCAAGCTGAACTTAAGCCCACCGGCAGGCCGCAAGCTGGCGACCTTGATGCCCTGGCGGATCAGCCCGGCCCGCACATAGGCCGGGCTGCGCCCGGGCGTTTGGCCACTGACCGGCGTGCCGTTGGCATCGGTGCCGTGCCAGGAGTAGAGGAGTGTGGATTGGGTCATGCAAAGGTCCTTTTTCTGCCCGTGCGACAAGCCTGGAAACAGCTTGCTGCGTCCATGCAAGGGCGCGTGTCCGTGATGCTCACTAGAGTAGTTCAGCGAAGACGACGCCCGAGCGGGCAGGGGTGACAAAAGGTGTCTGTTCAGGCCTACTGCGCCGCTGCCAGCCGGGGTCGAGCCTGACCTCAACGAGTACCCGTATCAAAAAGGAAACGTTCATGAAAGGGCAACGCGGTATCACCCTGATCGAACTGATGATCGTTGTCGCGATCATCGGCATTCTGGCGACCATCGCCTTACCGATGTACACCAACCACCAGTCACGCTCCAAGGCCGCGGCCGGGTTGCTGGAGATCAGCGCGCTGAAGACCGCGATGGACCTGCGGTTGAATGACGGCAAGGACGTGGCGGGCGTGGCCGAGCTGGGTGGCCAGCCGGCGACGGCGCACTGTGCGATCACGGCTAGCGGCAAGGCGGCGGATGGCACCGGGAGTATCGTGTGCACGCTGGTGGATGCACCGGCTACTGTGCTGGGCAAGGCCCTGACCCTGACACGTTCGGCTACCGGGTGGGCGTGTACGACCGACATCGAGGAAGACCTGGCGCCGAAGGGGTGCAAGGCGCCTTGAGGGTAGGGCAATAAACTAGCGGAAACAGGGGTTTGCGTAACGGGTGCGAGCAGTGGTACGTTGCGCTACACGCCGGTGTAGCTCAGTCGGTAGAGCAGCGCACTCGTAACGCGAAGGTCGCAGGTTCGATTCCTGTCTCCGGCACCAGT
>Ga0247820_10000188_pt1 | contig 31073 bp, 24 predicted proteins | sample 13C_Glucose_Day1_2_FD_192480 | JGI IMG/M metagenome (GOLD analysis project Ga0247820, IMG submission 192480) | Soil microbial communities from agricultural site in Penn Yan, New York, United States - 13C_Glucose_Day14 | ecosystem: Environmental > Terrestrial > Soil > Agricultural land | place...
CTGACATCGTCGGTAACAAGGTCACCCTCGACAAGTACATCGATATCATCGGTGGAGGCAAGACTTACGCCAGTAATAACGAAGTAGAGCTGTATGCCCTTTATCAGGGAATGAAGTGGATTGAAGAGAACCCTCAAATCACCGAGGTGAAGTTCTTCTCCGACTCCATGTTCTGTGTCAAGGGTCTCGTCATGACCGACACCTGGATCGAACGTAAGTGGATGACGGGTAAGGGTAGCCCGGTCCAGTACCGTCCGATGTGGGAGAAGGTCGTAGAGATGAGGAACAGGTTGCGTGAGACGGTGAACTTCACTGTCGCCTGGATCCCTCGTGATGCCAGTATCGGTAACACCTTGGCTGACGCCTTGGCAACCCGCGGCATTGTGCTCGGCACCAACGACAACGAGAACGTCATCAAGACGGAACGGGAAGCTCAAGGCTACTGGGGCATAAAGAACACTGCTCCTAGAATCCTGCAAGCTCCACGTTGCTACTTCTCGACGAACGACTTCGATTACCAGAAGGCCGATGGCTCAACTGAGTATTACGTCGGAGCGCATGGCACCAAGGATAAGGAAGACGATCTTCTCGGCAAGCGTTACGCCGATAACTTCCTCGGTGTGGTCAGGACGAAATCGCCTGATGCCGTGCTTGAGAAGCTGCGCCTGAACGCGATCAGCAAGGATCCGAAGAAGTACGGTGCTATCGTCATCGCACATCTGGATGCCATCTTCTCGCCGCGTACGTACAAGGAGCTTGACGAATACGGGTCGACCTTCCTGTTCGATGATCCTAAGCGTATCGACCTGCTCGATGCGAAGAAGATCGAGCTGCTGGTTGAGCTGAAACCTGTTGGTCTTGGCTTCCGTGCAGCGGCTCAATGGGACTCCATGTCGAAGGCTCTGGACGGCATAGCTGCGGCAGATAGCTACTATCGGGTGACCGATATTACCAACATAGTGTATGAGGATCGCGAGGAGAAGAAGAAAACCTTGCGTAAACTCACACCTGCTATCACCCAGATTACGAAGTGGCTCGATGTGAAAGTCGAGTTCAATTTGGAGAAGCAGAAAGACGAGCCAAAGCCTTTCATGGGCAAGGTACGTTTGATCTTGGGCGGCGACATCCTTACGCGGAACCAGCTCTCGGCTCTATCGGATGAAGTGAAGTCGGTAAAAGTTGTGACCTGGAGGGATTCGGATCTCGTAGGCCGTTACGCCACCCTGGTAGAGTTGAACTCTGGCGATGTGGGTTTGTGGGCCAGAACTGAAGCCAACATCTACTACGCGGTCAAGCGGTAACCACCAACTGATCGTAGAGGTTCTCTATGAGCGCCAAACAACTCATGGCCGTGGATTCACCTCGCGGCCTAAGGAATGAATCGCTCGATAAGCGAGCCGCCGGCCAGCAACACAGTATCAAAAGGATGATCTTCGTTGCATCGATGTACTTCTGGATGAACGGAATCAATAGTCCTACGAAGGACCAGCTGGCGGAAGTGAATCGGCGATTCGACCTGGTAAACCGAGCAAGCGCCCTCTTGTTCCCAGCCGCGATCTCTAAGATCGTTTGGGGCAAGGTCGACTTACCAGGCCTCCTTGATCGTTACAAAGCGGACCATACGGCGTTCGCAAACCTGTCGATGGAACTGCTCTCGCAGACTCCGGACTGGGTGAAGTACGCTGATGGAAGTAGCATTGTGCACGACATCAAAGCTGTCTTTGACAGCATGCGAACAGCGTAAAGGCTCTCTCGCCGTTAGTGGACGAACCACTAACGGCGAGGGTATGCCCTTAACTCAGTTGTTGCAGCAGATCGTCGCGGCTGACCAACATGGCGTCAGTCATCTGCTTTGTCACGTCCATGAGCACCGCGCCGGCAGTCAGCGTAACGCCCATTTGGTAGAACAGGTCGGACAGCTGACTGGTAACGATACCCGACATCTCGTTGAACTCTTCCTTTTCGGTAGTGTGGTTCAGCGAGGTAGTGAGCTCTGCCAGACGGTCAGAGAGCTTCTGAATGGCGTTGAAGTCGACGACCGACAGCTCAGCATTCAACTTGTTGCAGAGCGTGAAGGCGGTCTCGATATCGGCGTTACGATCGACCACGGAGCTGACCAGTACCTCGGTCTTACCGTTGGCGTCGAAGAACTTCTTCATACGCTCGAAGTCGGTCACTTCAACCAACGCGATACGGCTGGCCAGATCGCGAATGCCCGACTGCGCTTTCAGGCGATCAGGTTCATTCAGGACGACCGCCATCTTGGTGTTGGCGATGGTGAGGGTCTGCTCGAGGGTCGAGACGGCTGGCATGATTTCCTTGAGCAGAAACTCAAGGAAGGGGATCCAGCGGCCATTGAAGCCGGCAGGAACCTTGACAGTCATCTGGCGAACCTTCGAGTAGTCGCTCAGCTTGATCTTTTCATCGAGCTCTTTGGTCTCGATCTTTTGCTTGGCGTAGTTGCCGACCTTGAAGCCGTTCATGAACGCAGATACGTCATTGACGAAGTCGCGGAAGACGCCTTTGAGGGAAGCAGTGTATGGCACACCTTTGGATTCAGTCGACAGCATCGAACCGCGACGAATGAGGTCTTCCAGAGTGCCGGTCACGCCGGCGGAAAACTGTTCCATTGGGTTGTTCAAGTTTGGCATGAGCAAGGGCTCCGGTTTAGGTGTTCAGCTCATAGCAGAGCCTATTTATTTACAAGACGTCGCTATCTTGTGTACGCATATTCATTGGAGGTCCACCCGTGGCAATGCCCCCGTTTAAACTCAGTGCTTTCTCCGACATGTTCGCGAAGAAAGCAGATCCGTTTTACCCTATGCCGAACACGGGCATTATCCTCGACATTTCTGCCGGTAACTGGGTAAAGGGTCATAAAGGTCAGTCCATCCTCAATGGCGGCTTTGCCCTGTTCTGGTCCATCGGCGCCATGCCGAACATGTTCAAGTCCACCATCGCCGCATACTGCTCCGCAGCAGTCCTGCGAGCGTTCTCTCGCGCTGTGCTGCACGTCCACGATGCTGAGACCACCATGGTCATCGAGCGGATGGAACTGTTGGTCCGTCTGGCCATTCAGTACATCGATACTACCGGCAAGATGCCGGAGTGCCTCATCGCATCGGGCCGGATGTTCTTCACCCGCTCGGTCGACTACGACGCCACCGACCTGTTCGACCTCCTCAAGAGCTTCTGCAAGAAGCGTCTCAAGGAAGAGAAGAAGCGCAAGCTGGAAATCATGCACCCGGACACCGGCAAGCCGTACGAGTACTACGATCCGATCGTATCGTTCTGGGACAGCTTCTCGGCCATGAAGGCGAAGAACGCCGTCGACATGCTGGCCGAAGGCGACGTAGGTTCGAAAGACCTCAACATGCTCGCCATGCGTGTCAACAGTGGTAAGAGTCAGATGGTCGACCAGATCCCTGACATGACCGCCAAGCACGCCTTCTACCTGCTCGCCACCTCTCAGGTCGGCCAGGCATATGAGCTCGATCCGAAGAAGCCTTCGGTCAAGACTCTGAAAATGCTGAAAGGTGAAGTGAAGCTTAAGCGTGTGCCTGAGAACTTCTCGTTCGCTACCGGCAACTGCTACATCGTCACTCACTACTCGCCGATGATCAATGGCACTGGTAAGGACGCGGCTCCTGAGTACCCGTACGAGCCGGGTGACGAAGATAAGCAGAACGACCTGATCCAGGTCAAGCTGACCAACATGCGCGGCAAGTTCGGTATCTCCGGTGTGCCTCTGCCGTTCGTCATCTCGCAGAAAGACGGCCTGCTGCCTGAAATGTCCAACTACATCTTCCTGAAGGATGAAGCTGGCAAGTTCGGTATCATCAACCATGATGCGGCGAACCGTTTCTACAGCATGGCGCTGACGCCTGACGTCAAGATGCAGCGTACCGACGTGCGTCAAAAGTTCCGTCAGAACCCACAGTGCGGCCGCTCGGCTTTGATCTGCGCTGAGATGTTCTGGATGTTCACGTACTGGACCAACTTCGATCAGCAGTACGTCTGCGATCCTGTTGAGCTGTACGCAGAACTTAAGAATATGGGATATGACTGGAACCTGCTGTTGAACACGCGGTACTGGTTCATGCCGATCGAAGACGGCGAATCGATCCCTTACCTCAGTACGATGGACCTGCTGCGCATGCGCGTCGGTAAGTACCACCCGTACTGGTATCCAAAATCTCGTAAAGAAATGGGCCTGCCTGAAATTATCGAAGACGACAAGATCTTCGAAAAGGCGCCGGCTAAGCCTTAAGGATCACGTCAATGGCATCCGCTCATGATGGTAACAACGGCCAGCAGTCGCTGGCCGAGAAGGTGGAACAACTGCTGTCTCGCGATGGCAAGTTCCACTTCGGTCGGAATTACACTGGCTTCTCTCAGAACGATGCCGATCAAGTAGTGTCCCTGAACAAGTACTTCCGTGGTGAGCTGGCCAAAGCGCCGGTATCGACCATCGATGAGCGTGGCTGCCTGCGTGATGATCTCGCACCGGCGGCCTGGCTGAAGTATTTCCAGTCCCACGTTCTGCCGACGCTGAACCGCTTCAACCTCCCTTCGGAGTAAATCGCCATGAATGCGAAACGTGAGAAAGTCACTCGGTTCATCCTCAGCAACGTGGGGAAGATCATTCCTGAGGACAAGTCCAACGTTGAGCTACTCAAGGCGAAGTTCGCTGCGATGTCCGATGCTGAATTCGAAGCTTACATCAAGAAGCTGAAGAGAGCTCGGACACCGGAGGAAATCGCTCAACGCGAAGTGATCCCGTTCTATCTTCCCAACCTCTCGAAGTTCAAGGTGTCCATTGCCCGCAACTACGAGATCGTCCGGTCGATGGGGCGTAGCCTGGCCCACCGCCTTGTCATGACTGACCCGGCCACTGGGCTCGAATACGTGACGCTTCATGAATACCCGGTTTACGATCTGGCGGCACGTCGTCAGGCACAGACCGTGTCCAAGAAGCGTTCCATTCCAGAACACTATCAACGGATCGACGATCTTACCGATCAGCCGACCAGCGAATCCAAAGGCAGCCGTATCTCGTCGCCGGAAGGCGTCGCTCTGCTGTCTCGTCGCCTTGACAACACCATGCTTGAGTTTGCGAAGATCCGCGGTGGTGACACTGCTGCTTATCGTGAGTTCAAGCGTCTGCTCGTTGAGACTGGTGAAGTCAGCATGGATCAGTTGACTGGCCTGGGCATTGCGAAGTCCACCAAGACTGCATCGGTGTTCTTCAACTGCATGCACATCGGTAACAACCTCGACCCGTCCACTCCGGTACCAGCTGATGCTAGAAAGACAGCTTAATAACGTGGGGCTGATCGACTTGGCGGAGGACATCTTCCTCCGTCATGCGGTCCACGCTGAACGAGCCAAAGCTTTGCTCGGCCTAGCCATGGATCTGAAGTTCGGCGTCGTATGGAGGACCAACCTCTATTCGAACGCAGCGGCTGTAAAGCTGCATGACTTCCTGCGGCAGAAGAATCACGACCTCGAACTCATCATGTCGATGACGAACGAGTTCATCTACCGCAGTAACCTGAACTTCCAGAGCAGCGAGACGGCGCCAGAAATCATCGCGTCGTTGGCTCGCAGTCTGACCTGGCCGAGCAAGTCTCTCGCCCAACCTCAAGAAGTGGTCAAACTCACAGCCACCATCGATGACTACCGTAAGGTATTGCAGAGCGAGCCTTGGGCTCTGTTCCTGTATCTGGCATCGATGTCGTCTGTGATCCACAAACTGCAGGTGATAAAATAAATGAGCAACCATCGGGCACTAATCGACATCGATATGGTGCTCGACAGCCGGTACGGCACATTGAAGCTCATCGACGAACAAGTCGCCGATGAGCTCGTTTCTTCTGAAGCGTACCGACGTCGGGCTACTGACAACTTCGATGAGCTGTCAGGCGGCAGGATTAACCTGCAAGAGTACAAAGATCTTTATGCTGCTCGTACAGGGGATAACCTGTACTTTGCGAGACACACTGAGTTCGTCTATCACTTCGCCAAAGACCTGCGGGGTGGCGTTGCGAAGATGGACCGCGGCGTGCTGACGGGGCAGTTCATGGTCGACATCAATATCTGGCCTTATGACCTTTCGGATCACGAGGCAGATAACATCGTTAAGGGTTTGCGTCACCACTTCCCAATCAGTTGCGAAACCAACTGGGTGAACCTGTCCCCTGAGACGCTGTCTCCGAATTACGTTGAGAAGTCTTACGAGCTCTTGGCGTACTACAATCACGAAGACTGGTTGGGACCAAACACCGAGGCATTGTTGCCGCCGGAGAACCGTCTACCAACCACCGTGCTGATGACTCCGATGATTGCCTCGAGCGGGAAGATTCCTGAGCTGACTTCTATTGCTAAGGATCCCTTCGCCGCCCGTGCCGCAACCCTCGTGAAGTTCATCGCACTTCAATATCTGCAGCCGTCGATGATTTGCACCAACCCGGCTATTCTTCAGCAGATATATAGTTCGCGATTGACAGAACTTGTTCGCCTTGGGCATCTTCCCCCGGATTCAACTTTACTGGAGGGATGACGTGGTTCTCGGGTAGGGGCGAACGTCTGCGTGGGGGTGGGGCTACCTCACCCTCTACAGCAGGTCGCTCGTAAGGCTGGTTGTCGCCAAACATCTGTACCAGCTTGCTGAAGCTTTCGCGAGCCTGACGACCATCGTGGACAGTCTTCTCTTCGATGTTCAGCTTACGGGTGGTCAGTGCTGCGGCGTCAAGGTCGCGCAACAGCTGCATGGTGTCGCCAAGGTTCTTACTGATGTTCTGGCCGTTGTCGGTCAGTTCATTGAAGGCCTGGAAGCGAGCACGCTGGGTAAACTTAACGACGTCACCTGGATCAAGACTCGGTTCATCGTCGATCTTTGGGATGTATTCCTGTTCCATCACAGTTCTCCTTCGATGCCCTCTTAGGAGGGGTTATGTTCAAACGATTTGTATCGTGGTTCAAAGAATTCTTTGGGTTTGCTGAACAAGTGGTCGAACCTCTGCCCGATGATGCGTGGCAGCGGATGTTCGCATTGGCCGAGAAGGCCAAACTATTGAAGCTACCCGACATCAACATCTCTCACTTCGATGTCAACTTGGCCGTCTTCTCGAAGAACGTTGACGAGTTGTTCATGCGGTTTGAGATGATGATCAGCTGTATCGAGAAAGAGGAAGACACACCCCACTGGTGGGATGAACGAGGGAGAACCCGCTACCTCGATCCGCTCCCTGATTTCTATTACGAGATCAAGCCAGGTTACCGACATCCCCAGAAAGTCTTGGAGATGCTATTGGAAAAGGTGGAAGTCATACATAATCTACTTGAGGTCAAGAAGATTGACGTCAACCACCAATACTACCACTACATGCGAAAGGAGTTCTACTCGATAGTCAGTGACACGCTTGAAGTTTTGAATGTAAGCTTCGCTCTGGGTAACCAGAAGTAACCTAGACCCTATCCTTATTGCCGAGCCATCGTTTCGTAAGCTCGGACATGCCCGCAGGATTTACCATGGCACGACGACCAAAGACTTCGACCTTCAGGGAGTTAATGAAGGATCCGAATAAGAAGGCAGACGAGACCGGTCACGTACTGGCCAAACTATTCCGCGATATTATCGCATCCCAAGGAATGGAGGCTGGCGGCTTCGATAACCTGATGGACAAGTACTACAAGAAGAAGTACACAAACCGTCATGGCGAAGTTGACATGATCAAGGTCAACCAGGAGAAGAGTAACCTCACCCGTGCTTTAGCGAAGGACTCTCTCCCTTGGTATCGTTTCGAAACAGTGCTGCAGATTCTAGGCCCGAAAGTTTATAGCGTCACAATCGGAATGGAAGCTTCATCCGGACACACGTACTCCCACACAGTGCGCGTTCCGAACCGCTTCGCAATACTACCGCCAACACCTGTGGAAGGTGAAGACGAGGAGGAGGGTAAATGAATCTTCCGGACCCTAAGCTGGACGGTGTTGAACACATCAACACCTGGACAAAGGCCGTCACCCGCTTTGGACGGCGCATCACCAACCTCTCGGACGTTCCCACGAACCATCCTACCTACGGTCGTTTCCGTACGATGGAAGGTCTCTGGTACTACCTGCGTACTGGGATGCAGCACGAGGACCTACGTGCCATGACTGGTTTCGAGGCGAAAGCTTACGGAACCAAACTGGAAGTGGTCTGGAACAAGACTTTCTACGAGGACATCAAGGTCGGCATCAGGGCCAAGATCGATATGGACGAGGAACTCACCACAGCAATGCGGGAAGAGATCCTACCGTTCGAACACTACTACGTCTACAATGGCAAAGTGGTGGTACCAAAGTCGGCGAAAGTCTTCTGCGGTATCCTCGAGGAAATTCGCAACGACATCACCCTCGGCAGGTGAGTCACTACGGAGCGGGAAACCGCTCCGTACCTCCTCCTTTCTTTTTTTTGTCCATGCTGTGTATCTTACAGAGGGATTCGCCATGCCGGGCGCATTAGCAAACACTATTTTCCAGGGCAACTCCCGCGACGCGATGATCGTGGAGGATGCCTACAAGATCTCTACGAACGAAACACGCAACAGTGTGTTCGAAGCATCGAAGGGTATCTACAAAGATGCTGTCAAGGGGATGTACGCCAACAAGGGATCTGTGCGTGAACTGGCCAGTATTCTGCGCGATGCGAAGAACGGCAACGTCGATAAAGTCGATATGCTTGGCCGTACTCTGGGGATGTTTGGTAGCAGTCTGCCTAGCCTTCTTGGTACTCTGGGTGGTACGCTCAAGAACAAGCTCGAAGCGGTAGCCGGTGACTTCATCAGTGACGACGCTAAGAAGTTCATCAGCGTCATCTATAACAACGCCTCGACTCTCATCGGGGTGGCTGATGTAAACAACGCCGAGAGCCTGCTGGAGTTCGTAAGCGAGCTGACCGGTAACAGTGAGCTGGCTCAGTTCGTTAACCTGGAAGCCGAGTCCGCATTGATCGCAGGCCTTGCCAACGAGCTGATGTCGTTCGGTATCCCTGAGTTGGTCGATGAAGCTATCCAGCAAGCGCGTGACGAGCGTGTCAGGGCCAATGCTTGGGCTTACATCTCGACTACGGCCGTAAACGGTTCTGACCTTCAGATGGTCAGCAAGATCATCGATGAGATCGGCCTGACGAAGTTCCTCGAGAACAACCCTGACGCGATCAATTCCATCCTGTCCGGCTTCTTCTTCGGGACCAACGACACTGTCGATAAGTACGAGGCCAAGTTCGTCGAGCTGACCAACCTGCTGGTTAAGATCAACGTGAACTGGAACAAGTACCTGAGGAACGGGGAATACATCCCTAGTCTCGGTCCTTACATCGCAGCTAGCGCTGACGCCAAGACTTTGTTCTATCTCCACGAGCCGCACAAGACCCTCACCATGACTGCAAAGGGCAAGCAGCCTCGCAGCATGACTGACGTGATCAAGGGCATGTATCCTGACGCGTACATTCCGACGTGACATAAGGGCCGGGGAAGTTCCCCGGCCTCTATGCTGTTTACGAACGATCGGTTGGGTTGGAGAGCATCTTGATCAACTCACCAGGCATCCCCGACATCAAGCCGGAGGTGATGTGGTAAGGAGACTTCCACTGGTCGAACGCAGCACGCGTACGTGCCATGGTCAACTGCCACTTACGGGTGGCGTTGATGTGAACGTCCAGAGGGATTGCACCCAACGTGGCCAGATAGTCGGTCCACTTGTTGTCCTCGCCATACGTCGACTTGGACAGTGCTGCCATGGCTTGCTCACCGGCAGAACCGAACAGCGCCGAAGCAGCTGCGGTCATCACGCCGGAGGTCGAGTCGAAGCCCGGGTTGATAGGCATGGAGAGGATGGTCGACAGATCGACGATAGTTACCGTCACGTCAATGCCGAGCACCTTACCACCTTTAGCCCAACCTACGTCACCCACACCACGTTCGATCGAGATAGACTCAACGAGCCCTTCCCGGATCATCGTGTGACCTTGGTTAAACACCTCAAGCAGTGGCGGACCATCGTAGGACGAACGACCGGTTGCACGAGGCAGGCCAAGGGCAAGGATCGCACCCAGTGGGATGAACAGGTTCTGCAGACGCACCCAGTCATCCGCCGCCCACGAACGCAGGTGGAGGGTGAAACTGGTCCGGTTGAGATCTGCCGATGAGGACTCATAGACCTTCTGGATGTCAGCGAAGGCGTTACCTGCCAGTGCGATGAAACCTTCTACCTGAGCCGCTGCAAGCACGCCCTTAGCGACGTCTGCAAAGATCTCAATAGCGTAACCAACTGGCCCTGCGATGTTACCGTCTGCCAAGTTGAAGCGCTGCATACGTGCCTTGGAAGACATCGCATTCACTTCGGACTGGATGGACGATTCCGTCGCCTGGTTGTTGAAGCTATCGGAGTTGCTCGAGGTGAAGTTCGCACGGAAGGTTACGAAGTCGGCACCCATACGGGCTTCGGACTTGGCCTGGTTAACCATCGAGTCGACGTAACTTTGCTCGGTAGTATCGGCATCCGATTGGATCGCTTTCTTTGGATCATACTTACCTGAAAACGCGAGATAAGCTGACTGATACTCCGCTAGCGATGCCCCAGGGTCCTGCAGCTTCTTGATGCCTTCATCGATCCCGTCCTGCATGATCCGAGCGAACTCGTCTGCACGTTTGGCTGGATCTGACGTAAGACCGGACAATGCCTCGTTGACCATGTCGTGATAACGGTTCGCTAGGCGCTGAGCCCTGGTCGACATGGCGAATACGTCGATACCGCCTTCCTTCATCGCAATGTCCGGGAAGATCCGGTGCATCTGCTCGATGTCGACTTTATCAGGAACCGATAGGGGGTCAAAGAAGCGTTTCTGTTGGTCGTTTACAAACCGAGGGGAAAGGCCCAGGTTCACAAACATCGCGTTCACATAGCCGCTCAGGGCGTACCAGAACGGGTACATGGCCGGCTTCAGGTAGTAATACTTCGACCGCGGCATGTTCGCGAAGAACTTGATCATCGATCCAGCCAGAATGAACGGCTGCAATGGAAGCGTACCAATGAAACCTGCTACACGACCTACCTCGAACCATACCGACGGTGCCCGACCCGTCCGCGCCATGGAACCTGCGTAGACGTTGTAGAAGTTACCGAAGAAGTTCATCATGGAGTTGAACTTGGGAACGCCCGCACGGATGTGGATCAGCTGCGAGTTATCATCAAGGACTTCACTCCACCAACGCCCAACGCCCTCCGAGGCAGAAAAGATCGGCTTGTGTTTCAGGTCACAGTTGTCCGTGAACTGAGGTAAAGGGTTGATCGCAAAGTGTCCGCCGATAGTGGTATCGATGAACTTCCTCGACGATGTGGTGTAATACCGACGCTTGTTGTTGATTGCGTCAGACAGGGCGCTAGGCGGCGCCAGGAAGGCGTGACCTGCCCATTGCTTATCCAGCAGATACTTTCGTGCCATGCTAGCTCCGATGTGAAAAGGAAGTGGGCGGTTTTACCCGCCCACGTTCATCAGACTGCCGCCTTACCGCGCTTGACGGACAGAGGGTGCCTGGCTTGAGGCTCTGGAGCCTTTACGACTTGCTGCTTAGGCTGCTGACTTTGAACCGGCTGTTGCTGAGCCCCACCGCCGCCAACACCTTCCATGTTGTTTAGTCGGGCGAGGATGTTTTTCAGCTGCTGGTTCGAGTCCAGATCCACTTCGTACATCTTCTGCATGATGGACGAGAGCGACGCTGCGTTTGCTGCTGCCTCTGCTGCACCACGCTGCTGGGATTGCTCCGCAGCTGCTTGGGTAGCCGTAGGTGGTGGGACAAAGCCTGCGCTTGGAGCAAGCTGTTCTTGGAACGTCCCACCTCCACCATCTGCCGGCTTGTTGATCTCCTGAGCCACGCTCACCGGCATCACGCCGGTAGTACCAGCCCCTGGAGCCGCTGCCGAAGCAACGGAGGTCGGAGCTGTCGCAGGAGTTGCCGACGGAGTACCCGCAGAACCACCAGCCGCCGCAGCGGCAGCCGAAGCTGCACCAGCTGCCACCATCGCGTTCGGATCTTCCGATGCCGAAGACGGAGTAGCAGAACCGCCGGAGCCAGCTGCCGAAGCTGCTGCATCTTCCGGAGCAGGCGCTGCTGGCATCCCAGCCTTCTTCAGACCGATGCCCATCCGCTTGTTCATCTCAATCAACACTTCCTGCACCGTGCGATGCTGGGTCGGGTTGCCGGACTTGTAGTCCTTGTAGAAGATGGACGCGTTAGGCTTCAGAACGATGTTACCTCCATCGCCCTTAGCGTAGGACATCTTGTCAGATCCGTTACCGACGTGTTTCCACGCAGGATCACCCGGAGGTGCCGACAGGAAGCGCTTAGCGCCACCCAGGCCGAGGAAGTGACTCATGTACAAGTCAAGGTCAGTGACCTCCTTGCCCAGAGCCGTCTTCAACCCTTCGTAGTTTTCCTTGAGGTAGCAGACACCGAGGATTGCATTTGCACGCGGATCCTTACGGTCCGCGTTAGGCGAGATACCGTAAATGGCGCCGTACTTACGCAGACACCCGCGCCACGTATCGCCAATGAACTGGAACAAGCCAGCCGCCATGCCGTTGTCAGCATCAGGGTTCAGACCAGACTCGGTCGCCGCAACGTTCACAGCGATCTTCGGATCGAAGCCCACCATCTTGGCCGCAGCCGTGATGATGGCGATCATAGCCGCCTTGTCTTTGCTGGTAGGTTCTGGGATCGAGTTAATGTCACCGCCCGTCCCGCCGCCTGGGTGCTGTACAGCCGTACCCATCGGACCAGTCATCAACAGAGAGCCGTCACCTTGACCTGTGGTGGACTGACCTTGCACACCACCTGCCACCGCACCACTACCGTAGATCTTCCCGTAGTTGGCAAGCGTAGGACCAGTCCGACCGATGTTGCCTTGACCACCTGCACCGGTAGTGTTACCCAGCGCAACGTTAGTCATCCGGTTCCCGAACTCGGCGTTCTTACCCTCGGTACGTTTCTGAGCTTCCAGCCCAGGCACGTCAAGCACCTTCGAGGAGTCGCCAGTGTCCAGTGCGTCGATGTAGAGCTTGGTCGAGCCCGACATCGTCTCCAACTCAACGCCAGGCCATGGGCTGTTGGCGATGGTCCAAACGGACTTGGAGGAGAACAGCGTTTCGGTTTGAGCTGCCGTGACTTCGTTCAGCACTTCCTTCATCAGGGGACCTGTGAGGTTACGTGCCGCATCCTTCGCATTGCCGTTGTAACGACGGCGAGACGAGATTGCGTATTGCAAGAACGCAGGCATGAATCGATAGGTAATCCAGCGATCCACGTCAGCACGTTGCACATCGTCAGCCGGCTTGAAGATGTCAAACACCTTCGCTTTCAGCTCGTCCGTGTTACCGGTGATCAGAGCCTTATCCGTGCCGCTATATTCAACGTGGTCCCAGTAGACTTCCTCAACCCGCTGCAGCTGCTCGCACTTGTCGAGCTTGAACTCCTTAAGGCCGTACGTTTTGAAGCGCACTGCGGTTGGGATATCCAAGTTCTTCAGCTGCTTAGCCGCCATCATCGCAGCGCGCTGCTGATACGCCCCACCGCCGCCCATCATCGGCGCAGAGACCTTCACGCCTTTAGCGATCTCAGATGGCGCCGTACCGTCCTTACCCACCGACAGCGTGGTAGCTGCCTTAACGCCTGCCGCACTACCCGCAGCTGCTGCAACAGCCAGCTGACGATCAGCATCCTTCTTCTTAACCTCACGGCGGTCACGGACCATCTTGATGGCATCCGCTACGTCATCGGCGTCAGTGTCCAGATCGCTATCGAACGGAGAGGTGTCGGTATCGTTGTAGACGTCCTGCATGTTAGGCAGGTCGACAGTGGTCAGGAAGGTATCCAGGTCACCATCGCCAATGCCGGAGTCGGCAGAGGACAGCTCGGTGGTGTTCCGGATCTTCTGCATGGCCAAGCAGTGCGCCAGGTACACAGGACGGAAGCGGTTCTGCAACCACTGCATCAGCTGCTGTTGGTCCTTGGTGTTCTTCACGGAGAAGAGTTGCACGAAGGCATTGATGTCGATACGTTCTGGGTCGAGCGATGCTTGACCATCCCCGCCAATAGTCACGCCTTTAGTGCACAGCTTCTCGAGCTGCATCATCTTCTCGACGCGATCTTTATCGGTAGGTGCTACACCGTACTGAGTCATCCGCAGATACAGCAGCGGGAACTTCTTAGCCTGACTCGACTTGTAGTAGCGATAGCCTAGATACGCAGCACCGCCAACCACAGCGGCACCGATGATCAGTGGAGCACCAAGCGCACCAACGACGGCAGTACCAGCAGTCAATGCAGCGGAACCAACAGCCGCCGCACCAGTAGCGATAGCACCACCTGCCGCAGCCGCTCCAGAAGCTAACAACGGAGCTGCCGCGACAGCTCCTCGTCCCAACCATCCCAGAGGAGAGGTTACCGCACCGAGTGCGAAACGACCAGCACCAGCCAGGCCACGGCCAACCCAACCAGCAGCTCTACCGATATTGCCGCGGATACCACGACCGCTACGGAAGCCACGCTTAGGACGACCCTTACCTTTGCCTTCTTTTCCACCACCGCCTCCAGTGATGTCAGCCAAGTCAGCAGCATTCTCAAGCATGCTGTTCTCGCCGGCTTCTTCAGTCACCTCAGCCAGGTTGTCCAGCTTCTTGTTCATGTCCTTGTTCATCTTCTCGACAGCGTCGACGATGTCAGAGTTAGGGCCACCAGTACCTGCGTTAGCGTCAGCAGCGGCTGCCTTCTCTTTACGACGCCTCAAGATATCCTGCCAAGAGTACTCACGCACCCCGTCGCCATCCACGTCACCGTGGACATCCTCAGGATCGAACCTCTTCTTCAAGAGTTCGTAGATGTTAGTCTGAACCTTCAGCTGCTCGACAGATACTTCGAATGCGGCTTCAGCCATCTCGGCTTCGAGCACACCCACCTGTCCTTTGAGACCCTTCCCGCGCAGACGGTTGACCATCGTACCGATGCCGCGACCAACGCCTTTGACTGCTCTCCACATTCCCTTGTAGACCTTGCCTACGAACTTACCGTAAGCGAGGGCAGCTTTGACGCCCAGCTTGGTTGCCTCAAGACCGACCTTGGCAAAGCCGCGACCGATAGTGAACAGAAGCGAACCGTTTCTGGAGTAGAACGACTTGTACTTGTCGATCTCTTCCTGGCTGATGATCTCGTTACCTTCGATGTCGAACACCGGCCCTTTGATGTCCTTGAGGGACAGGATCGGAGCGCCATCTTTGTCGCGGTAGTAACCTTTCTTCATCAGCTTGCTGCGGATGCGTGGTTCCTCATCCCCAGGGAAGTAAGCATCGAATTGGGTGAACTGATCTACTGCGATCTCAGCTACCTTCTTGACGCCTTTCCAGATCATGCCGTACGTGAAGCCGAAGTACGCACCCAGACCCTTAGCGGCGAAGCCCGCAGCCTTGACGCCGAAGCGAGCTGCACGACCAGCGATGGTTTCCCCACGGCCGTTCATCAAGCCCTTCTCAAACTCCTCAGCGGTCAAAACGACGTTGCCGTCACGATCCTTGACTTCACCGGTGATGTCATCGATGGACTGAATGACCTTCTTGGAGTTTACGTCGAAGTACCAGCCATTGCGGATACCCTTAGCGAGCAGACTCGGTTCAGGATCACCCATGACGTGGATATCGGAAACACCAAAACCGTCGAGGCGTTTGAACGGGAACTTAGCAGCTCCCCACGCGGCTTTACGGCCGAGGTTCAGGCCTTTGAAGATAGTGCTGTATGCAAACTTGGTGTAAGCTGCAAAGCCCTTAGCGGCGCCTTTAACAGCCTTGGCACCATTACGAGCACTCCAACCCAGAATACCGCCCAGAGTGATCCTGCGGGAACCACCGAGGCCTGGAGTCGGTGCTGGACCGCCTTCGCCTTCGCCTTCACCACCCTGACCTTGCTGTTGTAGCAAGGAAGCTATCAGGTCGAGGTACTCAACACCCAGGAAGGTGTTCTCGTTCAGCTTACCGTTACCGTCAGTCAGCGTGGTTGCCAGGGCGATCAGAGCGTCAAGTCGCTTGTGAGTTTCCTCGTCAGCGGTCTTGTACATCTCTGGAGCAGTTACCTTGACCGTCACGGGAGCGGGGGCCGGAGGAGGACTCATCCCAGGGGACCACACGTAAGGCTGAGGCCCTGCTGCTGGATTACCGCGTGGACCGAACTTGCCGCGAAGGTTGCGATCGTCTTCGACATCATGGATGCCTTCAGCTTCACGCTTCTTCTTCTGCTCTTCCTCGAACCGCTTCTTGGCACGCTCTTTAGCGCTGAGCTTGACTTCGTCCTTCTTGGTAAGGTCTTTCTCCTCGCCCTCGTTGATCAGCTGATCGAAGAGATCATCCAGACGAATGCTATCACCATCCTGACCATTCCAGTCAGTCAGACCCATCTCACGCCAAGCACGACGACCAACGACTTTAGACATGATGTCCATGCGAGTTGGGATATCGGCCAGCCCGCTTTGGGCACCGATGAACTTATCCCGCACGTCGTTGTAGAACCCAGTCTGCGTCTCGTCCCGACTATGTTGCCCGGTTTCCTTGTCAAGCGCGAACTTGTCAGCGAAGAAATCAATGATCTCTTTAGCCACCGACGGATCGGTCTTGCTCCACGCTTCCTCTTTGACGTACCGCTCAGGCTTGAAGTCGTTAGCATCGGATAGATCCCGCATCAGACGCACACGCAATGCGCGACGCGCTTCTGGGGTCAGCTCGTTAGCGTTCATCTCGGTGAGGATACTATCCACCGTATAACGAAGACTGGAGCCTGCGCCTTTGAGGGCGATCTTAAGATGCTGCTGATTCAGGGTCGAACGTTTGACCAAGCTACCGGTGTAATGACTCCACGCGGTCTCTTCCTGATCTTCGCCAGTCGCAATGGTCTTTACCCAGCGGTCAATGCTGGCCAGTTGCGCGGGAAGGATTTCGGTGACGGTCTTGTGGAAAAGATCGTCGAACATCGCAGGCTTGTCAAGCTCGTCAATACTGCGTCCGGAGATGGACGTTGAAGTACTGTGAGTGTCAAGCAGAGCCTTAAGGCCCGCTTGAGCGAGGCCGGTCTTGGAATCATAGTCGGTGTCACTTTTCGCCCACTCGTTGATCCGTTGCGGAATCCCGGTCAGGTTACGACGCAGGAAGTTATCGGTCTTTCTGATGAAACCGAAGCGCTCAAGCAACGGCTTGGCCATTTCAGCGCCGCGTCCAAGAGCCTCTTCACCCCACTCGCCTAGCTGATCGCCAGCCAGAGTGCCCAGGATGGAACCAGCCATCTGAGCCTTGGTACGACCGAAGTCTTCAGCGGACTTAAGCTGCGAATGGAACTCCAGGCCTTGACCCAGCATCTCAGAAGCGTTCTGGGAAATGCCGTTGAACAACTTCTTGGCGTAACCGGCAGCACCACCAAAGGCGGCTTGTGCCAGCTTCTGCTTCATCTGCTGCTCGACCACCTCAGTGGTGCGCATCTTGACAAAGTCAGGCAGACCGGTGTTCTTACCGATGGCTTTAAGCAGACCGCCAGCTTCGTGGTAGAACTCACTCGAAGCTTTCAACATCCGCACGTTCACATCCAGCTGGCGATAGCTCAGCTCCAGATGCTTACGGTGGTAGTTGATCAGGATGTTGTCTTGGTAACCGACCAGGCGGCCGATGCCTTTGGCGGTAGCCATGTCCACGGACATCTGCGCTTTGAAGCGCTTCTGTTCGCGAGTATCTTTTACAGCATCGCGGAACTCACCACGGATACGATCATCAGCCTGAGCCTTGAACAGGCCGTCAAGGCCTTCGATGTTCATGGTCAGTTCGTCTTTACCGCCGACGGAGCTAGACGATTCGCTTTTGTCCGAAGCCATGTCCGCAGCTTCGCGGATGCTTCGCGGTACCAGGCGACGCAAGTTCGGGTTCATCATGTCGAACTTGCGCTTCATTCCAATCAGGTACGGGTTCAATTCCGCCTGATTGTCCTTCATGATCTGCTCGATGCCTTGATCTAACGCATCGTATGCACCCATGGCCTGGACGTAACCTTTCGGCAATGCTTTGGAGAGCACTCGCCGGAGGAAACCAGTGTCAGTCAGTTTGTTCTTGGCAGACTGCTTTACGGCTTCCTTAAAATGTTCGATGGGTTTTCGATTATCTTTGGCTTCAGCAAATGGATCATCCGACAAGTCGAAGTTCAGATCGCCAAAGTCCAGATCGTCGAGATCACCTTCACCGAAGTTGATTTCGTCTTTACTGGCCATACCGAGCCTCTCTATATAGGGAGCCTTTAGTTCATACAACTTTGTTCCTACGAGGTGAATGTCGTGCAACCAGACATGTTACCTGCGCTTCTCTGGATCCTACATGCCGAGGATGCCGATCTTAAGCATATTGCCAGGATCGATCGACTCGACATCTTCGAAGGCGCAACCACCGATTTCCACGACGACGGCCTGTTCTCCACCCGGATCTTTGGCGTGGTAGGTTCTCCTGAGCGTGATGAGGTTTACGGTAAGATCGACCTCGTGGTACGCATCATCCATCCGAAGGTCTTCCGTGACCTGATCGGGATGCGTGAGCTTTACAAGAACATCCTGGAGGGTTCCAAGACCGCCAAGTTCGATGCCGTTACTGGTGACTTCGTTGCCAGTGTTGAAGAAGACGCCGAAAGCGGCTATGCATTCTTCATGCGCCATCTGGACAAACTGGTTCTGCGTACCAACAAGTCCCCAGCCCGTAACGAGAGAATCAAGTTCCTCGAGCGCTGGCGTCATCGTTGGACGATGAAGAACCTCGTCGTTATGCCTGCTGGCCTGCGTGACGTTGAGGTTGGTGACGATGGACGACCTACCAAGCACGAGATCAACGAGATCTATTGGAAGGTGTTGGCAATCAGTAAGACCATTACCAAATCCAGCGACATGGACTCTCCGGTCTATGATTCTGTCCGCAACTCGATGCAGAACGTCGTCAACCAGCTCTACAAATACCTCGAAGGTATCCAGGGCGGTAAGGACGGCTTCCTCAAAGACAAGTGGGCGTCTCGCCGGGTCCGTGAAGGTACGCGTAACGTACTGACCTCGATGAACACCTCGGGTACTCACCTCGAAAGCCCCAACGTGCCGAGCTTTGACAGTTCTGTTCTGGGCGTCTATCAGGCAGCGGTATCTGTAGCGCCTCTGGTCATCCACTGGCTGCGTAACGGCTACCTAGCTAAGGTGGTGACTTCTGGCGAGGGTGACGTCCCTCTGGTGAACCCTAAGACGCTGCGGCAGGAGTGGGTATCGCTCCCTCCTCACGAGCGTGACCGGTGGACCACCGAGGACGGCCTGCGTGATGTGATCAACACGCTGACTGACATCGAAGCACGTCACCGTCCGATCATGATCGCTGGGCGCTATCTGTCCTTGGTCTATCTGGGCGACGGTACGTTCAAGGTGTTTGACGACATCGCTGAACTGCCGACTGGGTTCGATAAAGAAGCCGTCCACCCGATGACGCTGATGGAGCTCCTCTACCTCTGCGGTTACAGCAAGTGGAGCAACTACTTCACCGACATCGTTCGTTATCCGATTACCGGTGACGACTCGACCTATCCGTCCCGACTCTACGTCAAGTCCACCTCTGTAGGTGAGATCCGACGTGAGCTCGATGAGAACTGGCAGGTCGTGGAAGGCGATGATCAGTACCTGGCTGTGGAATTCCCAAAGTTCGGGCTGACCACGTACCACGATTCCGAATCCCCTCACCCATCCCGCCTAAGCGGCCTGGGCGCCGACTTCGACGGCGATACCGGTTCTGCCACCACCGTCATGGTGAAAGAATCGCTGGAGGAGACGGCTAAGTACTTGACGACCCGTGCTGCGTGGATTACTCCATCCGGCCAACCAAGGGCGAGTGTCGTTTACGATACCTCCGAACTTGTCATCCGCAACCTGACGGGACGATTCGACCATGTCCGAAATGCTCCAGTTGCCGCAGTACAAACTGCGGTACAGTCTATTCCGTAACACGCACTTCACAGCGCCAGTGGTTTATCCACTGGCTCGTCTCCAACTACCGAAGTTCTCGATCCTGCACTACGTAACGGTTGACGGCGTTACTGTTGGCCCGCAAGCGTCGGATCAGATCTTCCTCAACAGCAATGCGCTGGTCTACGTTGATAACCTGACCCGTTATACCGATCCGGTGGGTAACCCTCAGAAGACCTTCAGCAACGCCGACATGATGGTGACCGACTGGCGTCGTCGTAACCGGGCGTTCCGGCCGCTGCGCCGTATCGACCGTCTGGAGCGCGATGACCGATCGACTGTAGTGATCAACTACTCGATGCTCTCCCATCTGGTCAAGTACCCGATGTCGTTCCGAGCCAGCTGGTACATGTGGCGCAACGTCATGGCCGAGGTCTACAGTAACGTCAACAAGTACGGTGCTGAATCTCGTCGTCAGCAGTTCATCGAGATCAACCTGCCGCCTGTGATGCCCGCGCTGGGTAGCCTGCGTGAGTACCGTGATCGTCAGGATCAGAACACGCTTGCCAAGTTCCGTACCCCGGAGCTCAAGGCCGTGGCTGATCTCTTCATCTGGGCTGGTGAGAAACGCCAGAACAGTTTGATGAACGCTATCGATCCTGCGCACTACGACAAGGTCAACTTGATCGTACGTCGTCTGAACGGCTGGGTTGTGATCAACCTCGGCTGGCTGAACGCCATGCGCTCCGAGAAGATCGACTTCGACGAGAAGGATCCGAACCTTACCGAGGAGGAGAAGAAAGAACTCAAGGCCGCTGCCAAAGCTGCTGCCAAGGGTCTTGATCCGGTAATGTTCAGCCTACGCGTTCTGAAGCTGCTCACGCTGATCCACCAGGCTACTTCGCCTATCGCTACCGAAACGGCCGCGGCTATTGTCGCTGAGCCGGAAGTCACTGTTGAGACCATCGATGAGACCGCTCTCGATAACCTCGACTTTGGCGTAGGTGACGAGGATCCAAGCTTCGCCTCTGAAGAACTGCTCGATGACGATGCTGAGCTCGCCGCTCTTGAGAAAGAGCTCGATGAGCTGGATAAGCTCAAGGCGTCGGTTGATGCAGTTGAGATGGTTGATGAAGATGGTGATTCCATTGACGTTAAGACCATCGACGTCGATGCACTGAGCCAGCGCGGCATTCCTGCGAAGGAAGGCGATGCGGTTGTCCAGAAGGCTGACGAGCTGGCAGGTAAAGGCCTGTTGACTCCGGGCGAACACCGCCGGTTGATCCGTCTGTCCGAAGTGTACAAGACTCTGCCTAACCCTTACGGTGGCGAGGGTACCTTCGAGGAGGCGATGCAGCTTGATGACAAAGACGTACTCATCGAGCCTGATCAGCTAACCAATGACGACGTGGTCCTTGACAAGTCGCTGACGCTGTCTCGCGTCGACGCGATGGAACGTCAGTACATCAGCAAGGTCCTCAAGAAGGACATCATGCGTTGCGTAAGCTCCATGCAGCGCGGTGCTGTGTCGATCACTGGTTATTCGGTGGACCGTTATACCGACGCGGTGAACGATCGTGAAACCCACATCGTGAAGTTCACCCCGGCTGTTGGTGTCTCCTCGACTGTGCGTATTCCGATCCCTGTGATCAAGGAAGACGGCACGTTCCTTTACAACGGCACCAACTACCGCATGCGTAAGCAGCGGTCGGACTTGCCGATTCGTAAAGTGTCGCCTGACCGTGTGGCGCTGTCCTCGTACTACGCCAAGATCATGGTGGAGCGTTCGAGCCGGAAGAAGTTCAGCTACAACAACTGGATCCTTGACCAACTGGTGCTCAAGTGCCAGGACCGTGAAGATCCGCACATCTCCAATGCGATCCTGTCTGACTCGACCAACTACAAGGCGGACGTTCCGCTGATGTACGCAACGTTGGCTGAGCAGATCACTTCGTTCACCGTCGACAAGCTCGACCTGTACTTCGATTACAAGCGCCGCGTCGAGAAGATGAAGTTCGACGATGCTGAGCTTAAGTACGAGAAGAAAGGTTGGGTCCTCGTAGGTCGCTCGAAGGTCGGTGCGCTGGTAATGGATCCGAACGGGATGATCTACCAGATCGTCATGGACGAACAAGGTGGTAACCTCGAGGACATCGGTACTATCGAGACGCTGTGCGGTCTGTCGATCGATCCGCTGTCTGCGCCTACCTCGATGGCCGAGATGAAGATCTACTCGAAGGTCGTGCCGGTAGGTTGGTCGTTGGCGTATCTGCTGGGCTTGGAGGGTCTGTTGAAGATCCTGAAGGTCAAGCCTCGCCGTGTGCTGATTGGTGAGAAGATCAATCCGCAGTCTGACGAGTTCGTGGTTCGATTCAAGGATGAGTCTTTGGTGTTCAAGCGTGGGGACATGTTTGTCAACATGCTGATGAGCGGCTTCAACCGCTACGAGAGCGTCATTAAGAACTACGAGATCGGTCTGTTTGAAGAGAAGGACGTGTACGGCGCTGTCCTCAACAACGAGGGCACTGGCGCGCGTTGCCTTACCGAACTGGATTCGATGAACATCTTCTTCATCGATCCGATCACCGAAGATCTGCTCAAGTGGATGAAAGAGCCGATTGTGTTTACCGAGCTTCTGCTGCGTGCAGTGGAGATGCTGGTGAACAAGGTGGTCAAGACCCGTCGTGACGATAAGGACAAGATCGTCGAAGGTCTGGAGCGGGTGCGGGGTTATGAGCGGGTGGCAGGTATCGTTTACGAGACCCTTGCAAAAGCGATGCGTTCGTACAACGCACGTATTACCACTGGCCGTTCCTCGATTCAGATCAACCCGAACGATCCGACCAACATGATCGTGCAGGATCCGACCTCGGCACCTGTGAACAACATCAACCCGATCCACAGCCTGCGTGAGCGTGAAGTAATTACGTTCGGTGGTCGTGGCGGTCGTAGCCGTCGTGCGATGGTGGCCAATACCCGTCTGTTCACCGACGAGGACATGGGCTTCATTTCCGAAGGTACGGTTGACTCGGGTGACGTGGCGATCATCACTTACCTGTCGCCTAACTCCAACATCACCAGTGCTCGCGGTACTGTTCGTCTGTACGATGAGAAACGTGACGGTGCATCGTCCATCATGTCGACCGCTGCTCTTCTGAGCTTTGCGTCTGACGGCGATGACCCTAAGCGTGTCAACTTCACCAACGTGCAGCACGGTCACGGTATCTCGGTAAGTGGTGCTGAAGTCCAGGCGGTACGTACAGGCATGGAGCGTGTCATCGCATCTCGCATGAGCTCTGCGTTCGCGTCTGTTGCTGATGACGATGGCGAAGTGACCGAGCTTGGTGAAGACCACATCGCAGTTACGTATGCGAATGGCAAGATCTCTCGCTTCCCGTTGGGTCTGACCCACACGACTGCTGAGGGTTCGACTTATCCTCACCAGCTGGCTACGATGTTGAAGCTGGGTGATAAAGTCAGCAAGTTCGACGTGATCACCTACAACTCCGGTTTCTTCAAGCCTTCTGTGTTCGATAAGAATCGTGTCGACTACATGACCGGTTGCGTTGGCCGCATCGCTCTGCGTGAAGCCACCTACACCGTAGAAGACTCGAGCTCCCTCTCGGTAGATTTTGCTGAGCGGATGTCGACCATGGTGTCGAAGCCTAAGACAGTGCAAGTGGACTTCCGCGAGGGTGTTCATGACTTGGTTAAGGTCGGCGATAAGGTAGACCTTGATACAATTCTATGCACGATCGAGGGCGAGATCACTGCAGACACTGGGCTGTATGATGACGCCACTCGCGAGACTCTGAGAAACTGGTCCGCCATGTCTCCGCGCGCTAAGGCAGTCGGTACTGTCGCGAAGATCGAGGTCTACTATAACGGTGACATCGATGACATGTCCGAGTCCCTGCAAGGGATCGTAGCGGTTTCTGAAAAGAACCGTCGCCGCAGCGCCAAGCGTCTTGGCGAGGAATACGTCACTGGTCAAGTTCCACGATCGGTACGGATTGACGGTCACACCCTAGAGCCTGGTCAGGCAATCATCATGGTCTTTATCACCACCCCGGTTGCAATGGGCGTGGGCGATAAGCTCGTGTTTGCCAACCAGATGAAGTCCACCGTTGGTGAGATCCTCTTCGGTAACACGCGGACGCTGGAAAGCAATGAAACCATTGATGCTATCTTTGGTGCCAAGTCTTGCATCGACCGTATCGTAACCAGTCCATTCGTCATCGGTAGTACGAACACCTTGCTCCGTTACTTGGGCGAGGAAGCCTACGACATGTATTTCGGCGAAGACTGATGTAGCCACCCAATGCCGCCTCGGGGAGTCCCGGGGCGGCTGTATGTATACACGAGGATAGGTCGAAAATGACTCCCACGGAATTGAACAACCTGCCGGTTCTCGCCAACGCGATCCAGCTGGTGAGCGAAGTTGCCCTCAACGTGATCGGTAACGACATCGCCGCTGAAGTGGATGGTGCCAAAGTAACCCAGGCGTCGGTAAAAACGCTGGCGGCTGCATACCTCAACCAAACGCTGGCGGAGAAGACCAATGCTTGACCCAAATGCCATCGCCGCCGCAGTCGGCCTGAATCAGAAGTACGCCGGTCTTGGCGTATCTCTGACCCCAATCCCTGACACCCCTTTGTCGATGATCTGCCGCGAGTGCCCATCGGTTGGCCTGTCCACCGAAAGCGCCACTTACGAAGTTGCGTCGACTCACCTGGTTGACGTTAGCCGTGGTGAAGAACATGCTCAGCTGATGGCACAAAGCGTCGAGCTGGCTTCGGGTGCGGTACGCCGTACTCTGGACTTCACCCGCAACACCGTCTACCCGCACATCCGCCGTGTGGTCGAGAAGTACACCACCGCAATGGCCTCGCTGGCCAGCTGCCCTCTGCCGTATGACCTCGATGCCCAGTACGTGCCTGAAGTGTATCGTCTGGCTCCAGGTCGTTCGTTCGTTGAGCAGTGGGAAAGCACTCCTCGCGCTTCCTCGCCTGGCGTTCAGAACTTCGGCAACTACTCGCCGGAAGAAATCATCTCTCTGTCCAAGCTGACCGACGACGGTGACTTCAACTCCTCGATGAAGGAACTGCTCGAAGCCCGTAACGGTGAAGGCGTGAACCTGATCACCCAGGTGCTCGATGGCCGTATGGATGTCGAGAAGCTGCCGACCGAGTACGTGCTGCCGCTGGCCATCGTCATCAAGAACATCGAGATGCCGAAGGAAGGTCTGCAGACCACCGTTGCTAGCTACAACAACGCCCGTGCTCTGATCGCCAACATCGCCGGTCACCGGGCGCTGGGTGCTATCCGTCAAGCCGACACTGCGTTCAAGAACCTGTCGCTGTATCCGGTTGTGACCAGCGCCAAGCCTGGCTGCATCAGCGTCAACGGCGAAGTATGGAGCGAGCTGCTGGAGCAGAAGTTCAGCCTGGAAATGCTGATCGGTAACGAGATCCTCGGTCGTAAGTTCCGCGGTGCTCAGCTGAACGACGCCGATGCTCGCGAAGCCATGCTGTCCGCTTACGAAGGCGACAAGGCTCGCCGTCAAGCAGCTCACGAGCTGAACAAGAAAGTTGCCGAGCGTGCTGCTGTTCAGAACGTCCTGCGTGACGACATCAAGTGTGTGGCTGAATGCGGTGAGTTCACCGTCGAAGGCGACACCTACGACAAGGCCTGGGGTCGTCTGCGTGATTTCATCGACGCGGTCTACAAGAACCAGTTCGTTCAACATGACCCGGTCATGGTTATCTCGGCAGCTATCTGCCTGGTGTGGTACGGTCACACTGACGCAGCTCGCGTGGTGGACATCATGTACACCATCGAGAAAGAGCAGCCGAGCCTGCCGCCGAGCCAAGTGGCCACGCTGGCTACGCTCAAGTACCTCTGCGTATGGGTAACCTCGCAGATCACCGTGAGCGTCGCACAGCACTGATCGAGGGCGTGAGCTATGCTTTCAACAGCATACAAACGCTCGAAGTCCCGGGTGGACGCTGCCTATAAAAAGGTTGGCACCACCCTCGTCTGCCTGGAGCCGCTTCGGATTCAAATCCCGGAGCGGTTCGCTGAACGTGATCTGGCTGTCATCGAGGATGTCTCGTACATCCTCGGCTGTATGGCCATTATCACCGAAGACAACTATTACGCTTCGTCCATGGTTACCGGCATGCTCAGAACCGAGCCTGACCGTATCGGGCGGACTGTGGTAGATGACGTTGGGTACATCGAGCTGTTCTACGACAAGGGTTCTAAGATCATCGCGTCGACCGACCCGGTTGTGAACGACAACTTGCCGCACCGTGTCTATACGGAACTGTACGGTAAGGGCCGTATCCCGTGGTATTACGACTACGAGGACATCCCCCGCCTGTTTGAGAACTCTGGCAAATACAATGGTGTGACACTGGGGGCCGATTTGGCCATCTGGGAATACGTGGCTTCTTCTCTTTGTCGCGACCCAGAAGACCCAACCCGGTACTACCGTCAAGTGCCTAATGCCAAGGCTTCTCTACAAACCAAACGTCCGTACTTCATCGCACTTCGTAACGTGAGCTTCGGCTCCACGAACATGACCGCAAAACTCGGTGGCTCGTATTACGACCCGGGCATGACAAGTGCCTTGGCGAATCCGTCCGATCGTGCCGAACGGTTCGAGTCGATGTTGCGGCAATAAGGAACATCGATCATGGCCCAGGTAGCATTAAACTCCTCGCCCCGTGGTCCTGTCACGTCCTACAGCAACGTAGCACTGGCAGGTTCCGGCAAGAAGGGGATTCTCAAGAAACTCGATAACGGCTACTGCGAAATTATCCTGGGTGCTTTCGGCGCCTTTGGTAATGGCGGTTGGCTGTACGACACCGCGTCGGCAATGCGCTACATGGAGAACGATCCTGAGTTCCTCCGTATGCTACAAGCCGGCCGCCTGCGCAGCGAATGGGGCCACCCTCGTCGTCTGCCTGGGCAAAGCGATCAAGACTGGTTCGTCCGGATCTGTGAGATCATGGAGAACAACGTCTCGTCCCACATCCGTCGCGTGAGTGCTTCGCTCGACACTGTGATCGATGAGCGTGGCCGTAAGGTCGTAGCCATCATCGGTGAAGTGCGCGGCACCGGTCCTAAGTCTCGTGAGTTCAACGAGATGCTGGAGAACCCGGACGAGGACGTGAACTACTCGATCCGCTGCTTCGCCAAGAAGAACTTCGGAAACATGACCAAGTCGATGACCAAGATCATCACCTGGGACAGCGTTTACGATCCCGGCGTGGCCGTGGCCAGCAAGTACAAAACGCCAAGCCTCGAATCGAAACAGCACGTTGGGCAATTGCTTGACGAAGCTGAGTTCAACCTCGAGCGCCTGCGCATGGGCTTCGATGCCTGCTCTAACGATGCCAGTTTCGAAAGCATGGCTCCGGCCGTGCAGATCCTGAACTCGTTGTATGAAGAAACCCGCGTCAGCATTGCGGTTCCCCGCAGCCTGTCGTGGTAACTTGAGCCCTCATTGGAAAGAGATCAATGAACAACGATTTCCTGAACAACCTCGCGTTCGAGTCCGGCGCTATCGAGCCCACCAGCGAAACCAACGCTGACCTGGTGGAAGTGCTCGCTGAAGACGCTGCTGCTCCTGCGCCTGGCGTCGTCGAAACTCTCGACACTGCCGAAGCTACCGCCGATATCGCTGAGCAGCTGGAAGAGCTGGCTGAGCGTGCCGAAGTGGTTGCCGAGAAGGCAGCTGAAGAAGAGAAAGAGCAAGGTGGCGTTTCCGAAGTCAGCGTCGTATCGACCGAATCGATGCACCGCGAATTCGCAGCCATCATGCGTGCCAACAAACTCAACCTGCCGGCCACCTCGTTCGAGTCCGCTGGTAGCGACCGTGAGCGTCTGAGCGGCTTGGCCCGTGACTGCCGTCGCGTTGCCGAGATGAACCGCGGCCTGCGCATGCAGATGCTGGACTACTCCGAAGAAGGCGCCATCACCCGCTTCCTGCGTAGCGACACTGCTCGCTTCGAGAAAGCCAAGGGCGCACTGACCTCCGCTGCCACCCGTCTGCGTCAGAACATCGCTGACCTGAAGGAAGGCGCTGTCGTGATCAAGAACCAGGGTATCGCTCGGTTCATGACTCGTGAAGGCGCGCCGGTTCGTGACCTGGTGCGTGCCATCCAGACCGAATCGTCCTACCTGGGCAAAGTCCACGACGCGGCTCAAGCCGCTGCTCAGTCGATCTCGGCCACTGCCGAAGCCATCGCTGCCGGCCGTTTCGCTCTGGACGAGCACAAGGTCGCCACCACCAAGATCACCGGCGGCCTGAACGAGCTGGGTAGTCCGATCGGCTTCATGATGGGTAACCACACCCTGCGTGCCGAGATCGCTTCCGGTCCTCTGTCTGGCCTGACCGCTCCGAAGTTCACCCGTGTTGGTGAAACCCAGGTTCGTGGTAAGGACATCCTGTGGGGTCTGGTTGGCGGCTGGGCTACTGGTGCCGCGGTTGCTGGTATCTCCGGTCTCGTAGTGCTGGGCGGTATGGCTCTGGGCGCCCCTGCGTTGGTAATGGCCGGCGGCATTGCTGGTGCGACACTACCTCAGCCTGCTGCCGCCATCGGCCTCGTGCGCGGCTACACCAACAGCGCAGAAGGCTCTGACCTGAAATCTCAGGCCAGTGCCAACGACATGCTGCAAGCCATTACCAACGTACTGGGCTACGAGCGCTACATCGACTACAAGGTCGATGCTGAAGCCATCCAGGCGAAGATCAAGGCAGCGCGCGGCGCTACCGCTGGACTGGACAGCGATCAGAAGAAGGCGGTGTCGAAGATCTGCGAAGCTCTCGAAACCAGCCTGGGTCGTTTGGTGCGTCTGGCCGACTGCGTATACGAGCAGGCGATCTACACCACCACCATGATGGCTACCGTTGCCGACTCGGCCGTCAACAAAGCCAAGTGACATATTCCCCTACCTACGGTGAAAGCCGTAGGTAGGGGTTTTATGCCGTTAATAATCGTAGTTAAAAAATCTACAGTCACACATAGTCAGCGTGAATCAACATACATGATTCAACCAAACCCTACTGTATCGTCCGTGGAGGACATTGCAATGACTTTCATCCCTAAAGCTATCAACATGAACGCTGAAGTAACTGTTGCTTCGGTTCAAGATTTCGTTTACAACGTTTACAACACTCCGGTCGAAGGCGGTCGGCTCATTAAGATCAGCCCTCGATCTGTCGAACAAATGAACGGCCTGGTCGACGCCATGGCTAACCTGATCGGCTACGACGAATCGAAACTTACCAAAGACGATCTCGAAGCAGCCGCGATCATCGCCTACACCGTCGACAAAGCTTCGCTGAATGGCGTCATCGTAAACGGCGAGTTGACTGCTCTGCCGGAAGACGAGTACGACGCCATGATCAAGACTATCAAGAACACCGGCCCGTTCTGGGTCTCTCCTGCCCAGATCCTCGTAGTCATGGCTCTGGCGAAAGCAGTCAACGACAATCCGGAATACTGGATGCCTGTCGAAGCTGCTGTAGAGGGTGACGAGAATGTCGGTCGCCACACCCCTGCCCAGGAAGTATTCAACCGCCTCATCATGAACGGCGGTCGCTACATCGATGACCATAACGGTCGCAACGAAGTGAGCATCGCCCAAGGCTGGGGCATCTACAAGAACGGTAGCAAAGAGTACGCCTTCATCGGCTACGTCAATTCTCCGTTCTGCATCAATCGCTGCTACATCGGCGACGACAACCTGGTGCACGTATCTACCTGGTCGGTAGGTGGTAACGTTCGGATGGATCGTTTCCCTGGCGAGCCTGAGAAAGCAATCGCCGCGTTCAACGAAGCTCCGGCGTTCCGTGGCGAGCGCCAAGATTCCATCATCGCTTGGATCACCAACCGTAAGTAAGATTCACCCCTGAGGGTGCTGGTATTCCGCACCCCTTCTTTACTACAATACCGTCCGCGGAGGACACCATGGATAACGCAAACGTCAAGACCCTGCTGAACGTATTCCAGCAAATCGAAACCGTCATCGAGTACAACGAAGCCTGGGACAATGGCACAGGCTACATCGACGGCATCGTCCGCGCTGATCTGGGTCTGGCTACCGGTGAGCGCTTCAAGTGCATGACCACTGGTAAACACGTACGCCACCTGGTTGGCGTGGTTACCAATGTTGGTAACTTCGTGTTCTTCGGTCACCACACCCACGCTGACCAGCTGGTTAGCTACCATCGTCCAAACGCTCTGCGCGGCCTGTTCACCGGCAACGTCGCTGACGAGGATCTGATCCTCGGCGTCATGGGCGGTGAGTTCGGCAACAACTACAACCTGGGCAAGACTCTGGATCTGGTGGTGCAGAAGGCTAACGCTGGTAAGCCACAGCACCCTGCCAACCAACCAGGCTTCCCATCGCTGACTCCTGTTGATCACCAGCAGGTAGCTCTGCGTGTAGCCGAACGCATGGGTGAGATCAAACCTGGCGAGGTGTTCGACATCAACTCCATCTGGAATGACGAGTACCACAAGGTGCTCCTCAGTAAGGACTTCGCAGGTGACGAGCTCAGCGGTGCTCAATACGTGCAGCGCGATCCTGATCTGCGCCACGGCTATTAAGCCGAAATCGTAATCAACAAAATCATGGCGATACATTGTCGCCATGATTCAACCAACCTATTCTTGTAAGACCAATGGAGTTCCAAACATGTCCGGTGAAATGATCCAAGTTGCTGCCAAATCCGCTTCCCTGTTCGCTCGCCTGAAGAACGTCGCTGCCGCTCACCCAGTGGCTGCAGGCGTGGTCGGCACGGTTGTCGCCGGTGCCGCACTGGTCGGCACCTACAAGCTGGCCAAAGCTGCGTTCGGTAATAAGCCGGACAAAGTTGAAGTAACTGTGAAGACCGAAGGTTCCGCCGAACAAGCTAAGAGCTAATCGGCCGGCATGGATGCGGGCAACCGCATCCATGCACTTCTTTTTTTCGTTGAAATTCAGGACAATCACACATTACCTGATTGAGATAC
>Ga0247820_10000193_pt1 | contig 30892 bp, 25 predicted proteins | sample 13C_Glucose_Day1_2_FD_192480 | JGI IMG/M metagenome (GOLD analysis project Ga0247820, IMG submission 192480) | Soil microbial communities from agricultural site in Penn Yan, New York, United States - 13C_Glucose_Day14 | ecosystem: Environmental > Terrestrial > Soil > Agricultural land | place...
CTCCTACAGACGACCGCGCTCCCCTGTAGGAGCGGCCTTGTGCCGCGAAGGACTGCAAAGCAGCCCCGGCAACTCCAAGCCGCGCGCCTATTACCAACACCTTGAAAGGGCTGAATCTAACGCCGCCCTAATTCCAATCAGAACGAGCCGGCCATGACAGACCTGTCCCGTACCCACGGAGTCGCCAGCCAGGCCCTGGGCCTGCTGAATGGGCGTTTCTTCCGGCCGCCGCTGCCGGAAACACACGTCCCCAGAGCACGCCTGTGCCAGCGCCTGCAAAGTGGCCTGGCGGGGCGCCTGTTGCTCGTGAACGCGCCGGCGGGTTTCGGCAAGAGTTCGCTGGCCGTCGAGTTCTGCCAGGCGTTGCCCAGCCACTGGCGCAGCCTCTGGCTCGGGTTGAGCCAGCGCGATGCCGATCCGGGGCGCTTCCTCGAACGCTTGCTCGAAGGCTTGCAGCAATTCTGCCCGGCACTCGGCGGCCAGGCTCTGGGGCTTTTGAAGATGCGCCAGCGGCATCAACCCTTCGCCTTCGAAGAGTGGCTCGACGGCCTGCTTGATGAACTCGCGCTCTACCTGCAGCCGGACACGCCCTTGCTGCTGGTGCTGGACGACTACCACCTGGCCCAGGGGCCGGTGCTCGATCGTTGCCTGCAGTTCTTCCTCAACCATCTGCCGGCCGGGTTGGTCCTGCTGGTCACCAGCCGCCAGCGGCCCGATTGGCACTTGGCGCGCCTGCGCCTGTCACGGCAACTGGTCGAACTCAACGAGCAGGACCTGCGCCTGACCCCCGATGAAGCGTTGGCAGTGATCGGCCGCCAGCCCACCGGTTTGCGCGGCCAGGCCCTGGATAACCTGATCCAGCGCAGCGACGGTTGGGTGGCGGGGCTGCGTTTCTGGCAACTGGCGGCCAGCGAGTCCGGCGAGGACCACGCCTTGCCCCAGGCGCTGCATGGCGGCGAAGGACTGATCCGCGACTACCTGCTGGAGGAAGTCATCGACATCCTGCCGGCCCCCGTGCAGGCGTTTCTCTACGAGACTGCCTGCCAGGAGCGTTTCTGCGCCGAATTGTGCGACGCCCTGCGCGAGCGCCATGACAGCGGCGAGATCCTGAGCTACCTGCAGGCCCACCAGGTGTTCCTGGTGCCGCTCGACGAGCATGGGCTGTGGTTCCGCTATCACCACCTGTTCTCCGACCTGCTGCGCAGCCGGCAGGCCAGCGAGCCGCTGGCGGGGCTGCACCTGCGCGCCTGCCGCTGGTTCGAAGGGCAGGGTCTGCTGGACGAGGCGGTGGAGCAGGCCCTGCGCGCGGGCCATCTGGACGTGGCGGCGGACCTGGTACAGAGCCTATCCGAGGAGCAACTGCTGGCGGAGCAGAATGTCGGCATGCTGCTGCGCTGGAAGATGGACCTGCCCGACAGCCTGTTGATCAGCACGCCCAGGCTGATCGTCCTGTACAGCTGGGCCCTGGGGTTGGCCTGCCAACTGGACGCCGCCGAGGAGCTGGCGGCCTACCTGAGCCGCTTCCTGCCCGCGCCGTCGGCCACCGCGCAGAAGTCGATGCTGGCCCAATGGTTGGCCCTGAGCGGGGTCATTGCCCGTGGCCGCGGCGATCGGGAGCGGACACTCGCTTACTGTGGCGAAGCGCTGCAGAGCCTGCCGAACAAACGCTACGGCCAGCGCCTGGTGTGCCTGTCGACCTTGTCGAACCTGGCCATCGCCGATGGCGATTTCTGGCGGGCGCGGGGCTGGAACCGCGAAGCACTCGAATTGGCGCAACGGGTCGGCAACCCGCTGTTCGAAGCCCTGGCCCATTACGATCGGGCGCGGGTACTGCACGCCCGCGGCGAGGTGCTGCGCGCCCTGGACGAAGTGCGCCAGGGATTGCAGCGGTTGCAGGGCCTTTCGGGGCAACGCCTGTATGCCGTGCGCGCGCGCCTGACCCTGTACGAGGGCTACTTGCTGGCGGCCCGCCTGCACTGTGCCCAGGGCCGTGCGCGCTTGCGCGCCGGGCTCAGCGAGGCGCGCAGCTGCCGCGACATCAGCGTCCTGATCGGGCATTGCGTGATCGCCTCGCTGGACGGTCGCGAAGGGCGTTTTGCCGAGGCGTTCTCGGAACTGGCCGAGGCGGAGCGGCTGATGCATATCTGGGACGTGCCGCCGATCTTCTACCTGGCCATGATTACCCTGGTGAAGTGCGAGCTCTGGTTGGCCCAGGGCCGAACGGACCTGGCCGAGTCCTGGCTGCTGCGCCTGGGGCAGACCTACGGTGGCGAGCAGCCTGCGGCCGCGCCGGAGTTCCACCCGCTGTTGCCGCTGCACATCGAATTGCAGCAGGCCTTGCTGGAACGGGTGCTGGCCCGCCCCGGTGATGCCGAAGCGCGGTTGCGCACGCTGGTCGAGCGGGGCCAGGTCAGCGGTGGCATGACGCTGGTGGTCAGCGCGCAGTGCCAATTGATCGCTCTGCTGCTGGCCGAGGGGCGTGACGCCGAAGCGGCCAGGTTGCTCGCACCTGCCCTGGAAGCGGCCCAGGGCGGTGCCCTGCAGGCCTTCCAACGCTTGATCGAAGAGCAGCCACACTGGCTGCGCGAGCAGTTGACGGGGCGTGCGGCCTGCCCGGCGCAGAGCGATCTGCTGGCCCATCTGCCGCAGGCCCTGGCTACCGGCGGCGGTGCCACCGAGGCCCTGAGCGGCCGCGAGTTTGCGGTGCTGGAACTGATCGCCCAGGGCTGTTCCAACCAGCAGATCAGCGAGCGCCTGTTCATCTCCCTGCACACGGTCAAGACCCACGCCAGCCATATCAACAGCAAGCTCGGTGTCGAGCGCCGCACCCAAGCGGTGGCCAGGGCCAAGTCCCTTGGCTTGCTGGTCTAGTGGCTTGGGGCGAGGTCGGCCGTTAAGATAATGGCTTTAGGCCATCATTCGGCGTTACCTTTCCGGGCTCATCTTTCCCGAACCGCTGCCGATACAGACCTCGGCGGTATGCATCGCCACGCGCCACTTCCCCACTTTTTTCAATACAGGTCGTGTTGATGCTGCAGTATGGGCAAAAAAGCTTTCTGATCGTCGACGACTTCACCGACTTCCGCACCTCGACCCGCTCGATGCTTCGCGAGCTGGGCGTGCGCGACGTCGACACCGCCGACAGTGGCGAACAGGCGCTGCGCATGTGCGGGCAGAAGCGCTATGACTTCATTCTCCAGGACTTTCACCTGGGGGACGGCAAGAAGAACGGCCAGCAGGTGCTCGAGGACATGATCCTCGACAAGCTGATCAGCCATGAATGCGTGTTCATCATGGTTACCGCCGAAAGCAGCCAGTCCATCGTGCTCAGTGCCATCGAACACGAGCCCGACGCTTACCTGACCAAACCCTTCAACCGGGTCGGCCTGGCCCAGCGCCTGGAGAAGCTGACCCAGCGCAAGACGCTGCTCAAGCCCATTCTCCAAGCCCTTGATCGCGGGCGCCCGGCCGAAGTGCTCGCCGCTTGCGCCGAGCTGTGCAAGAAGGACCCGCGCTTCGCCCCGCTGTGCCTGCGCTATCGCGCCGACGCCCTGCGCGACCTCAATCGCTTCGAGGAGCTGGAGAAGTTCCTCAAGAACATCCTCGCCAGCCGCCCACAGCCCTGGGTCTACGCCGCGCTCGGCAGCCTGTTGCACAAGCGCGGGCAGAATGCCCAGGCCCAGGGTGTCTACGAGCAGGCCCTCAAGGCCTTCCCGATCATGCCCAACCTTTACGATGGCATGGCCGAGGTGCTGGTGGCCCAGGGCGAGACCCGGCGTGCCCAGCACATGCTCGAGGAGGCGGTGCGTCTGTCGCCGCTCGCCGTGCGCCGCCAGGCCGCGCTGGGCAAGCTGGCGCTGGACAACGCCGACTTCGAGAGTGCCTCCAAGGCCTTTCGCCATGCGGTGAACCAGGGGCAGAGTTCGCGCTACAAGGACGCCGAGAGTAATCTGGGGCTGGTCCAGGCGTTGATGAACAAGAACAGCGGCAACGGTCTCGATGCCCGTACCCGGGTCGAGATCAACACCGTGCTCAGCGAGGTGGCCAAGGAAAACGTCGAGGACCAGGGCCTGCAGGTGCGCGCGCGCCTGATGAAGGCCGCCAGCCTGCAGCAGGCCGGCGACCCGGAAACCGCCGCCAAGCTCACCGAGCAGGCCATGCAGCGCCTGGAGAAGATGGACCAGTTCTTCTCCGTGGAGGCGGCGCTGACGGTGGCCAAGCAGTTGCAGCAACTTGGCCAGGATGCGGCGGGTACCTCGATTCTCAAGGGTTGCGTGGAAACCTACGGCGACGACCCCAAGGTCATGCAGAGCGTCGCCAAGCTCACCGACGACCCGCTGGTGCTGGGGGCGGTGACCGAAGCCGTGGACCTCAACCGCCAGGGCGTGCGCAGCTACCAGGGCGGCCAGCTCAACGAAGCGCTGGGCATGTTCCGCAAGGCGTTGTCGTTGCAGCCGAAGAACATCAGCATCGCCCTGAACACCGCCCAGGCACTGCTGCGCATCGGCGGCGAGACGCCACCGCCGGCGCTGATGCAGGAGTGTCGCGACTGCCTCACCAGCGTGGCCGGCATTCCCGCCAGCGACAGTCGCTATGACCGTTACCGCAAACTGCACATCCGGGTCTTCGGCGCATGAACCAGGACAACCAGGGGCTGGACTTCTCCACGGTGATCGCCTCCACCGTGCACGACCTGAAAAACTCTCTTTCGGCGCTCACCCACGCCCACAGCCAGTGGCTGGCGCGCCTGCCCGAAGAGTTGCGCGGCGGTATCGAGCAGGGCGTGGTGGAGCATGAACTCAGCCACCTGAACGGCATGCTCGTGCAGTTGCTGGGGCTGTACAAGCTGGGCGTCAACCAGTTGCCCATCTGCCCCGACTACCACGAACTGGACGACTTCATCGAGGCCCAGCTGGCGGCCCAGGAAGACGTGATCAAGCACCGCGACATCCTCGCCACCTGGCGTATCGAGACCGAAAGCCCGTTGGGTTTCTTCGACCGTGAGCTGGTCGCCTCGGTGGTGGCCAACGTGCTTACCAACGCCATCCGCTATGCTGGGCACGCCCTGCTGATCAGCATCGAGGAAGAGGGCGAGCAGTTGGTGATCAGTGTCAACGACGATGGCGCCGGTTATCCACAGCGCATGCTCGAGCGCCAGCACGACTACGTGCAGGGCATCGATTCGCAGAGCGGCAGTACCGGACTGGGGTTGTACTTCGCCGCGCGAATTGCCGCGCTGCATGAGCGCAACGGCGTGCGCGGGCGGATCGAGATCGCCAATGGCGGTACGCTGGGGGGCGGCTTGTTCCGCTTGTACCTGCCTTGAACCGCAGCACGGCGTTGGCCGTCGTGCCGCCTCAGGCGCGAAGGGGCCGCGAAATGGCCGGTGCAGCCATCACTCGGCTGCTGCGCCTTCGAGCAGTTCGGCCAGCGCATCCGGCTGGCTCTTGAACGCCCGGGCGAACACGTCGCGGTTCTTGGCCATGTAGATACCGGCTTCCTCGACTTGCTGTTCGCTCAGCGACGGTACGGCTTTGTGCAGTACCTCGGCCAGGCGTTCGGCCAGTTCGAGCATCTTGTCGTGACGGTCTGCTTCGGCCTTATCCATGAACAAGCGCTCCGGGTCGCGGCTGCTGCGGTACACCACTTCGACGGCCATTCATCACCTCTGTGCCTTTTTGCTGATGGGGTTACGGATCACTGTATTTTTATACAGTACATCGCCAGGCCATCACCCTGCAACCGCAATGATGGCCCGGCAAACTGAAAATCAGCGTAGCCCACAGGTGCCCTGCGGCAATCGGCCGCCTTCCAAGACAGGGGCCGTGGCCCTTTAACTGCATGGCACAAGACCTTCAGCCGTATCTAGGAATCGAACATCGTGAACATCAAATGGGCAGAAAGACTGCGCAAGGGCCTGCACGGCTCCGCCGACTCGCTGGGCAACCTGTGCGTGGAAGCCTTCCACTACCTGGCGCTGTTCGGCATCGGCGCGATCACCGCCTATGCGGCGGTGGTGACCTTCCTGGACATGCTGGGCAAGGGCGGGGTCAGCGTCGATGACATCCTGCTGCTGTTCATCTACCTGGAGCTGGGGGCGATGGTGGGGATCTACTTCAAGACCAACCACATGCCGATCCGCTTCCTGCTCTACGTGGCGATCACTGCATTGACCCGCCTGCTGATCGGCGACGTCTCGCACCACAAGGCACCGGATGTCGGGCTGCTGTACGTGTGTGGCGGCATCCTGCTGCTGGCCTTCGCCATCCTGGTGGTGCGCTACGCCTCCTACCGCTACCCGTCGACCAAGGCGCTGGATGCCAGCGGCAAGGAAGTGGACGAGAGCAAGTAGCCCTCAGTTGGCAATGCCGGCGGCGGGAAAGCGCTGTTCGCCATGCCAGGTGCGGGTCAGGGCCGCCAGCACCTCAAGTGGGTTCTGCCCCAGCTCGATGGCCAGGCCCAGGCGGATGCTGTCGATGACCCGCTGCAGGCGCACCGGATCGTTGCGCTGGGCCTGGCTGATCAGGCGCCTGGCGACCACGCCGCTGTCGTCGGACAGGGTCAGCATGATGCTGCCGTCCAGGCGCTCGATGCTCAGGTTGACCCGGTATTCGGGGGCGAAGGCGGCGCTGATCTGGTCGAAAGGGTTGTTCATGGTCGGTCCTGCACTGAATGACTGCAGGGGTTGACCGGGGCAAGGGTGGGTTGGTTCAGGCCCGCTGATCGGCACGCAATGAAAACGCCCGGCGCAAGGCCGGGCGTTTTCATTGGACACATTCGAGTGTCAGGCGTCTGGATCGCTCTGCTCCAGGATGGCGCGCTTGCTGCGCAGCTTACCGTAGAAGTGTTCCAGCGCGTGGTTCAGCTTGCTGGCGGCACCATCGACGGCATGTTCCAGCGAAGTGGCGGTGTGGGTCACGGAAATCGGCTGGTGGCCTTTGGGGCGAGCCTCCATCTGGCAGCGTTTGTCGTGCGGTCCGGGCTTGGCGCCGTTGTCGTCGCGCAAGTGGACTTCGATACGGGTGAGGTCGTCCTCGTAACGTTCGAGGCTACTCTGCAGTGTGCTGCGGACCCACTCGTTCAAGCGGACGTTGCCTTGGATCTGGTTGCTGCTGTTGACCTGGATTTGCATGATTCAATCCTTATTCAGCTTGCTCGCGAGAGGCGTGCCTAGGCCACTGAGGGCGTTGGGTTTTCTGCGCCTCTTGACTCTAAAGTCAGGCAACCGCCGGACGAATTCAAGCCCTTTTGCAAAATAAATTTCCTGTTGCAAATCGGCCCGCTCGCAGCGATACCTGCCGATCACTGCAATCAATGATGCTGTGACACGCACCTGGTGGCCCCTAAGCTCGGGCGCATCCATCTCATCCCTCGGGAGCGCCGCATGTCCAGCAACCCTCTGTTCCAGCCTTTCACCCTCGGCTCCCTCGACTTGCCGACCCGCGTGGTCATGGCGCCGATGACCCGTACCTTCTGCCCCGGCGGCGTGCCCCACGACGGCGTGGTCGAGTACTACCGCCGCCGTGCCGCCGCCGGTGTCGGCCTGATCATCACCGAGGGCACCACGGTCGGGCACAAGGCCGCCAACGGCTACCCCAACGTGCCGCGTTTCCACGGTGAGGATGCCCTGGCCGGCTGGAAGCGCGTGGTCGAGGCCGTGCATGCCGAGGGCGGGCGCATCGTGCCGCAGCTGTGGCACGTGGGCAGTGTGCGCCGCCTGGGTACCGAGCCGGACGCCGCGGTTCCGGGCTATGGCCCGAGCGGCAAGGAAAAGGACGGCCAGGTGCTGGTCCACGGCATGAGCCGGGAGGATATCCGCGAGGTGATCGCCGCCTTCGCCCAGGCGGCGCACGATGCCCAGGCCATCGGCATGGACGGCGTGGAGATCCATGGCGCTCACGGCTACCTGATCGACCAGTTCTTCTGGGACGCCAGCAATCGTCGCGATGACGAGTACGGCGGTGACCTGGCCGGGCGCTCGCGTTTCGCCATCGAACTGATCCAGGCCGTGCGCGCGGCCGTCGGCCCGGACTTTCCGATCATCCTGCGTTTCTCGCAATGGAAGCAGCAGGACTACAGCGCGCGCCTGGTGCAAACCCCCGAGGCCCTGGCAGCGTTCCTCAAGCCCTTGTCCGAGGCCGGCGTGGATATCTTCCACTGCTCCACCCGGCGCTTCTGGGAGCCGGAATTCGAGGGCAGCGAGCTGAACCTCGCCGGCTGGACCCGCCAGCTCACCGGCAAGCCGACCATCACCGTGGGCAGTGTCGGCCTGGACGGCGAGTTCCTGCAGTTCATGGTGGCCACCGACAAGGTGGCCAAGCCCGCCAGCCTCGAAGGGCTGTTGCGCCGCTTGCAGGACCAGGAGTTCGACCTGGTGGCCGTGGGCCGCGCCCTGCTGGTGGATGCCGAGTGGGCGCGCAAAGTGCGGGACGGGCGTGAGGACGATGTGCTGCCGTTCAGCCGTGAGGCGCTGACGACCCTGGCTTGATCACCAGCGGCGGGGCCTGTTCGCGGGCAGCATGCGGCTCGCGGCAGGCGCCGTACAAGTAGCCCTCGAACTGCTCGACGATCGCCAGCCAGCCCTGGCGGCTGGCGTGTTGGCGGGCATTGAGGCGCACCCGGCGCAGGGTTTCGCCTTCCTCCAGCAACCAGCAGGCGGCGTCGATGAACGCCGCCTGGTCCCCCGGCATGGCCAGGGCGCCGCTGTGGCCGTGGCGGATATGCTGGGCGGCGGCGGCCTCGTCGTAGGCGACCACGGCCAGGCCCGAGGCGAGCGCCTCGAGCACGACGTTGCCGAAGGTTTCGGTCAGGCTCGGGAACAGGAACAGGTCGCCGCTGGCGTAGTGCTCGGCCAGCACCTCGCCGCGCTGTGCGCCACAGAACATGGCATTGGGCAGTTGCTGTTCGAGCTGGCCACGCATCGGGCCATCGCCGACGATCACCAGGCGCAGCCGCCGCTGCGGATAGGCCTTGCCCAGGGCCTCCATGCAAGGGCGCAGCAGGGCCAGGTTCTTCTCTGCGGCCAGGCGCCCGACATGCAGCACGGCAATGTCATCCACACCCAGCCCCCACTGCTCGCGCAGGGCCTGACTGCGCCGTGCCGGGTTGAACAGGCTGGCGTCGACCCCGCGGGCCATCAGGCCGAGCCGTTCGAAGCCGCGGCGCTCCAGCTCCAGGCGCTGGCTGGCGCTGGGCACCAGGGTGATGGCGGTGCGCCGGTGGAACCAGCGCAGGTAGTGGGTGAGCAGTCGTGACAGCAGGCCCAGGCCGTATTGTCCCGAATACTGCGGGAAGTTGGTGTGAAAGCCGCTGACCACCGCCACGCCCAGGCGCCGGGCGGCGCGCAGGGCGCTCAGGCCCAACGGGCCTTCGGTGGCGATGTACAGCACATCCGGGCGTTGCCGGCGCCAGCGGCGCCACAGCTTGTGCATCGACACCTCGCCCCACTGCAGGCCCGGGTAGCCCGGCAATGGCCAACCCCGGCACAGCAGCAGGGTTTCGTCGTTGCCGGTCCCGTTGTCGGTGGCCTGGCGCGGGCGGATCAGCTCCACCTGGTGGCCGCGCAGGCGCAGCCCTTCGCTGAGGCGGCCAAGGGTGTTGGCCACGCCATTGATCTCGGGTGGGAAGGTTTCGCTGACCAGGGTGATACGCAGGGACGGTGTGCTCATGGGGAAAAGTCTGGGCCGCCCCCGTTGCGCCCATGTGACGTCTTTGTGACGTGCGCATGACGCCTGATTTCCGGCACTTGCACCCGTTTGAATATTTCCTTGCAACGCACTCAAGAACTCTTGTCACGCAGCCGATGCAGAGGCATTCGACTACAGGAATTCGCTCCGGGAGAGCGGCCATGTTCAACAGCAAACTGAAGAAAGAAATCCAGCAACTGCGCGAAGAGCTGATGTCCATCGAGCAGGTCAAGAACAGCCTCGACAGCGAGATGCTGGTGCTCCAGCTCGACCCCCAGGGGCGCATCGAGTCGGTAAACAACAACTTCGAGGCCGAGATGGGCTATCGCGCCGAGCAACTGATCGGGCGCAACATCGAAGAGATCGTGCCGGCGCATGTGAAGAAGCTCGATTTCTACCAGCGCATGAAGCACGCCATCACCCGTGGCGAGCACCTCAACGGCGCCTTCCGTCTGCTGCGCGGCAACGGTGACGAGGCCTGGCTGCGTTCGATCCTGCAACCGGTCAAGGACAGCCAGGGGCGTATCAAGTACTTCTCCCTGCACTCCAGCGACCTGACCCGCACCATCGAGACTTCCCGCGAGCACGAGAGCCTGATCAAGGCGCTGATGCGCTCCACCGCGGTGATCGAGTTCAACCTCGAAGGCCAGGTGCTGACCGCCAACGACCGTTTCCTGCAGACCATGGGCTACAGCCTGGAGCAGATCCGTGGCAAGTACCACCGCATATTCTGCGAGCCGGAGGAGGCCAACTCGGCGGCCTACCAGGAGTTCTGGAACCGGCTGCGCCGTGGCGAGTTCGTCGCCGAGCGTTTCAAGCGCATCGATGCCCATGGCCGCGTGGTCTGGCTGGAGGCTTCGTACAACCCGATCATCGACGCCCATGACGTGCTGTACAAGGTGGTCAAGTTCGCCACCGTGATCACCGATCAGGTCAACCAGGAATTGGCCGTGGCCCAGGCCGCCGACATCGCCTACACCACCTCGCTGGAGACCGACGACAGCGCGCGCAAGGCCACCGATGTGGTGACCCAGACCGTCGAGGTGATGCGTGGCCTGGAAGGCTCGATGCAGGACGCCGCCGATGGCATCCAGGCGCTGGACAAGCAGTCGAAGGTGATCGGCGCGATCATCAAGACCATCAGCGACATCGCCGGGCAGACCAACCTGCTGGCGCTCAACGCCGCCATCGAGGCCGCCCGCGCCGGCGAGCAGGGGCGTGGCTTTGCCGTGGTCGCCGACGAAGTGCGCCAGCTGGCCTCGCGCACCAGCAGCGCCACCGAGGAGATCGCCAAGGTGGTGCAGCAGAACGAACAGCTGGCCCAGGCCGCGGTGGACATCATCGACACCAGCAAGCGTCAGGCCGAGCAGGGCCTGGCCCTGGCCGCCGATACTGGCGGGGTGATCGTCGAGATCCAGGAAGGGGCGAAGAAGGTGGTGGATGCGGTGGGGCAGTTTTCCAGCCAGTTGAGCCACTGATTGGCTTCACACCGCCTGTGTAGGAGCGGCCTTGTGGCGCGAAAGGGCCGCAAAGCGGCCCCGGCGATCTCAGCTTGACGCATGAACCCTGGGGCGCTTCGCACCCTTTCGCGGCACAAGGCCGCTCCTACAGGATTGTGGGCGCTCAGGTACGCTCACGCACCCAGAACAGCGTCGCCCCGGCCACCGCCGCCGGCATCATCAGCACGTTGACCCCCGGAATCATCAACGCGAGATAAGTGATCCCGCCAAAGCCCATCGACTGCCAGCGCTTCTGCCGCAGCCAGGCGAGCATGTCCTGCCAGCTCATCTTGTTGTTGTCCGCCGGGTAGTCGATGTACTGGATGGCCATCATCCAGATGCCGAACACCAACCACAGCGGCGCGGCGATCACGTTCACCACCGGGATGAACGAGAGGATGAACAGGCCGATGGCCCGCGGCAGGAAATAGCCCAGCTTGCGCATCTCGCGGCTGAGGGTGCGTGGCACCATGGCTACCAGCTCGGCCCAGCTGAAGGGCGGGAAGTTGTCCTGGCCACGCACCACCACCTCGACCTTTTCCGCCAGGAAACCGTTGAACGGCGCGGCGATGATGTTGGCCAGCAGGGTGAAGGTGAAGAACACCATCAACAGCACCAGGGCGACGAACAGCGGCCACAGGATGTAGGTGAGGAAACTCAGCCAGTCGGGCAGGGTGGGCATCAGCGCATCGACCCACAGGCTGAACTGATGGCCGGCGAAGTAGATCAGGCCGCCGAACAGCAGCAGGTTGACCGCCAGGGGCAGCAGCACGAACAGGCGCAGGTTCGGGCTCAGGACCAGTTTCAGGCCCTCGCGCAGGTACTGGGGGCCGGACAGGACGGGGGCTTGCATCGGAATGCTCCGCTTGAGGAAAACGCGCTGACCTTACCGAGTTTGGCGCGCCGACGGAAGGAGCCGCACCTCTGGGAAACGGCGTGTAACAAAGCACTGGGACAATGGTTGTCGGATAGAGACTGTCTATAAGGTGGATTGTCGAAGGATATTTCCTTAATCTCTGCGGCCTCGCTACAGTGCGCTCAACTTTTTCGGTTTTGGACCAACGCGTTGTAGCCTTCCCCAAGTGCTGCGTGGGTCCCTTTTAATTCCAGCTGGCGCAACCGGCACCTAGATGCTGGACCCGTGCGGCCCGCTCGACAGGAGTTCGACATGTCTGAAGTACGTCATTCGCGCGTCATCATTCTCGGTTCCGGCCCTGCCGGTTACAGCGCCGCGGTATATGCCGCCCGCGCCAACCTCAAGCCGCTGCTGATCACCGGCATGCAGGCCGGCGGCCAGTTGACCACCACCACCGAAGTCGACAACTGGCCGGGCGACCCCCACGGCCTGACCGGCCCGGCCCTGATGCAGCGCATGCAGGAGCACGCCGAGCGCTTCGAGACCGAGATCGTCTTCGACCACATCAACGCCGTCGACCTGGCCAACAAGCCGTTCACCCTGCAGGGTGACAGCGGCACCTACACCTGCGACGCGCTGATCGTCGCCACCGGTGCCAGCGCCCGCTACCTGGGCCTGCCGTCGGAAGAAACCTTCATGGGCAAGGGCGTGTCGGCCTGCGCCACCTGCGACGGTTTCTTCTACCGCAACAAGCCGGTCGCCGTGGTCGGTGGCGGCAACACCGCAGTGGAAGAAGCACTGTACCTGGCCAACATCGCCAGCAAGGTGACCCTGGTCCACCGCCGCGACACCTTCCGCGCCGAGAAGATCCTGATCGACAAGCTGCACGCCCGTGTCGCCGAAGGCAAGATCGAGCTCAAGCTCAACGCCACCCTGGACGAAGTGCTGGGTGACAACATGGGCGTGACCGGTGCGCGCCTGAAGAACAACGACGGCAGCTTCGACGAAATCAAGGTCGACGGCGTGTTCATCGCCATCGGTCACACCCCGAACACCTCGCTGTTCGAAGGCCAGCTGACCTTGAAGGACGGCTACCTGGTGGTCCACGGCGGCCGTGAAGGCAATGCCACCGCCACCAACGTCGAGGGCGTGTTCGCCGCCGGCGACGTGGCCGACCACGTCTACCGCCAGGCCATCACCTCGGCCGGCGCCGGCTGCATGGCGGCCCTGGACGTCGAGCGCTACCTGGACGGCCTGGCCAACGCCTGAGTCGGTACCACAGCATGAAAAAACCGGCCCTCTGGCCGGTTTTTTCATGCCTTGAATCTGCTGTGCCTTGACTGGCCTCTTCGCGGGTAAACCCGCTCCCACAGGGGGCACCGCATTTCTGTGGGCGCGGGTTTACCCGCGAAGAGGCCAGTCGATGCGCCAAGTCCCTTAAAGGCTCAGGCGCATCGACAGGTCCACCGCCTTCACATCCTTGGTCATCGCGCCGATGGAGATGTAGTCCACCCCCGTCTCAGCGATCACCCGCAGGGTGGTCTCGTTGACGCCGCCGCTGGCCTCCAGCTTGGCCTTGCCAGCGGTGATGCGCACCGCTTCGCGCATCTCGTCCAGGGTCAGCTCGTCGAGCATGACGATATCGGCCCCGGCCGCCAGCGCCTGGCGCAGTTCGTCCAGGCTTTCCACCTCGATCTCCACCGGCTTGCCCGGAGCGATGCGGTGCGCCGCCGCCACGGCCTCGGCCACGCCACCGCTGGCGGCGATATGGTTTTCCTTGATCAGGAAGGCGTCGTACAGGCCGATGCGATGGTTGTGGCAGCCGCCGCAGGTGACCGCGTACTTCTGCGCCAGGCGCAGGCCGGGCAGGGTCTTGCGGGTGTCGAGCAGACGCACCTGGGTGCCTTCCACCAGGTCGGCCAGGAAGCGCGCGCGGGTGGCCACGCCCGAGAGCATCTGCAGGAAGTTCAGCGCCGAGCGTTCGCCGCTGAGCAGCGAGCGCGCCGGGCCTTCGAGGTGGAACAGCACCTGGTTGGCCGTGGCCCGCTCGCCGTCGGCCACCTGCCAGTGCACCGCCACCCGTGGGTCGAGCTGGCGGAATACCGTATCGACCCAGGCGGTGCCGGCGATCACGCAGTCCTCGCGGGTGATGATGGTCGCCTTGGCCAGGCGCTCGGCCGGGATCAGCTGGGCGGTGATGTCGCCGCTGCCGATGTCCTCGAGCAGCGCGCGGCGCACGTTGGCTTCGATTTCGGCAGTCAGGTCGGCGAGGCGTAGGTTCGGCATGGTCGGCTCCACAAGCTAGGTGCCGGCGATTATAGGGCAGGGGGGCTGCGTGTACAGCTGCCGGGCCGATGACCTTTGGTCAGGCGGTTTGAGCATTCTTGCGAACGCACTGTCAGTTGAGGCGTGCGAAAGGCGTGCTGGCAGCTATCAGTGTTTTCACTGATAATAGCGCCCAGTATTTGGCGTCATAGCTTTGACGATTCCCTTCCAGTCGAACAACGTAACATCCAGCAAGGAGTCCGGGATGCATGATGAAGGCAAGGTGGTGCCCCTGGCGGCTGCCATCGACCGGGGTGCGCGCGCGCCCTCGCCATGCCTTCCCGTGCTGCTCCTGCAGGTGCGCGACAAGGCTGCCCTGCAATTGCGCCAGGGCTTGCAGGCGCTGTTCGACAATGCCGACGACACCCTGTTCGAAATGGCCGACAAGGCCAGTGGTCGCCTCGATCAGAACCTCTACTTCGAAGCCATGCGCGACCTGCGCCTCAAGCGCAAGAGTATTGAACGAGGTTTCCTCGACACTTTCTACGAGGCCTTCGCCCGCATCGGCCAGGGCGACGGGCTCGAGTCCCTGATCAGGGCGCAGACGCAGGACAAGCCGTCGCTGGAGCGCTCGGTGGCCGTGCAGGCCATGGTCGACCGGGTGCTGTCCCGCGACGGCTTCCTGCTGGAGCAGTTGAACCTGCGCTTCTCCACGCTGCTGGAGTTGCCGCTGGCCAGCGCAGGCAATCCCCTGGGCCCCGGCAACCTGTGTGGCTACTTCCTGGACGCCGGGCGCAACCTGGGAGTCGGCGCCCGCGTCAAGATGGTGCTGCTCAAGCTGTTCGAGCGCTACGTGCTGCGTGACCTCGACCTGCTCTACGGCGAGGCCAGCCAGTTGCTCGCCAGCGCCGGTGTACTGCCGCAGCTGATGCCCGCCCCGCGGCGCCGTGCCGAGGACCGGCGCAGCATCGCCCGGCGCGTCCCGGCCAGCCCGGCGCTGGGCGGCTTGTCCGACTCCGCCGGCCAGGCTTTCTTCGCCTCGGTGCAGACGCTGCTGGCGCCGGTGCGCGGGCGTGTCGCGCCGCGGTTACAGGCGGCCGGATCCGCGCAGCCGACCAGCACCGGCGACCTGCTGCGCCTGCTCACCCACCTGCAGCACTATGTGCCGGCCCCTGGCGAGCCGGATGACTTCAACCTCGGCCAGCAGCTGGAGCAGTTGTTGCTGCGGGTCAGCGTGCGCAGTGGCACGCGGCGGCGGATTGCCACCGACGACGAGGACACGATCAACCTGGTCGACCTGCTGTTCGCCTACATCCAGGGCGACGACAACCTGCCGGCCAGCCTGCGGGCGCTGATCGTCCGCCTGCATATCCCGGTGCTCAAGGTCGCGCTGATCGACAAGGGCATGTTCAGCCGCACCAGCCACCCGGCGCGCCGCCTGCTCAACGAGATCGCCGCCGTGGCCATCGGCTGGGAGAGCGATGCCGAGGGGCTGCGCGACAGCTTGCACCTGCGGGTCGAGCGCATCGTCCAGCGCCTGCTCAATGACTTTTCCGACGACTGTGCAGTGTTCAACGAACTGCTCGATGAGTTTCTCGCCTTCAGCCAGGACGAGCGCCGGCGCAACGAACTCCTCGAACAGCGCACCCGCGACGCCGAGGAGGGGCGTGCCCGTGCCTTGCAGGCCCGCCAGCGGGTACAGCAGGAGTTGAACGACCGCCTGCATGGCCGGGTACTGCCGCAGGTGGTGGTGCAGATGCTGGTGCAGTCCTGGAGCCAGGTGCTGCTGCTGGCCTGGCTGAAGCAGGGCGAGGCCTCGGCGGCCTGGGCCGATGCCCTGGCGACGGTGGACGACCTGCTGGTCAGCATTGCCCCGTACCGTGAGCCGCAGCGCCTGCTGGAGCAGGTGCCGGGCCTGCTCAAGGCGCTGCGCGACGGCCTGGCGGGGGTGGCGCTGGACTCCGCCGCCACTCGTGATTTCTTCCTGCAACTGGAAAAACTGCACCTGCGAGCCTGCGGTGGCACGCCGGAGCCGGACGCCGCATTGGATGAAGTGTGGCTGGAGGAGGCTATCGTGCTGGCGGTCAGCGACGAGTCCGCCCTTGCCCCTGGCCTGCCGCTCGATGACCAGGAGCCGGCATTGCGCCAGGTGCAGCGCCTGCAGGTCGGCACCTGGGTCGAGGTGATGGACGACGACGAGCCGCTGCGCTGCAAGCTGGTGGCGCGCATCGACAGCAATGATCGCCTGGTCTTCACCAACCGCACCGGCATGAAGGTGCGCGAATGGAACCGCATGGGCCTTGCCCTGGCCCTGCGCCGTGGCGAGGTGCGCCTGCTGGACGACGGCCTGCTGTTCGAGCGAGCGCTGGAAGCGGTGCTGGAGCAGTTGCGCGGGCAGCAGGCCCAACAGAGCTGAATTTCCCTACACAATCATTTACATGCAAGCACCGGCCGGCCACGGCATACTGGGCACCTGTCTCGGGCGTCATTTCAGGATCTGCACCATGCAATTGGACCGTGCGACCGGCTGGTTCAGCGGCGTCAGCCACTGCCCCTCGCCGAACTTCAACGCCCGCCCCGAGGGCGAGGCCATCGCGCTGCTGGTCATCCACAACATCAGCCTGCCACCGGCCTGCTTCGGCACCGGCAAGGTGCAGCAGTTCTTCCAGAACCGCCTGGACCCGAACGAGCATCCTTATTTCGCCACCATCAACCACCTGACTGTCTCGGCGCACCTGTTTGTCGAGCGCGATGGCGCGGTGACCCAGTTCGTTTCGTTGCTCGACCGCGCCTGGCATGCCGGCGTGTCGCGCTTCGGCGAGCGCGAGGGCTGCAACGATTTTTCCATCGGCATCGAACTGGAAGGCACCGACGAGCTGCCCTACACCGATGCCCAGTACGTCACCCTGGAGCGCCTGACCCGCGAGATCCGCGCAGCCTGGCCTGTGATCGACGCCCAGCGCATCTGTGGCCACAGCGACATCGCCCCGCAGCGCAAGACCGATCCGGGCCCGGCCTTCGACTGGCCGCGCTACCGGGCCGCGCTGCAACGCAACGAGGACAAGGCATGAGTTTTCTGGTGTTGGTGCTGGCGCTGTGGGTCGAGAAGTTCTCGGCCTTGCGCCAGCGGTTGCAGCGCGACGGCTTCTACCTGGGCGAGCTGGTGCGCCTGGAGCGCAGCGGCAAGGTCCACCCCTGGTGGACGCTGGGCATCCTGGTCCTGGCGCCGGTGGCGCTGCTCGCGCTCTTGCTGCATGTGCTGGAGCCGGTGGCCTACGGTCTGCTGGCGTTGCCGGTGCACCTGCTGGTGCTGGTCTACAGCCTCGGCCGAGGCGATGTGAAGGCGGCGCTCGGGCCGTTTCGCGACGCCTGGCGCCGCGGTGACGACCAGGCTGCGCTGCATGTGGCCGAACGCGACCTGGGGCTGGCTGCCGACGATGCCCAGAGCCTGATCAAGCGGGTCCAGGGCCACCTGCTGTGGCAGGCCTACCAGAGCTTCTTCGCGGTGATCTTCTGGTACTTCCTGCTCGGCCCGGGGGCGGCGCTGGCCTACCGCCTGCTGGCGCTGACCATGGACCACAGCCGCCAGCCGGCGCTGCAAACCCTGGCCGGGCAATTGCGTCATGCCATGGACTGGCTGCCGGTGCGGGTGATGACGGTGAGCTTTGCCCTGGTCGGCAATTTCGTCGCGGTGACCCGGGTGATGTTGCACGAGCTGCTCGACTGGCATGTCAGCGCCGGGCACCTGGTGGCTAAAGTCGGCCGGGTGGCCGACGATATTCCCGAGGAGGAAGACCGCCAGCGTGGCCTGGAGCGCCTGGACAGCCTGTGGGAGCTGCTGCTGCGCTGCGCCGTGTTGTGGTATGCCTGCTTCGCCCTGTGGACCGTGCTGGTCTGAAAACTTTCATCACCTTCTTGTAGGAGCGGCTTCAGCCGCGATCACCCGCGAAGCGGGTGCCAGACTCCGCGGTGCCCGCATCGCGGCTAAAGCCGCTCCTACCGAACCGCGCTTAACCATAAGTTACAAACCTTGATTCCAATCTGCGCTATACAAAGCCACTGGCCCTAGATGGCCTTGTGCTACCCCGCAGAACAACAAGAATTCAAGGAGGTGACCTGTGAAGCGTCTGCTCTATCCGGCCATCGCACTGATGAACCGGCTGAGCTTCGGCATGAAGTTCAGCCTGATCAGCGTCCTGTTCTTCCTGCCCATGCTGGTCACCAGTTTTTACCTGGTCCGCGACGCCTATAACCAGCTGCAGGCCACCCGCGGCGAACTGCAGGGGCTGGCGCCGCTGTCCGAAAGCCTGGCCTTGCGCGGCGACCTGGAGACCCTGGGCAACCTGCTGCAGATCAACGCTGTGCTGGGCCAGTCGGGCCAGGCCGGCGATGTGGAAAGCCGCATCGGTGCCCTGCAGGACAAGGTCCAGGCCCGGCTCGATGGCCTCAAGGGCAGCGACCCGGCGCTCGAGGCCAAGCGTGCCGAGCTGGCCGAGGCCTTTGCCCGCGCCCGTGAGGAAAGCTCGCTGCAGAACAAGGCGGCGCTGTTCGACAAGTTGCTGGCCCAGGCCCAAGTGCTGGGCAAGCTGGTCGCCAGCCAGTCGGGCTTGAACCAGGACAGCCAGGCTTCGGTGCGCCAGCTGAGCGAACTGGTCGGCAACGCCACGGCGCAGGTCACCCAGGCCCTGGGCGAAGGCCGGGCGATGGGCGCGGTGGCCCTCGGCCGCGGTTTCATGGATTCCTCGGGCAGCGCGCGCTTCGAAGACCTGCTGCAGCGCCTGGAGCGGCTGTCCGCCGACTATGCCATCCGTCTCGACGATGTCCTGGCCAGCGATGCCGGGCTCAGGGCCGCGCTGGCCAGCGATGCCCAGGCCAGCCAGGCCACGGTCAAGCAGGCCGCGACCCTGTTCGAGGACCAGGTGGTGGTGGCCGAGACCCTGGATGCGCCCTGGGCCGGCTTCTACCAGCAGACCAGCGACCTGATGGCGCAGACCTACCGCTTCAACGATGCCGTCCTTGCCCACCTGCACGGCCAGCTGGAGGAGCGCCTGGGCGAGCACCGCCTGCGCACGATCGCGCTGGTCGCGGCCCTGGCCACGGTGTTCGCGCTGATCATCTACCTGTACGGCGGCTTCTACGTCTCCACCCGGGAAACCCTCGGCAACCTGGGCAACGCCATGGACAAGGTGGCCGCCGGCGACATGACCATCAGCTTCAAGGCTAACAGCCAGGACGAACTGGGCGAGTTGGGGCGTGGCTTCAACGAGACGGTACGGCGCATTCGCGGGCTGATCGAGCAGGTCGGCAAGACCGTGACCACGGTGGAGGAGCAGGCCGGGCAGGTGCTGTCGGTGTCGAGCCGCAGCAACCTGGCGGTCAGCGGCCAGCGCGAGCAGATCGAGCAGGTGGCCACGGCCATGAACCAGATGAGCGCCACCGCGCAGGAGGTTGCCCGCAGCGCCGCCCTGGCCGCCGAAGGCGCGCAGCGGGTCAACCACGAGAGCGCCTCGGGCCGCGACCTGGTGGCAAGCCAGCAGGGCAGCATCGCCCGCCTGGCCGGCGAGATCGACCAGAGCGTGGCGGCGGTGAACCAGCTGGCGGGCGACAGCCAGGCCATCGGCCGGGTGCTGGAAGTCATCCGCAGCATCGCCGAGCAGACCAACCTGCTGGCCCTCAACGCCGCCATCGAGGCAGCCCGGGCCGGCGAGCAGGGCAGGGGCTTCGCCGTGGTCGCCGACGAAGTGCGGACCCTGGCCAGGCGCACCCAGGACTCCACCGAAGAGATCGCGCAGATGATCCAGCGCCTGCAGGATGGCGTGGGCGCGGCGGTGCGGGTGATGGGTAGCAGCCACCAGATGGCCGCCGGTACCGTGGACGAGGCGCGCCAGGTGCAACAGGCGCTGGGCAATATCCTTGGCGCGGTGGGCGGGATCGTCGAGCAGAACCAGCAGATCGCCGCCGCCGTCGAGCAGCAGACCGCTGTGGCCCACGACATCGACCAGAACATCGTGGCGATCAACCGCGCGGCGCAGGACACCACCGAGGGCGCCTGCCAGACCGAGGACGCCAGCCGGGCGTTGTCGGCGCAGGTGGTGGAGCTCAAGCGGTTGATCGGGGCGTTCAGGGTCTGATCGAGGGCAGCGTGAATCCCGTGTAGGAGCGGCCTTGCGCCGCGAAAGGGCCGCAACGCGGCCCCAGCGATCTTTGTGTCAACACTGAAATCCTGGGGCTGCTACGCAGCCCTTTCCGGCCGGTCCGACGCCTCGGCAAGGCCGCTCCTACAGGGACCGCGTCGGTCTACCAGCCAAACACCTCGCAGGCATTGCGACTGCTAGCCTCGGCCAGCAGCCCCGGCTCGATCCCCATGACTTCGGCCAGCGCCCCGGCAATCTCGGGTAGATGCTCCGGGCTGTTGCGCTGCCCCGGGAACATCGCCGGCGCCATGTCCGGCGCGTCGGTCTCCAGCACCACGCTGTCCAGCGGTAGCCTTGGCAGGGTCTTGCGCAGGCGCAACGCCTGGGGCCAGGTGCCGGCGCCGCCGAGTCCCAGCTTGAAGCCGAGCTTGATGTATTCCCGCGCCTCTTCGTAGCTGCCGGCAAAGGCATGGATGATACCCGCCCGCGCCGGCTTGTAGCGCTTGAGCGTGGCGATGACCTGGGCGTGGCTGCGGCGCACGTGCAGCAGTGACGGCAGCTCGAAGTCGCAGGCCAGTTGCAGCTGGGCTTCGAACAATGCCTGCTGGCGCGTCGGGTCCAGTTCGGGCAGGTAGAAGTCCAGGCCGAACTCACCCACCGCGCACAGCCGCGGATCGCCGCGCAGGCGTTCCAGCCAGTCGCGTAGCTGCGCCAGGTGTTCGGGGCGGTGCTGCTCAAGGTAGATCGGGTGCAGCCCCAGCGCCGCGTACACGCCTTGGTTGGCGCAGGCCAGGTCCCAGACCCGCTGGAAATTGTCCTGGTACACCCCCAGCACCACCACGCGCTCCACCCCGCGCGCCGCCGCGTTGGCCAGCAGGCGCGGGCGGTCGGCGTCGAAGTCGGGGAAGTCGAGGTGGGTGTGGGTGTCGATCAGGCGCATGTTCAGGCCTTGGCGATCCGTTGCTTGAAGGTGCGGCCGATGGCGTGCACACCGGGCTCGTAGCGCTTGTCCTCGATGGCGGCCAGGGCCAGTTCCAGCGCGGTGGCGGCGATCAGGCCGTGCTGCTGGGCCATGGCGTTGACCGGCAGCGGCAGGAAATCGAGCAACTGGTTGTCGCCGAAGGTGCCCAGTTGCAGCTCGCGGGATCCCTCAGGGCGCGCCTGGAGCGTGTCGAACACGCCTTGCAGCAGCACGTAGGAGGTGGTCACCAGGGCATCCGGCAGGCCGCCCAGCTCGTCGATCAGTTGCTGCATCAGGCGCTGGCCGCATTCGCGGCTGAAGGCCTCGCCCTGGTAGCGGCGCACGTCGCCGTCGAAGCCTTGCAGGGCCTCGTCGAAGCCACCGGCGCGGGCCTGGCTCACCGACAGCTCGGGGCGCGCGCCAATCAGGGCGATGCTGCGCGGGCGGGTTTTCAAAAGGCTCTGTGCCAGCTGACGGCTGGCGTCGCGGTCGTCGCTGATCACCGAGCAGAAATGCGCCGGGTCCAGGCGTCGGTCGATGGCGATCACCGGCAGGCCCTTGGCTTGCAGCTCACGGTAGCTGTCGTCTTCCGGCGGCAGGCAGCTGGCGACGAACAGTGCGTCGCAGCGGCGGGCGCGGAACAGCTGCTGCAACTGGCGTTCGCTGTCGGGCTGGTCGTCGCTGCTGGCGATCAGCAGTTGGTAGCCACGGGCACGGGCGCCTTGTTCCAGTTGCTTGGCGATGCGGGCGTAGCTGGGGTTCTCCAGATCCGGGAGAATGAAGCCCAGGGTGCGCGTGTGGCGGCTGCGCAGGCCGGCGGCCTGGGGGTTGGGCGTGAAGCCATGGGCCTCGACCACCGCACGCACGCGCTCGACGGTGCTGTTGCTGATGCGCTGTTGTTCGGCCTTGCCATTGATGACGTAGCTGGCGGTGGTCACGGACACACCGGCCAGACGGGCGATATCGCTGAGTTTCACCGAATTTTCCTTGTTGTTTCCGGGACTGGCCACGGGGCTGGACCGGCTAGTTTCACCCATCTACGGTCCCGCGCGCAGACGACCATTGTCGCAATTGTCCGACAGGATGGGGCTTTTTCGTTGGCAGATTATCGAGTAACGTGGCCACTTGGTCAGATTAAACGTTTCAGCAAAACGAAATTTCCTGCCTGGAAATGAGTATTCGCCCGTTGCGCTGATCGTTTTGGCGGCTTTTGCCGTCGAATTCCACAACAATACCTCGGTAGCCGACGGGGCTGCCGCAAAAGGAGAGGGTCATGCTCGAGCTTGCCGTGGAGCAGATTGCCATGGGCCAGCGTGCCGCCGACAAGGGCGAGGCACTGGCGTTGCTGGCTGATCGACTGGTTGCCGATGGCCTGGTCGCCGAGGGCTACCTGGCGGGGCTGCAGGCCCGGGAGGCGCAGGGCTCGACCTTCCTCGGCCAGGGTATCGCCATTCCCCACGGCACGCCGCAGACCCGCGAGCTGGTGTTCGCCACCGGTGTGCGCCTGCTGCAGTTCCCCGATGGCGTGGACTGGGGCGACGGCCAGATCGTCTACCTGGCCATTGGCATCGCCGCCCGCTCCGATGAACACCTGCGTCTTCTACAACTGCTGACCCGCGCCCTGGGCGAAACCGACCTGGCCGAGGCTCTGCGCCGGGCCAGCAGCGCCGAGGCGCTGCTCAAACTGCTGCAAGGGGCGCCGCGTGAGCTGGCGCTGGATGCCCAGTTGGTCGGCCTCAACCTGGCGGCGGACGACTTCGACGAGCTGGCCTGGCGCGGCGCTCGCCTGCTGCACCGCGCCGGTTGTGCCGACAGCGGCTTTGCCGCCGTGCTGCAGCAGACCGAGCCGCTGCCACTGGGCGAAGGCCTGTGGTGGCTGCACAGCGAACGCGAGGTGCGCCAGCCGGGCCTGGCCTTCGTTACCCCGCAACAACCCCTGCGCTACCGCGACCAGCCGCTCAATGGCCTGTTCTGCCTGGCCAGCCTCGGCGCTGCCCACCAGGCCTTGCTCGAGCGCCTGTGCGAGGTGCTGATCGAGGGGCGCGGGCAGATGCTTTACCAGGCTACCAGCAGCCGCGCCGTGCTCGAAGTGCTCGGCGGCGAGGCGCCTGCCGACTGGCCCAGCGCCCGGGTGGTACTGGCCAACGCCCATGGCCTGCATGCGCGTCCGGCCAAGGTGCTGGCGCAGTTGGCCAAGGGTTTCGAGGGTGAGATTCGTTTGCGCGTGCAAGGCAGCGACCAGCCCGCCGTCTCGGTGAAGAGCCTGAGCAAGCTGCTGAGCCTCGGTGCCCGTCGCGGTCAGGTGCTGGAGTTGATCGCCGAACCTGGCATCGCCGCCGACGTCTTGCCTGTGTTGCTGGCAGCTATCGAGCAGGGCCTGGGCGAAGAGGTTGAGCCCTTGCTGCAAATGCCGGTGCTGGAGGAATCACCGGTCGAGATTCTCCAGGCGCCCGTACCCGGCAGTACCGTGCAGGGTGTCGCGGCCGCGCCGGGCATCGCCAGTGGCCCGGCCCATGTGTGCGTCGAGCGCGAGATCGACTACCCGCTGCGCGGTGAGTCGCCTGGCCAGGAGCGCGCCAGGTTGCGAGCGGCCATCGACAAGGTGCACGCCGACCTGCAGGCCCTGGTGCAACGCAGCGACAAGGCCATCGGCGAAATTTTCATCACCCACCAGGAAATGCTGGCCGATCCGGCCCTGACCGATGACGTCGAGCTGCGCCTGGCCCAGGGCGAGAGCGCCGCCGCCGCGTGGATGGCAGTGATCGAGAACGCCGCCCGCCAGCAGGAGGCGCTGCACGATGCGCTGCTGGCCGAGCGCGCCGCCGACCTGCGCGATATCGGTCGCCGTGTGCTGGCCCAGTTGTGTGGCGTGCAGGCGGTGGTCGAGCCCGAGCAGCCCTACGTGCTGGTGATGGCCGAGGTGGGCCCGTCCGATGTGGCGCGCCTGGACCCGGCGCGGGTCGCCGGCATCATCACCGCCCAGGGCGGCGCCACGGCCCACAGCGCCATCGTCGCCCGGGCCCTGGGCATCCCGGCGGTGGTCGGTGCCGGCGCGGCAGTGCTGCTGCTGGAGAGCGGCACGCCGCTGCTGCTCGATGGCCAGCGCGGGCAGGTCGAGGTCGCGCCGCCCGAGGCCCGCTTGCAACGGGCGCTGGCCGAGCGCGATGCCCGCGAGCGGCGCTTGCAGATCGCCTGGGCCAACCGCCATGAGCCGACCCTGACCCGCGACGGCCACGCGGTCGAAGTGTTCGCCAACATCGGCGAAAGCAGTGGCATCGACAAGGTAGTGGAGCAGGGTGCCGAAGGCGTCGGCCTGCTGCGCACCGAGCTGATTTTCATGGCCCACCCGCAACTGCCCGATGTGGCCACCCAGGAGGCCGAGTACCGCCGGGTGCTCGACGGCCTGTGCGGACGCCCGCTGGTGGTGCGTACCCTCGATGTGGGCGGCGACAAGCCCTTGCCGTACTGGCCGATCGCGGCGGAAGAGAACCCGTTCCTCGGCGTGCGCGGCGTGCGTCTGACCCTGCAACGCCCGCAGGTGATGGAAGAGCAACTGCGGGCCCTGCTGCGCGCAGCGGACAATCGCCCGCTGCGCATCATGTTCCCCATGGTCGGCCAGCTCCATGAATGGCGCGCCGCCAAGGCCATGGTCGAGCGCCTGCGCCAGGAAATTCCGGTGGCCGACCTGCAAGTGGGCATCATGGTCGAGGTACCGTCGGCCGCCTTGCTGGCGCCGCAGTTGGCCCGCGAGGTGGACTTCTTCAGCATCGGCACCAACGACCTGACCCAGTACACCCTGGCCATCGACCGTGGCCACCCAAGCCTCTCGGCCCAGGCCGACGGCCTGCACCCGGCGGTGCTCAATCTGATCGACATGACCGTGCGCGCCGCCCATGCCCAGGGCAAGTGGGTGGGCGTGTGCGGCGAGCTGGCGGCCGATCCGCAGGCCGTGGCCGTGCTGCTGGGCCTGGACGTGGACGAACTGAGCGTCGCCGCCCGCAGCATTCCTGAAGTCAAGGCACTGGTGCGCCAGGCCGACCTTTCGACGGCCCGCGCCCTGGCGCGCGAGGCCCTGCAACAAGACAGCGCCGAGGCAGTCCGGGCGCTGGTGGAGCGTTACTGATGGCCAAGATTCTCACCCTCACCCTCAACCCGGCGCTGGATATCACCATCAGCCTCGATCGCCTGCGCCCCGGCGCGGTCAACCGTAGCCAGGCCCAGCACAGCCATGCCGCCGGCAAGGGGCTGAACGTCGCCCAGGTGCTGGCCGACCTGGGCCACAGCGTGACCGTCGGCGGTTTTCTCGGGCTCGACAACCTGGCGCCGTTCGAGGCGCTGATTGCCTGGCGTGGGTTCGCCGACTGCTTCGTCCGTGTGCCCGGCGAGACCCGCAGCAACATCAAGCTGGTCGAGGCCGATGGCCAGGTCACCGATATCAACGGCCCCGGGCCTGAAGTCGACGAGGCCGCCCGCGACGCTTTGCTGCAACGCCTGGCCGAGGTGGCCCCGGGGCATGACGCCGTGGTGGTGGCCGGTAGCCTGCCGCGGGGGATCAGCCCCGAATGGCTGCGCGAACTGCTGCTGATGCTCAAGTCGCAGGGATTGAAGGTGGCCCTGGACAGCAGTGGCGAAGCCTTGCGCGCCGGCCTCGAGGCCGCGCCCTGGCTGGTCAAGCCCAATACCGAGGAACTCGGCGAGGTGCTCGGGCAGCCTGTGCTTGACGCGGCCGGCCAGCGCGGCGCCGCGCAGCGCTTGCTGGCCAGCGGCGTCGAGCATGTGGTGGTGTCTCAGGGCGAGCAGGGCGTGACCTGGTTCGCCGCCGGCCTGGCGCTGCATGCGCAACCGTCGAAGGTGCGCATCGCCAGCACCGTCGGCGCCGGTGATTCCCTGGTCGCCGGCATGGTCCATGGCCTGCTCCAGGCCGAAGCGCCCGCCGCCACCTTGCGCCGCGCCACCGCCATCGCCGCCCAGGCGGTCACCCAGGTCGGCTTCGGCATCCAGGATCGCGAGCAACTGGCCCGCCTGGAAGCCGCCGTGCACCTGGCAGAACAACAAGAAGAGGGCTGCTGATGAACATTGCCATTGTCACCGCCTGCCCCAACGGGCAGGTGTCCAGCGTGCTCAGCGCCCGCCTGTTGGCCGCCGCGGCCCAGCGTCGGGGCTGGAGCACCAGTGTCGAGGTGCAGGATGCCGAGCACCCCGAGCGTCGCCTGACCGCGGCACAGATCCTTGATGCCGACTGGGTGCTGGTGGTCAGCACCGGGCCGATGGACCTGGCGCGCTTCGCGGGCAAGCGCCTGTACCAGAGCACGCCGGCCCAGGCACTGGCGGACCGCGAGGGGTTTCTTGACCAGGCCGCCGCCGAGGCGCGGGTACACGAGTCGGCGCCGCCCCCGCAGGGCAGCGCGCCGAAAATCGTCGCGGTGACTGCCTGCCCGACCGGCGTGGCCCACACCTTCATGGCCGCCGAAGCGCTGCAACAGGCGGCGCAGGCCATGGGCTACCGGCTCACCGTGGAGACCCAGGGCTCGGTCGGCGCGCGCAACCCGCTGCCGGCCGAAGCCATCGCCGAGGCCGACGTGGTGCTGCTGGCCGCCGATATCGAAGTGCCGGCTGCGCGTTTCGCCGGCAAGCGCATCTATCGTTGCGGTACCGGCATCGCCCTCAAGCAGGCCCGCGCCACGCTGGACAAGGCACTGGCCGAGGGCAAGGTGGAGGCTGCGGGGGATGCGCCTGGCGCGGTGCAGCAGGCCGAGAAGACGGGCGTCTACAAGCACCTGCTGACCGGGGTGTCGTTCATGCTGCCGATGGTGGTGGCCGGCGGCCTGCTGATCGCCTTGTCGTTCGTGTTCGGCATCGAGGCCTACAAGGAGGCCGGCACGCTGCCCGCCGCGCTGATGCAGATTGGTGGTGAGGCGGCGTTCAAGCTGATGGTGCCGCTGCTCGCCGGCTACATCGCCTGGTCCATCGCCGACCGTCCGGGGCTGGCGCCCGGGATGATCGGCGGCTTGCTGGCGAGTACGCTGGGGGCGGGGTTCATTGGCGGCATCGTCGCCGGCTTCCTGGCCGGCTACAGCGCCAAGGCCATCGCCCGTTGGGTGCGCCTGCCCAGTAGCCTCGACGCGCTCAAGCCGATCCTTATCATCCCACTGCTGGCCAGCCTGTTCACCGGCCTGGTGATGATCTATGTGGTCGGCCAGCCCGTGGCCGCCATGCTCGAAGGGCTGACCCACTTCCTCGACAGCATGGGCACTACCAACGCCATCCTGCTCGGGCTGCTGCTCGGCGGCATGATGTGTGTGGACCTGGGCGGCCCGATCAACAAGGCCGCCTATGCGTTCTCGGTAGGGCTGCTGGCGTCGTCGAGCTACGCGCCGATGGCCGCGACCATGGCCGCCGGCATGGTGCCGCCGATCGGCCTGGGCATCGCCACCTTCCTGGCCCGACGCAAGTTCGCCCAGAGCGAGCGCGAGGCCGGCAAGGCCGCGCTGGCGCTGGGGCTGTGCTTCATCTCTGAAGGGGCGATCCCGTTCGCCGCCAAGGACCCGTTGCGGGTGATCCCGGCGAGCATCGCCGGTGGCGCGCTGACCGGGGCCTTGTCGATGTACTTCGGCTGCAAGCTGATGGCGCCCCATGGCGGCCTGTTCGTGCTGCTGATCCCCAACGCGATCAACCATGCGCTGCTGTACCTGCTGGCGATCGTGGCCGGCAGCCTGCTGACGGCGGTGGTGTATGCCGTGATCAAGAAGAGCGAACAGGTGGAGATGGTGGTGGCGCCGGCCAAGGGGTAGCCAGGCCCGGCGCAATCCCTGTAGGAGCGGCCTCGTGCCGCGAAAGGGGCGCGGAGCGGCCCCAGGATTTCAGCGTCATACACAGTGAATGGGGCTGCTTTGCAGCCCTTTCGCGGCACAAGGCCGCTCCTACAGAGGGTGCGGTCAGCCCCGCGTCTTGCCCCGCAACGGCTTCAGCAGATCGCCCAGCCCGTTGTGGTCGATCTCATGCATCAACGCCAGCAACGCGCCCAGCTCCCCGGGCGGGAAGCCCTTGCGGGCGAACCACGCCAGGTAATCGCCGGGCAGGTCGGCAATGATCCGCCCCTGGTACTTGCCGAAGGGCATGGTGCGGGTGACCAGCAGTTGCAGGGATTCGGGTTTCATCGGGCATCGGCCTGTGGCAGGTGAAGCGCGGACCATACTGCAAACTGCACGACGACCCAAGCGGCGATCATGCAGAACGCCGTTTTCAGGTTTTTTGTTTTTCATTTCAAGCTATTGATTTTAATGAATAATTTCATATTCATTAGCCTGGCACGAAGCCTGCTCCGGTAAAGGTGACTATCACCTGCCAAGGAGTTTGTTGCCATGAGCAATCCCAACAAAGACACGATCGATGTACTCAACGACCTGATCGAGTACAGCAAGGACGGTGAGAAAGGCTTCAAGACCTCCGCCGAGGATGTGAAGAACCCACAACTCAAAGCCTTCTTCGTGCAGCGCGCCAGCGAGTGCGCCAGTGCCGCGGCCGAGCTGCAGGGCGAGGTGCGCCGGCTGGGTGGTGACCCGGAGACCAGCACCAGCATCAGCGGCGACCTGCACCGCGGCTGGGTCAACCTCAAGTCGATGGTCACCGGCAAGGATGAAGAGGCGGTGCTCAACGAGGTGGAGCGTGGTGAAGACCATGCGCTCAAGGCCTACAAAGAGGCCCGCGAGAAGCTGGTCAAGCTGGGGCGCTCGGCCAATGACCAGAGCTATACGCTGGTGGAGAAGCAGCTGCAGGGCGTGCAGCGCAATCATGACCAGGTGAAGGCGCTGCGTAACGCGGCACGTGCTCGGTCTTGAGATCTTTGGGGCCGCTTTGCGGCCCTTTCGCGGCACAAGGCCGCTCCTACAAGGGGAACGCATTCCTCTCTGTAGGAGCGGCCTTGTGCCGCGAAAGGGGCGCGAAGCGGCCCCTTAGGCCATCGGCCCTTCAACCCGATTCCGGCCATTGGCCTTAGCCCGGTAAAGCGCCTCGTCCGCATCGGCCAGCAGCGTCGACAAATCCTGCGCGGTGCCCGGCACATGCAGGCCGATCCCCACGCTGACCGTCACCGACCGCTCGTCATCGCCAAACGGCGGCATCGCCTCGACGCTGGCGCGAATGCGTTCGGCCAGCAACCGGGCGCCAGCCAGCTCGGTTTCCGGCAGCACCACCTGGAACTCCTCCCCGCCATAACGCGCCGCCAGGTCCGCCGGGCGCCGAATGCACAGCTCAAGGGTCGTGGCCACCTCGCGCAGCACGTGGTCGCCGCCGGCATGGCCATGGCGCTGGTTGAACGCCTTGAAGTGATCCACATCCACCATCAGCACCGCCAGCGGCTTGCGGTTGCGCTGGGCGCGCGCCCATTCCTGGCGCAACACCTGGTCCAGGCGACGACGGTTGGCAAGGCCCGTGAGGCTGTCGGTGGCGGCAAGCGTGGCCAGGCCTTGCTCGGCATCGTGGCGGCGGCGCAATTCACGGCCCAGCAGCAGGGTCAGCCAGAGGATGCCGATGCACAGCACGCCGGTGGCCACGCTGACCACGATCGCGGTGCGGCGCCACGACTGGAACACCTCGTCGGCCGAGTGCGCCACCAGCACGATCAGCGGCAGGTCGGCAACTCGGGCGAAGGTGTAGAGGCGCTGGCCTTCATAGGTAGTCGAGCGGGCGGTGAAGCTGCCGCTGCGCTCCTCGAGGATGCGCTTGAAGTTGGGGCGTTCGCTGAAACTGGTGCCGATCAACGGGTCCTGCGGGCGGGTTGGCTGGCGTGCCAGCAGTTGGCCGTCGGTGTTGAGCAGGTTGATGCTGCTGTCCACGCCGATGTCCAGGCGCTGGAACAGCTCGTTGAAGTAGGACAGGCGCAGGGCCCCGGCGGCCAGGCCCTGGAATTCGCCGTTGGCGCCGGAGATGCGCCGGCTGAAGCTGATGCACCAGTCCAGCTCGCCCAGCCGCGCCTTGAACGGCGGGCTGATCAGCAGGCCCAGGCCCGGGTGGTCGCGGTGGGCCTGGAAGGCCACGGTGTCGGCGAAGTTGGCCTGGCGCGGCACCGCGCTGGTGGAGTCGCCGAGCACATCGCCCTTGGCGTCGAGCCAAAGGATGTCACCGCGCACCGGCGCGGAGAAGGCCTGGTTGAAGAGGATCTGCTGGCGCAGCTTGGCCGGCACGTTGAGCAGCTCGGGGTGCTGCACGGCCCAGATCAGGCCCTTGAGCGACTGGTCGTAGAGTTCGACGTTGCGCAGGATGTCGCTTTCGATCAACTGCACGATGTTGCTCGAGGAGCGCATTTCCGATTGCTCGACGCTGTCGCGCTCGCGGGCCAGCAGGTAGCTGACGATGGCCACGATGGCGAGCACGGCAAGGCAGCTGCCCAGGTTGAGGACCAGCTCGGGGTGTGACTTGTACAGGGCGGATCGTGGTGATCGGGTGGGCAACGTCATGCTCGCAACTGCATAAGCCCCGGGATCCATGGGGAG
>Ga0247820_10000194_pt1 | contig 30778 bp, 30 predicted proteins | sample 13C_Glucose_Day1_2_FD_192480 | JGI IMG/M metagenome (GOLD analysis project Ga0247820, IMG submission 192480) | Soil microbial communities from agricultural site in Penn Yan, New York, United States - 13C_Glucose_Day14 | ecosystem: Environmental > Terrestrial > Soil > Agricultural land | place...
TGAGTCCCGGCAGCCAGTGCAGGTTGACCAGCAGGCCGTTCAGACCCGCGATGATGCCGCAGCCGATGAGGGCGGGGATCAGCGGCACGAAGATGTTCGCGATCCTGCGCAGGAACAGCTTGAACGGCGTGGCGTTCCTGGCCTTCCGTTCCGCCCTGAGCGCCGCTCCCTGCGCCGCGAGCTCCCCGGCCGTCACCGGTTCGGGCCCGTGCTCCGGGGCGGCCGGCGCGGCCGCTGACTTCTCCGCGTCGACGAGGGCCTCGAACTCCGGGGTGACCCTCGCGACGGTCCCCGGCCCCAGCACGATCTGGTACGTGTCGTCCTCGACGACCCCCATGACCGCGGGGAGTGCCTTGATGCGCTCGTCCTGTACGAGGGAGCGGTCGTACAGCCCCAGCCGGAGGCGGGTCATGCAGTGGGCCACCGACGTCACGTTCCGCGCGCCGCCGACGAGCGGGAGGATGGCGGCAGCGGTGGCGTGATGCTTGTTCTCTTCGCTCATGGTGCGGTCATGCCTTGCTGTGAGGGTGCGGCTGTCGCGTGGGACGAAATTTACTTTCGCACTTCCCGGTTGGAGCTGAAAGATATTTTCAGCACGCCCGCGCGTCAAGGGTCCGGGGGCCGACACCACCCCCCTCGCTGAGACACCTCCCCGCGTGCGACCGAGTCGCACAGATCACACGCCCTTAAATAGGTATCTGAGATGCCAATTAACTAGCATGCTGGTGTGCGATCAACGAAGCACATGAGTAACTCCCTTTAGGAGCCCCAGGATGCTCTCCACCCAGTCGATGCCCGTCGTCCGCGCCACGCTTCCCGCCGTCGGCGCCTCCCTCGGCAGCATCACCGAACTGTTCTACCGCCGCATGTTCGAGGAGCGCCCGGAGCTGCTGCGTTCGCTGTTCAACCGGGCGAACCAGGCGAGCGGCGCACAGCGCGAAGCCCTTGCCGGAGCGGTCGCGGCCTTCGCCACCACGCTGGTGGAACGCCCCGGTGAGCGCCCGGACGCCGTCCTCGGCCGCATCGCGCACAAGCACGCCTCACTGGGCATCACCTCCGACCAGTACACGCTGGTGGGACGGCATCTGATGGGCGCCGTCGGGGAGGTGCTGGGGGAGGCCGTGACGCCTGAGGTCGCGGCTGCCTGGGACGAGGTGTACTGGCTCATGGCCAACGCGCTGATCGCCATGGAGGCGCGGCTGTACGCCGGGGCGGGGGTCGAGGACGGTGCCGTCTGGCGGGAGATGGAGATCGCCGACCGTGTCGAGGAGTCGCTCGACGCCGCCTCCTTCGAACTGCGCCTGCCCGACGGTGGGCCCACCGAGCCCTTCACCCCCGGCCAGTACGTCAGCGTCCAGGTCGAACTGCCCGACGGGGCGCAGCAGATACGCCAGTACAGCCTCTCCACCGCTCCCGGCCGCAAGACCTGGCGGATCACCGTGAAGCGGGAGCGGTCCGCGGACGGCCGGGCGCCGGAGGGAGAGGTGTCGTCCTGGCTGCACGCCCACGCCCGGCCGGGCGACCTGCTGAAGGTCTCCCTCCCCTTCGGCGACCTCGTGCTTCCCGAGGGCGACAGCCCGCTGCTGCTGGCCTCGGCCGGCATCGGCATCACCCCGATGCTGTCGATGCTGGACCATCTGGTCGACACCGCGGCCGGGCGTCACGTCACCGTCGTGCACGCCGACCGCTCCGCCGCCCACCACGCGCACCGCCTGGAGATGGAGGAACTCGTCGGCCGGCTGCCGAACGCCGCGCTGCACCTGTGGTACGAGACGGCGGAGGAGCCGCTCACGCCCCACGTCCGCACGGGCCGGGCCGACGTGACCCGGCTGGCGCTGCGGGAGGGTGTCAGCGCGTTCCTCTGCGGCCCGCTGCCGTTCATGCGGGCCGTCCGCGGCGACCTGCTCGCCCAGGGGCTCAGCCCCAAGGACGTCCACTACGAGGTGTTCGGCCCCGACCTCTGGCTGAGCAAGTAACGGCGACCGCGGCTCCGTCCCGGCTCCGGGCCCGTCCGCCGGGGGGCGGCACCGCGGCACCCTGCGGCCGTGGCGTCCCCCGGCGGGCAGCCGATCTGCACTACGATGCCCGCGGTGCCGCTCCGGCCGCAGGTGACTGAGCGAACTCACCCGTACGCGCGGGGAGTTGAGCCGCTCCCTGGTCGTGGGCGCCCCTCCGGTTCCCCACCATCAGAAAGATGCGGATGCGGATCAAAGACGTGAGCCTGGTGCTCGCCGGCTCCACCCTGCTCGTCACCCTGGGGGCCTCCCCGGCCCTCGCGGACGGTTCCTCCCTCCCCTCCCCCGACCTCGCCGCCGTGCGCACCGTGCACCGGACGGCCCTCTCGCAAGGTGCTCCCGGAGCACTCACCCGGATCGACGAGGGCTTCGTCCGGTACCACGTCGCGACCGGGGAGGCCGACACCCGCGCCCACACCGCCATGGACACCGGCCGCCGGTTCCGGGTCGGCAGTGTCAGCAAGACCTTCACCGCGGTGGTGCTGCTGCAGCTCGCCGCCGAGGGGCGCGTCGACCTCGACGCCCCGGCCAACCGCTATCTGCCCGAGCCGCTGCCCGACGACCGCATCACCGTGCGGCACCTGCTCAGCCACCGCAGCGGGCTGTACGACTACACCAACGACATGTTCTACGACACCGTCCCGGGGTTCGAGGCGGTGCGCAACAAGGTCTTCAGCTACCAGGAGCTCATCGACCTGTCCACCGCGCGCCCCCCGAACAACGAACCGGGCGCCGCCTACAGCTACTCCAACACCAACTTCGTCGTGCTGGGGCAGCTCGTGGAGCACCTCACCGGGACCCCGATCGCCACCCAGTACCAGCAGCGCATCTTCGCGCCCCTGCGACTGCGGAACACCTCCTACGTCCACCCGCGGACGACCCTCTCGGGCTCCTACGCCCGCGGTTACCTCCGCCCGGACGACACCGCCCTGCCGCTGGTCGACTCCACGGAACAGACCGCTTCCTGGGCGCAGTCCGCCGGAGCGGTCATCTCCAGCGCGAAGGACCTCAACCGCTTCTTCTCCGCCCTCCTGTCCGGCGAGCTGCTGCCCGCCGAACAGCTGGATGCGATGACCACCATGGTCCCGGTCACCGCGGACGGGAAGCAGTCCTACGGGCTGGGCCTGCGGGCCCGCAAGCTGTCCTGCGGCACCACCGTCTACGGCCACACCGGCACCGTCCAGGGCTACTACACCTACGCCTTCACCACCGGCGACGGCGCCCGCAGCATGACCTCCCTGGCGAACACCTCCAACAACGGGACCGTGAACACCACGCTGGGCGCCACGCTGGACGCGGCGTTCTGCGGCTCCGGACCGGCCACCGCCAAGTCCGCGGTCCCGGCCCGCGGCTTCACCGAGGACATCGCTCCCCAGGTCACCCGCCGCTGACCCGCCCCGTGCCCCGGCCGGGCACATGTCCGTCCGGGGCACGTTCCGCACTCAGCCAGCCGACGCCCGTTTCCCCGGCGTCCATGCGGTGGCGAAGTCCCGTTGGCCCGGCCCGGGTTCCGCGGCGGAGGCCGTCGGGCCGTGTGGTGTGTGGGTCTCGTGAGGGTCGCCAAGTGGAGCCCCGAAGCGACGGGTTACCACGACCGACCTGATAAGATCATCAAACTTTCAGCAGGCTGGCGGCGCGTCATGAACGCGTACGGGGGACAGTCTCTAAGGCCCCATCGCTGAGGAGTTGAGGCTTGGTCCGCCGTAGGCCCGCGCCGTTCCACGGCCCGGACCCGTCCCACGCATGCGCGGACCGGCAGCAATCCCGGCGCGATGCGACTTGAAGAGAGTCTCATGACGTCATTGATCGGGGATCCACTGCTATGGATCCTGCTTGTGGTGCTCCTCGCTGCGGTGTTCGCAGTGCAGCGGGCCCGGAGAACCAACCTGGCGCTCCGAAGAACGAAAACCGATCTGGAGACCGGTCTGGGCCAGGCCCGGGGCCGGATCGACCAGCTCCAGGGGCACATCGCCTCCATGGACACCCAGCACCGCGGTAGCCTCGCGGACGTCCGCGCGGACGCGGAGTCGTCGACCAAGGCGGTGCTGAAGTCGGCGATGGGCACGCTCCAGTCACTCGCCGAGGAGCAGCAGCTGCTGCTGGACGGGCTGTTGCAGAAGTACGGCAACGACACCGAGGTGCTGGCGGACCTGATGTCGGTGGACCACACCGGCAGCCAGTTCAGCCGCCGGGCCAAGGGCATCTCGGTGCTGTGCGGCGGATGGCTGGGCCGGCGCGAGGGCGTGGCGACCGTCTACGACGTGGCCCGCAGCGCGCAGGGCCGCATCAAGGACTTCAACCGCGTGAGCATCCACGCCCAGGCCAGTGTCGCCGTCGCCAGCAAGGCGGTCGAGCCGGTGGCCATGGTCCTCGCCGAGCTGCTGGACAACGCGACCACGTACAGCGCTCCGGGCACCCCGGTCGAGGTCAACATCCAGGCCGTGCCGACGGGTGTGTGCTTCATCGTCGACGACGCCGGTCTGGGCATGGACCAGGAGACCAAGGACCGGGCGGCGACGCTGCTGTCCACCGACGGTCACGTCGACATCACCGGCCTCGGCGACCCGCCCCGGTTCGGGTTCGCGGTGTGCGGCATGCTCGCCGCCAGGTACGGCTTCGCCGTGTCCGTCGGCTCGGTGTCCCCCTACGGCGGAGTGCGTGCAGTGATCCGTGTCCCGGAGAGTCTCCTGGCGGCCGAGGCCGTCGCCCCCGCCGAACCGGCGCGGGAGCCCGAGGCCGAGATCCAGGAGAGCGCGCCGCAGCGGCTGGCCCCCGTCCCGGTGGGACCGTCGCACGTGGTGGGCACGACCACCGGCGGGCTGCCCAAGCGCCGCAGGCGTCAGGGACCCATCTCGGTGGTGCCGGCCCCGTCGGAGCCCGCCATCGAGGAGCAGACGACCGAGTCGGCCGGTGAGGTGACCGCGTCACGCCTGGGGGCGTTCGCGCGCGGCACCCAGCTCGGGCGGAACACGAACACCACGGAAGGACCTGACCACCAGTGAACACCGACCTGTCGTGGGTGCTGAACGACGTGCTCGAGGTGCGTGGAGCCCGCCACGCGGTCCTCGTCTCGGGCGACGGCCTGCTGCTGCAGCGTTCGGACGACATCTCACGCGACGACGCGGAGACCAACGCGGCGGCGATGAGCTCCATGCAGTCCCTCAGCCGGGCGGTCGCCGGCTTCGTGGGGGCCGGGCACGGCATCTGGAAGCAGACGCTGCTGGAGTACGACGGCGGCTGGATCTTCCTGATCGCCGCGGGGCAGGGTGCCTACCTCGCGGTCTCGGCGGCGCTGGACGTCGACATGGAGGCCATGTCGTTCCGGATGCAGAAGACGGTGACGGCGCTGAGCAAGGCGATGAGCGTGGCCCCGCGCTCCGACCATGGCGGCGGCGCATGACGACCCCCGGCGAGGAAGCGTCCGTCACCAGCGACTTCGTCCGCTCCTATGTCATCACCGGCGGGCGGAGCCTGCCGTCCTCGGACGAACTGGCACTGCACACCCTGGTCACCCTGGCTCCCGAGCGGACGCTTCCGCTGGGGGCCGGGCCCGAGGTCAGGGCCATCTGGGAGCTGTGCGCGGGTGGCTACCTGTCGGTCGCCGAGGTGGCGGGCCACCTCGGCCTGCCCGTCGGAGTGGCCCGGCTGCTGCTCACCGATTTAGCGGAACAGGGGCACCTGCTGCGCCGGGCCGAGCCGCCCCGGGCCCAGAACGTTGACAGAGCGACCCTCGAGAAGGTTCTGAATGGACTCCAATCCCTCATCGGCTGAGACGGCGCAGAGGTCCATCTACGTCTCCAGCGCGGTGACCAACGCCGCCAAGATCCTCGTCGTCGGCCATTTCGCCGTGGGCAAGACGACCCTCATCGGCTCGCTGTCGGAGATCACTCCGCTGCGCACCGAGGAGAAGATGACCCAGGCGTCCGTCCACGTGGACGACCTGCGCGGGGTGACGGACAAGACCACCACCACGGTCGCCCTGGACTTCGGCCGCCTCACCCTCAGCGACGACCTGGTGCTGTACCTGTTCGGCACCCCGGGCCAGCAGCGCTTCATGCAGCTGTGGGAGGACATGGCGCGCGGTGCGCTCGGGGCGCTGCTCCTGGTCGACCCGGCGCGGCTGGAGGAGACCTTCCCCGTCATCGACCTCATCGAGCGGTACGGCCTGGAGTACGCCATCGCCGTCAACTGCTTCGATCCGTCCGCCACTTACAGCGAGGCGGAGGTGCGCGAGGCGCTGGACCTGCTCCCGGACACCCCTGTCGTCTACTGCGACGCCCGCGACCAGCAGTCGTCCGCCAAGGCGTTGATCGCCCTGGTGAGACATCTGCTCGAGCGCGCGGGCTGACCGCTCCGCGCCCTCCCGGACCGGGAACAGCGGTTTCCCGGATCACTAAGGAAGACTTCATGGATCCTCACACCCCGTCTGCGGCCAGCGCCGGCAGATGCCCCATGCACGACGCCGCGTTCGCCGCCGACCCCCAGCAGGTGTACGACCGGCTGCGCGCCCACGCCCCGGCGGGCCCCGTGGAACTCGCCCCCGGCACCGAGGCCACGCTGGTCGTCGGGCACGAGATGGCGCTGCGCGTGCTGCAGAACACCGAGTTGTTCGCCCGTGACGCCCGGCGCTGGAAGGCGCTCAACGAGGGCCGGATCGGCATGGACAACCCGGTGCTGCCGATGATGGTGTACCGGCCCAACTGCCTGTTCACCGACGGCGCGGTGCACCTGCGGCTGCGCAAGGCCGTGGTGGACAGCCTGGCCCGGCTCAGCACCACGCGCATCCGGCGCGACGTCGAGCCGATCGCCGACTACCTCATCGACCAGTTCAGCGAGCGCGGCCGGGCCGATCTGCTCAACGACTACGCCAAGCTGCTGCCGCTGCTGCTGTTCAACAGGCTGTTCGGCTGCCCGGCGGACATCGGTGACACCATCACCATCGCCCTGTCGGCGATATTCGACGGCAAGGACGCGCTGCGCGCCAACGAGGATCTCACCGCCTGCCTCATGGAGCTGATCGCGCTCAAGCGGCGCCAGCCCGGTGACGACGTCACCTCCTGGCTGATCCAGCACCCGGCCGGGCTGACCGACGAGGAGCTCAAGGACCAGCTGGTGCTGCTGATGGGCGCCGGCATCGAGCCCGAGCGCAGCCTCATCGGCAGCGCCCTGGTGCCGCTGCTCTCCGGGGCGGGCGGCCGGCAGAGCGGCATGCTGATCGAGGAAGCCCTCGACGACGTGCTGTGGAACCAGACGCCGATCGCCAACTACGCCACCCACTACCCGGTGCAGGACGTCGACCTGGGCGGCCATGTGGCGGAGGCCAACACCCCGGTCGTGATCTCCTTCGCGGGCGCCAACAGCGACCCCGCGCTCGCCGAGGCCCGCCGCAAGCACAGCAAGGGCGCCCATCTGGCGTGGGGGGCCGGGCCGCACGCCTGCCCCGCGAAGGACCCGGCGCAGGTCATCGCCACCACCGCGATCGAACGGCTCCTCAACGCGCTGCCGGACCTCACCCTGGCCGTGCCGGAGAAGGACCTGGAGTGGCGGCCGGGACCGTTCCACCGGGCCCTGGTCGCGCTGCCGGTGACGTTCAGCCCCACGCCGGCCACCCGGATGGCGGCCGCGCTCCAGGACCGGGCCTCGGCGCCGGGCGCGCAACAGCCGCTCGCGTCGTCCTCGTCCGCCGCGGCCCGGCCGGAGCCGGCGCGGCGAAAGGGATTCTGGAGCAGTTTCCTGGACATCTTCCGTGTCTGACACACGGCATGTGACAGGAGCAACACGTAGGGGTGCATGACACGGGTAGGTGGAAGGGTAGGTTCCGGCGGTATTGATCAATAGCATCCAGTAAAAGGAGCTCTGCGTGACCGCCGTTGGCGACATACGCGGGACCACCAGCCACCGCCGAGCCGTCATCTCGCTCTTCCGCCGCCTGCGTTCGGCCGAAGGGCAGGCCAACCCCCTCCCGTTCTGGGAGGAGTTGCGCGCCCTGGGGGACGTCGTACCGTCCCCCTGGGGCGGCTACTTCGTCACCAGTTTCGAGGCATGCAGCCAGGTCCTGCGCAGCAGGGACTGGCTGGTGCCGGACTTCGCCTGGCAGGAGCGGCAGCCCGACCCGAGGCGATGGCACGAGCTGGCCACCCAGGAGCTCAGCGGCACCCTTTCCCGTCTCAACCCGCCGGCGCACACCTGTCAGCGACGGGCACTGGGCAACCCGTTCGACCGCGCCACCCTGGAGGACCTGCGTCCCCGGATCGCCGCCTTCGCCTCCGTCCTGCTGGACGACCTCGAGGACCGTCTGCGCACCGACGGGGAGGCCGACTTCGTCCACACCGTCGGCGAACTCCTCCCGGTCCGCACGGTCTGCGAGTGGCTCGGCATCCCCGAGGAGCACATCCCGCACATCCTGAACTTCACCCACCGGCAGGCCTACGCCCAGGAGTTGTTCCCCAGCAAGGACGAACTCGCCCAGGCGGCCCAGGCCACGCTGGAGATGCGGGCCTTCTTCTCCGAGCTGATCCGCGACCGCCGGGCCCGGCCTGGCAACGATGTCCTCACCGGCTGGATCCACTACTGGGACGCCCAGTACCCCGACGACCCGGCCGCCGCCGAACGGGTCATCTACCACCTCACGATGTTCATCACCATCGCCTCCCTGGAGACCAGCGCGGTGCTGCTGACCAACGCGGTGCGGTTCGCCACCGAGGACCCCGCGAGGGCGGAGTGGCTCCGCGCGCACCCGGAGCACATCGAGGACCTGGTGGAGGAGAGCCTGCGCTACGACCCCCCGGTGTGGCTCAACTCCCATGTCGCCGCCGACGACACCGTCCTCGCCGGCACCCCCATGCCCAAGGACACCACCGTCCACATCCTCTACGGTTCGGCGGCGCACGACCCCCGGCGCAACCCGGACCCCCAGGTCTTCGACATCCTGCGCGGCGGCGGCCACATCACCTTCGGCAGCGGCGCCCACTACTGCCTCGGCGCGGCCCTGGCGCGCACCGAGGCCCGGGAGCTGATCGCCCAGGTGCTGGAACGGTTCCCCACCCTGCGGCCCGCCGCACCCCCCGCCTACGACGTCTCCCGGCTCGTCTTCCGCCGCATCACTTCACTGAGAGTTACGACATGAGCACCCCGCCCCGGGTCGATCTCCCCGTCGACCGGATACTCAAGACCCTGCGCACCTACCGGCAGGGTCCACTCCTCACCGTCGAACTGAACATCCCCGAAGAGGGCAACGCCGTCACCGACGTCATGCTGGAGGACCTCCTCACCGTCCTCGACGAGCGGGACCCCGCGGTACGGGTCCTGGTGCTGGCCGCGGCGGGCGACGAGTTCTGTCTCGGCGGCGACCGGCGCGAGTTCCCCCGGCACCTCGCCGAGGACCCGGCCGGCGGCGGCATCCGCGCCAACGGGGCGAAGGCCCTGCGCGTCTGCGAGGCCCTCACCTCCCATCCCGCCCTCACCATCGCCCGCGTCCAGGGCCGGGCCGTGGGCGCCGGCGTCGGCCTCGCGCTCGCCTGCGACCTGCGCGTGGGCGCCGAGGGCGCCACCTTCCGGCTGCCCGAGCTCGCCCTCGGTCTGCCTCCCGCCTGGGGCGGGCTGCTCCCCCGCCTGATCAGTGAGGTGGGGGTCGCCCGGGTGCGCGAGCTGATCCTCACCGCACGCGTCTTCGACGCCCAGGAGGCCCTGGGTCTGTCCGTCCTCCACAAGGTGGTGCCGCCGGACGGGCTCGACGACGCCGTCATGGCCTGGGCCAAGCCCGTCCTGCGCCGCCCGGCCTCCGCCCTGCGGGTCACCAAGGCCATGCTCAACTCGCTCACCGCCACCACCCGGCTCGCCGACACCTCGCTGTTCGACCCCGAGCTCCTGGCTGCGGTCCTCACCCAGCAGCAGCACGCCCGCTGACCGCTCCCGGCCGGGTCCGCCGGACCCGGTCAGCCGCCGATCCGTACGGGCGGACTGCCGCCGCCGGAGAGGAAGCGGGCCAGCGCCCGCCCCTCCTCGGCCACGTCGGTCCGCTCCGCACGGGACAGCCGGCCCAGCGGAGTGACGGTCACGGCACCGCCGTCGGCACGCCAGGTGGCGGCGACCCGGCCGTCGACCAGGACGACACGCTCACCGGCGACCGACAGTCCGCGGTGGGCGTCGTCGATGATCCGGCTCCTGTCCTGGTAGCCGAGGATCGCGTTGTCGAAGGCCGGCAGGAACCGCACGGGAGCCGGGGTGCCGGGATCGGGACGCGGCGCGTCGGGGAGGTCCAGGAGTTCGCGGCCCCGCTCGTCGCGGAAGGCGACCAGTTCCGGCCGTACGGCGGCGACGGCGGCCGGCAGCCCGGCCAGGCCGCACCAGGCGCGCAGGTCGGCCGAGGCGGCGGGGCCGAACGCGGCGAGATAGCGGCGCACCAGCGTCTGGCCCACGGGGTCGGAGGCGTCCTCCGGCAGCGGGTCGATCTCGCGGCCCAGCCAGGAGGAGAGCAGTTCGTAGCGCGCGCCCGCCTTGGTCCGCCACAGTCCGCGGGGCGGCAGCTGCACCACCGGCACGAGCGCGCCGACCAGCGTCTCCCCCAGCGCCCGCGCCGTCGGCCGCGGCCAGCGCCCGGCGACCGCGCGTCCCAGGTCGCCCATGGAGCGCGGCTCGCCGTCGGCCAGCACCGCGCGTCCCGCGGCGGCGAGTTCGCCGAGGTCCACTCCGTCGAGCTCACGGCGGTACACGCCGAGGACCCGCTGGCGCAGCATGGCGTCGTGCCGGGCGCGCCAGGCCAGGGCGTCGCCGGCGGTGACGAGGTGCACGGTGCGGCGCATCAGGTGGGTCCGCACGACGCGCCGCCCGGTCAGCAGGGCCGAGAGCTCCGCCGGGTCGAAGGATCCCAGCCTGGACCAGAGCCCGACGAAGGGCTCCTGGGGTTCCTGCGCCTGCAGTCCGCACAGGTGACCGACGGCGTCCAGGACCGGTGTCCCGGCGCGGTCGAGCAGCGACTGCCGGGCGAGTGTGGCGCGGTTGAGCGCCCGGGTGGTGAGGAGTGGCATCCGGATCTCTTCGACGGCGGGCGTGAGGGGAGGGCAGGAGCGCCAGGCGGACGGAGGTGCTCCGTCCGTCCGGCGGGCGGCGGCGGTCAGGTGGAGGTCTGCCCGTCGAGCGTCTCGCGCAGGATGTCGGCGTGGCCGGCGTGCTGCGCGGTCTCGGCGACGAGGTGCGTCAGGACCCGGCGCACGCTGCGCACTCCTCCCGGCTCGTGCCAGGGCGCCTCGGGCAGCGGTCGCGTCCGTGACAGGTCGGGAACGGAGGCGACGATCTCCTCGGTGCGGGCGGCGACCCGCGCGTAGCGGGCGAGGACGCCGTCCAGGGTGTCGCCGGGCAGCATCCGGAAGTCGTTCTGGTGGTCGATCACCCACTGCGGGATCTCGCGGGCGGTGCCGGCCGCCAGGTCGGCCCAGGTGACCCCGTCGGGCAGGTCGTGGCGCATCGCCGACGGGCCCTCGGTGACGAAGGCCATCCATGACTCCTCCATGGCCGCGACGTGCTTGATCAGCCCGCCCAGGCAGAGCGCGCTCGCCGTCGGGCGCGCGGCGGCCTGTTCGTCGTTCAGTCCTCGCGTGGTCGTGGTGAGGGCGGCCCGCGCGGCGGCGAGCGCGGCGAGCAGGTCGGTCCGCTCCGCGTCGGGGGCAGGCCGGGGCGTAGGGGTGGCTGTCACGGTGATCGGGTCCTTCTGGTCGTCGTGGTCGGACACGGCAGAACCGTCTCAGGGGAAGCGGTCAGGATGTGTCCTCTTCCTGGGGCAGCATCGACGGCATGCCGAAGACCTCCGCGCGACTGCTGTCCCTGCTCTCCCTGCTCCAGGTGCGCCGTGACTGGCCGGGAGCACTGCTGGCGGAGCGGCTGGGCGTGAGCCCGCGGACCGTGCGCCGCGATGTCGACCGGCTGCGTGAACTCGGTTATCCCATCGCGGCGTTCAAGGGCCCGGACGGCGGCTACCGGCTGGACGCCGGAAGCCGGCTTCCGCCGCTGCTGTTCGACGACGGGCAGGCCGTCGCCCTCGCCGTCGCGCTGCGGACCGCCGCCGCCACGGGCGCCGGCATCCGGGAGGACGCGGCCCGCGCGCTGGCCACCGTCCGGCAGGTGATGCCCGCGCGGCTGCGGCACCGCGTGGACGCCGTCCGGGTCACCGCCGTCGAGCCGTCCGCCGCCGGGCCGCGTCCTTCCGTCGGGGGCACGCTGCTCATGACGCTGAGCGCCGCCGTCCACGCCCGCGAGGTGCTGCGCTTCGACTACGCCTCCGCCGAGTCGGCGGCCGCCGGTCCGCCGCGTCGGGCGGAGCCGCACCACCTCGTCAGCCGGGGCGGGCGCTGGTACCTCGTCGCCTTCGACCTCGACCGGGCGGACTGGCGCACGTTCCGCGCCGACCGGATCACCCCGCGCTCCCCCGCGGGCCCCCGTTTCGCCCCGCGCGAGCTGCCCGGGGGTGACGTGGCCGCCTTCGTCAACGGCAGGTTCCGGGGTGCGGACGGCACCGGCGAGTGGGCCTGCCGCGGTGAGGTGATCCTGGACCTGCCCGCCGCCACCGTCTCCCGCCACGCGCACGACGCCGTCGTCGAGGAACTCGGGCCGGGCCGCTGCCGGCTGCTCCTCGGCTCCTGGTCGTGGCCCGCCCTGGCCGCCGCCGTGGGGCGGTTCGACGCCGGTATCGAGGTCGTCGGCCCGCCGGAGCTGAGGGAGGCCTTCGCGCTCCTGGCGCGCCGTTACGCCCGTGCCGCGGCCGGGGCCGCCGAGTAGACGGCACGGCCCCGGCCCGGAGGCATGGCGCTACGGCTTGCGGGCGACCGCTCCGTACATCGCGATGTCCTCGTCGCGGACGCCCTGCTCGCCGGTTCCGTCCGGGTGCCACTTGTGCACCTGGACGATGCCCGGCTCGACCAGTTCGAGGCCCTCGAAGAACTCCTCGGCCTCGCCGGCGGTGCGCAGCCGCATCGGCATGTTGCGGGCCGCGTACTCGCGCGCCACCCGCCCCACCTCCTCGGGGGCGAACTCCGCGGTGCCGATGGTCATGGCGAGGTGGCTGCCCGCGGGGAGCGGTTCCAGCAGCCGCCGGACGATTCCGACGGCGTCGTCCTCGTCGAGGACGAAGTGGACGATGGCGATGACCGTCAGGGCCACCGGCCGGTCCGGGTCGAGCGTCTCCCGCAGTTCGGGGGCGTCCAGGATGCTCGCCGGATCACGGAAGTCGGCCTCGATGTACGCCGTCCTGCCCTCGGGCGTGCTGGACAGCAGCCCCTGGGAGAGGGTGAGGACGATGGGGTCGTTGTCGACGTAGACCACCCGTGACTCGGGGGCCACGGACTGGGCGATCTCGTGGAGGTTGGGGGAGGTGGGGATGCCGGTTCCGATGTCGAGGAACTGGCGCATCCCCGCCTCCTCGACGAGCCAGCGGACCGCCCTGTTCATCCAGTCCCGGTTGGCGCGCATGTGCACGGGCAGCGCGGGCCACTCACGGACCATGGCGTCGCCGGCCTCCTGGTCCGCCGGGTAGTAGTCCTTGCCGCCGAGGATGTAGTCGTAGATCCGCGCGGAGTGCGCGTTCTCGGTGTCGATGCGGTCGGCCGGCCATCCGTTCTCGGGCACCTGGGGTCTCCTTGGAGTCGTGGGTCAGAGGTCCTTGCGGATGCGGTTCAGGACGGCCTCGGTGGCTCTGGAGGGCGTCGCCTGGGCACCGGACCGGTCGAGGGCCTCGCGGTACACCATGACGTCGTCGCCCTTGTCCAGGTAGACGGCGCCGACCAGGCCGTCGAGGTAGACGACGTCGGGCAGTTCGCGCGCCCGGAAGCGGAAGAGCTGGAAGGATCCGGCGCGCATCGCCGGGTGCGGGCCTCCCGTGAACGGCATGATCTGCAGGGTCACCTGGGGCAGTCGGTGCAGTTCGATGAGGTGGTCGATCTGGGCGCGCATCACGTCCGGGCCGCCGACCGGCCAGCGCAGCACCGTCTCGTCCATCACCACCCAGACCCTCGGCGGTGTCTCGCGCCGCAGCAGTTCCTGCCTGCGGGTCCGCAGCGCGATCCGGCGCTCGGTCGCCCCGGCGGGGGCGTGCGGGTTGCCGGCGCTCAGCAGCGCGCGGGCGTAGGCCTCCGTCTGCAGCAGCCCGTGGACGAACTGGCTCTCGTAGGCGCGGATCTGCAGGGCCGCCTGTTCCAGGCTCAGATAGGCGGCGAACCAGTCCGGCACGACATCGCGGTAGGTGTGCCACCAGCCCCGCTTGTTGGCCTCGCGGGCCGACTTGAGGAAGGTGTCGATCTCCTGCTGGTCCGTCACCCCGTAGACGCGGAGCAGTTTCTCGGCGTCGGCCAGGCGGAGCCGGGCCACCTTGGCGGCTTCCATCCGGCGGATCGTGGAGTGGCTGACCCCGATGGCCGTGGCCGCCTCCTCGTAGGTCAGACCGGCCCGGGTCCGTAACTCCTCCAGCCGTCTGCCCAGGATGATGCGCAGTACGGAGGGGGCACCGCCCCAGTCGGTCTCGGCGGTCACGCCTCGCCCCCTCGCGTCGGGTGTTCCGGGCCCACCGTCTCATGCGGACGCCCGCGGCACGGACAGCTCTCGTCACTCGTCGGCGGAAGCAGCATGCACGCAGCGGGTTGCAATTTTCAACTTGCCTGTTGCGAGCTGCCGTTGGCGGGTGCCAGAGTGTTCGCACCGTCCCCCGGCCCGCCGAAGGGCCCCGCCGGACCGGCCAGTCGACCGCTGCCGGAAGGTGACGGACCCCCCATGCGCGCAGGTGGAAGAAAGGCCCACGGAGATGGTTCGGCCCCCCTTACCCAGGCCGTTGCACCACGCCGGACGCGAGCCTTCCTGCCCCAGACCGCCCGGAGGCGAGCCAGCGGCTCCACTCCCCCAGCCGGACGGCCCCGGCCGTCTCGCCTCCGGGCTCCGCACGTTCGACCTGCCGGCGACGCCCGCCTCGGTCCGTACCGCCCGCGGCGGCGTGCGTGAGCTGCTCACCGCGTGGGCGGTCGACGACGACGTGCGTGACAACGCTGTCGTCGTGACCTCGGAGCTCGTCACCAACGCGCTCACCCACGCGGCCGGTGACCGGATCGTCTGCCGGCTGCGTCTGCTGGCGGACCGGATCCGCGTCGAGGTCGAGGACCAGGCCCGCGGTCCCGGCCTGCCCATGCTCCGCCGTCCCGGCCCCGACGACCAGAACGGCCGCGGGCTGCTCCTGGTCGACACCCTGAGCAGCGACTGGGCGGTCACCCGCCCCCCGGGCCGCCCCGGACGCGTCGTCTGGGCGGAACTGGTCACGACGCCGCACGGCACGGACCCCGGCCCCCGGCTTCGCCCGCGGGGGCTCCCGCCCTCCGGCAGCGCCTGAACCCGTGCGGGGCGGGCGCGCTCACATGTGCCGGCGACCGGACGGGTACGCCTCGCGGTGAGCGAGCAGAGCGGCCCAGCGCAGAACACGCGGCGGAGCCGCCTGCCTTGGCCTGCGCCGCGGTACCCGTTCAGTCCTCGACCGTGTCGTCCTGCACCTGAATCACGTCGTGGATGTCCCGTACCGCTGCGAGGAGTTCGGGGGCGACGGCTTTGTCCAGCGTGCCCGTCACGGTCACCACGCCGTTCGCCACCGTGATCCGGAGGGCACGCGGATCCGCGAGGTGCCGGCCGATCAGCGAGTCGACCTCGGCCCGGATCTCGGCGTCGTCACGGATCAGGGCCCGCAGCAGGTCGCGCCTGCTCACCACGCCGACGAGCCGGCCGCGATGGTCGGTCACGGGCAGTCGCCTGAGCCGCGCGTGCGCGGCGGCCCAGGCTGCGTCCGACACACGCTCCGCCGGGTGGACGGTGACCGGCGGGAAGGTCATCAGCGTGGCCGCCGTATCACCGTGGCTCTTGTCGTACAGGCGGTGCTGCCACAGCCTGCCGACAGGGCCGTGCCGGTGCGGTTCCGTCATGACGGCGGCTTTGGCCAGCAGGTCCGACTCGGAGACTACGCCGATCACGTGATCGCCGGCGTCCACCACCGGTACGGCGCTCAGCTGCTCGCGGGCAAGTGTGCGGGCCACTTCCACGAAAGGCATGTCACCTGGCACGGAGACGGCCGGTACCCGCATGACGTCCCGTACTCGGAGGACCGTTTGTTCCTCGTCCGAGGGGCGCGCGGACGGCGGTTCGGACTCCGCCGTCGTGGGAGCGGGCTCCTCGGTGCCCCTGGCTGACGCGGCGGCTGACACCGCGGTCAGATAGCGGCCCAGTGCCTCTTGGCGTGGTTCCTCGCGGGGTGTCCAGTGGCGGCCCGGCGTGGCACTGCGGGCCTCCCTCTCAGCGGAGCTGTGCTCGAAGCCGCTCACGGCTGCCTCCGGGGGACTGCGTTCACCTCTGCCGTCAGTGTCGCATCGATCCCGGGCAGAGTCCTGCGGGCCGGAGGACAGCGCTTCGGGGGAGGGACGGCCCCACGTGACACGACATATCCCCGCATTACGGGAAGACTGGGAAGCTGGATCGACAGGACCCGTCTGGAGGGAAGGCCGTGACTGGTTTCCGGGACTTTCTGACACGGTTCCGGCCGGCCGCCTCGCCCGGCCGGGCCGCACCGACGGGTGTCCCCGCCGACCGTGCAGCGGAGCTGAGCGCGGAACTCGCGCCGCCGCTCGCCCTCTTCGAACGGACGCAGGCGGAGGCGCGGAGCGTACGTGAGCAGGCCGCCGAAGCCTCCGCGTCACGCCGTCATGAAGCCGAGCGGCAGGCGGAGGCACTGGTGGCCGCAGCTCGCCACGAGGCCCGCGGGGTGCGGACACGGACCGCCGAACAGGTGCTGCGCGCAGCCGAGAGCAGAGCGGTGTCGCTGCTCGCCGAAGCGGATCGTGAGGCTGCCGCTCTCCACGGCCGGGCCAGGGACCGGATGCCCGTGCTCGCAGGCCGTGCTGTGGCACTGGTGCTGGAGGACCTCGGGGCGCAGGGGCACCGGCCACCCGATCGGGAGGATCACGAGGAGGGAGGGCCGTGACCGACGCCGGACGGGTGGCCGGCGTGACCCGGGCCCGGGCTCTGCGGGCCAGGTGCCTCGGTGCCCGGGGAGTCCAGGAGGTGGCCGGGTGCCGCACGCTCGACGACGCCTTGCGCTATCTGGCGGCCACTCCCTACAGGAGCCGCCTCACCACGGCCGGCGCCTCTCTCGCCGAAGCCCAGCGGGCGATCACGACGAGCCTGCTGTGGCATCTGAGGATCCTCGCCGGCTGGCAGCCGGCCGCCGGCACGGAGGCGGTCCGCGCGCTGGCCGCCGGATTCGAGATCTCCAACACGGAACGCCACCTGAGCGCCCTCGTGACCGACGCGTCCCCATCCGGCCCGGACCGTCTCCGTGCCTCCCCCTACCGCCTGGGCGCGCTGGCGATCGCCTGGAATCGGCTCTCCTCCACCCGTACACCGGCCGAGCTGCGCGGCGCGCTGACGGCCTCGGCCTGGGGCGACCCCGGCGGTGACTCCCCTGCCGCGGTCGCCACCGGCATGCGGGTCTCCGCCGCCGTACGGCTCTCCGGCGCCGTGCCCGACGCGGCGCGCTGGGCGGCGGCCCGGCTCGCCCTGCTGCTGGGCAGGGAGGTGTTCGTCGTGGGCCACCGCCTCCCGGACGTCTCCGTTCACCGGGCCGCGCGCCTGCTCGGGCCCCGTGCGACGGAGGCGAGCTCGTACGCCGACTTCCGGCAGGCGCTGCCGGACACCGCGGGATGGCTGCTCAAGGACGTCGACGAGGCTGCGGATCTGTGGCGTGCCGAGGCGCGGTGGTGGGCCGCCGTCGAACGGGACGCGCGGGACCTGCTGCGCCGTTCCCGGTTCGGTCCCGGGCCGGTCGTGGGAGCCGTGGCCCTGTTGTCGGCCGACACGTGGCGCACGCGTGGCGCGCTGGAGCTGGCCGTTCGCGGCGGCCGGGGGGACCGGCCGGCGGAGGTGCTCGATGCTCCGGGCTGAGTCGGTGGTTCCGGTCCGGATGCGCCGGGTGGCCGTTGTGGCGCCGGAGCCGGCGCTGCGGGAGACCTTGGTGCGGATCGCCGAGGCGGGGCGCGTCGAGATCGACCTGGCCGGCAACGGCGGGCCGGACGTCCGCGGACCGGCCGCGGCGCGGCTGCAGCGTTTGCGTGCCCGGCCCGGCCGGGCCGTCCTCAGCGCGGCGCCGCCCGACCTGGACGCGCTCGAGCACGAGGGCCGCGCGGACCTGCTGGAGGGAGAGGCGCAGTTGGAGGAGCGGCTCGGCAGCGCGGTGCGGCACGGTGCGGTCGCGGCCCTGGCCGGGTGGTGCCCGGAGGCGGAGGTGGGAGCGACGGCCGCGCGCGTCGCGGGGGCAGGGGGTGCGCTGGTGCCGCTTCGGACCCCGCGCGGCGTGGATCCGCCCACGTTGCTGGCCGGCGCGGCGGAACGCCCCCCGAATCACCGGCAGCGGCGGGCCGTGCGTCGCTCCTTCACACCACTGGTCACCACGTACGGAACGGTTCCCTACGCCGACCTCGACCCCACCCTGCCCGCCGGCATCGTGTACGTGGTGATGTTCGGCCTGATGTTCGGCGACGCGGGGCACGGGCTGCTGCTGCTCGCCCTCGCGCTGGTGCTGCGGGCCGGACGGCCGCGCCGGGCGGCGGCGCTGCGCCCGCTGTGGCCGTTCGTCGCCGCGGCCGGGCTGGCCGCCACCCTGGCCGGGGTGGCGTACGGCGAGTTCTTCGGCCCGACCGGTGTACTGCCCGTGCTGTGGCTGGCACCGATGGAGGAGCCCACGCGGCTGCTGGCCGCCGCCGTGGGGCTCGGCGCCGTACTGCTCGCCGTCGCGTACGGCGCGGGGATCGTCAACCGCCGGCGGGAGGGCGGCCCTTCGGCCGCTCTGTACGCGACGTCCGGCGTCGCCGGGGCAGCGGTCTACCTCGGTCTCGCCGCCCTCGCCGGGTGTGTGTGGCTGGGGCAGGCCGCGTACGGGATCGTGGGCGCTTCGGTCGCCGCCGTAGGGCTTGGCCTCGCGGGCGTGGGCGTGTACGCGGGTACGGCGGGCGGTGCGGGTGGCATCGTGCAGACCGGCGTGCAGTTGTTCGACGTGGTGGTGCGGATCGGTTCCAACGTCGTGTCGTTCGCACGGCTGGCGGCCTTCGGCCTTACTCACGCGGCCCTGGGGGCCGTCGTCTGGGACGGTACGACGTCACTGGCGGACCGGGGTGCGGCGGGCGTCGCCGCGGCGGTGCTCATCTTCCTGTTCGGCAACGCGCTGGCCTTCGCCCTGGAGGCGCTGGTGGCGGGGGTCCAGGCATTGCGTCTGGAGTTCTACGAGCTGTTCTCCCGGCTCTTCGAGAGTGAGGGCCGCCCCTTCAGACCCTGGCATCTGCCCGTACTGCGCCTCACGGCCCCGGCCGGCGGGGCAGAGGCGTCCGCGGCGCGGGCGGGCGCCGAACGCGGTCCGGCGAGGGAGGAGTAAGTGTGATCACCTGGTTTCTGGCCCTGCCCGTCCTCGTGGCGGGGTTCGTCGCCGTACGCCTGGTGCTGCGGCGGTCCGGCCGCACGGCCCTGTGGTGGATGGTCGGCGCCGACGCCGTGCTGCTCGTGGCCGCCACCGTGGTGCTGACCCTGGCGGCCGGTGGAGGGTCCGCGCAGGCCGCGACCTCGGCCGCGCAGAACACCGGCTCGGGCTCCGCGGCGCTGATCGGTGCCGCGATCGCGGTGGCCGCGTCGACGATCGGGGCGGGCATCGCCGTGGCCTACACGGGTGCGGCGGCGCTGGCGGCGCTGAGCGAACGGCCCGAACTCTTCGGCCGCGCCATGGTCATCGTGGGTCTCGCCGAGGGCATCGCCATCTACGGGCTGGTCGTCGCGGTCATCCTCATCGGGAAGGCCTGACCGTGGGCCGCGTCGCCGCCATCGGTGAGCAGACCCGGGTTGGCGGCCTGGCCCTGGCCGGAGCGGTCGTCCTCGTCGCCGACAGCCCCGAGGCGGCACGCCGGGCCTGGCGGGACCTGCCGGAGGACACCGACCTGGTGATCCTCACCCCGGCCGCCGCCGAGGCGCTTCGGTCCGGCCCCGCGGCTCCCCCGGGCCACTCCCCGCTGATCACCGTGATGCCGCCATGAACCCGGTGCCCGATCGGACGGCGGACGCACTCCACCCGGTGCGGGCGGAGCTGCTGCGGGCCGCCCACGCCGACGCCGAAGCGCTGCTGGCCCGCACCGAGCAGGAGACGGCCGCCCTGCTGGACCGGGCCCGCGCCGAGGCGCGGGCCGTCCTGGACGAGGCCCACCGCCAGGGCGAGGCCGACGGCGCGGACGCCGCCCGCGATCTCCTCGTCCGGGCCCGGCGGAAGGCCAGGTCCCGCACGCTGGCGGCGCGCCGGGAGTCGTACGCCGAACTGCGCCGGGAGGTCACCGCACGGGTCCGTGCCCTGCGCCGGACCGACGGCTACGCCGACCTGCTGGAGCGGCTCGATCACCGCGCCCGCGCACTGCTCGGCCCCGACGCCGAGGTGACCGAACATCCCGAGGGAGGCGTGGTGGCACGGGCGCCGGGGAAAGGGGCCGACCTGTCGTTGCCCGCGCTGGCCGGGCGCGCGCTGGACCGGCTCGGAGGGGAGGTGCGGACTCTGTGGGAGACCTGACGGATGACCTCGGGGGGGCCCGGCTGCCGGCCTCCCGGATCCTGCGCGTCACCGGGCCACTGGTCGAAACGGAGTACACGGGCGGTGTCGCCATGTACGACCTGGTGTCGGTCGGCCCGGCCGGACTGCCCGGCGAGGTCGTGGCGATCAGGGGGGACGTGGTCACGATCCAGGCGTACGAGTACACGGGCGGGCTGGCTCCCGGGCATCCCGCGCTGCCGCGGGGCCGTCCGCTGTCGGTGCGCCTCGGCGCGGGACTGCTCGGCGGCGTCTTCGACGGTCTGCTGCGCCCTCTTTCCGCCGCCGGCGACTGGCTGCTGCCCGGCACGCACGGCCAGGCGGCCGGGGAGAGCACTTCGGTCTTCTCCCCGTTGGTGGCGGAGGGCGAGCACGTGGTCGAGGGGCAGGCGCTCGGCGCGCTCGGCGACACGGGTCCGGCGCGGCTGAAGGTCCTCGTGCCGCCCGGCTGTGGGGGCACGGTCGAGGAGGTCGCCGGTGCCGGCGAGTACTCCGAGGACTCCGTGGTGGCCGTGGTGGGCGGCACCCGGGTGACAGCCGGCGCCCTGTGGCCGGTGCGCCGGCCGCGCCCCGTGCGCGAACGCGTCGGCAGCCGCGAGGCGCTGCACACCGGGCAGCGGGCGATCGACCTGCTGTTCCCCGTGGCCCGGGGCGGCACGGTGGCGGTGCCGGGCGGCTTCGGCACCGGCAAGACGATGCTGCTGCAGCAGATCGCCAAGTGGTGCGACGCGGACGTCATCGTCTACGTCGGCTGCGGGGAGCGGGGCAACGAGATGGCCGACGTCATCAGTGAACTGTCGGAGCTCCGGGACCCGCGCACGGGCGGGCGTCTCGCGGACCGCACCGTGGTGATCGCCAACACCTCCAACATGCCGATGATGGCCCGGGAGGCGAGCGTGCACACGGGCATGACGGTCGCCGAGTACTTCCGGGACATGGGCCTGGACGTGGTCGTCATCGCCGATTCGACCTCCCGGTGGGCCGAGGCGCTCCGCGAGTTCGCCTCCCGTACCGGCGCGCTGCCCGCCGAGGAGGGGTACCCGGCCGGACTGGCGTCCGCCATCGCCGCCTTCTACGAGCGGGCCGCCGCCGTGACCACCCTCGGCGGGGACCCCGGGTCGGTGACGGTGATCGGCGCCGTCTCCCCGCCCGGTGGGGACATGACGGAACCCGTGACCGCTCACACGGAACGCTTCGTGCGCTGCCTGTGGAGTCTCGACCGCGACCTCGCCTACGCCCGCCACTACCCGGCGGTCTCCTGGGCGGGGTCCTTCTCCCGGGACGTGCCGGTGCTGACCGCCGGGCACCGGGCGGCCGGTGATCCGGCGTGGGCGGGGCGCCGCGACCGGGTCGGGTCGGTGCTGGCGGAGGCCGACCGGTTGTCCGATCTCGTCGACCTGATAGGCATCGCCGCCCTGCCCGCGCGGGAACGCGTCAGCGTGCTGGCGGGGAGGCTGGTCCGCGAAGGAGTGCTTCAGCAGAGTGCCCTGTCCGAGCGGGACGCGTACTGCGGCCACGAGAAGACGGCCGCCCTGGCCGACGCCGTTCTCGCGATCACCGACCGCTGCCGTGAACTCGTGGACGCGGGCGTCCCGGCGTCCACCGTCGAGGAGATCGACTTCGGTCCGCTGCTGCGCGCCCGTGAGGACACCGGCCCGCACGACGCCGCCGGGGTGGCGGCGCGACTCGAGGCGGTACTCGCGCGGCTGGGGGACGTACGACCATGAACTCGTCGGGCGGAATCGAGTACACGACGGTGCGCGAGCTGCGCGGGCCGCTCGCGGTCGTCGGGGGTTTGTCGGGAATCGGCTGGGACGAGGACGTACGCATCACCCTGGCCTCGGGCGAGGTGCGTCACGGCGTGGTCCTGGACGCCGACCGCGACCTGGCCGTCGTCCAGGTGCTGGAGGGTACGTCGGGGATGGATCCGTCGGGTGTGCGGGCGGCCTTCTCCGGCGGCCCGCTGCGCGTTCCCGTCGGCACGGACTGGCTGGGCCGGGTCTGCAACGGCCGGGGCGATCCCCTCGACGGCGGCCCACCGGTGTTCGGCTCCCACCACGCCGAGGTCGGCGGAGCTCCCGTCAACCCGGTGCGGCGTGAGCCGCCGTCCGAGCCGGTGCTCACCGGGGTCGGCGCCGTCGACACCCTCACGACGCTGGCACGCGGGCAGAAACTGCCGGTGTTCTCCACGGCCGGACTGCCCCACCTGGAACTGGCCGCGCAGATCGCCGCCCAGTCCACCACCTCCGGCGCGGCGTTCAGCGTCGTCTTCGCCGGCATGGGCCTCACCCACGCGGACGCCGCCTTCGTGCGTGACGCCCTGGAGGAACGGTCCGCAGCCGGGGAACTGGTCCTGCTGCTGAACACCGCCGACGACCCGGTGATCGAACGGATCCTCACGCCGCGCATCGCGCTCACCGTCGCCGAGCACCTCGCCTTCACCGGGGGACGGCACGTCCTGGTCGTGATGAGCGACATGACGATGTACGCCGAGGCCCTGCGGGAGGTCTCCGCCGCCCGCGGTGAGATCCCCGCCCGTCGCGCCTACCCCGGCTACCTCTACAGCGACCTGGCCTCCCTGTACGAACGCTGCGGACGCATCCGGGGACGGCCGGGCTCGGTGACCGTGCTGCCGGTGCTCACCATGCCCGCGGGCGACATCACGCACCCGGTGCCGGACCTGACGGGGTACATCACCGAGGGACAGATCGTGCTCTCGCCCGAGACGCACGCGCGGGGCGTGTATCCGCCGCTGGACGCGCTGTCCTCCCTGTCCCGGCTGATGCGCAAGGGCGCAGGACCCGGCCGGACCCGCGAGGACCACCTCGACGTCGCGGCCCAGTTGCTGGCCGCAGTCGCCCGGGCCAGGCAGGTCCGCGACCTCGCGGACCTCGTCGGCCGGGCGGCTCTGAGCCCGACGGACCGCCGGTACCTGGACTTCGAGGAGACGTTCCTGCGGGACTTCGTCGACCAGCGCAGCGACGCACCACGCGACCTCGACACCGCACTGGAACGCGCCTGGCGGGCCCTGCTCGTCCTGCCCCGCGGTCAGCTCTCCATGCTTCCGGCACGGCTGCTGGACGCCCATGGTGCGAAAGACCTCGCCGATCCTGACGGTGAGGTGCCGCGATGACGACCGCCCGGCGTACCCCGCCCGGCCGTGCGGGACGGCTTCGTCTGCGACACAGCCTCGATGTCGCCGAACGCGGAGCCGACCTGCTGGAGCAGAAGCTGCGCATTCTCCGCACCGAGCACGAGCGGCTGCTGCGCGTGGCGGAGGCCGCCGGCCGGACCTGGCGGAATCTGCTGTCCGGGGCCGAGACATGGTTGCTCCGGGGGCTGCTGCTGGGAGGGGAGCAGTCCCTCGACTCGGCTGCCGCGGGCACCGCCCTCGCCGAGATGTCGGTCGGCTGGAGCGTCTTCATGGGTGTGCGCCGCCCCGTGTCTGCCTCCGTGTCCGTACCGCCCCGCCCGGCGACTGCCGCCGCGCCCTCCAACACGGCCCTGGTACACGCCCGGGCGGCCTACGCCGGAGCCGTGCGCGCCGCAGCCGAGTACGCGGCCGCTCACGCCGCCGCCGAGCTGGTGGGCTCGGAGGTCGTCAGCACCCGGCACCGGGTCCGTGCCCTGCGGCGCCACTGGATTCCCCGTCTGCGGGAGGAACTCCACCGGGCGGGCCTGGCCCTGGAACAGTCCGAGCAGGAGGACGGCGTCCGCCGGCGCTGGGCCGCCGGCGCCGACGGCCGGTGACCGCTCGCGTCCGGCGCCGTGGGAAGCCCGGGTCGGCGCGGCCGAGTCCCATGGCACCTGCCTCCGTCTCGTACGAAGCTGGAACGGTGGTGACCGGGTAAGCCTCTCGGAAGGGGCCCAGGTCGAACAGAGGGATCAGAGATGGCTGCAGCGATGCCCCTGGTGGTGGGGGTCGACGGATCGGAACCGAGCCTGGACGCGGTGGACTGGGCCGCCCGGGATGCGGCCCTGCACACCAGGCCGCTTCACCTGGTGCACGCGGCGGTCCCGGGTGCGGACCCGTCCGGTCCGGTCACCGCGGCCTCCGAACGGGCCGCAAACGTCTCCCCCGGCCTGCGGCTGTCGAGCGAAGTGCCACGCGAGGACGCGGTGTCGGCCCTGATCGGCAAGGGACGTCAGGCCTTCGCGCTGGTGGTCGGGGCCACAGGGCGCGGGGAGCTCACCGGACTGCTCCTGGGCTCCGTCGGCCTCGCCGTGGCGGCGCGGGCGGACTGCCCGGTCGTCGTCGTCCGTGGCTCGCAGGAGCACCGGTCCGGCCGGTTCAGGAGGATCGTGGTGGGAGTGGAGGACGGGACGGAAAGCGACAGGGCCGTGGAGTACGCCTTCCGTGAGGCTCACGTGAGGCGATGCGAGCTCGTGGCCGTCCATGCCTGGAACGCACCGCTCGGTGCGCTTCCCGAGCCTCCGCCCGGGTCGTGGTACGCGCTCGAAGCCCACCGCCGCCCGCCCGCGCAGGTGCTCGACGACGCCCTGCGCGGCCCTGCGAAGCGGTACCCGGACGTCGTGGTGTCGCCACGGACGGTCGAGGGGCCCGCGCGAAGCGCGTTGCTGGGCGCGGCGGCGGAAGCGGATCTGCTGGTCGTCGGCGCCGGTGCACGGCAGGGCCGTCCCGGCCTGCAACTCGGCGTGATCAACCACGTGCTGCTCCACCACGCACAGTGTCCTGTCATGGTCGTACCGCGGAAGTGAACAGCGCGCGGCCGGGGAGCCGAGCCGAGGGCCGGCACCGAAGCCCAGAGGGCCAGGCCGACGCGCCGTATCCGGACTCCGCGTACAAAATGGTGGAGTACGGAGGGCGACCGGTCATGAAACTCTCGTCGGCCAGAGTGCCGGCGCCCGGGCGGAAGCAGGTGTTCCGTCGGCCCGGTGCCGCCTGCGCGACCGTCTCGCCGGCGAGCGGCGAGTGCCGGGACAGGCTCGCCGCCGACCTGGCGGCGAAGAGCACCCCGGCGATCCCGGCCTCGCCGCCCTCGTCCGGCCGGCGTGGTGCCGACCTGCCGCCCGGCCGGGGCACGGCACCGCCGCACCCTCAGCTCCGGAGTGCGCCCAGCGGGCCGCAGCCCGCACGGTCCGGTACTCGCAGAGACCAGGAGGTGAACGGTGCCGGAAACCCCGCACATCGTGAGCGATGTGATGACCCGGACGGTCGTGGCCGTCGGACGCGACGCGCCCTTCAAGGAGATCGTCCGGACCATGGAACAGTGGCGGGTCAGTGCCATGCCGGTGCTCGAGGGCGAGGGACGCGTCGTCGGAGTCGTCTCCGAGGCCGACCTGCTCCCCAAAGAGGAGTTCCGCGACAGTGATCCGACCCCGGTCGAGGAGCGCCGGCGCCCGTCCGACGTCGTCAAGGCCGGTGCGGTGACGGCCGGGGATCTCATGAGCAGACCCGCCGTGACGGTCCACTCGGACGCCACCCTGGCTCAGGCCGCGAGGATCATGGCTGTCCGCCACGTCAAACGACTGCCCGTGGTCGATGAGTCGGCCATGCTCCAGGGGATCGTCAGCCGCGCCGACCTCCTCAAGGTCTTCCTGCGGCCGGACGAGGACATCGAGGAGGAGGTACGCCGTACGGTGGTGTCCTACCTCTTTCCGGCCTTCAGTCATGCCATCCACGTGAACGTGCACGAGGGAGTCGTCACCCTCCGCGGAAGCATCCGCGACACCTCACTCGTCCCGGTTGCCGTCCGGCTCATCCGCGCCGTGGAGGGTGTCGTGGGCGTCGAACCGCAGCTCACCGGGGAGTCCACCCCGCCCAACGGGTCAAGTGATACGTCGTAGCCTGGTGCTGCCGGTGAGTTTCGAGGTCAACCGGACCATCCGGAGACGACTCGGCGTGGCAGTCGCCCCCGGCCCGCTCGACGCCCGCCGGTGCGCCCGCCGACGGCGGCCCGCCAGAACAGTTCGGCGAGCAACACGGTGGAGGCCGTACCCAGGCACACGGCCCACTGCGCCGCGTCCAACGGCACGGTCCCGAAGACGTTCTGCGCCTGCGGCAGATGGACGGCGGCCACCTGGACCGCCAGCACACCCGTCAGGCACAGCCACAGTGTGCGGTTGCGCAGCTGGTAGCGGCTCAGCAGCGGCCCGTCGTCCGCGCGGGCGTTCAGGGCGTTGAAGAGCTGGAAGAGCACGAACGTGGTGAAGGCCATGGTCGCGGCGGTCCGCGCGTCGGCGTGCGAACGGGCCACGGCCAGGAGAACCACGGTACCGAGGGCCATGACGCCACCGGCCCGGCCGATGGCGAACAGCCGCCTCGCGTCGAGGATGCGTTCGCCGGGGTCGCGCGGCGGTTGGCGCATGACGTCGTCGCGGGCGGGGTCCACGGCCAGGGCCATGGCCGGCGGTCCGTCCATGATGATGTTGACCCAGAGCAGTTGTGCGGCGGTGAGCGGTGCGGGCAGGCCGGCGAGGGCCGAGCCCAGCAGCGTCAGGATGGCGCCGATGTTGGTGGCCAGCTGGAAGCGGACGAACTTGACGATGTTCCCGTAGATCGCCCGCCCTTCGCGGACGGCCCGGACGATGGTGGAGAAGTCGTCGTCGGTCAGGACCATGTCGGCCGCTTCCTTGGCCACGTCCGTGCCGGTGACGCCCATCGCGACGCCGATGTGGGCGGCCCGCAGCGCGGCCGCGTCGTTGACGCCGTCCCCGGTCATCGCGACGACGTGCCCCCTGCTCGAGAGGGCCCGCACGATCGCGACCTTGTGCTCGGGTGCCACGCGCGCGAAGACACCGATGCCCTCGACCCGCTCAGCGAGCTCCTCCTCCGGCATCCCGTCCAGTTCGGCGCCGGTGACGACGTCCCCCTGGATGCCGAGTTCGCGCGCGACGGCCGCCGCCGTCCCCGCGTGGTCGCCCGTGATCATCTTCACGCTCACGCCCGCCGTGCGGCAGAGCGCCATCGCCTCGCCCGCCTGTGGGCGGGGCGGGTCCGCGAGCCCGGCGATCGACAGGAGGGTCAGACCGGACAACGCGTTCGCGGACGGGGGCCTGTCCACCAGCGCTTCGGCGGCACCCAGCACCCGTAGTCCGGCCTCGCTCAGCCGCTCGGTCACGGCGAGGACCTCGGCCCGGCGCCGCTCGTCGTCCAGGGGCCGTTCGCCGTCCTCGGTCAGGACGGCGCGGCACAGATCCAGCAGGACGTCCACGGCGCCCTTGACGAGTACGCGGGTGCGGCCGTCCGGTTCGGCGTGGAAGGTGGCCATGTACTTGGTGGCCGCGTCGAAGGGCAGCTCACCGGTGCGGGGCAGTTCGGTGCGCAGCCGGTCCGCGTCCAGCCCGCCCTTGGCGGCGAGGACGACGAGCGCGGCCTCGGTGGGGTCGCCGACGAAGCCGTCTCCCCCGGCCTCGTCACCGCCGCCGGTCAGGTGCGCGTCGTTGCAGACCGCGAAGGGAAGCAGCGCCCGCCGCAGGTCGCTGTCGCCACCGCCGGTCACCCCGGTGCGCAGAGTGCCACCGGTGGCGTAGCCCTCACCCGTGACGTCGTACAGCCGTCCGCCTGCCCACACCGCCCGAGCAGTCATCTGGTTCAGGGTCAGGGTGCCGGTCTTGTCGCTGCACACGACAGTGGCCGAGCCCAGCGCCTCCACGGCCGCGAGGCGTTTGACGACGGCGCCGCGCCGGGCCATACGGTGAACGCCGAGCGCGAGGGTGAGGGCGAGTACGGCGGGCAGCCCTTCGGGGATCGCGGCGACCGCCAGGGCCACTGCCCGCAGCGCGAGATCGGACAGCCCCTCGCCGCGGAGCAGCCCGGTGAGCGCGTACGCCACGACCGCGATCCCGCTGAGCAGCGCGAGCCGGCGGCCCAGGCTGTCCAGCTGGACCTGCAGGGGGCTCGGCGGCTCGGCGCCGGTGCGCAACGCGTGGGCGATGGCACCGAGCTCGGTCCGCATGCCGGTGGCGGTGACGATCACCTCGGCGCGGCCCCGCGTGAGGGCGGTGTTCATGAAGAGCATGCTGGTGCGCTCGGCCAGCGGGACCCTCTCCGGGTGGTCGTTCCCGACCGGGGCCGTGCTCTTGGCAACCGGCTGCGACTCACCGGTCAGCGCCGCCTCGGCGGCCTCCACCGACTCCGCGACCATCAGCCGCCCGTCGGCCGGTACCCGGTCACCGGCCTCCAGCAGCACGACATCCCCCGGCACCAGCAGGTCCGCCCCGACCACGTGCTCGACGCCGTCGCGGCGGACCCGCGCGGTCGGTACGAGCATCCGCCGCAGCGCCTCCAGGCTGCGCTCGGCGCGACGCTCCTGGAGGTAGCCGAGCACGGCGTTGATCTGCAGGACGACGGTGATCACCAAGGCGTCCTCGACCTCACCGATGGCTGCCGCCACCACGGCCGCGAGCAGCAGAACACCGATGAGCCAGTTGCGGAACTGGTCCAGGAACCTCAGCCACTCCGGCCGCCGGGCCGCTTCCGCCATGCGGTTGGGCCCGTGGACGGCGGCCCGCGCGGCGGCCTCGCCCGCGGTCAGCCCGTTGCCCGGGTCGACGCGGAGAAGTCGCACGACGTCTTCCGCCGGCAGTCCACAGGCCTCCGCGCCCATCGGGGGCGGCTGGGCGCCCTCCTCCGGCCGTGCCCCTGCGGTCGTAGCCGGCTTCGTCATGGTCACGCCTCTCCCCTAGGGACGAAGGCGAGCGGCAGGGCAAAGGCCCTGCGGCCGCCTCTCGGGGCTGCCTGCTCCGCTGACCAGACTCGAGTACCCCGCCGCTCAGGCCCATGGGCCGGAGGGGAACGCCCGGAGCGCCATCCGGCCCTGCCCCCCACTCCGGGGAACGACGTCAACCCCGTCGCGGTCGAGGCGATGCGCGAGGTGGGCATCGCCATCTCCGCGGAGGTGCCGAAGACGCTGACCGTCGACGCGGTCAGGGGGTCGGACACCTGCATCACCGTGGGCTGCGGTACCGCTTGCCCGGTCTTCCCGGGCAAGCGGTACCTGGACTGGCAGTTGGACCACCCGGCCGGCCAGGGCGTCGAGGCCGTCCGTCCAATCCGCGGGGTTCGGCAGCTCGGGCGCGGGCAGTGAGGCGCCGTCGTATCCGAGGACCTCGCCGAAGCGGGTCGCCGCCCCGACATGTTCCCGCCCTGTCCGGACGCCCGCCACTTCGTCCAGCCGTTGAACCTGTGACCCGGCCAGCTGCTGCTCATGTCCGCCCAAGGCCGAGGTCCTGCTGCGCTGGACTCGGCTCGCGCGTCCACTGCGGTCATCGGGTGATCGTTCGGTACGAGCCGTCCGGGACGGATGGCGGCAGGACGGGTGCCGTTCCGGGAACGCGGGGCGGGGCCTGCAGCTGGGCGGCTCCGGCTTTGGGGCCGGTGGGACTGCCCAAGCGGACCTCGCCGCGTGCGATGGCTTCAGCTGCGCTGATCTTCGGGGCCGGAGGCAACGAGGTGCTCCCGGCCAGGCCGACCCGGGGCACCCAGTGGTTGCCGGAGACGACCCAGTGTCCGCGCCAGGCGACGCCGTCCCAGCCGTACGCAGCCGTATTCGTTGCGTACCAGACATCTCCGCCGCAGAGCCGGTTGAAGTTTCCCTCCAGCCCCACCCCGGCGGCGGGGGCGAGGTTGCGGGCCGGCCCGTAGCCGGCGCACTTCCACCACACTCCGGTGGACATGCGCGCAGCCTTTGGCATGCCGCCAGGAGAGTTCCGGCATACGGCGCTCACGTCAGCCGGAGGCGCGTCGGCAGCGCTGAACGACAAGTAGGTGACTGAGGAGCGTCTCGAACGCGCCGCTTCGGGGGTGGAGTCGACCCGACGGGCCGCCGAACCGGATCACCGAAGTGCCAGCTTCACCGCGGGGACGGCCACGTCACCGGACGGGCGTGGCAGCGATCCTGACCCCCTTGGCTCAAGACCCACGTTTCCGCAGGTCAGCGCATCCGTCGGCGCGGCTTCAAGGGCGCGTTCGGCAGCTCGGGCGCGGGCAGTGAGGCGCCGTCGTATCCGTGGACCTCGCCGAAGCGGGTCCCCGTCGTCCAGTCCTCTCGGGCCTGGACGATGTCGTCGTGCGACCGGCCGATGAAGTTCCACCACATGACGATCTCCTCCTGGAAGGGCGGTCCGCCCAGCAGGAGGAGGCGGGCCGGCTCCTCCCCCGCGTTGGCCAGGGTGAGGG
>Ga0247820_10000196_pt1 | contig 30690 bp, 22 predicted proteins | sample 13C_Glucose_Day1_2_FD_192480 | JGI IMG/M metagenome (GOLD analysis project Ga0247820, IMG submission 192480) | Soil microbial communities from agricultural site in Penn Yan, New York, United States - 13C_Glucose_Day14 | ecosystem: Environmental > Terrestrial > Soil > Agricultural land | place...
GATTGGGGATCGGCCCGTTCTCGTCGACTTCGCGCCGCGGAGACCGCTGCTCTTTCAAAGCCCGCTTGTCGAACGTCTGCTGCAGCGGGTTGGGGATCGGGCCGTCCTCGTCGGGTTCGCGCCGGAGGGCGCTTTCGTCCTTCAAGGCTCGCTTGTCGAACGTCTGCTGGAGCGGATTGGGGATGGGCCCGTCCTCTCCATACTCCCGCCGCGCCCGCTGCTCCTTCATCGCCCGCTTATCGAATGTCTGCTGCAGCGGATTGGGGATCGGGCCGACCTCATTGACTTCCCGCTTGGGGCCGCGTCCACGCTTGCCGCGACGCTTGCCGCGCTCTCCCTCGCGTTCGCGGTCTCGCTCGCGATCGGGGGCGTCCGGCCCCGGGGCGCGCCCCTGCTGCGGGGGGCCCGCCAGGCGCCGTATGGCACGCACATCCGCATCGTCGAGATCGACCCACATGCCGCGGCGCAGGCCGCGCGGCAGCACCACGCTGCCGTAGCGGATGCGGATGAGGCGGCTCACGCTCAGGCCGACGGCATCGAACAGCTTGCGCACCTCACGGTTGCGCCCCTCGGTGATCACGACGCGATACCACCGGTTCGCCCCTTCGCCGCCACCATCCTCGACGCTTCGGAACGCCGCCGGTTGACCGTCCACTTCCACGCCCTCCAGGAGTCGTGCTCGGGCCGCGTCATCCAGCGAGCCGAGCACACGCACCGCGTACTCGCGTTCGACGCCGAAGCGCGGGTGCATGAGCTGGTTTGCGAGCTCACCGGAGTTCGTGAAGAGCAACAGCCCTTCCGTGTTGATGTCCAGCCGCCCCACCGACTGCCACTTTCCCTGCATGAGCCTTGGCAGCTTTCGGAAAACGGTCGGGCGCTGCTGCGGATCGTCGTTGGTGACGACCTCGCCGGCGGGCTTGTGATAGGCCAGCACGCGCGCTGGCGGCGGTGCGATCCGCACCCGGATCTGCTTGCCGGCGACCCGGATCTGGTCGCCATAAGAGATCCGCTGCCCGATGTGGGCCGGCTCGCCGTTGACGGTGATCCGCCCCTCCACGATGAGTTGCTCCATGTCGCGCCGAGAACCCACGCCGGCCTGGGCAAGCACCTTGTGCAGCTTCGGTGCGTCCGGCTCCGCGGCCAGCACGCGCTTGGGCGCCGGTCCTTCGCCGGTGGCTGCCTCCTCGTCGCCTTCGGGACCTTCAACGTCGTAGGCGTCGGACGTCACGTGCGCGAACAACTCCGTGGTGTCGACCGGCGTCGCCACCGGTGGCGGCACGACCTCACCGTCGTCCGCAGTGGCTTGACCCTCCCGCGTTCCGCCCCGGCGCCCTCGGCGGCGCCCTCGCCGGCCAGGCCGGTCGGGCCCTGCCGCCACGTCGGGTTGCGGGCCCGAAGCCGATTCCCCGGGCCCCGGAGCCGCTGCTGGGGCGTCCGTAGGTTCGCCGGCGTCAGGTATCGCCTCGGGCCCTGCCTGGACCGTGGCCTCGCCCGCGTTGACATCGCCACGCTCTTGAGCCGGCGGCCCCTCGGCGGGCGCGTCGACATCCGCCTTCGCGGCCGTCTTCCGGGGCGCGCGCTTGCGGGTCTTCACAGGGATGGCGGCGTCGGTGGTCGGTGGCGACTCGGCCAAGGTATCGGGCGTGAGGGTCGTGGGCAGGTCGGGATCGGTGGCGTTCATGCTTGCGGTGCGATGGGAGCGGGTTCTTCGTCGGTCGGTTCGCCTGCGGCCGCCATGGGCGCCGGGCCCTCGTCGAGGGCGAGCGGTTTCTGTTGCGCGTCGTCGATGAGCGGCGTCTGGTCGGGCATCAGTTCGGCGAGCGCGGCGCCGGGCGTGTGCGGCGTGTCGATCACCGGAAGCTGGTCGAGGCTGGCGAGGCCCAGGTCATCCAGGAATTGGCGCGTCGTCGCGTACAGCGCCGGGCGGCCCGGCGCCTCGCGGTGCCCGATCGTCTCGATCCAGCCGCGATCCTCCAGCTGCTTGACGATCTGGCTCGAGACGGTGACGCCCCGGATCTCCTCGATGTCACCGCGTGTGACCGGCTGGCGGTACGCCACGATCGCCAACGTTTCGAGGGCCGCTCGCGAGTAGCGCGGCGGCTTCTCGGGATGGAGCCGGTCCAGATACTCGCGCATCTCGGGGCGGCTCTGGAAACGCCACCCGGACGACAGCGCCACCAGTTCGACGCCTCGGTCTTCCCAGTCGCGGGTCAGCTCGTCGAGCAGCGCGCGCAGCGTGTCCGCACCGACCTGGTCGTCGAACAGCACGCGCATGTCGCGCAACGGCATGGGCTGCTGGGCGCAGATGAGCGCGGTCTCGAGGACGCGCTTCGCATCCTGTGTGTTCATGGACTGTGATTCAGGGGCGCCGACGCTCGGCGCGAAGCGGCCGGCGGGCAACTGCAACCCTCGAACGCCGGACTCACGAAGGGCGGGCTTCTCGATCACCCCGGTCGCCGGGGACGGCCCGTCCTGACGGCGCTATTGTACTGACGCCACGCCGGTTCGTCACGCCGTCACTTCCGCCCATGCCGCGGCGAGGTCGGCTGGCGGAACGGCCTCGAACGCCAGCGACTCGCCCGTCGCCGGATGCTGAAACCGCAATGCCGCCGCATGGAGCGCCTGTCGGGTGAGCCCGAGCATCGGGCGGCCCCCGTAGAGGGCGTCCGCGATCAGCGGATGGCCCCGCGAAGCGAGGTGGACGCGGATCTGATGGGTTCGCCCCGTGTGCAACGTGCAGCGAAGCGCGCTGGCGCCCTCCCCCGACGCGATGCGACGCACATCCGTGCGGGCCGCCTTGCCGCTCGCGACCACTGCCATGCGGACCCGAGACCGCGGGTCGCGCCCGATGGGCGCGTCGATGCTTGCCGAAGCCGACGGGAATCTGCCATGAACAATCGCCAGGTACTCGCGATGCACGTCGCGCGAGGCAATCGCGCGGACGAGCGCCGTCATGGCCTGCAGCGACTTGGCCACCACCATCAGCCCGGAAGTGTCCTTGTCCAGGCGGTGCACGATGCCGGCCCTCGCGAGCCGCGTCGCGCCTGGATGGTGTGCCAGCAGTGCGTTCAAGAGCGTTCCGCCCCAATGACCCGCCGCCGGATGCACCACGAGACCGGCCGGCTTGTCGATGACCATCAGGTGCTCGTCCTCGAACAAGGTCGACAGGGCCATCGCTTCGGGCCGAAACGCCAGGCTTTCGGCGGTGGGCACCAGGTCGACTTCGATGCGCTGGCCAATGCGCAGCTTTCGCGAGGCGGTCGTGATGCGACCCCCGTTCACGCGCACGTGACCGCGCTCGACGAGGTCCTGCAAGTGGCTGCGCGAGAACTCCGGCGCCATCGCGACGAGCGCCTTGTCCAGCCGCACGAGGTGGGTCTCGGCCTCGACGACGGCACGGCGTGTCTCGACGTCGTCCTCGAGATCGTCGGCCGCGTCCGGAGCGCCCGCCTGGGCATCCACCCCCAACCTATAATCGCGGTCGTCTTTTGTCACGGAGGAAGCCGGCGCGGCCGGCGCATGCGATGAGTGGTTCACAGCTGCGGCGCCGCGCCGCAATGCTGGCCGCGGCCGTGGTGTTGTCATCGTGCGGCTCGACGCCGAAGGAGGACACCAGCACCCAGCAGTCGGTCGACAAATTGTATGCAGAGGCCAAGGACGACATGTCGTCCGGCGGTTACGACCGCGCGATCAAGTCGCTGGAACGCGTGGAGGGCCGCGCAGCCGGAACGCTGCTGGCACAGCAGGCGCAGATCGACCTCGCCTACTCCTACTGGAAGACGGGCGAGCGCGCCCAGGCGCTGTCCACGCTGGACAGGTTCATCCGCCTCAATCCGTCGAGCCCGGCGCTGGACTACGCGCTGTACCTTCGTGGACTCGTGAACTTCAACGACGACCTGGGCCTCTTCGGCAACTTGTCGCGCCAGGATCTTTCCGAGCGAGACCAGCAGGCATCGCGCGACGCCTACCAGTCGTTCAAGCAGCTCACGGACCAGTTCCCCCAGTCGCGGTACGCGGCCGATGCGCGAACCCGCATGGACTACATCGTCAACGCCCTCGCGGCTTACGAGGTCCACGTAGCGCGCTACTACTACCGCCGCGGCGCCTACGTGGCCGCTGTGAATCGCGCGCAACAGGCGCTGCTGGAATTCCAGCGGGCGCCCGCCATCGAGGAGGCGCTGTTCATCATGGCTCGCAGCTACGACCGGCTGGGGCTCGAGTCGCTGCGCGACGACGCCGATCGGGTGCTCAGGCAGAACTTTCCCAACAGCCCCTACCTGACCGGCGAGGGCCCACCCTCCAACCGCAGTTGGTGGCAATTCTGGTGAGCGACGCCCGTCGCTCAGTGCGCGGCCGCCAGGGCTTCTAGCCAGCCTAGGGCGTCGTCCTCGCCGGCCACGGGGCGCATCGGCGGCAACGCGTCGCGCAGTCGACGCCCGTATCCCATCTGCGCCATGCGCGGGTCGCAGACCACCAGCAGGCCTCGGTCCGTCTCGCTGCGGATCAACCGACCGGCGCCCTGCTTCAGCGACACCGCCGCCTCGGCCACGAAATAGTCGTTGAATGCATCGCGACCCTGCTCGCGCATCTGCCGCGTGCGCGCCTCGACCAGCGGGTCGTTGGGCGGCGGGAAGGGCAGCTTGTCGATGATTACGCACTGCAGCGCGTCGCCCGGGACGTCGATGCCTTCCCAGAACGTCTGGGACCCGACCAGCACCGACGCAGGCCGGGCCATGAACTGCTGCATGAGTGCGCGCTTCGGAGCGCTGCCCTGCACCAGCACCTCGATCTGCCTGCCCCGGGCCGCAAGCTCCTCGCGCAGCACCTGCGCAATCACCGGCAGCGCTCGCAGCGTGGTCGTGAGAACGAATGTCCGCCCATTCAGCGCTTCTGAACAGCGGGCCGCAAGCCGTGCCACCGCTGCCGGATGGGTCGGTTCGTTCGGCTTCGGGAACGGCTGCGGCACCCACAGGCGGGCATGGGCCGAATAGTCGAAGGGGCTGCCCAGCTTGAGCTTGACGGCGTTTTCCAGGCCGGTGGTGGCTGTGAACCAGCTCAACGCCTCGTCCGCGCCGAGCGTGGCGGACGTGAAGATCCATGCCTTGGGCGACACGGCGCGCTGCTCGTCGAGCATCTCGCGCACATCCAGCGGCGACTCCACCAGCCGGGCCTGTTGCGCCATGAGGTCGATCCAGCGCACGTGGCCGGGCGGACAACCGGCCGTGAAGGCCTGCGCCCTCGCCGCCAATGCCTGGGCCCGCTCGTGCAGCCGAGGGAAATCCGGGGCGATCTCGCTCACGGTATCGAGCGCTTCGGCGGCGGTCCGGCAGGCCTGCTCGAGCGCCCTGAGGGCGTCGATGAAATCGGGCCGCTGCTCGCGTTCGTCCCAGCGCAGCTTGAGAGCACCGCGCACATCGCGCAGAGTGCCGGCGCAGGCCAGGCGCAAGTCCCGAGCCGCACGGTCGCAACCGGACGCCACCTCCGCCCACGGCGCCAGGCCCCGTGCCAGCTGCAGCCCGGCCGCGAGGACATCACGCGCGAGATCGATCACCTGGGCGCTGCCGAGCAGCCGGCCGAGGAACTGCACCCCCGCCTCGACGAGCTGGTGCGCTTCGTCGAAGACGACCGCGTCGACGGTCGGCAGCAGCTCCGCGACGCCGCTGTCACGCAGCGCGACGTCGGCAAAGAAGAGATGGTGGTTGATCACGACGAGATCCGCGGCCATCGCGTCGCGCCGAGCCTTCATCACGTGGCAGTCGCGATACTCGGGGCACTCCGCTCCCAGGCAGTTGTCGCGCGTCGACGTCACCAGGGGAATCACGGGCGATCGCTCGTCCAGGCCGTCCAGCTCGGCGAGATCGCCCGTCGCGGTGGCCCGAGCCCATGTTTCGATGCGCGCCAATGCGCGCACGGACAGCCGGTCGGGCAGCTCTGCCTGCTGCCGCGCCAGCACCATCCGATGGCGGCAGAGGTAACTGCCCCGGCCTTTGAGCAACGCCAGCCGCATCGGCACGTTCAAGGTGTCCCGCAGGCGGGGAAGGTCGCGCAGGAAGAGCTGATCCTGCAGGCTCTTCGTGGCGGTGCTCACGAGCGCACGCCGACCGGAAAGCAATAGCGGCACGAGGTATGCGAAGGTCTTGCCCACCCCGGTGCCAGCTTCGGCGACGAGCGCGTGGCGAGCGTCGATCGCCTCGGCGACGGCGATGGCGAGCTGTTGCTGAAGGCCGCGCTCTGCATATCCCGCGTCTGCGCGCGCCAGTGCACCGCCGCTCGCGAAAGTGCGTGCCGTCTCGGCAACCAGTTCGCTGGTCGTCGTGGCTTCCTCGGCCAACAGCATCATGCAGGCTCGGGCGGATCGACCTGCGCCTCGAGCCGGGCGATCTGGTCGCGCAGCAACAGGCGCCGCTTCTTCAGTCGGCGGACGGCGAGGTCGTCGATGGGCGCCTCGTCGGCCAGGCGATCGATCAGGCTGTCCAGGTCGGCATGCTCCATGCGTAGTTCGATGAGACGCCGTTGAGGCGAATGGAGGTTGTCGTCCACGGGCAGCAGCATCATGCGCGCACGCCAGTGTAGGTCACAGTTCACGCGGTCGCGAGCGATCACTGCCTTATAGTGGGCAAATGGCCTCGAGCACCAAGGGATATCGCCTGTCCGCCTCCACCGGCATGCACCGCGGCGACCGCGCCTACCAGCAGGACCAGGTCGAGATTCTCGTGCACGACCGGGTGCCCGGTTGCGCCCTGGCAGTCGTGGCCGATGGCATGGGCGGCAAGAGCGGGGGCCGAAAGGCGGCAGACCAGGTCGTGCTCACGGCGCGCCAGATCTTCGAGCGTTTCGTCCCCAGCAAGGACGACCCGGCCGAAATGCTGAAGCAGCTGGTCAACGAAGCGCACCTGATGATCAAGCTGACCGCCATCACCGCCGAGGAAGAACCGCACAGCACGATCGCCTCCTTCCTGGTCGGGATCGAGCGCACCTGCGATGTGGTGCATGCAGGCGATTCGCGGGTCTACCACTTCCGGGGCGCCGACATGGTGAGCCGAACGGTCGACCACTCCTTCGTGCAGCGGCTCGTCGACGAGGGAAAGATCAGCGAAGACGAAGCCAACTCGCACCCGCAGTCGAACCTGCTGACCGGGTGCCTGGGCACCCATCAGGATCCGCCGCTGTCGCTCGCGCACATCGAGCAGCTGCAGATGGGCGATGCCGTGCTCGCCTGCAGCGACGGCCTCTGGCACTACCTGACGCCCAAGGAACTCGGCGCCATCGTCCACGCGCTTCCGCCTCGGGAAGCGAGCGAGATGCTGGTCTCCAAGGCACGGCAGCGCGCCCGTGGAGGCGGTGACAACCTCAGCCTCGCGTTGATCCGGGTCGAACCGCTCAGCTGACTTGCCGCGCTGTCAGCCGCCCGCGGCTGACGGGGCCGGCAACGGCGCCGCCGGCGCCCGTCGCTGCGCCCGTTCATCGTTTCGCTTTTGCACGGCCTCGCGATGCTCGGCCGCTTCGCGCTGGCGCCGTTCATAGGCAGCAGCCGCATCCGGCTTGGGCGGTTCCGGCCGCGAGTTGGCGCCGGATACGCGCCCGGCCCTCGGAGGCGCCGTCTCCAGTGAAGTCGTCCGCGGAGGGGGCTCACGCTGCGCTTTCGGCGCCTTCGGCGCGTCCACGGCGGCAGCTTGCGTCTTCTGTTCTATGCGCTTGAGCCGCTCGGCAGCTCGGCGCCTGCGCTGCGCCTCGTCGAGTGCAGACAGCGATTTGTCCAGTGGCGCCAGCGCCTCGCGGTGCTCGGCCTTGGCTCGATCGACGCAAGCGGTCATCGCGAACCGGCCCGCACACTCCGCCTGCCGGGCGTTGAAGCGCGCCTCGACGGCAGCCCGCTCCTGCTCGATGCCTGCACGCAGCGAAGCAGCTTCAGCGTCGTCCTGGTCCTCGCCAAGTGCGGGCCCGGCGAGCAGCACGAGCCCGCCAGCGAGCAGCCAGCATGAGGTGAAGTGCGTCATGTCAGCGAAGTATCGACCTCTCGCTTGCCGAGGGCCAGGAAAGCAGCGGACTGCATCTCCTTGAGCCGGGACACGGTTCGCGGGAACTCGTGCGACAACGGTCCTTCCGTGTACAGCTGTTCCGGCGGGACTGCGGCCGAAAGGATGAGCTTGACGCGGCGGTCGTACAGCACGTCGACGAGCCACGTGAAGCGGCGGGCCTCGCTCGCCAGGCGCGGCGGCATCTGCGGCACGTCGGAAAGCAGCACGGTGTGGAACTGCGCCGCGAGTTCGAGATAGTCGTTCTGCGAGCGAGGCCCACCGCACAGCACCTTGAAGTCGAACCACACGACGCCCCCGGCGAGCCGTCGCGCCCGCAGTTCCCGCTGCTCGATGTGAAGGATGGGCGTCTCGTCGTGCGTCTCGGCGAGCCGCTCGAAAGCCTCGTTCAGCGCCGCGTCGGCCGTCGGCCCGAGCGGCGTGTGGTAAAGCTCCAGGTGCTCCAGCGTGCGATGGCGGTAGTCGGTGCCGTTGTCGACATTCAAGATTTCGAGCTTCTGCTCGAGCAGCGCGATGGCCGGAAGGATCCGGTCGCGATGCAGCCCGTTCGGATACAGGCCGGTGGGATGAAAGTTCGACGTGGCCACCATCGAGACGCGCTGGGCAAACATCGCGGCAAGCAGGCGGTGAAGGATCATGGCGTCGGTGACGTCGGCCACATGGAACTCGTCGAAGCACACCAGGCGGAAGCGCCGGGCAATGCGTCGCCCGAGTTCGTCGAGCGGATTCGCCGTGCCCTTCAGCTCCTGCAGCTCCCGGTGCACCTCGCGCATGAATTCGTGGAAGTGCAGCCTTGTCTTCCGCAACAGCGGTACGGAGTGATAGAAGGAGTCCATCAGAAAGCTCTTGCCTCGCCCGACGCCGCCCCACAGGTAGACCCCGCGCGGAATGGGCGGGCGCACCAGCAGCTTAGCCACCGCATTGCGCCGCCGGGCCTTGTAGTCGGCCCACTCTCGCTCGCAGCGCTCGAGGGCGTCGATGGCGCGAAGCTGTGCCGGATCGCTCGTATAGCCGCGCTCTTCGAGCGTCCTGAGATACAGCTCGCGAACGGACATCAGGCCCGGCGCTGCACCACAGCGCTGCCGGCCGCCGCGTGCATCGACTTCACAGGTTCAACGTGCGCTTGTCGACCGCCAGCGCCGCTTCCTTCGTGGCCTCGCTGAGCGATGGATGCGCGTGGCAGATGCGCGCGATGTCTTCGCTGCTGGCCCGAAACTCCATTGCGACCACGGCTTCGGCGATGAGCTCGCTCGCGAAGGGCCCGACGATGTGCACGCCCAGGATCTCATCGGTCTTGGCGTCCGCCAGGAACTTCACCATGCCGGTGGTGTCGCCCAGCGCCCTGGCGCGACCATTGGCCATGAACGGAAACGTGCCGGCACGGTAGGCGCGGCCGTCGGCCTTGAGCTGTTGCTCGGTCTGCCCGACCCAGGCGATCTCCGGGCTGGTGTAGATGACCCACGGGATGGTGTTGAAGTTGACGTGCCCGTGCTGGCCGGCGATGCGCTCGGCCACGGCAACGCCCTCTTCCTCTGCCTTGTGCGCCAGCATCGGCCCTCGCACGACGTCACCGATGGCCCAGACATTGGGCAGGTTGGTCCTGCAATCATCGTCCACGGCAATGGCGCCGCGCTCGTCGAGCTTCAGCCCGACGCCCTCTGCATTGAGGCCTGCGGTATTGGGCACGCGCCCGATGGAGACGATGAGACGGTCGCAAACGAGGGTCTTCGCCTCGCCCTTGGCGCTCGTGTAGGGCACCGTGACGCCCTTCTTCCCGGGTTTCACTTCGCCGATCTTCACGCCCAGTTCGATCTTGAGCCCCTGCTTCGCGAAGGCCTTGCCGGCTTCGCGGGCGATCTGCTCGTCCGCCGCGCCGAGAAAGGCCGGCAGCGCCTCGAGAACCGTCACGTCCGCGCCAAGGCGACGCCACACGGATCCCATCTCGAGTCCGACCACGCCGGCACCGATGACGCCGAGGATACGAGGCACCTCCGGGACGCGCAGCGCCCCGTCGTTGCTGAGCACGGCCTCTTCGTCGAACGGCAGTCCGGGCAGCGCCCGGGGACTCGACCCGGTGGCCACCACCACGTGGCGCGCCGTCAGGGATTCCGCGCCGGCCTGGATCTCGTAGCCTTCGCCGGCTGCCTTCGCGAACGCCCCCCGTGCGTGAAAGAAGCTGACCTTGTTCTTCTTGAACAGGTACAGGATGCCGTCGTTGTTCTGCTTCACCACGCCATCCTTGCGCTGAAGCATTCTTGCCAGGTCGAGCTTGAGGCCGTCGACCTGGATGCCATGCGCCGCGAAGTGATGGCCCGCGTGTTCGAAGTGCTCGCTCGACTGCAGCAGTGCCTTGCTCGGGATGCAGCCGACGTTCGTGCAGGTGCCGCCCGGCGCGGGGCCGCCGTTCTCGTTCTTCCAGTCGTCGATGCACGCGGTGTTCAGGCCGAGCTGCGCCGCACGAATGGCAGCGATGTAGCCGCCCGGGCCCCCGCCGATCACGACGACGTCGAATGATTTGGACATGTTGGCTAGTTGCAGTTGGCGAACCGAGCTCACTCGCTCGGCACGAAGATCCACAGGAGCACGTACACCACGGCGCCGGCGCCGCCGAACAGCAGCAGCACGGTGAAGAGCAGGCGCCAGGCCCAGCTTTCGATGCCGGTGGAGCGGCCGAGCCCGCCGCATACGCCACCGATCCACTTGTCGGCCTCGCTGCGGCGGAAGCGGTTGACCACGTCCGAGGGGGGGCCGGAGGCGCCCAGCAGCCGGCTCTTCGCGCGCTGGAACTCTTCGTCGGTCAGCGAGCCCTTGGCGCGCAGTTCGTCGAGCCGGGCAAGTTCATCGGCAAGGGACATGGCGCGTCCTCAGATGTCGAACAGCAGGCGAGCCGGATCTTCCAGCGCTTCCTTCATCGTCACCAGCCCGAGCACCGCCTCGCGACCGTCGATGATGCGGTGGTCATAGCTCATGGCCAGGTAGTTGATGGGGCGCACGACAACCTGCCCGTTCTCCACCACGGCGCGGTCCTTCGTGGCATGGACCCCGAGGATGGCCGATTGGGGAGGGTTGATGATCGGGGTGGACAGCATCGAGCCGAACACCCCGCCGTTGGAGATCGAGAAGGTGCCGCCCGACAGTTCCTCGATGGCCAGCTTGCCGTCGCGCGCCTTGGCGCCGAAGTCGGCGATCTTCTTCTCGATGTCCGCAAAGCTCATCTGGTCTGCGTTGCGCAGGATGGGCACCACGAGGCCGCGCGGGCTGCCGACCGCGATGCCGATGTCGAAGTAGCCGTGGTAGACGATGTCGGTGCCGTCGATGCTCGCGTTGATCACAGGGTACTTCTTCAGTGCCGCGACCGCCGCTTTCACGAAGAAGCTCATGAAGCCCAGCTTCACGCCGTGCTCCTTCTCGAACTTCTCCTGGAACTTCTTGCGCATCTCCATCAGAGGCGCCATGTTCACTTCGTTGAACGTCGTGAGGATGGCGTTCGTGGCTTGCGACTGCAGCAGCCGTTCCGCGATGCGCGCACGCAGCCTGCTCATCGGCACGCGCTGCTCAGGCCGCTCGCCCAGCGCCAGCGGCCCTGCCGGCGCCGCCACGGACGGCAGCGGCCGGGCAGCCTGTGGCGCGGCAGCCGGCGGCGGAGCACTTGGCGACGGCGCACGCGTCGCCCCCGATTCGAGGGCGCCGAGCACGTCGCCCTTGGTGATGCGGCCGTCCTTGCCCGTGCCGGGGACCTGCCCCGCAGCGAGCTTGTTGTCGGCCATCAGCTTGGCGGCCGATGGCATGGCAACGGCCGACGCCGACCCCGCAGGCGCCGGCGCAGGAACTGCTGCCGCAGCCGCGGCTGCGGGGGGCGGAGCGGCAGGCTTGCCGGTGGCGCGCCCCTCGGTGTCGATGCGGGCGATGACTTCATCGCTGCCGACTGTGGCGCCGTCTTGCTTGACGTGTTCGGCCATGACGCCGGCCGCGGGTGCAGGCACCTCGAGCACGACCTTGTCGGTTTCGATCTCGATGAGGATTTCGTCCAGTTCGACGGCCTCGCCCGGGCGCTTCTTCCATTGGAGCAGTGTCGCCTCGGCAACCGATTCACTGAGCTGCGGAACCTTGACTTCGATGATGGCCATGTTGTTGTTGCCTGATGAGGTCACTTCGAGAGCACGAAGCCCTTGAGCTTGCCGAACGCCTGTTCGAGCAATGCCTTCTGCTGCTCCTGGTGCAGGTGTGCATAGCCGACAGCCGGGGACGCCGACGCGGGGCGCCCCGCATAGCCGAGCCGCTGGCCTTCGGACATGTTCTCGTGGATGTAGTGCTGCACGAAGAACCACGCACCCTGGTTCTGAGGCTCGTCCTGGCACCAGACGATGTCGCTGACCGCCGGGTACTTGCGAAGCTCGGCGGCGAACGCCTTGTGTGGAAACGGATAGAGCTGCTCGACACGCAGGATCGCGACATCGGTCGCCTTCTTCTCCTCGCGCTTCTTCACGAGGTCGTAGTAGACCTTGCCCGAGCAGGCGATCAAGCGCTTGACCTTTGCGGGATCGATCGCGGCATCGAGCTCGCCGATGACGGTGCGGAATTCGCCCTTGGTGAACTCGGAGAGCGGCGACGTGGCCTCCTTGTTGCGCAGGAGCGACTTCGGTGTCATGAGCACCAGCGGCTTGCGGAACATGCGGACCATCTGCCGGCGCAGCACATGGAAGATCTGGCTGGCCGTGGTGGGCTGCACGATCTGCATGTTGTTGTCGGCCGCCATCTGCATGAATCGCTCGAGCCTGGCGGAGCTGTGCTCGGGCCCCTGCCCTTCGTAGCCGTGCGGCAGCATGAGCGTGAGGCCGTTGACGCGGCCCCACTTGACCTCGCCGGAGGCGATGAACTGGTCGATGACCACCTGGGCGCCGTTGACGAAGTCGCCGAACTGCGCTTCCCAGATCACCAGCGTGTTCGGGTCCGCGCTCGAATAGCCGTACTCGAATCCGAGCACCGCCTCCTCCGAGAGGATCGAGTCGATCACCACGAACGGCGCCTGGTTCTCCGCCACGTGCTGCAGGGGGATGTAGGTGCCTTCGTTCCACTTCTCGCGGTTCTGGTCATGCAGCACCGAGTGCCGGTGCGTGAACGTGCCGCGCCCGCAGTCTTCGCCTGACAGTCGCACCGGGTAGCCGCTGGCCACCAGCGAGGCGAACGCGAGATGCTCGCCCATGCCCCAGTCGACATTGATCTCGCCACGCCCCATCGCGGCCCGGTCGGCGATGACCTTCTCGACCAGCGGATGGACCTTGAAGTTGGCCGGAATCGTGGCGATGCGCTCTGCCAGCCGCTTGACCTCTGCCAGCGGCAACGCGGTATCGGCGGCATCGGTCCACTTGCGACCGAGGAAGGGCTGCCAGTCGACCGCGTACTTGCTCTTGAAGTTGGTCAGCACCGGATCGACCGTGTGCTTCCCGGCGTCCATCGCCGCACGGAAGGCCTTGATCATCTCGTCGGGCCCGGTGGCCGGCAGCGTGCCTTGCGCGGCCAGCTTGTCGCCGTACAACCTGCGCGTACCGGGGTGAGCCGCGATCTTCTTGTACATCAGCGGCTGCGTGAGGCTGGGCGTGTCCTGCTCGTTGTGCCCCAGCTTGCGGAAGCACACGATGTCGACGACGACGTCCTTGTTGAAATCCTGCCGGTAGTCCAGCGCGAGCTGCGTGGCGAAGACGACCGCCTCCGGGTCGTCGCCGTTCACGTGCAGCACCGGCGCCTCGATCATCTTCACGACATCGGAGCAGTACAGCGTGGAGCGGCTGTCGCGCGGGTCGCTCGTCGTGAACCCGATCTGGTTGTTGATGACGATGTGCACCGTGCCGCCGGTGTAGTAGCCCCGCGTTTGCGCGAGGGCGAGCGTCTCCATCACCACGCCCTGTCCCGCAAACGCCGCGTCGCCGTGCACGAGCACCGGCAGCACCTGGTCGCCCTCGGCGTCGCCGCGCCGATCCATCCGCGCCTTCACGCTGCCTTCGACCACCGAGTTCACGATCTCGAGGTGCGATGGATTGAACGCGAGGCTGAGGTGCACCGCTCCGCCGGGCGTAGACACATCGCTGGAGAAGCCCTGATGGTATTTCACGTCCCCTGCGGGGAGCTCTTCCTTGGCCGTGTGCTCGAACTCGGCAAACAGGTCACCCGGCATCTTGCCGAGCGTGTTCACGAGCACATTGAGGCGGCCCCGGTGCGCCATGCCGATCACCATCTCCTGGACACCTTTCTCGCCGGCGCGCTGCACCAGCTCGTCCATCGAGGCGATGAAGCTTTCCCCGCCCTCGAGCGAGAACCGCTTCTGTCCGACGTACTTGGTGTGCAGGAAGCGCTCGAGGCCTTCGGCGGCAGTGAGGCGGTCGAGGATGTGAATCTTCTTCTCGGCGCTGAACCCGGGCTTGCTGCGCGTGGACTCGAGCTTCTCCTGCCACCAACGCTTCTCGACCGGATCGGTGATGTGCATGTACTCGGCGCCGATGGAGCCGCAGTACGTTTCACGCAGCGCCTGCACGATCTGGCGCAGCGTCATCTGCTCGGCCGTCGTGAAGTAGGTGTTCGTGGCGCTGAACGTCATGTCCATGTCGGACTCGCTCAGGTCGTAGAACGCGGGTTCCAGCTCGGGGATCCGGGGGCGCTCGGTGCGCTTGAGCGGATCCAGATCGGCCCAGCGCGAACCGAGGAAGCGGTACGCGGCGATGAGGCTCTGGACATGAACCTGCTTGCGTGCAATGGCGAGATCCGTGGCGCTGGCCTTGAGCGCAAAGGCGTTGGCCTTCGCGCGCTGGGCGAAGGACTCGACCACCGGGGCGTGCGCCACGTCACGCGATTCGGTGCCGTCCACGGCCGGGACGTTCTGCAACGCGTCGAAGTACGAGCGCCAGTTCTCGGGCACGGAGCCGGGGTTGTCGAGGTACGCTTCGTAGAGCTCCTCGACGTAGGGGGCGTTGCCCCCGAACAGGTACGAGTTCGCCCTGTATTGCTGCATCATCTCGCGCACCTCACGCCCCGGTTTCCGGGACTTTGGCTGGTTGAACAACCTTCCGCGACACGGCTTGACCGATTGGCGGATTGCGACCGACGGGAAGGGCCTGCAAGTCAGTCGCGAACTGTAGCACCGGCGCCCCGCCCCCGGTGGCTTCGTGGCGCTCCCAGCCCTCGACTCAGCGCAGTGCCAGGCGCCCTCGCGCCGCGGCGTACTCGGCCGAGAGGCGAGCGACCAGTGCCCGTGCGGGCAGCACGTCCTTGACCGCGGAGATCCCTTGGCCGGAACCCCAGATGTCCTTCCAGGCGCGCTTCGACCCCTCTCCGAAGCTCATTCGGCTCGGGTCGCTCTGCGCGAGGTTTTCTGGATCCAGGCCGGCATTGCGAATGGAGCTCTTCAGGTAGTTGCCGTGCACGCCGGTAAAGAGGTTGCTGTAGACGATGTCCGCACTCGTGCCCTCGACGACCATCTGCTTGTAGCCTTCCGGGGCGCGCGCCTCCTCGGTGGCGATGAAGGCGGAGCCGATGTAGGCGAGATCGGCGCCCATCGCCTGTGCCGCCAGGACAGCGCCCCCGGTTGCGATCGCCCCCGACAGCGCCAGCGGGCCGTCGAACCATTCGCGGATCTCCTGCACCAGTGCGAACGGGCTGGTGGTGCCGGCGTGCCCGCCCGCACCGGCCGCCACCGCGATGAGTCCGTCCGCACCCTTGTCGATGGCTTTGCGCGCAAACCTGTCGTTGATGATGTCGTGCAGCACGATGCCGCCCCAGGCATGCACGGCGTCGTTGATATCGGTACGGGCCCCGAGCGACGTGATGACGATCGGCACGCGGTACCGCTCGCACACTGCCATGTCCTGCTCGAGGCGGTCGTTGCTCTTGTGGACGATCTGGTTGATCGCAAAGGGCGCAGAGGGCGCCTCGGGGTGATCACGGTCCCACGCCGCGAGGGCTTGCGTGATCTCCGCCAGCCAGTCGTCGAGCTGGGCGGCCGGCCGCGCATTCAACGCCGGCATCGACCCGACGATCCCGGCCGTGCACTGCTCGATGACGAGCCCAGGATTGCTCACGATGAACATCGGCGAGGCGATCACGGGAAGCGCCAGGCCCTGCAGCGCCGCAGGCAAACCCATCAGAAGGCCTCGAGTGCCATCGCCGTGATGCCGGCCGACCCTTCCACGATGCTGTCGCGCACGCCGGGCACCTTCGACAGGATGTGCTCGGCATAGAACCTCGCCGTCGCGATCTTCGCGCGCATGAATCCGACGTCTTCTCCGGCAGCCAGCCGGTCCTCCGCGACGATCAGGGCGCGCGCCATCTGCCAGCCGGCCACCAGGTTGCCGGCCAGCATCAGGTAGGGGACCGATCCCGCGAACACCGCGTTCGGATCGTCCTTGACGCCGTTCGCCACGAACTGAACGACCTGCTCGTAAGCCTGCCGAGCCGCCTGCAGGCGCTTGTGCATGGAGCGCGCGGCATCGCTGTCTCGCTTGGCAAGATCCGCTTCCGTGGAGGCGATCCTGCGCGCGATGGCCATGGCCACCTCGCCGCCGTCGCGTCCGGTCTTGCGGCCGACGAGGTCGTTGGCCTGGATGGCCGTCGTGCCCTCGTAGATCGTCAGGATCCTGGCGTCGCGAAGGTACTGCGCCGCGCCGGTCTCCTCGATGTACCCCATGCCGCCGTGGACCTGTACGCCCAGGCTCGCGACGTCGAGGCTCATCTCCGTCGAGTAGCCCTTCACCAGCGGAACCAGGAACTCGTAGAAGGCCTCGTTCTCGGCACGCGTACGCGCATCGGGATCGTGATGCGCTGCGTCGTGGGCGCCCGCGGCGACGAACGCCATGGCGCGGCAGCCCTCGGTGTAGGCACGCATCGTCATCAGCATGCGCTTCACGTCCGGATGGTGAATGATCGCCGCAGCGCCGCGCGTGGACCCGTCGACCGGACGGCTCTGCACCCGCTCGCGGGCAAAGGCCGCCGCCTTCTGGTAGGCCCCCTCCGCCACGGCGACGCCCTGCATGCCCACGGCATACCGGGCGGCGTTCATCATGATGAACATGTACTCGAGCCCGCGATTCTCCTGACCCACGAGGTAGCCGATGGCGCCGCCGTGATCGCCGTACTGCAGCACTGCGGTCGGGCTGGCCTTGATACCCAGCTTGTGCTCGATGCTCACGCAATGCACGTCGTTGCGCGCGCCGCTCGAGCCGTCCGGGGCGACCATGAACTTCGGCACCACGAACAGCGAGATGCCCTTCACGCCTTCGGGTGCCCCCGTGACGCGCGCCAGCACCAGGTGGACGATGTTGTCCGCCATGTCGTGCTCGCCGAAGGTGATGAAGATCTTCGTGCCGAACAGCTTGTAGGTACCGTCGGGCTGCGGATCGGCGCGCGTGCGCACGAGCGACAGGTCGGATCCGGCCTGCGGCTCCGTGAGGTTCATCGTGCCGGTCCAGGTACCGTCGATCATCTTCGGGATCCACGCCGACTTCATCTCGTCGGTGCCTGCCGTCAGCAGCGCCTCGATGGCGCCATCGGTCAGCAGCGGGCACAACGCGAAACTCAGGTTCGCGCTGTTGACCATCTCGATGCAGGCGGCATGGATGAGCTTCGGCAAGCCTTGTCCGCCGACCTCGGTCGGATGCGGCAGCCCCTGCCAGCCTCCCTCCGTGAACTGCCGGAAGGCTTCCTTGAACCCCGGCGTCGTCGTGACGCGGCCGCCCTCGAACGTCGAGGGATGCACATCGCCATCGACATTCAGTGGTGCCACCACGCCCTCGTTGAACCGGGCGCATTCCTCGAGCACGGCAGTCGCGGTGTCCAGCCCCGCTTCCTCGAAGCCGGGAAGCTGGGTGATCCGTTCGATGCCGGCCAGCTCCTTCATGACGAAGAGCATGTCTTTCAGGGGGGCGCGATAGCTCATTGCTGCCTCCGACAGGCTTAGAGGGCCTTGACCAATTCGGGCACGGCGGTGAAGAGATCAGCCTCCAGGCCGTAGTCCGCCACGCTGAAGATCGGCGCCTCGGGATCCTTGTTGATGGCGACGATCACCTTGCTGTCCTTCATGCCGGCCAGGTGCTGGATCGCCCCGCTGATGCCCGCGGCGATATAGAGCTGCGGCGCCACGATCTTGCCGGTCTGGCCGACCTGCCAGTCGTTGGGTGCGTAGCCGGCATCGACCGCAGCGCGGCTTGCGCCGAGCGCCGCGCCGAGCTTGTCCGCCAACGGCGTGAGCACTTCGGTGAACTTGTCGGACGAACCCAGGGCGCGCCCACCGCTCACGATGATCTTGGCAGCCGTGAGCTCCGGTCGATCACTCTTGGTGACCTCGCGCCCGACGAAGCTGGAGAAACCCCCGTCGGCCACCGCACTCACCGGTTCGACGCTCGCGTTACCGCCGTCTGCAGGCGCGGCATCGAACCCCGTCGTTCGCACGGTGAGGACCTTGATCTTGTCGGCGCTCTGCACGGTGGCAATCGCATTGCCGGCGTAGATCGGCCGATCAAACGTGTCCGGCGCGAGGACCTTGATGACGTCGCTCACCTGTGCCACGTCCAGCTTGGCTGCCACCCGCGGCGCAACATTCTTGCCGTGCGCCGTGGCCGGAAACAGCAGATGCGAGTAGCTGCCGGCGAGAGCGAGCACCTGAGCTGCCACGTTCTCGCCCAGCTGCTCGGCCAGCTGCGGCGCATCGGCCAGCAGCACCTTCGCGACGCCCTGGATCTTCGCCGCCTGCTTTGCTGCCTCGCCGGCGTTGTGGCCGGCGATCAGCACGTGCACGTCTCCCCCACAGGCCACGGCGGCTGTGACGGTGTTCAACGTGGTGCCCTTCAGGCTGCCGTGGTCGTGTTCGGCAATGACGAGTGCGCTCATTCAGATCACCTTCGCTTCGTTCTTCAGTTTCGACACGAGTGCCGCGACGTCCGGCACCTTGACGCCGGCGCCGCGCTTCGGCGGCTCGGCGACCTTGAGCGTCTTCAGGCGCGGCGCGACATCGACCCCGAGGTCGGACGGCTTGACCACTTCGAGCGTCTTCTTCTTGGCCTTCATGATGTTGGGAAGGGTCACATAGCGGGGCTCGTTCAGCCGCAGGTCCGTGGTGACGACGGCCGGCAGCGTCACCTTGATCGTCTCGAGCCCACCATCGACCTCCCGCGTGACGGTGGCAGCGCCATCGGCGATCTCCACCTTGCTCGCGAAGGTAGCCTGCGGCAGATCGGCCAATGCAGCGAGCATCTGGCCTGTCTGGTTCGCGTCGTCGTCAATGGCCTGCTTGCCGAGGATGACGAGTTGCGGCTGCTCCTTGTCCACCAGCGCCTTCAGCAGCTTGGCGACGGCGAGCGGCTGAAGTTCCTCCGTGGTCTCGACGAGGATGGCGCGGTCCGCGCCGATGGCCATGGCCGTGCGCAGCGTCTCCTGACACTGGGTGGGCCCGCACGACACCGCGACGATCTCGGTGACGACGCCCTTCTCCTTCAGCCGAACGGCCTCCTCGACGGCGATCTCGTCGAAGGGATTCATGCTCATCTTGACGTTGGCGATGTCCACCCCTGTGCCGTCGGACTTCACGCGAACCTTCACGTTGAAGTCGACGACCCGCTTGACGGATACCAGTACCTTCATGACGCGACGCTCCTCGAGGACCAAATTGACGTAAACGTGAACCGCGATTCTAGGCTCGCCGCCTCCGGGCCGGCCGCCGTCGACCAAAATCGAACGAGCGTGCTATTTTAGCGCTGCGGCCCTACCGCGCTCCACGTTCACCGGCATCAGGAGCGCCAGGCCGATGACGAACGAGAACCCCGTGACGAGAAACGCCAGGCGGTGATTGCCCGCCGTCAACAGGGTGACGACGCCGTAGGTCAGGGGCCCGGCAATGGCCGCCAGGCGGACGGCGAAGGTCCACAGCCCGAAAAACTCTGCCAGGCGCCCCGGCGGCGCGAACAAGCCGACCAGCGCGCGGCCTGCCGACTGGCTGGACCCCATGCACAGGCCGGCAATCACGGCAGCCGCCCAGAAGGTCGCCGCGTCGGTCGCCATCACCGCGAGTGCGGTCATGACGATCCAGCCGACCAGCGTCAGCGCCAGCGCGCGGCGGTAGCCCGCACGGTCCTGCACGTAGCCCCATCCGAAAGCACCCAGCGCCGATGCGATGTTGACGATGAAGATCAGCATCATGGTCTGCTGCTGGGCGAACCCGAGCACCTGCTCGGCGTACACGGCAGCCAGCGCGATCACGACCGCAATGCCCGCCTGGTACGCCAGCGTGCAGCCCAGCAGCCAGACGAAGTCGCGGTACTCCCGGGCCTGATGCCAGGTGCGGCGAAGTCGCGCCAACGATGCGGCCAGGCTCTCGCGCGGCGCGGCCTGCGGCGACGCCACCGCGCGCTCCTTCAATAGCACGAACGTTGCCAGCGATGCCAGGGCGTACACGGCCGCCGTGATGAGCATCGTCACCGGAACGAAGCGTGTCGCCGGAATACCCTGGCCCTGCGCCCAGAGCACATAGCCCAGGCTCAGGCCGAGCGTGAGCATGCCTCCGAAGTAGCCGAAGCCCCATCCCCAGCCGGACACCCTGCCCAGCGCGTTGCGGCGGGCCAGTTCGGGAAGGAACGCGGCGATGAGCGACTCACCGTAGGAATAGAACACATTGGAGATCACGATCGCAGCCACGGCCCACGCCACGTCGCCCGCACCGGCTTTCGCCAGTGCGACGGTGCCCATCACGCAGCCCGCGGTCGTGAGCATGAGCAGAGAACGCTTGGCGGCTCGCAGGTCCGCGAACGCGCCGATCGCCGGCATCGTGATCATCACGATGAGGCTCGACAGTGCAAGGGTCGCCGTCCAGGCAAAGGTCGCCCATGGTGCACCACCTGCCACGACACCCACGAAGTAGGCATTGAACACCGCAGTGAGAACCACGGTGGTGTAGCCGGAATTGGCGAAGTCGTACATGGCCCAGCCGAAGACTTCGCGCTTGCGCACGCCTTCGTTGAGCGCTTCTTGCGGGAACAGCGCCATCACTCCTCCAGACGGTCTGTGGTGCCCGGGACCGGGATCGAACCGGTACGCCCCGTCTCCGGAGCGGCGGGTTTTAAGCCCGCTGCGTCTGCCTGTTCCGCCACCCGGGCCGCGGGCGGATTATCAGCGCGCCAAAGACGAGGGCCTCGCATTGCGAGGCCCTCGTTTCATGAAGCTGGAGGCGCGGGGCGGAGTCGAACCGCCCTGGATGGATTTGCAATCCACTGCATAACCGCTTTGCTACCGCGCCGTGGGATCGGCATTCTCACAAAAAAGGGAAGCCACGTGGCTTCCCTTGGTGTCTGGAGCGGGAAACGAGTCTCGAACTCGCGACCTCAACCTTGGCAAGGTTGCGCTCTACCAACTGAGCTATTCCCGCATCACGTTCGCGGCCGAGCGACCGGCGAAGCGCCACATTATATATGAGGCTCGTGCGCTAGTGCTTGGTCGCCTCCACGATGGCAGGCGGCGTGGAAGCGGCCGCTTCGGTCTTTGCCGCGGGCTTGACCACTTCGTCTTCCGGCAGTGGCTTCGGAGCACCGTCCAGCGCCACCTCCAGCACGCGGTCGATCCACTTCACCGGAACGATCTCGAGGTTGTTCTTCACGTTCTCGGGGATCTCCTGCAGATCCTTCACGTTCTCTTCCGGAATCATCACCGTCTTGATGCCACCGCGGTGTGCGGCGAGCAGCTTCTCCTTCAGGCCGCCGATGGCCGTGACCTCGCCTCTGAGCGTGATCTCGCCCGTCATCGCGACATTGGCACGCACGGGGATGCCGGTGAGTGCCGACACGAAGGCCGTCGTCATCGCGATGCCCGCGCTGGGGCCGTCCTTCGGCGTCGCGCCATCCGGCACGTGAATGTGAATGTCACGCTTTTCGAACAGCTCGTCCGCAATGCCCAGGCGGCGTGAACGAGAGCGCACGACGGAACGCGCGGCCTCGACAGACTCCTTCATCACGTCGCCCAGCGACCCGGTGCGGATGATGTTGCCCTTGCCCGGCATCACCGCCGCCTCGATGGTGAGGAGGTCGCCGCCGACCTCGGTCCAGGCGAGACCCACCACCTGACCGACCTGGTTGCGCTTCTCGGCGCGGCCGTAGTCGAACTTCCGCACGCCGAGGAAGTCGTTGAGGTTCTCGTCGGTGATGACGACCCTGCCGCCATACACCTTGAGCTGGTGCCCCTTGACCACCTTGCGGCAGATCTTCGAGATCTCGCGCTCGAGCGAGCGGACGCCGGCTTCGCGCGTGTAGTAGCGGATGATCCCGCGGACCGCGCTTTCGGTGACGTCCATCTCGTCGTCGGTCACGCCGTTGTTCTTCGCCTGCTTGGGCAGCAGGTAGCGCAGCGCGATGTTGAGCTTCTCGTCCTCCGTGTAGCCAGACAGCCGGATCACTTCCATCCGGTCGAGCAGCGCCGGCGGAATGTTCATCGAGTTCGACGTGGCGACGAACATCACGTCGGACAAGTCGAAGTCCACCTCGATGTAGTGATCGCTGAACGTGTGGTTCTGTTCGGGATCGAGCACCTCGAGCAGCGCGGACGAAGGATCGCCGCGGAAATCCATGCCCAGCTTGTCGATCTCGTCGAGCAGGAACAGCGGGTTGCGCACCCCGACCTTGGTCAGGCTCTGCAGGACCTTGCCGGGCATGGAGCCAATGTAGGTCCGACGGTGGCCGCGGATCTCGGCTTCGTCGCGCACGCCGCCAAGCGCCATCCGGACGTACTTGCGGCCGGTGGCGCGCGCGACGCTCTGGCCCAGCGACGTCTTGCCCACGCCGGGAGGTCCGACGAGGCACAGGATCGGCGCCTTGACCTTGTCCACGCGCTGCTGCACCGCGAGGTATTCCAGGATGCGGTCCTTCACCTTCTCCAGGCCGTAGTGATCCTCGTTGAGGACGTTCTCGGCGTGCTTCAGGTCGTGCCGCACCTTGGACTTCTTGCTCCAGGGCAGATTGACGAGCGTGTCGATGTAGTTGCGCACCACGGTGGCTTCAGCTGACATCGGCGACATCAGCTTGAGCTTCTTGAGCTCGCCCTCGGCCTTCTTGCGCGCCTCCTTGGGCATCTTGGCCGCGGTGATCTTCTTCTCGAGTTCCTCGAGGTCCGCGCCCTCCTCGCCGTCGCCGAGTTCCTTCTGGATCGCCTTGACCTGCTCGTTCAGGTAGTACTCGCGCTGGCTCTTCTCCATCTGGCGCTTGACGCGCCCGCGGATGCGCTTCTCCACCTGGAGGATGTCGACTTCGTGCTCGAGCAGTTCCAGCAGCTTCTCCAGCCGCTTGTCGACCTCGAACAGATCGAGCACGGACTGCTTCGCCTCGAGCTTCAGCGGCAGGTGTGCGGCGATGGTGTCGGCCAGCCGGCCCGCATCGTCGATCCCCGCGATGGAAGTGAGGATCTCCGGAGGGATCTTCTTGTTCAGCTTGACGTACTGGTCGAACTGCTGGGTGACGGCGCGCCGCAGCGCCTCGACCTCGGGCTTGGCGTCCGCCGACGGGGGAATGGGCTCGACCTCCGCCACGAAGTGCTCGCCGTTGTCGGCAATGTGGCGGGTGTTCGCGCGCTGCGTGCCTTCGACCAGCACCTTCACCGTGCCGTCGGGCAGCTTCAGCATCTGGAGGATGCTGGACACGCATCCCACGTCGAACATGTCGTCGGGCTTGGGCTCGTCCTTGCCGGCGGCCTTCTGGGCGACCAGCATGATCTGGCGGCCGGCTTCCATGGCAGCTTCGAGCGCCTTGATGGACTTCGGGCGACCCACGAACAGCGGGATCACCATGTGAGGAAAGACCACCACATCGCGCAGCGGCAACAGCGGCAGCGTGATCGGATCGGGGGGCAAGACAGGGTGTCCAGACATTGGTTACCTCACTTTCTCGGCCCTACGTGAGGCCCGAGCCTGCAATTGCAAGAAGCCGCCAGTCGCCTTCAGCCCCCTCGGCAGGCGACAGGCCCCAACTCAGGCGCTCGCCTTGGCCTGCTCGCGGTACACGAGCAGCGGCTTCGCCCCTTCTTCGATGTTGTGTTCGTCCACGACGACCTTGGCGACGCCATCCAGCGTCGGCAAGTCGAACATGGTGTCTATCAGCGCGTGCTCCATGATCGAGCGCAGACCGCGTGCGCCCGTCTTGCGCGCCAGCGCCTTGCGAGAGATGGCCGACAACGCCGACGGCCGGATCTCGAGCTCCACGCCGTCCATGGCGAAGAGCTTCTGGTACTGCTTGAGCAAGGCGTTCTTTGGCTCGGTGAGGATCTGCACGAGGGCGTCCTCGGTCAACTCGCCAAGAGTCGCGACGACGGGCAGCCGACCCACCAGCTCGGGAATCAGCCCGAACTTGATGAGGTCTTCGGGTTCCACTTCCCGGAACATCTCGGACACGCGCTTTTCGCTCTTGCTGTGTACCGTGGCGGCGAAGCCGATGCCCGACTTCTCGGTGCGACTCTGGATGACCTTTTCGAGACCATCGAACGCGCCGCCGCAGATGAACAGGATGTTGGTCGTGTCGATCTGGAGGAAGTCCTGGTTCGGATGCTTGCGGCCGCCCTGCGGCGGTACCGACGCCATGGTGCCCTCGATCAGCTTCAGGAGCGCCTGCTGCACGCCTTCGCCGGAGACGTCGCGGGTGATGCTGGGGTTGTCCGCCTTGCGGGAGATCTTGTCGATCTCGTCGATGTAGACGATGCCTCGCTGTGCCCGCTCGACGTCGTAGTTGCAGTTCTGCAGCAGCTTCTGGATGATGTTCTCGACGTCCTCGCCGACGTAGCCGGCCTCCGTGAGCGTCGTGGCGTCGGCGATCACGAAGGGAACATTCAGCAGGCGAGCCAGGGTCTGGGCCAGCAGCGTCTTGCCCGAGCCGGTGGGACCGATCAGGAGGATGTTGCTCTTGGTGAGCTCGACATCGTCCTTCCCGGCGCCCATGTGCTTCAGGCGCTTGTAGTGGTTGTAGACGGCCACGGACAAGGTGCGCTTCGCGGCTTCCTGCCCGATGACGTACGAGTCCAGGCTGCCCTTGATCTCGCCGGGCGTGGGCAGGTCGGAGCGGGTCGCCTTCGCGGCGGCTCCCTCGGCCGGCACCTCGTCGCGGATGATGTCGTTGCAAAGCTCGATGCACTCGTCGCAGATGAACACCGACGGGCCGGCAATGAGCTTCTTCACCTCATGCTGGCTTTTGCCGCAGAAGGAGCAGTAGAGAACCTTTTCGCTCGAGGCGCCTTTTTTGTCGGCCATGGGGGTGCTTGGCTGGGGGGACGGCAGATCAAGTCAATGATAGTGCATGGGAAATGGGGGCTCTTCCTCTGAAAAGAGCCCCCTTTGCACGTCCAGTGACCGATTTCACTGACGGTGGTCGATCACCTGGTCGATCAGGCCGTAAGCCTTGGATTCCGCCGCCGACATGAAGAAGTCGCGCTCGGTGTCGTTCTGGATCTTCTCCAGCGGCTGCCCGGTGCGCTCGGCCAGGATGCGGTTGAGCTGCTCGCGCGTGCGGAGGATTTCCCGGGCATGGATTTCGATGTCCGATGCCTGGCCTTGGGCGCCGCCGAGGGGCTGGTGAATCATGATGCGGGAGTTCGGCAGCGCGACGCGCTTGCCCTTCGCGCCCGCAGCGAGCAGGAATGCCCCCATGCTGGCGGCCAGGCCGATGCACAGCGTGGAGACATCAGGCTTGATGAACTGCATGGTGTCGAAGATCGACATGCCCGCGCTCACGCTGCCGCCCGGCGAGTTGATGTAAAGGTAGATGTCCTTGTCGGGGTTCTCGCTCTCGAGGAAGAGCATCTGGGCCACCACCAGATTGGCGGTCTGGTCGTTCACGGGGCCCACCAGGAAGATGAGCCGCTCGCGCAGCAGCCGGCTGTAGATGTCGTAGGCGCGCTCGCCGCGCCCGGACTGCTCGATGACGATGGGAACCATGCCCAGATTGCTCGTTTCCAGCGCGCTCATGAAATTCCGTGCCTCGGAGTGTCGACTCGGGGACTATAGCGACCGGTCAGGCGGCCATGACTTCGTCGAAAGGCAGCACCTTGTCCACGACCTTGGCTTTGCCGAGGACGAAGTCGGTCACGTTGGCCTCGATCACGACCGCCTCCACTTCCTGCATGCGCTGGCGGTCGCTCAGGTACCAGCGCACCACCTCGGACGGCTTCTCGTAGCTCTGGGCCATCTCCTCGATGTGCTTCTGGAGCTGGTCGGGCTTGGCCTGCAGGTTGTTCGCACGGACCAGTTCGGCCACCACCAGCCCGAGGCGCACCCGGCGCTCGGCCTGCGGCTGGAAGAGCTCCGGCGGAATGGGCGCGTTCTCGGCGTCCTTGACGCCGCGCTGCTTCAGGTCGGCCCGGGCGGCCTCGACCACGCGCTCGAGCTCGTTCTGCACGAGGGACTTCGGCAGGTCGAGCTCGGCCGCCTTCACCAAGGCATCCATCACGGCGTTCTTGTTGCGTGCCATGACCCGGAACTTGACCTCGCGCTCCAGGTTTTTCTTCACGTCCTCGCGCAGCGCTTCGACGCTGGGCGAAGCGATCCCGAGGGACTTCGCGAAGGCGTCGTCCACTTGCGGAAGATGCTGGGCCTCGATCTTCCTCATCGTGACGAGGAAGTCGGCTTCCTTGCCGGCGACGTCCTTGCCGTGATAGTCGGCCGGGAACTGGAGCGGGAAGGTCTTGCTCTCCCCGGTCTTCATTCCGCGCACGGCCTTGTCGAACTGCTCGAGCATCTGGCCTTCGCCGATGATGAACTGGAACCCCTCGGCGCTGCCGCCGGCGAACGCCTCGCCGTCGATCTTCCCTTCGAAGTCGATGGTGACGCGATCTGTCTCGGCGGCGCCTTCGGCGGCCGGGCGCTGCGCGAAGGTGCGGCGCTGCCGGCGCAGGATGTCGATGGTCTTGTCGATGGCGCCCTCGGTCACCTCGGTGGACACGCGCTCCACCTCGATGCCCGACAGATCGCCGATCGTCACCTCCGGATAGATCTCGAAAGTGGCATCGAACGCGATCTGGCCTTCCGGAGCGCCGTCCTTCTGCGTGATGCGCGGAGCGCCGGCGACGCGCAGCTTGGCTTCATTGGCGGCGCTGGCGAAGGCCTGGCCGACCTTGTCGTTCATGACCTCGTACTGCACCGAATAGCCGTAGCGCTGCGCGACCACGCTCATCGGCACCTTGCCCGGCCGGAAGCCGTCGGCCTTGACGGTGCGCGAAAGCTTCTTCAGGCGCGATTCGACCTCGTGGTCGATCTCTTGTGCCGGCAGCGTCAACGTGATCCGGCGTTCCAGCTTCTCGAGGGTTTCGACAGTGACCGTCATGATGGGACTCTTGATGTTGCAACTCACTGGTGCGCGGGGGGGGACTCGAACCCCCACACCATCGCTGGCGTCAGGACCTAAACCTGGTGCGTCTACCAATTTCGCCACCCGCGCAATGGAACGAGGGGACCGCGTGCGGCCCCCTCGTGGCGTTTCGGCAAAGACGGGGATTCTAGCTTTTCCTGACGCGGAACCACGCGGCATACATGGCCGGCAGCGCCAGCAGCGTCAGCGCCGTGGCCACGATCAGGCCACCCATGATCGCGACGGCCATGGGGCCCCAGAACACGCTTCGCGACAGGGGAATCATCGCCAGCACCGCCGCCGCCGCGGTGAGGACGATGGGGCGGAAGCGCCGGACCGCGGACTCGACGATCGCCTCCCACGTCGGCACGCCGCGGGCCCGGTCCTGCTCGATCTGGTCGATCAGGATCACCGAGTTGCGCATGATCATTCCCATGAGGGCGATCACGCCCAGCAGGGCGACGAAGCCGAACGGGCGGTTCAGCAGCAGCAGGGCTGCCGCCACGCCGGCGATCCCGAGCGGCCCGGTGAGGAACACGAGCAGCGCCCGGCTGAAGCTGTGCAGTTGCAGCATCAAGAGCGTGAAGATGATGAACAGCATCGCCGGGACACCGGCCGCGATCGACCCCTGCCCCTTGCTGCTCTCCTCGACCGCCCCGGCGATCTGGATCGCATAGCCGTCGGGCATCTTCTTCTGCAGCTCGTCAAGCTGCGGCCAGACCTGCGCCGTCACGGTGGGCCCCTGGATGCCTTCGACCACGTCGCCCTGGACAGTGACGGCGAAGTCACGCCCCTCGCGCCAGATCACGCCGGGCTCCCAGTCGAAGCCGATCCTGGCGATCTGCGTCAGCGGAATGGACCGCCCGCTGGCGGTCGGCAGGTACGCGTTGCCGATGTCCGTGATCGCGCTGCGCTCGTCTTCAGGCTGGCGCAGCACGATGTCGACCAGCTTGTCGCCTTCGCGATATTGCCCGATGGTCGTGCCGGACAGGATGGTCCGCGACGCCTGCGCGATGCCTTGGCTCGTCACGCCGAGCGCGCGCGCCTTGTCCTGGTCGATCGACAGGCGCAGCACCTTGACCGGCTCGTTCCAGTTGTCGTTGACGCCGCGCATGTTCGGGTTCGCCCGCAGGATCTCCTTCGCCTCGTCGGCCCACTTGCGGACCTGCTTCGTTTCGGGCCCGACGACGCGAAACTGAACCGGGTAAGGCACGGGAGGACCGTTGGGCAGCAGCTTCACCCGGCCTCGCACTTCGGGAAACTCTTCGGCCAGAAGGCTCGGGAGCTTCAGCCGCAGCGCCTCGCGCGCCGCGAGGTCGCGCGGCAGCACGATGCTCTGGCTCACGTTGGTCTGCGGGAAGATCTGGTCGAGTGGCAGGTAGAAGCGCGGCACGCCGCTGCCGACCCACGTGCTGACGGCGGATATGCCCTCTTCCTTCATCACCCGCGCCTCGAAGCGCTTGGCGATCGACTCGCTCTCGTGCAGGGTCGAGCCTTCCGGCAGCCACAGGTCCACGAGGATCTCGGGCCGGCTGGAATCCGGAAAGAACTGGTTCTGCACTTTCCCCATGCCGGCGATGCCGAGCAGGAAGATGAAGATGGTGGCCGAGATGGTGAGCCACCGGTGCTCGACGCACCAGTTCACCAGCCGGCGAAAGCGGGCGTAGAACGGCGTGTCGAACAACTCGTGCACCTCGCCGCCGGACCTGCTGCGCGTATGCAGCAGCAAGGCGCCCAGGTAGGGCACGAAGTAGACCGATACGAGCCAGGAGATCAGCAGTGCGGCCGTGGTCACGGCGAAGATCGCGAACGTGTACTCGCCGACGGTCGACTTCGCCATGCCGATGGGCAGGAACCCCGCCGCGGTGATGAGCGTGCCGGTGAGCATCGGCATCGCGGTGACTTCATAGGCGAAGGTGGCCGCGCGCATCTTGTCGTAGCCCTCTTCCAGCTTGCGCACCATCATCTCGACCGCGATGATCGCGTCGTCCACCAGCAGGCCCAGGGCGATGATCAGGGAGCCGAGCGAGATCTTGTGCAGCCCGACGCCCCAGTAGTACATCGTCACGAAGGTGATGGCGAGCACGAGCGGTATGGTGATGCCCACCACAAGGCCGGGCCAGATGTCGATCCGCAGCGGGCGGGTGTGCAGGCCCAGGCTGATGAAGCTGACCGCCAGCACCACGACGACCGCCTCCAGCAGAACCCGCACGAACTCTCCCACCGAGCGCGACACGGCTCTCGGCTGGTCCTGGATCTGCATCATTTCGATACCGGCCGGCAGCTCGCGGCGAATCTCGTCCGCCTTCGTCTGCAGCGACTTGCCGAGGGCGATGATGTCGCCGCCCCGGGCCATCGAGACGCCGAGGGCGATCACCGGCTTCCCCTGGTGCCGCACCTTGACCGAGGGGGGATCGACGGTGCCCCGCCGGATCTCGGCGATGTCGCCGAGACGCAGGAAGCTCGCCTGGCCGGTGGCGACGTTGAGACCCCGAATGGGGAACCGCTCCAGTTCCTCGACGGAGTTGAACTGGCCGCCAATGCGCACCTGGAGGCTCTGGGTTCCGGCATCGAGCACGCCGGCGCCCTCTACGGCGTTTTGCGCACCGATCTGCGCGATGACCTGATTGAAGTCGAGCCCGAGCTGCGCGAGGCGTTTCTGCGAAACCTCGATGAAGAGCTTTTCCGGCTGCGCGCCGAAGATCTGGACCTTGGCCACGTCGGGCACGCGCAGGAGCCGCTGGCGCAGGTTGTCGGCATGCTCGCGCAGCTCCTCGTCGGAAAACCCGTCGGCGGAGAGCGCGAAGATCGAACCGTAGACGTCGCCGAACTCGTCGTTGAATACCGGGCCGATCACGCCCTGCGGGAGCGTGCCGCGCATGTCGCCGATCTTCTTGCGCGCCTGGTACCAGACATTGCCCACTTCCTTCGGCGGCGAGCTGTCGTCGATCTGAAGAATGGTCAGTGACTCGCCCGGCTTCGTGTAGCTGCGCAGGATGTCCGCGTACGGCACCTCCTGCAGCGTCTTCTCGATCTTGTCGGTCACCTGCTCGGCCATCTGCTCGGCCGAGGCGCCGGGCCAGAAGGCCTGGACGACCATCGCCCTGAAGGTGAACGGCGGATCCTCGTCCTGGCCGAGCTGGAAGTAGGCGGCAAAGCCGAGCACCATCAGCACGACCATGAGGTAGCGCGTGAGCGCCGGATGCTCCAGTGCCCATCGCGAAATGTTGAATCGCGAGCGCGTTTCAGCGGCCAGGGTGCTCGGCACGGCGTTCATGAGACTTCCCGGCGATCAGCGCTGGATGGATGCG
>Ga0247820_10000197_pt1 | contig 30640 bp, 32 predicted proteins | sample 13C_Glucose_Day1_2_FD_192480 | JGI IMG/M metagenome (GOLD analysis project Ga0247820, IMG submission 192480) | Soil microbial communities from agricultural site in Penn Yan, New York, United States - 13C_Glucose_Day14 | ecosystem: Environmental > Terrestrial > Soil > Agricultural land | place...
TCAGCCAGCGCCCGCAATAGCCAGCCCTCGCCGCAGCCCAGATCGAGCACGCGTTCCGGCTGGCGGCCCAGCACCGCCAACAGGATGGCCTGGTCGGTGACCTTGAGACGGCTTTCGATGGTGCCGTTGCGGACGGCTTCGATCCAGAGCCGGGCGTTGTGGTGCCAGCTGTGGAGGAGGGTGGTTTCGGGGGCGGGCATATTGCTGTCCGGCGTTGTCGGGTGGTAATCGGAAGGATAGAACATGTGCTGCCGTAGAAAAGCCATTGGAGTAATGAAGATGTCCCCTCCAGGGGACATCCCCCTGCGCGCTTGGATCTAGAGTGGCCCGAGACAACACCTGTCCCCGAAAAAACAATAAACCGGGAGCCACCGGACCATGCATCAGCCTCAAGTCGTACCCCATCGATCCCTGTATTTTCCCTATCAGGTTTATCCCGCTTTCGTGCCGTCTCCAGGCATCCTCAATCGCTCCCCCGTGGTGATCGTGGGCGCCGGACCCATCGGCCTGACGCTCGCGCTCGAACTGGCGCGCCATGGTGTCAGAAGTATCGTCCTGGCGGCTCAGCAGCAAGTCTGTGAAGGCAGCCGCGCGATTGTGTTCACCCGTCGTTCCATGGAGATTTTCCAGCAAGTGGGGGTGTCCGAGGTGGTGGCCGAGCAGGGTCTGCCATGGCGTTTCGGCAACTCCTACTACCGAGGCCAGCGGGTCTTTCGCATGGAAGCACCGGTCGATCCGCACGATCGTTTTGCGCCGATGACCAACTTGCAACAGCAGTATCTGGAGCAACATCTGGTGGAGGCCGCCCAGGCACAGCCGCTGATCGAAGTGCGTTGGGGCAATAAAGTCATCGATATCGAGCAAGGCGTCGACGGTGCGGTGTTGCAAGTCGATACCCCTGGCGATGCCTATAGCCTGGAGGCAGATTGGGTGGTGGCCGCTGATGGCGCCCGCTCCGGACTGCGCTCGTTGCTGGGGCTCAAGCTTGAAGGCGCGTCCTATGAAGGGCGGTTCGTGATTGCCGACATCCGCATCAAGCTCGACCTGCCGACCGAACGCCTGGCGTTTTTCGATCCCGCCTGGAACCCCGGCAATACCGTGTTGATGCACCGCGAGCCCGGCGATATCTGGCGCATCGATTACCAATTGCCCGTAGACGAAACGCCCGAGCAGGCGCTGCACCCCGACTCTTTGCGTGAGCGCATCAATGCGCAACTGGCGATGCTGGGCGTTGAAAACCCGGTCTGGGAGCTGGATTGGAGTTCGGTGTATTCGGCCCGGGCGCTGACCCTGGCGCAGTACATCAATGACCGGGTGATTTTTGCCGGAGACGCGGCGCACCTGTTACCGATTTTCGGCGTGCGCGGCGCCAACACCGGGTTCCAGGATTGCCACGACCTGGGCTGGAAACTGGCCCTGCACATCAAAGGCCTGGCCGGTGCCGGGCTGCTGGCGTCCTACAGCGACGAACGGGTCAAGGCCGCTCGGGAAATCATTGAAGAGGCAGGCAAGAGCACGCGGTTCATGGCGCCACCCAGTCGCGGCTATCGGCTGTTACGCGACGCGGTGCTGTCGCTGTCATTGACCCGCGAGTTCGTGCGCCCGCTGTATCACTGGCGGACCTCAAGGGCTCACGACTACGCCGATTCGCAACTCAACGCGGTGGACGACGATAACCTGCAGTTCACCGACGGGCCGCGCAACGGGGCGCCGTTGCTCAATGTTCGCCTGGCCGATCAGCACTATCTGTTCGATGAACTGGAGCCTGCCTACCATCTGATTTGCTTCACCGACGCGGCGGTACTCGCTGCCGACGTCAATGCTCAGGTCCAGGCGCTGCGCCGCCAGGGGCTGCCGATACAAGTGATCGCGATCGCCATGAATGGCGCCAGTCCTGTGCAACACGCCGACCTGACCCTGGCCGATCCCGACGGTCTGTTCAGCACGCGTTATGGCGTGCAGCACCCAGGCGCCGCGTATCTGGCACGCCCGGACCAGCACGTCTGCGCCCGCTGGCTGCATCTGGATGGCGAGCGTTTACGCCATGGACTAAACCAGGCCCTTGGCCACAACGGGAGTAACCAACCATGAGTCAGTCAATGAGCGTGACAGACCTCGAGCGTTTCTATGATCGGCTCGCCGAGGCGATCGACCTTACGGGTAAAGACAGCGAGTTGTTCCTGGTGAAACTGGCGCTGCTGGCGGCGGAGGCACTGAACGATGCCGAGCGCTTCGACGCACTGGTCGAGTGCGCCGTGCAGGACCTGTAGAACCTTGTGCCAGCCAATAATTACAAAAACAGGATCACCCTATGCCATCCCGTCCTGCTGTGACCCCTGGCGAGGAGGCCGGCGCTCATCCGCCGGTCATCGCCAAAGTCTCGAAACGCCTGCTGTGGTTTCTCTTCATCTGCTTCGTGTTTTCATTTCTGGACCGTATCAATATCGGCTTCGCCGGCCTGACGATGATGGACGACCTGGGCTTGAGCAGTACCCAGTTCGGCATGGCAACCACGATTTTCTACCTGGCCTACATCGCGTGCGGCATCCCCAGCAACATGGTCCTGGCGAAACTCGGCGCTCGCCGATGGATTGGCAGTCTGATGATTGCCTGGGGAGTGGCGTCGACCGCCACGCTGTTTGCCCATGACGCGGCCAGCCTGTATTGGTTGCGTGCGTTGGTAGGTATCACCGAGGCGGGGTTTCTACCCGGTGTGCTGTTGTACATGACGTTCTGGTTTCCGGCGGCGTACCGGGCGCGGGCCAATGCGTTGTTCATGATCGCCATGCCGTTTACCGCGGGCTTTGGTTCGGTATTGTCCGGCGCCATTTTGGGGCTGGATGGCCACTGGGGACTGGCAGGCTGGCAATGGCTGTTTCTGCTGGAAGGATTGCCCAGCGTCGTACTCGGCCTGGCGGTGTATGGTTATCTGGACGATAAACCGCGCCAGGCGCGCTGGTTGAGCGACGATGAAAAACTGCAGCTGGCCGAGTTGCTGGCGCGGGACCGTCAGGCACCGTCCCCCCACGCCCATTGGGGACGTGAGTTGCTGTCGCCAGCGGTACTGCTGTTCTGTCTGGTGTACTTTTGCCTGGTCAACACCCTGGCGATGATCGCCGTCTGGACGCCATTGATCGTCAAGAGCTTCAGCGCTGGTCAGAGCAATACGCTGATCGGACTGTTGTCGGCAATTCCTCAGATATGCACGATTGTGGGCATGATCCTCTGGGGCCGACACTCGGACTTGACCCAGGAGCGGCGTTGGCACCTGGCGTTGCCGATGCTGATGGCTGCCGCGGGCTGGTTCTGTACGGCCTTATCGAACGAGCCGATCGTACAACTGGCCGGGATCTGCATGGCGGCGACGGGTTCCTATACGGCCATGTCGATTTTCTGGACCTTGCCGGATCGTTCGTTGAGTTTTCAAGCCCGGGCAGTGGGTATCGCGGTGATCAACGCCGTGGGTAATCTGGGGTCGGCCCTTAATCCGTTGGTGGTCGGCTGGCTCAAGGACCTGACCCATAGCTATACAGCCGGTTGTCTGTATGCGGCGCTGCTGTTACTGGTGGCTGCCATACTGGTGCGAGCGCTTCCCCACGAACGCCAACATTCTTCGCGCGAATGGGTCCCTGAATGAACCACTGGCCGCTCACCACCGTTTACCACCAGGTCCCGTTGACGACGGGGCAAATCGCCCATCTGTTGGCGCGGGTGGGCGAGGACTGCCGCACCTGGCTGGCGGCAGAATTATTGACGTTGGTGCGGGGTGTGATGCCGCTGGCTCAGTGCACTATTTTTGCTTACCCCGAGGGCCAGGAGCCGCAGGTATTGTCGTGTTCCGATCAGGCAAGGCTGGTGCAGATATCGCGTATTTCCCGGGATTACGTCGAGCGTTTCCACAGCCTGGATGGCAACCGCCAGGCGATGCTCGGTCACAAGGCGAAATACGGTGGGGCGCGAATCCTCGCTCAGCTTCAGTCAGTCGAAGACATCACACATCGCGACTATCGGCGAGTCTGTTATGAACAGCCGCAAATCTCCCAGCGCATGGCCTTGCTCAATCATCAGGAGGAGGGCGGGGGCTGGCTGTCGATCAATTTCTATCGAGGTCGTGAGCACGGCAACTTCAATCAGCGCGAAATCGAATTTATCGAGTCGGTTGCGCCGTTACTGATTCAGGTCACGCGACTGCACTATCGCGCCTATATCGAAGCCAATCAGATGCCGTCCTTGCTGAGTCAACGCGTCGAGCGGCTTTATCCTGAACTGACTCGTCGGGACCGTGAACTGCTCAGGCATTTGCTCAGTGGCCTGGGAGCGGAAGACATCGCGCCACTGATGGGCGTCCAGCGCTCAAGCGCCGCTACCTATATCAAGCGGCTTTATCGAAAAACAGGTGTCAGCGGGCATCGAGAATTGCTGGGGCTGGTCGTGAAAGGTCGTTGGTCCTGAGCGCGCACTGATCTCGCTGGCGATTATTACCGACACTCCGCCAACACCACTCGGCAGGTATCCGGCGTGCCACCGGACCGGCCGGCATAACGTATGCAGTTATTCATGGATTTTTTGCGAGCCGTGTTCAAGGTGGAGCCCCAGGCCAGGCCGCCCTCGCCGGAGGTGGGGAGCGCTTTTGCATAGCAGGCATCGCCCGGGCTTGAGGCCGAATAGCGTGCCGTGGCGGCTTTGCCTGCACATCCGGCGATCAGTGCCAGGTTGATGGCGAGCAGGGAAGGGAGGACCCATGACGAGCATTGGCGCGCTGTTTTTCCGGTCATCCCGGTTCCCCTGCATCAAGAGGCTGGAGGCGTTGTACGGGGTTGTGCCCCTAATCAGCTTAGCCGGTATTGAGCCTGCCCCTGGATCTTTGTAACGCAGTGCCCGCTACCTGCGCTGCTAGAATGCATGTCTGAGTTCCAATTCTGGAGAATCAAGATGCTCAGCAAGAATACGATTTGCCTCTGGTACGACGGCACCGCACTGGACGCTGCGACGTTCTACGCCGAAACCTTTCCCGACAGCGCCGTGGGCGCCGTCCATCGCGCGCCCGGCGATTACCCGGCGGGCAAGCAGGGCGATGTATTGACGGTCGATTTCACGGTGATGGGTATCCCTTGTGTCGGGCTCAACGGGGGCCCGGCGTTCAAGCATAACGAGGCGTTTTCATTCCAGGTGGCGACCGATGACCAGGCCGAAACCGACCGATTGTGGAATGCGATTGTCGGCAACGGCGGTCAGGAAAGTGCATGCGGCTGGTGCAAGGACAAATGGGGACTGTCGTGGCAGATCTCACCACGGGTGCTGACCAGCGCGGTGACCCACCCTGATCGGGCCGTGGCCAAGCGCGCCTTCGACGCCATGATGACGATGCACAAGATCGATATCGCTGCAATCGAGGCGGCTGTGAAGGGTTGAATTGCGCCCTGGCCGGGGCGTCGGGACAGGTTGGCGCAGGCGTCGTCGCCGATCGCTTGATTCCAGAGGAGACGCAACATGGACCGATTCACCGGCGGTTGCCTGTGCGGCAACGTCCGCATCGAGGCGGCGGGACGCCCCTACCGGGTCGGCCTTTGTCACTGTCTCGATTGCCGCAAGCATCATGGGGCACTTTTTCACGCTTCGGCAATATTCCCTCAGGATGCGGTGACGATCACTGGCGAAACACGCGACTACGCCGGGCGGTTTTTCTGCCCCCGCTGCGGCTCATCCGTCTTCGCCCGCACCGGCGACGAAATCGAAGTGAACCTGGGCTCCCTGGATGCCCCTGACCAACTGAAGCCCACCTACGAAAGCTGGACCGTGCGTCGCGAGTCCTGGTTGCCGCCGTTCGCGTTCACCAGGCACTACGAGCGGGATCGTGACAACACAGGGCGCTCCGAGGAGTAGGGCGCAAGAACGGTGCGAAGGCGGGACTGAAACATTGGCGCAACATTCGCGCCCTATGATTCGCGTCTATCGAAACCAGGGAGGCAACAGATGAATCGGCCATCAAGGAGCATGCGCAAACTGCTCGACTCCATCGCAACCAACAACGAGACCGCCGCGCTGGATGTCATGCGCGCCACCGAGCAACTGAAGGACGAGCTGTTGCGCCAGCGGTTGCTTAACCTGATTCACCAGCTCAATCAGGATGCGTACGAGTTACGGTCGGCACGAGACGATATCCAGGGCGGTACCATTAAATTCGCGTGACCGGTGGCGGGGCGGATTGTATGGGGCTTACCGCTTTTCTGTAGGAGCGAGCTTGCTCGCGATGGTCTCAAAGGCAACACGTTTATCCAGAATAAACGCGTCATCGTTAACGTCCATCGCGAGCGAGCTCGCTCCTACAGAAACATCCGGGCATCGGCAGCGTCGTGGCGCGCGACGCCTGCGTCAAGGAATCACCAACGCTATGCAAACCCGAGGAAAGACAGGATAACCACGACAATCACAACTAATCCGACGATGTAGATGATGTTGTTCATGAAACCCACCTCTGAACCTGGACAGGATTGCGTAAGAGGATGTTGCAATTACAAGGTACTGCACCGCTGCGCACAATGCCATTTGGCAACTGCAAATAACCTGGTTCTCCCCAGGCGCTGATCCCGGATTCCTCTGGCGCAGCCTTCCCCGACATTGCCATGCCTGATGCCCGGCCGTCATCCTTCACGGGGCAGGTCAAGGTCCCGTCTGCTCGTCGACCTCGTTCCAACTGCTGTCCGGATCGAAGCGGCGCATGGACGTCGCCAGTTTGGCGCTGTCCGGCCCCAGGTCTTTCTCGAACAACTCGCCCTCGTGGCTGATCATGAAGCTCATCACGCCGCTGTCGCCGTACTTTGCCGGCCAGGCGATCAGGGCGAAGCCGCGGCTCATGTTGTTGCCGAGCTTATAACTGTAGGCGCCGCCTGGCGCCGAAGGTCCCTGGGCGTCGAGGATACGGTACTGATAGCCATGCCAGTCGTCGCCGGGTTTGGCATCGCCGAACAACGGGCCGAGCGGACTTTCTTCCACCCCGGGCTCCTCGGCCCAGAACAGGCCATCCTGCTTGCCATTGCTGCTGATGAACTTTTGCGCGTACTCGAGCACGCCATCGCCGTTGCGATCGACCGTGGCGTAGTCCATCTGGGCATCGTAGTAGGCCAGCGCCGATTGCACGGTGGCCAGTTCGTTGCGACCGATGCGTCGCTCACGGATCTCCTCGCCACCGGCCTTGGCGTTGAAGGCCCAGCCAGCCTTGCCCTGCATGATCGGCAGCGGCAAGGTCCAGGGATCGGTGCCGACCACCAGATGCGCCTTGCCTTTTCCGTCGGGCTGGATGCTGTGTTTTTCCCGGTAGTGGTCGAGGAAGGCATCGACATCGTCGCGGTCTATGCCTTCGAGCGGTATATAGGAGCGCCAGTCAGCACCGAGCAGGGCCGCGAGGCGTGCTTGATCGGCCTGCCGGGTGCCGAGCGCGGCGACCAGGGCCTCGGCGGCGGCATCCGGACTGGGAAAGGCCTGCTGCGCGCGCGCATCCAGGGCCAGGATCGCCAGCAGCGTAAGCGGGAAAATACGCAATGCAGCCTTCATGGCGAGTCTCCTGTCAGCGCCGATTGCCGCCGCCCCGGGACGGTGCCCGGGCCGGGCGTTGTACAGTATGACCGCTGCTGCGTTCCGCGCGCGGCCGACTGGCGGAAACGTGACTGGCCTGGCCGCGGCTGGCTTGCGTTCGCGACTGCGAGGGGTTGCTGGCGCCGGCAAAGGCATTGTTGCGCGGCCCTTGGGTGCTGGCCTGCTGCTGACGCGCTTGCTGGCGGACCTTTGGATTGTCTGGCGTGCGTTGGCGCTGTTGCGTACCGGCCTGAGTCTTCTGGCGCGCCTGGGCACTGGCTTGCGCCTGCTCGCGCTTCTGCGCACCGGCTTGAGTATTCTGGCGCGCCTGGGCACTGGCTTGCGCCTGCTCGCGCTTCTGCGCATTGGCCTGGGTATTCTGGCGCGTCTGCGCACTGGCTTGCGCGCGCTCGCGCGCCTGCGGTTGTTTGTCCAGGTCGCGGCGCGCCGCCTGGGCCCGCTCCTGCGCCTGGCGATTGCTGGTGGCCGCAGGTTCGATGCCGCGTTGCGCCAGCGTCTGGTTGGCGCGCTCGCGCTCGGAGGTCCGCACCGGATCGCGGCCGCGGTACGCATCGCGCTGTTCGCTGCCGGCCAAGCGCCGGCTATTCTGTTCGCGGTTGGCGCGATCGCGGTAGGGCACGCCGTCGCGGTTGATCGAGTTGTGGCTCCAATTGTTCTGGTTGGCGTTGATCTGGCGGTTGGTGTTGATGTTGTTGTAGCGGTCGACGTCGATGTCGATGTCGCCGCCGTCCCAGTCGCAGTCGCCCCAGAGCGAATCGACGATGGCCACGCCTGCGCCGAAGGCGAGTCCGGTGGCAAGTGCGGTGCCGAAGTAGTAACCCGGCGGCGGTGGGTAGTACGCCGGCGGATAGGACGGATAGGCCCAGGTGCCATAGACCACGCTCGGGTTGTAGCTCGGCACGTAGAGGGTCTGCGGCTGGGCCGGCTCGATGATGATGGTCTGGGTGGCGGCAGGCTGCTGCACCACCACCGTCGAATTGGCAGGTGCAGGTGCAGGTGCAGGCGCGGCCGGCTGCACGGTGACGCGCTGTTGCGCGTTGGATTCGAGGTGGCCGGCGGCTTGCGCCTGGCGGCGCAGGCGTTGTACCGAGTCCATCACGGCGTTGGGCTGCGCGAGGAAGGCGTCGCCCACGCGCTGCACCCAGGCCGGATCCTGGCCCAGGATCACCAGCGCTGCCGGGAAGGCGACCAGCGATTGCACACTCGGATCCCAGGGTTCATTCGCCACTTGACGCACGGCGGCGTCACCGCTGCTGTCCGGATGCGCCTTGGACCAGGCCACCGCGTCGGCGACATCGCCCGGATAGGTTGCCGCCATCAGGATCTGGGCGAGTAACGAATCCGGATACAAGGCCAGCGGCGCCAGCATCTGGTCGAGTTCCTCCGTGGTGAAGACCTTCTCGGCCGGTGCAGTCGGTGCGGGTGCGGGTGCGGGCGCAGCGCCCGCGACACCGGCCTCGGTGGTCGCGGCCAACGCCTTCGTGATGAAGAACCCGTCCTCGTCCGAACCGCCGGACACAGACAGCACGGCGAGCAGGAGTGCACTGAAGCAATAGCAAACACGCATGACGCTTCTCCCGGGGGAAGAAAAAGCGGGACGGGTCGCAGCGACGACCGTCGGCGAGGCTGGATGCTGTCAATCATAGCTGGGCAAATGGCGGGCGTAGTGATTATTCGGATGGATCACTGACCGCCCGCCCGCTAACCTCGCTATTCGTCCAGGCTGATGCCCGATCCCCCCAGTTCCTCGGGGACATCCTTCAGCTTGGGCAAGCCATCCTTGATGCGCAGCACGGTCTCCTGATAGTGCACGTGAACGCCTGGCGAGTACGCGAGTTCCGGGATGAGCGCGGCATACACGTCGATCAGCCCCATCCCCGGGTGATCGGTGAAGAGGTGTCCGCCGCACGTCTTGCACCACTTGCGGTAACTCTGCGCTGTCTTGTTGTAGGTGCCGATGTTGTCGGCACCCCGAGTCACTTGCAGCGCCTCGGGTTTCCACAGGGTGAAGGCATTGATCGGCCCTGCCGACCAGTGCCGACAGGATTCGCAGTGGCAATAGCCCATCGCCGCGGGCTCGCCGCTGACGGTGAACTCGACTGCGCCGCAAAAACAACTGCCCTTGTAGGATCGTTCATCGTTCATGGCCTGACTCCTTGCTCAATGGTGAGGCGATACCGCCGCAGAGGGCATGGATCGCCAGAACCGTGCCGGACTTCACTCATCTATATAGCGCACCGCTGTCGCCGGCGTGCGCCGTACCTGCAGTTCGAAAATATCCGGGCGCGCGTAGTGCCCGGTGACATCCAGCGCCCTTCGCGCGGGTGCCACGAGTGCGACGTCGATGTCCGCATACAGAATGCCGGCCTCCCGGTGCAACGGACCGGCCACCACCCGGCCTTGCGGACTGACCACCACCGAGTCGCCGTCGTTGATCCATTCGTCCGGATCGGCAAACAGGTGCGCACGGTGCGGGAAGTCGTCGGGAATATCGCTGCCACGCAGCACCGTGCCACTGCCGAGCACCCAACAGCGGCCTTCGAGTGCGATGTGACGCATCGTACTGATCCAGCCGTCGCCCGTGTCGTAGGTGGGGGCGATGTAGATTTCCACCCCTTGGGCATACAGGGAATAGCGGGCCAGCGGCATGTAGTTTTCCCAGCAGATGAGCGTACCGACGCGGCCGACCGGCGTATCGACCGTACGCAACCCGGACGCATCACCGAAGCCATGCACCATGCGTTCGGGATTGGTTGGCATCAGCTTGCGGTGGCGGTTGAGCACTTCGCCGTTGGGGCCGATTACGACTACGCTGTTGTAGAGCGTGCCGCCGCCATTGCGCCGGTCGCATTCATCGATGCCGCACACGATCGTCACGGCGTGAACGCTGGCGGCCTCGCACAATGGGCCGAGGTCACCGCGTGCGATATCGACGGCGTTGGCCAGCAGCCGCGTGTGCAACTGGCCCATGACAGCCCCGTCCTTTCCAGCCGCCAGCCGCCAGATCCATGACGGGTAACCTGGAATGAAGGATTCGGGCAAAACGATCAGCGAGGCGCCTGCCGCCGCGGCCTCGGCGACCGACTGCACGGCGCGGGCGATGGTCGCGCTGCGATCGAGCAGCACGGGCGGGCGCTGAATGATGGCTACCTTGGTCATGGCGTTCTCCTTTGGCGATTGGCTTTCGAAGGCTTCAGCGTGCGCGTGGTGCAGCCGCGGGGCTAGTTCAGAATCTGAAGCGTTGCAGTTGTGGAGTCCAGGCGATGGAACAAAGCTACGGTCAGTTCTGCACGGTCGCGCGCGGTGCCGAAGCCCTGTGCGAACGCTGGACCCCATTGGTGGTGCGCGAGCTGCTGTGCGGCAGCAAGCGCTTCAATGAACTGCACCGCGGCGTACCCCGGATGTCCACCGGCCTGCTGGCCCAGCGGCTGCGTCATCTGGAAGATATCGGTGTGGTGCATCGCACGGCCGCCGGCAAAGTCTGGGAATACAGCCTGACCGAGGCGGGCGAGGAATTGCGCCCCATCATCATGGCGCTAGGGCACTGGGGCGCACGCTGGATCGGCAGCCGCCTTCGCGATGACGAACTCGACGCCGGGCTGCTGATGTGGGACGTACGCCGGTTCGTGCGCATCGAGACGTTCCCGCCCCGACCGGTGGTCATCCACTTCAGGTTCCGCGACGCGCGGCCCGGCGAGCGAGCGTGGTGGCTGGTGGTCGAAGAGGGCGTGGCAGACCTGTGCCGCGACGACCCCGGCCGCGAACTGACGCTGGTCGTGGACTCCAGCGTGCGCGCGTTGACCGAGGTGTGGGCCGGCGACCGCACACCGCAAGAGGTTCTAAAGTCCAAAGAGCTGCGGGTCGACGGCGCGGCGCAGGATGCGCAACACCTGTGGCGCTGGCTGGGCACAAGCGCGTTCGCCGGGACCCGCAGCGCTGCGCGCTAGCAGGATGTGCAGTTTTTTCTGTAGGAGCGAGCTCGCTCGCGATGGAGGTTAACGAAAACGCGTTTATTCTGGGTAAACGCGTTGCCCTTGAGACCATCGCGAGCAAGCTCGCTCCTACAAAAAAGCCGTCTGGCTCTAGGATAGGGCTATTTTTGGCGCTATCAGGATTTCGGGTCTACGCTGGCCTTGGGTCGGTTTTTCTGCATGCATAACGACCCTGTAATGAATGGCCATTAGGATGGATTTCAGAGCAAATTCAATGGCTCACAAAAGGATGCGTGGTTTAACGGTTTTTGAGGTCTTCATGTATAGAGTGGGTACCGGCTATACCAGTGTGCTAGTGAATACGCTCGCGGCCGAGGGTTTGGATGTGATCGATTTATCCCGGGAAGCCGGGCTGGATCTGACGATTCTGGGTCAGCAGCAAGCCTTCTATGAACGAAGTGTTATCTACCGTCTTTGGGAATTGGCAGCGCAGGCGTCCGGTGACGCGAATATTGGCTTGAAAGCCTACGGGCAGGTACATCCGGGTAACTTCCAGATTGTGGGATACACGATGATGTCCAGCTTGAATCTGAAGCGGGCGCTTGAACGCCTTGTGCGTTTCAGCCCATTGATCAGCTCTGGCCTCAGCCTGTTTTTGGGCGAGGAAGGACACAATTATCGACTGGCCGGACTGGATCACCAAGGCGACTCGGTCAAGCCACGGCAGTACACCGATGCCGGACTCGCGTCGCTGCTGGGATTGTGCCGTTGGCTGGCTGGAGGCAGATCTTTGCAACCGTTACGCGTGGAGTTCACCTATCCCGAACCTGAAGACCTTTGCGAGCATCAGCGGCTGTTTGGCTGTGAGCTGCGTTTCGGGGCGGCCTATGACAGCATCCTGTTCGATGGCCAGGAGTTACTGCGTCCGTTGAGCATGGGCAACGAGGCGTTGGCTGTACTGCATGACAGTTTTGCCGAGGCTCAGCTGGACCTGTTGTACGGCTTCACCACTGTGTGCAGGATTCGTGCACTGATCACCGAGCGCCTTAGTCAGGGGCAAGGGCAATGTGATATGGAATCGATTGCCACCGCGCTGAACATCAGTAAGCGAACGTTGCAACGAGCACTCGAGAAGGATGGCGCCCAGTTCAAGGACGTGCTGAACGATGTGCGCCGGCAGTTGGCCGATTTCTACCTGCGTCATTCCCATTTCAATATGAAGCACGTGACTCACCTGCTCGGGTTCCACGACCACAGCAGTTTCCACAAAGCGTGCATCCGCTGGTTCGGCACGACGCCCGGTCAGTACCGAGCGGATGAATCCTTGCCAGCGGCAAAGCAAAACAAGCTCCGTCTGGTCAGCCAGTCGTTGGTGGCTAAAATGCGGACACCTTTGGGCGTTCAGCACGGACTGTTGCGAGCCGTGCCGGTCAGGCGGGGAGGCATGGCCCTCGGAATGTAAGTCCGGGTCAAGCCCGTAACGGGCAATCCCAGGCTTATGACCGCCGCTATTCTTGACGACACGGACCGCAAGGACTGTTGAATGCAGGGCCGGCGGCATGAGAGCCAGACGCAAGGTCTGGCTCCAGGATGGCTGGTTTTAGGTCGCATGCCTGGGGGGCGTGCTGTTCAAGCGGCGTCCACCGCGTCCCGGTAATACGCCTTCAGCGTATCGACGAATTCTTCAGCCAGTCGCGTCCGCGTTTGTGCGCTGGGCCAGATCACGTAGGTCGGAAACAGGATGTCCGGCCTGAACGGTCTGATCACGATATCCCGATGCCGATAATCCTTGGCCACCAACGGGTGGGCGAGGGTGATGCCCATGCCGAGCGCGACCATTTCGCAGTTGATCGCGCTGTACTGCGCTTCGACGGCCATCACCCGCTCGACGCCCGCCTGCTCGAACAAACCATCGACCAACGAGCGTGTGCCATCGCCATGACAGAGCGAAATGAACGCTTGCCCTTCGAGGTCGGCAAAGGTGAGCTGCGCGCGTTCAGCCAACGGGTGTGAGCGCGGCAACACGCACACGGCCGCTATCTCGGCCAGCAACTCGACCTGTTGACTGTTGACGTCGCCGGGATGCACCACGATGCCGATGTCGCAGAACTGCGATTTGACCCATTGCTCCACGGTGGGCGAGGAGTTCACGTGCAACGACACCGTGAGCTCCGGGCGGGTCTCGGTGAAGTGTTTGATCACGCCTGGCAGCACGCTCATGCCCGTCGAGGGCACGGCTGCCACCCGCAAGCGTCCGGTGCCCAGGTTGCGAATGTTCTTCGCCGAATGCTTGAGGCTGTCGAGGCCGACATAGGCGCGCTCCACTTCATGAAAAAACGCCTGACCTTCCTGGGTCGGGATCAGCCGCACGCCTGCGCGCTTGAACAGGGTCAGCCCGGTACTCAGTTCCAGCTGGGCAATGAGCCGGCTGACGTTGGGCTGCGAGGTGTACAGCACTTCCGCCGCGGCGGTCATGGAGCCCAAGCGCATGACGCTGCGGAATGCTTCTATCTGCCTGAGGTTCATGCCGACCTTCCATATCAAATATGAATAACTGACCCAAATATTGTGATTTGACCCTATGGATAGTGCCTCGCAATACTCCAGACCAGCAACCCATAGCGCACATGAAGATGCGCCATCCCGTGATGTATTCACCGGGAACATGCAGCGCGCTGCATGGCTTCGATTGACGCCGAAGCAACTGACGCATTGTTCGATCTGCCCCACGCACTTCGGAGATAGTCTGTGAATAATCATAAATCGACCTTGATGACACCGTCGTTTCGCCCCCTGAACCGCATTGCCACTGCTGTAGCTGTCGCCCTTGTCGGGCTGGGCAGTGGCGCCGCCTGTGCCGAGCCAACGCTGTATGTCGCCGGTGTCGGCGGTTCCACCGAGCAGATGTACAAGACCAAAGTCATCCCCGCGTTCGAGAAACAGCACAACGTCAAAGTGGTGTACGTCGCCGGCAACTCCACCGAAACCCTGGCCAAGCTGCAGGCGCAGAAGGGGCGTCAGCAGATCAACGTCGCGATGATGGACGACGGGCCGATGTACCAGGCGCTGCAACTGGGCCTGTGCGAAAAACTCAGCGACGCACCGGTCTACAAGGACCTCTATCCGCTGGCGCGGCTCAGCCCTGAAGCGACCGGGGTCGGCGTGGTCGCCACAGGCATCGGCTACAACGAAGAGGCGTTCAAGAAGCGCGGCTGGGCGGCGCCGGACTCCTGGGAGAACCTCACCGACCCGCGCTACAAGCAACTGCTGGGCATGCCGCCGGTGACCAACACCTACGGCTTGCACACCTTGGTGGAAATGGCCCGGTTGCGCGGCGGTGGCGAAAAGAATATCGACCCTGGCTTCAAGGCGCTGAAAGACGAAATCGGCCCCAACGTCCTGGCCTGGGTTTCGGCGCCGGGTGAGATGGACGGCATGATGCAGAACGGCGACGTGGTCATGGCGGTGTATGGCAGCGGTCGTGCGGTGGCGTTGCAAGGCACCGGTTTTCCACTCAAGTTCATCTACCCGAAAGAGGGCGGCATCGCCTTGCAGATCGCCGCCTGCGGCATCACGCCCAACGCGCAGCCCGAGCTGTCGCAGCAATTCATTCAGTACGTATTGTCGCCTGAAGTGCAGATGATCCAGGCCCGGGAGAACGGCTTCGCCCCGGTCAACCAGACCGTAAAACTCACGCCGGACATCGCCGCGCGCATGCCCTATGGCCCGGAGAAGGTCAACGCGTTGATCAAGGTCGATTGGGACACGATCAACCAGCAGCGCAGCGAGTGGACGACCCGCTGGAACCGCACGGTCGAACGCTAGCCGCGCACTGGCTCCGATCCTTCCCGACCTCATTCTGGAGACGCAGGCCCGCGCCTGCGTGGCAAGCCCATGGCATTTCTCACCCTTGAAGGCATCGTCAAGACCTATGGCAGTTTCAGGGCCATCGACGGCTTGAACCTGGAAGTCCGCCACGGCGAGTTCATCGCCTTGCTCGGACCTTCCGGCTGCGGCAAGACCACCACCCTGCAATCCATTGCCGGTTTCGTGCAGCCCACCGAAGGCCGCATCGTGCTCGATGGCTGCGACATCACCCATGTGCGTCCCGAGCAGCGAGGCCTGGGCATTGTCTTCCAAAGCTACGCATTGTTCCCGCACATGACGGTGGCGCAGAACATCAGCTTCGGCCTGGAGATGCGTGGCGTGCCCAAGGCCGAACGCAGCAAGCGCATCGATGAAGCGCTGGACCTGGTGCGCCTCGGCGGCCTCGGCGAGCGTTACCCCAAGGCGCTGTCCGGCGGGCAGCGGCAACGGGTCGCCATCGCCCGGGCCCTGGCGATTCGGCCGAACCTGTTGCTGCTCGACGAGCCGATGTCCAACCTCGACGCCAAGCTGCGCGAAGAGATGCACATCGAGTTGCGCGCGATCCAGCGCGACCTGGGCATTACCACGATCCTGGTGACCCACGACCAGGTCGAGGCCATGACCATGAGCGACCGCATCGCGGTGATGCAAAAAGGCCGGATCGTGCAGATCGATACGCCGTACGAAGCCTACGAGCGCCCGCACTCACCCTTCGCCTCGGCGTTCCTGGGCAAGACCAACGCCTTCGCCGGCGCGGTGCAAACCCGCAATGCCCGGTGTTGCCATGTGCAGGTCAAGGACACGATGTTGCATGTGCCCCACGAAGATCGCTCCCTGGGCAACGACGTCAACGTCTACATCCGCCCGGAAAAAATCCGCCTGGCGCAGGCGGGCATGGGGCGGTTGCACGGACGCATCCGCTTGCGGGTGTTCCTCGGCAACCTGTGGTTGATCGCGGTGGAAACCAGCTTCGGGGTGGTGCACATGACCCAGCCCAATCTGGGCACGCCACCGCCTGATGAAAACAGTGAAGTCGGCCTGGACTGGTCCGACGACGACCTGCGGCTGCTGGATCGGGAGGTCGCCCATGACCAGGTATGATGCCGAACACGTCGGCGCCGCGCCATGGCTGCTCAGCGGTCCGGCGTTGCTGGTATTCGTCGCGCTGCTGCTGGTGCCGCTGCTGTTGACCGGGGTGCTGTCGCTCAACCTGTTCAGCGACACCGAAGGCGTGTTGCCGGTCTACAGCCTCGGCAATTACCTGGAGGTGTTCAAGGACGGCTACTTCCACGAAATCTTCCTGCGCACCGGCGGCATGGCGCTGGCGGTCACCGTGCTCTGCGTGCTGCTCGGGGTGCCGGAAACCATCATCATTGCGCGCATGGCGCCGCGCTGGCGGTCGTTGTTTTTGCTGGTGGTGCTGGGGCCGCTGCTGATCTCGGTGGTGGTGCGCACCCTTGGTTGGGCGATCCTGCTGGGCAACAACGGCCTGATCAACGATGCCTTGCAGGCGTTGGGGATCACCGAGCAGCCGGTGAAGATGCTGTTCACCCAGGTCGGGGTGATCATCGCCCTGACCCATGTGCTGGTGCCGTTCATGGTGATTGCCGTGTGGGCCACCTTGCAGCGCCTGGACCTGCAGGTGGAATGGGCCGGACTGTCCCTCGGCGCGTCGCGCCTGACGGTGTTCCGCCGAATCATCCTGCCGCAGATCATGCCCGGCATTCTCTCCGGCTCGATCATTGTCTTCGCCCTCGCGGCGTCAGCCTTCGCGACCCCCGCGATCATCGGTGGCCGACGTCTGAAAGTGGTGGCGACAGCGGCCTACGACGAATTCCTCGGCACCCTCAACTGGCCCCTCGGCGCCGCCATCGCGATGCTCCTGCTGGTTGCCAACCTGATCATCATTGTGGGTTGCAGCAAGCTGGCCGAGCGCCGCTTCAAGCAAGTCTTCGAGTAAGCCGCCATGCACAAGAACGGATTTTTCTCGCTGCTGTTTCATTACCTGTTCATCGCTTTTATCGTCGCGCCACTGCTGGTGGTGATGGCGATGGCGTTCACCGACAAAGGTTACCTGTCGCTGCCCACCGACGGCTTGTCGTTGCGCTGGTTCCGGGCGCTGCTGGAGAACCAGGAGATGCTCGATGCATTCTTTCTGTCACTCAAGCTGGGCCTGGTCTCGGCCACCGTCGCCACGTTGCTGGCGGTCCCGGCGGCCCTGGCGATCAGCCGCTACGAGTTTCCGGGGCGCGGCGCACTGACCGGTTTCCTGCTGTCGCCGCTGATGATCCCCTCCGTGGTGCTGGGCATCGCGTTCCTGCGGTTTTTCTCCATGGCGCAGATTGGCGGGTCGTTCTGGGCGTTGAGTATTACCCATGTGATCGTGGTGCTGCCCTATGCCTTGCGGCTGACGCTGGCCTCGACCATTGGCCTGGAGCGCGACATCGAACAGGCCGCCCTGTCGCTCGGCGCGCGGCGCTGGACCGCTTTTTATCGAGTGGTGTTACCCCGGATTCGCACCGGCGTGATCGGCGGCTGGATGCTGGCCTTCATCCAGAGCTTCGACGAACTGACCATGACCGTGTTCGTCGCCACCCCCGGTACCACCACTTTGCCGGTGGCCATGTACAACCAGATTTCCCAGACCATCGATCCGTTGATCACTGCCGTCTCCACCGTGCTGATTCTCGGCACCCTGGTGTTGATGCTGGTGCTGGATCGCCTGGTCGGGCTGGATCGGGTACTGATCGGAGAAGGCAAATGAGCCAGGACAGACACAGCATCGTGCAGTCGGACGTGATCGTGGTCGGCGGCGGGCTGGTGGGCACGGCGGTGGCCTATGGCTTGGCCCGCAGCGGAGTCGACACCGTGGTGCTGGACCAGGGCGACGATGCGTTTCGTGCTTCGCGGGGCAATTTCGGCCTGGTCTGGGTCCAGGGCAAAGGCCATGACCTGCCGGATTACGCGCGCTGGACCCGGTCTTCGGCGAGTCGCTGGCCGGCGTTCGCGCAAGCGCTGATGGCCGACAGCGGGGTCGACGTGCAGCTCAAGCAGCCGGGTGGTTTCCACCTGTGCTTCAGCGACGAGGAACTGCTGGAGCGCCAGTCGCGATTGCAGACCTTGCAGGACGCCCTGGGCGATTACCCGTACGAAATGCTGGACGCCGCCGACGTGAAAGCGCGTCTGCCATTGATCGGACCGAAAGTGGTCGGCGCCAGTTACACCTCCCAGGACGGCCACGTCAATCCATTGAAACTGTTGCGGGCCCTGCATACCTCGGCGCAAGCCAAGGGCGCGCAACTGCATGGCGGTGTGCAGGTCGATCGCATCGACTGCGCCCCCGGCGAGTTTCGGGTCAAGGTCGGGCAGCGTTGCTTCGTCGCGCCCCGGATCGTCCTGGCCGCCGGGCTGGGCAATGCGGCGCTGGCACGGCAGGTGGGACTGTATGCACCGGTGGCGCCCAATCGCGGCCAGGTGTTGATCAGCGAGCGGGTCCGGCCCTTTCTCGAGTACCCGACCCTTAATGTCCGCCAGACCGATGAAGGCACCGTGCAGTTGGGCGATTCGATGGAGGAGGTGGGCTTCGACGACGGCACCTCGACCGAAGTGTTGGCGGCGATTGCCAGGCGCGGGGTGGCGAGCTTTCCCTTGCTGCGCGATGTGCGGCTGGTGCGGGCCTGGGGCGCGTTGCGGGTGCTGAGCCCGGACGGCTTGCCCATCTACCAGCAATCCGGCGCGCACCCCGGTGCCTTCGTGGTCACCTGCCACAGCGGCGTGACCCTGGCCGCCGCCCATGCCCTGCGCATCGCGCCGTGGATCATGGGCGGGGCGCGACCCGAGGAGCTGGCGGTGTTTTGCGGTGATCGTTTTCTAACTGACAAGGTGTTTTCACATGCGCACTGATCCGCTGTTTCAACCGGTCTCCAGTGAAGCCAGGGCGACGCGGACGGTGAGCCTGACCTTCAACGATCAACCGCTGAACGTGCCCGCCGGCATCAGCGTCGCGGCAGCCTTGCTGATGTCCGGCATCAACCGCTTTCGTGCGACGCCGGTCAGCGAGTCACCCCGGGCGCCCTACTGCATGATGGGCGTGTGCTTCGAGTGCCTGGTGGAGATCGACGGTGTTCCCAACCGCCAGGGCTGCCTGATCGAAGTGGTCGACGGCATGCGCATTCATTCTCAGGAAGGCGCTCGGGATTTGATCTATCAACCGCTGGATGTGCAGGCCGTGGAGGTGCAGTCATGAACCGTCAAAGCGTGGATGTGGTGGTGATTGGCGCCGGCGCGGCCGGCATGGCGGCGGCAACGCGGATGGCCGGGCTGGGCTTGCGGGTGGTGTTGCTGGATGAGCAGGGCAGCCCGGGTGGCCAGATCTATCGGGGCATCACCCTGGCGCCGCTGTCCCGCCGGGACCTGCTGGGGCCGGATTATGCCCAAGGCAATCAACTGGCCCAGGCCCTGGCCTCCTCGAGCGTGCGCTATGAAAAAGGCGCGTCGGTGTGGCAGGTGACCCGGGACCATCAGGTCAGTTACCTGCGCGAAGGTCGGCTGTACACCCTGGACGCCAAGGCCGTGCTGCTGGCGACCGGTGCCATGGAACGACCGTTTCCGATTGCCGGCTGGACCTTGCCCGGGGTGATGAGCGCCGGCGCTGCGCAGATCCTGCTGAAAAGCTCAGGCCTGGCGCCGAGCGAACCGGTGGTCCTGGCCGGTTGTGGCCCACTGTTGTATCTGCTCGGCTGGCAGTACTTGCGGGCCGGCGTGACCATCAAGGCCCTGGTCGACACCACGCGGCCCGAAGATTACTGGCGTGCCCGCCGTCATCTGTTTGCCGCGCTGCGCGCCTGGCCTTATTTGCGCAAAGGGCTGGAATTGATGCGCAGCCTGCGCAGCGCCGGGATTGCGCATTACACGGGCGCCGAGCATTTGGCGGTGGAGGGCGAGGAGGCCGCCCGGGCACTGACGTTCAGCGTGTCCGGCAAGGCGCAACGCATCCCCAGCCGCTGCGTGTTGCTGCACCAGGGCGTGGTGCCGAATATCCAGTTCAGTCAGGCCCTGCGCGCCCGCCATGAATGGGATCTGGATCAGCTGTGTTTCCGGCCGGTCACCGACCCGTGGGGTGAGCTCGATGTGCCGGGAATCTTCGTCGCCGGCGACGGTGCCGGTATCGGTGGCGCTCAGGCAGCAGCGGTGCAGGGACAACTGGCGGCGCTGGGGATCGCTGCACGGCTCAAGTCCATCAGCAACGTCGAACGTGATGACCAGGCTCGATCGTTGCGCGTGCAACTGGAGGCCAACCTGCGGATCCGGCCGTTTCTCGACGCGCTGTATCAACCCAAGGAGCAAAACCGCATTCCGGCCGATGACGTCATGGTCTGCCGCTGCGAAGAAGTCACGGCGGGTGAACTGCGCAGCTTCGTCGCCCTGGGATGCGCAGGCCCGAATCAGGCCAAGTCATTCGGGCGTTGCGGCATGGGACCCTGCCAGGGACGCATGTGCGGCCTGACCGTGACCGAAGTCATCGCCAAGGCCCGTGGCGTATCGGCGGCCGAAGTGGGTTACTACCGCATTCGTCCACCGATCAAGCCCATCACCCTGGGAGAACTGGCCGGTGAGTGAGTCGAGCAAGCGCCAGGCCGACGTGCTGGTGATCGGCGGCGGCATCCATGGCCTGAGCACTGCGTTGTACCTGGCGCAAGCCGGGGTCAAGGTGACGGTCCTGGAAGCGGAGTATTGCGGGCGCCATGCCTCCGGTGTCAATGCCGGTGGCGTGCGCACCCTGGGCCGTCACGTTGCGGAAATTCCCTTGGCGCTGGCGTCGCGTGATTTGTGGCATGAGCTGAAAAATACCCTGGGGGACGACGGCGGCTTTGTCCCCAGCGGTCAACTCAAGCTGGCGGAGAGCCAGGCCGATCTGGAGGAATGCCGGTTGCGGGTCGAGCAGCTGCAGGCGCTGGGTTTCAGCCATGAAGTGTTGGTCGATCAACAACAGGTGTTCGACACAGTGCCGACCGTGTCACGGCATGTGACGGGCGGTATCTGGGTCAAGGACGATGGATACGCCGTGCCTTTCAAGACGGTCACTGCGTTTCGCCTGGCCGCGCAGAAACGCGGGGTGCGGATTCATGAAAACACCCCGGCGCAACAGATCGAGCAGACAGGTACCCAGTGGCGGGTGAGCACCCCCGCAGGCCCTTTCAGCGCCGAGCACCTGGTGGTGACGGCGGGCGCCTGGGCCGGAGGCCTGGCGGCGCAGATCGGCGAGCCGGTGCCGGTGCATCCGGAAGGCCTGATGCTGATGGTCACCCATCGCGTCGCGCCGTTCTGTGTTCCGGTGCTGGGGGCCACCTCACGCGCACTGTCGTTCAAGCAGTTCAGCAATGGTACGGTGGTGATCGGCGGCAAGCTGGTCGGCTCGCTGGATTTTCTCGCGCGCCATGGCGAGGTCGAGATGGAGCGCCTGGGCAGCAGCGCGCGCACCGTCACCGAGTTGTTTCCGCATTTGCGAGACTTGGGCGTCAACCGCGTCTGGGCCGGGGTCGAAGCCTTCACCGCCGATGACCTGCCGGTGATAGGCGCCAGTCGCAAGGCCAGTAACCTGAGTTATTCATTCGGGTTTTGCGGCAGCGGCTTCCAGATGGGCCCCGGCACCGGTAAACGCCTGGCCCAACTGATTCTTGGCGAACAGTCGGACATTTCACTGGAACCCTTCGCCATCGACCGTTTCAACCGGGCGGCCAGCGCGCCGCCGGGACCTTTTCAATCCGCTTCAACCATCGCACACCCTTAAGGAGTTCACATGCTGGACATCAAACGCATCGACACCAATCAACGCATGAGCCGCGTCGTTCAATGCAACGGCTTCACCTTCCTCGGCGGCCAGACGGCCACCGACCGCACCCAGGACATCAAGGGCCAGACCGCCCAGGTGCTGGCCAAGATCGACAATTTCCTGGCCCAGGCCGGCCTGGACAAAACCCGTATCCTCACCGCGCAGGTCTGGCTGTCGGACATCCAGGCCGACTTCGCCGGCATGAACGAGGTGTGGGACGCCTGGGCACCCGAAGGCCACGCGCCTGCCCGTGCCACCGTCGAATCGCGCCTGGCCGCGCCGGACCTGCTGGTGGAAATCACCGTGGTCGCGGCGGGCTAATGCCGTTCAGTTAAGCGAATGCGGCCCTTGTAGGAGCGAGCTTGCTCGCGATGGTCGTTAACGATGACGCGTGTTCGCTGGTTAAACGCGGCGCTCTTTAGTCCATCGCGAGCAAGCTCGCTCCTACAATTTCTTAGACAGTCGGTTGTCGAGCCTGAACGGTTCGGCGGTAATGACGGCCTTGACCGAATCCAGGTGCATGGGGTTGAACAGGTAGTTCAGCGAATGCGGCATGATGGCGCTCGGTACCGGCAACAGCAGGGCGGGGCATCCTTTGAGGAATGCATCGCCAATGCCCTTGGTGTGGTTCGGCTCGAATTCCCAATCCGGCTTGAGTTCCGGGGCAGGGGCGAGGCTGATATCGTCGGGCACCTCGACTTTGAGCAACTGGAGCGTCTCCGGGAGGTCTTCCTGATCGATCTCAAGGTGTACCAGTATCTCGAGCATTGCACCGGCAGGTGTCCCCGCCAGATAGACCACCGGTCTCCCCGCCGTGTGCCAGCGCCCCCCCGCGAGGATGCCGCCACGTCCGGTCAGATCCGCAAAAGCGCTGATTCGCCAAAAGATCAAAAGGCGTAGCCTTCGGCCAACTGGATCAGCGTTTCCTCGACCTGGCGTGTTCCCTGTACCGTCGACAGCATTGCCATTGGGCTACGGCCCGAAAACCGGTCCTTGGGTTTCGACAGCCAGCGTTTGGCTTTTTCATCGTTGCCAAATACAGCGTCTGCCATGGCGGTGATGTGGGCGGCGCGGAACAGGCGATCACTCTCGTCGACCGTGAGGTGCTGGTCTTTAGCCACCCGGGTCTTCAGCGTTTTCAAGGGGATGATCTGGTCACGCTCCAGCGGCGTCAGTTCACCCTGTTCGCAGAGCGACACAAGACGGCCAGCCGCAAAGCCGATCTGGATGATGTCGTGGATTTCCAGGTCAGACGCATCGGTGGGAATTTGCAGCAAGGCGTGCAGCCGAGCGCGGTAGGCACCGTAGGCGGGTTCACGCATGATTTCAGCCAGCATGGCCTTCTCCTGGGTTGGCGTTTACCGATTTAGTCGGCGTTTACCGAATTGTACCCGGTAAATGCCGACTATGCGAGCGATCTTGAGAAGTGCCGCTTCAACCCGTCAGTTGACGACGAACCCCGCCCCCACCGGGTCATTGCGCTCGATGACCCAGCGCGAAGTCCCCAGGATGCTCGCCGTGCCCTTGACGGTCGGACGCACTGCGCGGGTGCCGTTGAGGTCGACTTCGCCCAGTAGGCAACCTTCGAACGTGCCGCTGCCCAGCAGGCCTTCGGACAGGATGGGTTGGTTCAGGCCCAGTTTGCCCCGGGCCTCGAACATGGCCATCATCGCGCTGGTGCCGGTACCGCCGGGAGAGCGGTCGAGCTGGCCGGCGCTGAACACGTGCACGTTCTTGTAGAACGCGCCTTCGATGGTCGCCGGGTGCCAGAACGTGATGAAGTTGAGGTCGTTGATATGGGCCTCGGTGGGGTGCTGGATCTTCAGCTGCCGGTTGATCTGGTCGCGCGCCAGCAGGCCCAGGCGCGACAGTTCGCTGCCGTTGTCCGGGCTGATGCGCAGGTCGCAACCGGTCAGGTCGATGATGCCGAAGTAATTGCCGCCCCAGACCAGGTCGGCCTTGAGGTCGCCATAGCCGGGAAGGTGGATCGGGATGTCCTGGGCGGCGACGTAGGCCGGCACGTTTTCGAAACGGGTCCAGAGCACGTTGTCGCCTTCCGAAGCCACTTCGGCCACCACCAGGCCGGCGGTGGTTTCAAAACGGATTTTGGTGATGCCATCGGCGCCGCGCGGCACCAGGCCCAGGGCGACCATCGCCATGCTCACGGCGATGGTGCCGTGGCCGCACATGTGCGAATACACGCTGCCGTCCATGTAGATCAGCCCGGCGTCGAACTCGCTGCTGGAAGGCGGGGTGAGAAAGACCCCGAACATGTCCTTGTGGCCGCGCGGTTCCTGCATCAGTGCCTTGCGCAGCCAGTCATAGTTCTGCTCGAGAAAGGCGCGCTTGGCCAGGATGCTCGAACCGGCGGGGTAGGGAATGCCGCTGTGGACGATGCACAGTGGTTCGCCTTCGGTATGGGTATAGATGACATCGAACGTGTCTTGCATGCGCATGACTGAACTCCTGGCTGACGGGATGTAGGTGTGGGGATTATTTGCGTTCTGACAAAAGGTCGAGACCGATGCACAGATCCAGCACGATCACGGCGAATACGACGACGATGATGGTGGCGCCGGACGCGGCGGCTATGGTCGGGTCGACGGTGTACTGCACGTAGTTGAAGAGCTTCACCGGGATGGTGTTCAGGTCCGGCGTGGTGTTGAAGATCGACAGCTCGACGTTGATCCATGACGAGATGAAGGCAAAGATCGACCCGGTGACGATCCCCGGCCGGATCTGCGGCAGCACCACCAGAAAGAAGGTGGCCCAGGGGGTACCGCCCAGATCGCTCGAGGCTTCTTCCAGGGCGCGCTGCTCGGGCGTCAGCATCGACAGCACCGAGCGCAGCACGAACGGCGAGATGATGATGGTGTGACCGATCAACAACGCCAGGAAGCTGCGGGTCAAGCCGAAGTAACCGCCAAACTGCAAGAGCGCCGCCCCCAGCACAATGTGCGGAAACACCAGCGGTGAAGTCAGGGCGGCGAGGATCGTGGCTTTGCCGCGAAAATCGTAACGGGCCATCGCCAGGGCGGCCGGTACGCTGAGCAGCACCGCGACCAGGGTGGCGACCAGGGCCAGGACGGTGCTGGTGGCAAAGGACGCCACGTAGCTTGGGTCGCTGAGCATCTTGGCGTACCAGTCCAGCGTCCAGCCCTGTGGCGGGAAGGCCAGGAATGACGTGGCGGTGACGGAGACGCCGAGGATGACCACCAGTGGCAGCAGCATGTAGCCCAGCACGGCCCAGGCCACCAGCCTGACCAGTATTTTAGTGATCATGGGTTGCTCCCCCGAATACTGCCCACACGCCCGGCCAGCCCGACCATGACCAGGGTAAAGATCAGCAGCACCACGCTCAGCGCGCCGCCGTAGTTGAAGTCGAAGACCGAACTGTATTGCTGGAAAATCAGCATCGACAGCACCGAGATCCGGCCGCCGGACAGCAGGGCCGGCGTGACGTAGGCGCTTGATGCCAGGGTGAAGACCATGATCGAGCCGGAGATGATGCCGGGCATGGTCAGCGGCAGCACCACATGGAAAAAGGTCGCGCGGGGGCTGGCGCCAAGGTCCTCGGAGGCCTGTTCGAAGGCCGGGTCGACTTGGGCCAGGGCATTGCCGGCCGCGAGCACAATGAACGGCAGCAGGATGTACACCATGCCGATCAGGATGCCGAGTTCGGTGCCCAGGAAACGCACCGGCGTATCGATCAGGCCGGTCTCCAGCAGGCTCTGGTTGACCAGGCCCTTGCGCCCCAGCAGCACCATCCAGCCGAACGAGCGCACGATGTTGCTGGTGAACATCGGCACCACCAGCAGAATCACGCAGGCTCGGCGCCAGGCGCGCCACTTCACGACGCGCACCAGATACCAGGCCAGCGGATAACCCAGCAGCAACGAGATCAGGGTGGTCAGCGCGGCGATGCGGAAGGTCACCAGAATCACGTCCCAGTGGTACTGGTCGCCCAGCACCCTGACGTAGTGCTCCAGGGTGAACGCCTGATCGGCGCCCTTGGTCAGGCTGGCGAAGATCACCACGGCGAACGGCGCAAGAAAGAATGCCGTGAAAAAGGCCAGGGCGCCGAACAGCATCAACGACGGGGCGAGCACCGGGCGTTTCATACCGGCTCTCCGATCAGATGCAGGTGCGCGGGATTGAAGCCCAGGCGCACGGCGCTGCCGGTGCTCAGGTCGGCGCGGGGGAAACCCATGGTGCGCGCCACGATCGATTGCCCGTCGATCAGCGAATGCACCAGGGTATGGCTGCCCACGGTGACGATGTCGGTCACTGTGCCCTTGAGTTCACAGCAACTGGCGCTCGCCGGACTCGAGGCATCCAGCACCTGCAGGTGTTCGGGACGCAGCACTGCGACCCCGTGGGGCAGGAGATCTTTTGCACCGCTCGAAATCGGGGTATGCGCGATGCCCAGGCGGATATCGCCGCTCTCGCTGGCCTGATAGCCGATCAGGTTGGCCTCGCCGATGAAGTCGGCGACGAAACGCGAAGCCGGGGCGCTGTAAATCTCGCTGCTGGCGCCCACCTGTTCGATGCGTCCGGCATTCATCACCACGATACGGTCGGCGATGGTCATCGCTTCTTCCTGGTCGTGGGTGACGAAAATGAAGGCGATGCCGAGCTTGGCCTGCAGGTGTTTGAGCTCCAGCTGCATGCGCTTGCGCAGTTTCATGTCCAGGGCCGAGAGCGGCTCGTCGAGCAACAGCAGTTTCGGTTGATTGACGATGGCGCGAGCCAGGGCCACGCGTTGCTGCTGCCCGCCGGACAACGCGCGGGGAAAGCGATCCTCCAGGGCTTCCAGGCCGACCATCGCCAGGGCTTCGCGCGCCTTGAGCCGGGCCTCGGCGCGATTGATCCCCTGGCGCCGCGGTCCGTAGGCGACGTTTTCCAGGACGGTCATGTGCGGGAACAGCGCGTAGTTCTGGAACACGGTATTCAGAGGGCGACGGTACGGGGGCAAGCGACTCACATCCTGGCCATCGATCGCGATGCGGCCGGAGTCGGGTTGCATGAAGCCGGCGATCGAGCGCAGCAAGGTGGTCTTGCCACAGCCGCTGGGGCCGAGCAGCACGATGAATTCGCCCTGCTCGATGTCCAGGTGGATGTTGTCCAGTGCCTGGAACGGCCCGAAGCTTTTACAGACGCTGTCGATGCTCAACAAAACTGACATTGCAGACCTCTTGAGCTAGTTTTTGGCGGTGACTTTGCGGTTCCAGTCGTTGGTGACACCGGCGCGCTGGGCGTTGATCTGGCTCCAGTCGAACAAACGCAGGTTGTCGATCGAACCGCCCACGCCCCAGGGCAGCTTGCGGGCCACGTCATCGGTGACCACGACATCTTTCACCGCCGGGCCCAGGTACAGCTTGCCGGCCAGGCAGGCCGCCGCCTCCTTGGTCAGCGCGGTATTGATGAATTGCTCGCCGGCCTTGCTGTTCTTCGCCCCCTTGATCAGGTGCAGGCGCGCGTCGGTGGCCCAGGCACCTTCCTTGGGAATGGTGAAGCCGATCGGCGCACCCTTGTCGATCAAGTCCCAGGCACCGACGTTGAAATGCGCGCCGATGATCGCTTCGCCACTCTGAAAGGCGTTGGTGGCGGCGCCCGAGCTGTCGAAGAACAGCGCGGTGTCCAGCGCGCCCAGCTTGGTGTAGACCGGCTCCAGGTTGGCCCGGTCGATGCCCCAGACATCGGCCATGAAAAACACGAAGGGCACCCCGGAGGAGTTGGCGGGCGAGGGCAGGGCGATGGCGCCGGCGTACTCCGGTTTCCACAGGTCTTTCCAGCTGGTGGGCGCTTCCTTGATTTCCTTGGTGTTGTAGGTCAGGCCAAGGGAATAAAAACCGCTGCTGACGGCGAAGGTGTGGCCGGCATCGGTATAGACCGCTTTTTCCTGCACGTTCTTCAGGTTGGGAATGGCCGCCGGATCGAGATCGGCGACGACGCCTGCGGCATAGGCCAATTCACTGATGCCACCGTCCATCCAGGCCACATCGATAGTCGGGCTGGATTTCTGTTGCTGGAGTTTGGCCAGGGTGGTGGTCGAGGTGCCGACCTCCGCGGCGACGGGAATCCCGGTCGCTTGCGTGAAAGGTTCTGCAACACATTTGAGGAAGGCCTCACCCCAGTTTCCGCCATACAACGCAACGGTCAGCTTTTGCTGTTCGGCCATGACGGCCGATGAGGAGATGCAGCCGGTAACTAAAAGAGCAGCGGTGATTTGCTTACCTGTCTTCAGTTTCATCGTGAGTCCTCTTGGGGCGTTGTTGGACTGTACCCCTTGCCTGAATATTGCTCGTATCCGTGATGCGAGCGCTTGCACTGCGGGGTCTTAAAGTTGAATAGTTAGGTCATGCCAAAAATGACTCAGCTCAATCGAGAAAGCCTTCAACCTGACTCCCCCGATCCCGGGGCAGGCAGTCGTCCGCAGCTGTCGGTGGGCCTGGTCCTGCTGGATCAATTCACACTGGCTGCGTTTTCCGGCTTTGTCGATGTGTTGCGCCTGTCCGCCGACCTCGGCGGCGGCAGTCGGCAGATCCATACGGCGTGGCGGGTGATGAGTGTGGACGGCTTGCCGCGAACCTCCAGTGCCGGGATCACGCTGGAGGTGTCCGGGGGCCTGGCGCAGGACCTCGAAGCTTTCGATTACGTGGCGATCTGCGGCGGCAACGATTACCTCAATACCCATCTGCCCAACCCCTTGCGTGACTGGCTGCAACGCGCGGCGAAGAGTCGAACGCGGTTGCTGGGCATCTGCACCGGCACCTTTGCCCTGGCGCAGGCGGGCGTGGTCGGCAGTCGTTCGGTGTGCGTGCACTGGAACGTGCTGGATGCGTTTCGCGCTCGTTTCCCCAAGACCCCGGCGGCGGTGGACCACCTGTTCATCGACGAGGGCGACCTGATCACCTGTGCCGGCTCGACCGCGGCCATCGACCTGGGGTTGTACCTGGTGGCCCGGCATTGCGGTCGGGAAAAGGCCCAGCAGGCGGTGCGGCACATGATGCTGCAGGGCATTCGCCCGGGGCGGCAGCCCCAGGCGCACTTCTACGCCAACCTGGCGGACATCAAGGATGAACGCGTGCGCCAGGCCGCGCACTATATCGAGCAGCGCATGGACAGCCTGCCGACCCTGGATGCCATCGCGCGTTATGTAGGGCTTGGACGGCGCCAGCTGACACGGGCGTTCCAGCAGTCGCTGGGGCTGTCGCCCATGGAGTTCCAGCGCTCGCTTCGGGTCGAGTACGGCGGCTGGCTGCTGGTGAACAGCCACAGCAGCATCACCCAGATCGCCATGGACTGCGGCTTCTCCGACGGCGCGCATTTCTCCCGGGAATTTCGCGCGCGCTTTGGCGTATGCCCGCGACAGTATCAGCGCCAGGAGCGGTCAGGCTGATGGCGTTGCACGGCTGAATTGTCTGGCTCGATGTCTCCCTTTATTCAACCGGCCCTGGTCTCGCGTGGCGAGATCAGATACGGCGGCGGCGCGATCAGGTAACCGATTTGGCGGACAAGGCGGGTAAGGTGGCGCATCTTTTCAGGCGCGGTGGGCACATCGCGATGACCGATTGAAAAGAGCAGTAGCGTTGAGGAGTGCCGCTTCCAGGAGGGGCTACAGGAAGGAATGATGATCGCCTGACCCTCAGTCAGTACGCTTAAATGTCGATCACCAGAGAATAAAAAACCAATGATCAGCCCGAACTCCCAGGATTCGAATGGCCAATTGGCGCAGGGCTTCAAGCCGCGTCACGTCACAATGCTGTCTATCGCAGGAATCATCGGCGCAGGATTATTCGTCGGCTCCGGACATGCCATCGCCGCGGCTGGCCCGGCCGTCATGCTGGCGTATCTGTTCTCCGGCCTGCTGGTCGTGCTGGTCATGCGCATGCTGGGTGAAATGGCGGTTGCCAACCCGGATACCGGGTCTTTCTCCACCTATGCCGACCAGGCCATCGGACGCTGGGCCGGCTTCACCATTGGCTGGCTCTACTGGTGGTTCTGGGTGCTGGTGATACCGATCGAAGCGTTGGCCGCCGGCCATGTACTGAACCAATGGTTTCCCCAGATCGATGCCTGGCTGTTCGCCCTGGTGTCGATCATTGCGTTGGTGATCACCAATCTGTTCAGTGTCTCCAAGTACGGCGAATTCGAATTCTGGTTCGCCATGGCCAAGGTGGTGGCAATCATCGGGTTCATCGGCGTGGGTTTCGCCGTGCTGATGGGCTGGGTTCCCGATCGGGAAGTCAGCGGGTTGAGCGGGCTGATGGCCACCCATGGCGGGTTTGCCCCCAACGGCCTGTCGGCGGTAGTCGGCGCTTTCATCACCATCATGTTCAGCTTCATCGGCACGGAAGCGGTCACCATCGCCGCCGCCGAATCCGACAACCCGTCGCAGAACATTGCCAAGGCC
>Ga0247820_10000198_pt1 | contig 30608 bp, 30 predicted proteins | sample 13C_Glucose_Day1_2_FD_192480 | JGI IMG/M metagenome (GOLD analysis project Ga0247820, IMG submission 192480) | Soil microbial communities from agricultural site in Penn Yan, New York, United States - 13C_Glucose_Day14 | ecosystem: Environmental > Terrestrial > Soil > Agricultural land | place...
TTCCAGAGCGTCGGGATCTCCTGCGCCTCAATCAGGCGGGCCGTGGGGGTGCTCGCCACATTCACGACGTCAGCGACGGACAACCCAAGGGCTGCTGATATCTTGCAGAGGATGCCGATACTTGGGTTGGCTTTGCAGTTTTCAATCTCCACTACCATTCCCTTGCTGACGCCTGAGCGACGGGCAAGCTCATCAAGAGAGATTTTCTGCTGCTTGCGTACCTCCCTAAGCCGCTTGGCGACTGCCTCGCTGACCTGTTGGACATGGGTTTCGGGGTCGGTCGATATATTGACTTTCTTGGTCATCGGTCAGTAAAATGCTCTAAATTGGTCAGTTTAGGAGATTCTCTGATGCTTTCTGTACATCCGTCAATTGACCCAAGGATTGCCGAGCTCACTCCTGGTTTTCGAGCCGTCAGCGTTGTTGTAGAGGCGGCCCCTATCGTCAATCCTGGTGTAGCCGCTGAAGCGATGGAGCGTGCGTACCAGGTCGTTGAGGCAGGCACCGCACATTGGGCTGATGCTCACCTCGCTGCTTGGGGGGACGCTTTCCGTAAGTTTGGTGTAAAGCCGCAGCGTACCCCATGCTCTGCTGAGGCGCTTCTAAAGCGGGTCAAGAAAGAAGGGAAACTTCCAACGATTGATCCGGTTGTCGACCTTTACAATGCAATCAGCATTCAATATGCCATTCCAGTGGGTGGCGAGAATTTTGCTGCCTACGTTGGCATGCCACGGTTGACCATTGCTGATGGCAGTGAAGAGTTTGACACTATGAAAAGTGGCGAGCTTGCGAATGAACCACCGGATGCTGGTGAGGTTATTTGGCGCGACGATCAGGGTGTGACCTGCCGTCGTTGGAACTGGCGCCAAGGTGTACGAACCCGTTTGGATGCAAATGCAAAGCAGATGTGGTTCATCCTTGAAAGTCTACCTGAAATGCCGATCGAGGCGCTGAACGCAGCAGCAGATGATCTCGTCACTGGCTTGTCGAAAATGATGCCAGGTGCTGTCATTACTAGTGAGCTCGTTGAAGTTTGATTTGAGTTCAGGACTCTAGTGCCCAGGGGACGACCCCTTAAAGTTGGGTTAATCTTGCCGGGACGACCCGGCTTCTTAATGGAGCCATCGATGGCTTGGTTCAGTTTGATTATTGCAGGGATACTTGAGGTCGTGTGGGCCTTTTCGATGAAGCAGTCAGAAGGCTTCACTAAGGTCGGAGCGTCAGTTGTAACTATCATTACTGTTGTCGCCAGCTTTATTCTGCTTTCATATTCCATGAAAAGTTTGCCCTTGGGTACCGCTTACACTATCTGGACTGGGATTGGTGCAATTGGAGCGTTTGCAGTAGGCATTGCATTTCTCGGCGAGCCCGCTGGTACCCTTAGAATTATCGCTGCCATTATGATTATCGGTGGCTTGTTGCTTATGAAGTTTTCGTCTGCAGCGTGAGCTTCATGAAGTGACCCAAAAGGCCGCCATTGAGCGGCCTTTTTTCATCTCATAATGTGTAAGCACGTTTGGAGTCCAGAGGTTATGCGAGCAAAATGCTCTTCTCTGGGCATTTTGACCATAAAATAATGCGATTTGTCCTATTCAATTGCTGATGCTGCATGCATAAAGTGCTTTTTAGGGCTGCTTGATGATTTCTAGCAGCACAGGATGGTCGCTTAATTATTAATTGGAGTAAATATGGACTACGTAAGCACTCGTGGTTCTGCTGAGCCTGCCAATTTTCGTAGCGTTATTCTCTCGGGTATAGCATCTGATGGAGGGCTCTACGTGCCAGAGAACCTCCCACGTTTTCATAGCGAAGAAATTGCCAGCTGGTCATGGCTTCCCTTTGATGAGCTCGCGTTTCGTGTGATTTCCCCGTTTGTTGGCGGGGAAATTGAAGGTGTTGCCTTGAAGAGAATGCTGAAGGACTGCTACCAAGGCTTTGACCATCGAGCGGTAGCTCCTCTTCAACAGATTGGCCCAAATGAATGGGTTTTGCAGTTGCATCACGGGCCGACTCAGGCGTCGAAGGATTTCGCAGCCCAACTCCAGTCTCGGCTTGTTACTCATTTCCTGACTCCCCCCAGCCAGGCAGTCGTTATCGGGGCGACCAATGGAGATACGGGGCTTGCAGCTATCGAAGCATTCAGGGATGTGCACAATGTGAAGGTGTTGGCCCTCTATCCCCGGGACGGTGTGCCTGCCGATCGCCTGGCAGGTTTGATGAGTTCAAGCTCAGATCATGTTCAGTTGATCGAGGTTAGCGGTAGCTTCGATGATTGCCAGACACTCGTTTCCAAGGTACTGAGAGCTTGGCCGGTGGGAGATGTCCTTCCCATCAGTTTCAACTCTACAAACTGGGTTGGTGTCTTGGCTCAGATCGTCTTCTTTTTCCACAGCGCTTTGCAGCTTGGGGGAGGGGTGCGCCCGGTTGGTTTCAGCATACCGGGTGCGAGCTTTGCCGAGATCTATGCTTGCTTCATTGCCCAAAAAATGGGGCTGGCCATCAATCAGGTCATTGTGTCGACCAACACCAATGACTCTCTGCATCGCTTCATCAATCAGAATAGCTACTCTACCCAAGAGGTCAGCCATTCGCTGTCTCCCTCAATGGACTTTTCACTCTTTTCAAACCTCGAACGCTTTATCTGGGAGCTCTATGATCGTGACGGCAGTACCGTGCAGCGCCTAATGGCTGCTTTCGAGGACTCCGGTAAACTGAGCATTGGGAACAAGCAGTGGCTGCAGGCACGTATGTTGTTTGACTCCTATGCCGTTGCGGATGAGCAAGTCAAGGCGGAGATGCTTACGTTGTACAAGGAGGCGGGAACCGCCGTCGATCCGCAGACTGCAACGGGCGCCCTCGCAGCGCGGCTTCATCGTCGGAGCATTGCGAGCCCAATGGTAACCTTGGCGCAGCTTGCTCCCAGCAAGTCCTCCCAGCTTTTGGCTGAGCTGAACATGTGGAAAGGTGACGTGACTGCGGCAGCCAGCTCGTCTGTGGATCATCTTGTGCTGGGCAAGGGAGATATCGATGGCCTTTCCAGCTTTATTCGGGGCATATAGGAATACCGTATGAAACGTCTGCTCGATCCACAGGATGAGCGGATCCTGGCTGAGCTCACTGCCAACGCCAAAATTGCCCATGCAGAGCTTGGTACCAAGGTCAACCTTTCGCGCAATGCAGTCCGTCAGCGTATTGAGCGTATGGAGCGCGATGGGGTTATACACGGATACACAGTTCGGGTGGGAGAGGGACTTAAACCTTCAGCCCTCATAAGCGCCATCATTTTTGTATATCGGCATGACCGGATGCGTGGCGATGATGTGGTGAGGGGGGTGAAGGGGATTCCCGAGGTCACCATGTGCGAAGTCATGAGCGGTGAGTTCGATTTGATGGTGAGGATTGAAGCGGCCCACCCCGAGCGGGTTCACACAGTGTGGAAGATGATTGCTGCCATGCCTGGCGTCGAAAATACGGTCACAACATTTGTGCTGAGCAAGCTCATCTAGTTCAGTGCTGGAATGAATGGGGCTATCAGGGCATGACCTGGTAGCCCTTTTTCATTGGGAGACGGACGTCTCGCTTGCCAGCTGCGGTGCTTTTCCTTTTCGAAGGTAGGCCACAGCCAGAATGGCAAACCAGATTGGCATGCAGAGCATGGCGTGTAACGTGTCTGACTCCAGAGCCAGAAGCACAATCACAAATGCGAAGAACGCCAGGACAAGCCAAGGCATCAGCAAGCCACCTGGCATTTTGAAGCGGAATGCAATGTGCAGTTGAGGGTCAATGCTGCGGTAGCGGATATAGGCAACCACGATCATTGCCCAGGCAAAAATGAATAAGATTGCGGAAATGGTCGAAAGCACAGTGAATGCCTTCATCACCTCAGGGATGATGAACAAAATCACCAGGCCGGCACCCATGCACGAACAGGAAAACACCAGTCCTCTCATAGGGATGGACGCTTTGGAGAGCGCATGGGAACAGCTTTGGTGCTTGTCCTTTGCCTGAGAGGCTGTAGAGCATCCTGCTTGTTGCGAATACCCCTGAATTCGCTGCTGACATAGCTGATGTCAGTACGACCATGTTGATCATGCCGGCTGCTGCAGGGAGGCCGGCGAGCAGGAATACCTGCACAAACGAGCTGTTTTTTATGAGCAAATTGGCAGTTTCCCAGGGGTCTGTAATTTTGCCTTCACAAAATGAAGAAGAGCCGCAAGTAAAATGCCTGGAGCGTGTTTTAGGTTTCTGCCTTTGTTAGCACTGACTGGCAAAAACTACATTAAGCAAGAAAGTTAATCATGTGGCAGCTGCGTAGGTAGAATGTGTGTACACAATTGTTTTCTCGCCGCGCCTATCCGCAAGTACCGCAGTGACAAGCATTCGATACTCCATGCTGTAATGCAGCAACACACGGGGCGTTGAACCCCACCTGCAAGTCTAAGGCATAGCCTCGCTAGAAGCATCCGCATGGCCTTAAGCCTGGCCTATCAGCTTGAAAGCTGACAAGCCTAAACTCTTTCTACACATGGAGTTCGCTGTGAACCGGTCAAAATTCTGGGCGTTTGCTCTGGTGCTTGTCACAGCTATTTTGGGCTGGAGCTTTGTCGCAAAGCATGATCTCCAAGGCATGGCAGCATCGTGTTTCAACAGATGGTTGTTCACGCTAGGGGGAGGCGAATCTATTTCCGTTTGCTTTTACCTCGCTGCTGAGGATACGGCGAAGGGGTATGCTTGGGCATCGGCGGGTGGCGACGGATGGGAATACGTGATACTGCTGACGGTGGTGTTCGCCGGAGATGAATGGCGCTGGCATGTTTTGCCTGGGCGGTTGGTTGCTGCGTCGCGGGATGATTGCACGCCGACTTGTGTTACTGGCGGTAAATAACCACGACGTCAGGCTCGACTAACGATTAGCCGCAGTAGGTAAGACTTGGGCAGTCGTGTCAAACTGCCTGCTTTATGTAACTGGATGTTCCGAGTTGGACAAGATCGATCGTCGCCAACGCATGGCGGATGTCGCCCGACTGGCAGGCGTCAGTCTGAGCACCGTTGACCGTGTGCTGAACGAACGCGGCAGCGTCTCGGATAGTAAACGCCGCAAGGTGTTGCAAGTAGCGCAGGCTCTGGGACTCAAGCGGCTGTTGCCGTCTCCGGTACACGGCTTGCTGCGCTTCGACCTGCTGATGGTCGACAGCGGCACAGACCACTACCAACGACTTGCTTCAGCATTTATCCAGCAGGCTCAGAAACATCGTTCACGCCTTGTGGTACAGCGCCATGTCTGGCAGGAGCGTGATCCCCAGCAACTGTTGGATCTGATTAGCAAACCCAAGATACCTCGCCAAGGCATGATTGTAGTGGCCCAAGACACCCCCCAGGTGCGAGCTGCTCTTGAAGCGCAGATTGCAGCCGGCGTGCCAGTGGTACTGCTGACCAGCAGCCTATCAGGTCTAGCAGGCGCTACTTACGTGGGCATCGACAACCTTAAAGCCGGCCGCGCGGCAGGTCGTCTGATGAGCCAGTGGGGCAAGCCCGAGCAGGGGCCGGTGGTGCTGATCACCAACTCGCTGCTATACCACGCCCACCAGCAAAGGGTGCAAGGTTTTCTAGAAGTTATGGCTGAGCGGGCGCCGCATATTCAGGTGGTCGGCCCGATCGAGTGCTTTGACGACAACGATCTGAACGCAGCCAAGCTCACAGAATTTTTAATTCAGGGGATACCCGTTGCCGGGGTGTATACCACCGGTAGCGGTTCGACGGGCGTTCATCGTGCACTTTCGCGATTCACCACCCAACCAGTGTGGATCAGCCATGAGGCCACCACACAGCATGCGGAAATGCTCGCCGAAGGGGCGTTGTCGCTAGTGCTGGATCAAGACCCTGAAGGCCAGGCCGAAGCAGCGATCCAGCAACTGCTGTATGCCAATGGCGACCTGGATACTCCACCGGTGGTACATCCACAATTGCGCATCGTGATCGACGAAACTGTCGACCACTGAGGCTTTGATGCATTTTTGACGCAAACGCGTCAAAGCTGAAATGGCGTGGCGTAATGTCGCGCCCTAGACTGGCGCCCGCCGTGACTGGCTGATCGCCAGGTGCGCCTGCCAGCCTAATTGTGCTTTTCGTCCGCCTGCTCAATCCCCTCCACTACGACGTCCCTGTTTTGGTACGCCGTACGGCATCGTGCGCCCGAAAACCTGCAACAGCCGCACGGCTTTCCGTGATTGATAAGGAGAATTCCATGAAACGTAGGGACGCCTTGCGTTCAATGGGCGCGCTGTTCGCCGCTGCTGGCCTGGCAAAGGTCGGTGCGGTGGAACTCAGGTCGGTACCGCCAGAAACTGGCTTGACGCGAGAAATGCTGCCATCACCGGTCATGAGCGGTGGCCAGGGTAACGTGTTCAAGGGCCAGGCTCGCGCCACCCTGACGGCGGTGTTCGACCGCTTGATCCCTCATGACAAGCTGGGGCCATCCGCCAGTGAAGCCGGCTGCGTGGACTTTCTCGATGCGCAGATGAATGGCCCGTACGGTGAGTCGAAAGACCTGTATCTGGATCAGCCGCTGCGCGCCGACGAATCGCAACTGATGGGCTTGACCATCAGCCTGCGCACGCGCCGCGATTACACCCTGGCCGGTCTCGACTTCATCGACCGTCACGCCCGCGAGCGCCATGCCCAGCCATTCGCCGAACTTGAAGGCGAGCAGATGGACGCTGTGCTGGCGGACTTGGAGGCCGGCAAGCTGGATTGGGAAGGCAAGGGCAGCAGCAACCGCTTGTTCGAGTTCCTGCTACTGAGCGTGCGTGAAGGCTATTTCTCAGACCCGCTGTACGGCGGCAACCGCGGGATGATTGGTTGGAAGCTGGTTGGCTTCCCCGGTGCCCGCTACGACTACCGCCAATACATCGACCGGCGCGGTCAGGACTTGGGCCTCGAGCCTATCAGCCTGATCCCCGTGAGCTGAGCCCTGGAGAAAACCAATGGCAATTCAACGCAAGAAAGCTGACGTCGTAATCGTCGGCCTGGGCTGGGCCGGCTCGCTGATGGCCGAAGAACTGACCCGCGCGGGGCTGGAAGTGGTCGCTATCGATCGCGGCCCATGGCTCGACACCTCCACAGACACTCCGCCGGCCGTCGACCCTGACGAGCTGCGTTGGAGCATTCGTCGCGAGCTGTTGCTACAGCCGGGTGACTACACCCTTACGTTCCGTAATCACTCTGGCCAGACCGCGGTGCCAACCCGTGAACTGAAAGCCTTCCAGATGGGCAAATCGGTCGGCGGTGCAGGTTTCCACTGGGCAGGCATGGCTTGGCGGTTCTCGGAGTGGGACTTCCGCGTGCGCTCGGCCACCGTGGAGCGCTACGGCGCCAGCAAGCTCAAAGACTTGGAGCAAGTGCAGGACTGGGGCATCACCTATGCCGATCTTGAGCCGTACTACGACCGATTCGAACGCATTGCCGGTATCTCCGGTGTAGCAGGTAACATCAACGGCAAGCTTCAGCCTGGTGGAAACCCATTTGAAGGGCCGCGCACTCGAGAATTCCCGACGCCGGCGCTGAAAGACTCGCAGCTAATGCAGATGTACCGCGACAGCACCGCACAAATGGGCCTGCACCCGTTCTACATCCCCGTCGCCCATGTCGGCGCGGCTTATGTAAACCCGCTGGGCGTAAGCATGGCACCGTGCACTTATTGCGGCTATTGCATGTTCCACGGTTGCGGCAACTACTCCAAGTCCTCGCCCCAGGCCTGCGTGATCCCGGCACTGATGCGCCGCAAGAACTTCACCCTGATCACCCAGGGCTACGTGACTAAGATCCACAAGGCTGAAGACGGCAAGTCCGCCACCGGCGTGAGTTACTTCGACGAGCAGGGCCGTGAAGTGATCCAGCCGGCCGATATCGTCGCACTGTGCTCGTTCACCTATGACAACGCGCGCCTCATGCTCCTCAGTGACATCGGGCAGCAGTATGACCCGGCGACCCAGACCGGCACGATTGGCCGGGCATACAACTACCAGACCTGCGCTGGCGCTCACGTATGGTTCGAAGACCAGACTCTCAACCCGTTCATTGGTGCTGGCGGTCTCGGCATTCAGGTAGACGACTACAACGGCGACAACTTCGACCACAGCCAGCTCGATTTCATTGGCGGTGCCGGGCTACTCACAGTTTCCCGCGAAGGCATGCCGATCGGCCGATCCGGCCTGCTGCCACCGGGAACCCCACGCTGGGGCAAAGGCTTCAAGCAGAACTACCAAGACAACTACCAGAACTACGGAATCATCTTCGGCCAGGGCACCTCGATGCCAGCCCGCGATGCCTACCTGTCGCTTGACCCGAACTACAAAGACCGTTGGGGTACGCCGTTGCTGCGTATGACCTTCGACTGGAACCAGAACGACCGCAATATGGCGCGATTCATCGAGCAACGGGCGGTGGACATCGGCAAGAAAATGGGCGCCAAGCATATCCACACCTTCAACTCGGCTGCCAAGTCCTGGAGCCCCTATGACGAGAACTCCAACCATACCCAGGGCGGCATGATCATGGGCGAAGACCGGCGCACTAGCGCGGTGAACACTTACCTGCAGAGCTGGGATGCGCACAACGTGTTCGTGGTCGGCGCCTCGGCGTTCCCTACTAACGCGGGCTACAACCCCACCAGCACGGTCGGTGCCTTGGCCATTCGTACAGCTCGCGCAATCCATGAGAAGTACCAGCACAACCCCGGTTCTCTGGTGTGAGGCCTGCCATGATCAACAAGAAAACCGCCCTTGTCGGCGGCGGCGTGCTGGCCTTGGTCGGTGCTGTGATGCTCGGTCTGGTGTTCCAGGCCAACTCGACTGCCCGCTCCGATGTTGCCGACGACAGCGTGCGTTTAAGCGACTTCAAGTCCACCGATACAGCGCTGATCGAGCGCGGTGAGTATGTGATGCGCGGCGCTGACTGCGCGGCCTGTCATACGGCCAAGAGCGGCGAATTCGCCGGTGGCTACCTGATTGGTACGCCATTTGGTGATATCCAGTCGTCGAACATCACTCCCGACCGCAATGCTGGTATTGGCAACTATACCGAGCGCGACTTTTTCAACGCCGTGCGACAGGGGCAGGGGCGTCATGGCTTGCTGTTCCCCGCGATGCCATATACCGATTACACGCGCATGAGCGATGACGACCTGCGTGCACTGTGGGCATTCTTCAGTACGATCGAGCCGAACACGCATAAGGTCGATGAGTTGGCTGGAATGAACTTCCCATTCAACCAGCGCCTGCTTATGGCTGGCTGGAACTGGATGTTCTTCGACAACAAGCCGTATGTACCAGACGCGGCTAAAAGCCCGGAATGGAACCGCGGCCGCTACCTGGTGGATGGGGCAGGGCATTGCGCTGCCTGCCACAGCCCACGTAATGCGTTGGGTGGGCCGATTGCAAGCCAGGCGCTACAGGGTGGCTTGGTGGGCACCTGGTTCGCGCCGAACATCACTAATGACCCTCACCTGGGGCTGGGCGACAGCACGGTCGAGCAGATCGTCGACTACCTCAAGACCGGTAGCGATGGCGTGGCCGTGGCCAGCGGGCCAATGGCCGAAGCGATTGAGAACTCCACGCAGCACCTAACCGACCAAGACCTGCGTGCTATCGCGGTTTACCTGAAGTCGCTACCGGGTACACCAAAACCTGCACCGGTGACGCTGGCCGCCAACGATGCACGCATGCAGCGCGGCGGGCAGGGCTACGAGGTGCATTGCTCGGCTTGTCACGGTACTCAGGGTGAGGGCGTGAGCCACATGATCACTGGTTTCGCCGGCAACAAGGCGATCCTCGCGGACAACACCGACACCCTGACCAGTGTGGTGCTGGGTGGGGCACGTGCCGTGCACACCCATACCTACACCACAGGGGCCGGCATGCCGGCATTCGACTGGAAGCTCAGTGACAACGAGATCGCTGACATCCTTACCTTTACCCGCAACAGCTGGGGCAACAGTGCCCAGCCGGTAACGGCTGAGGCTGTGGCGAAGATGCGTAAGCAACTCGACCTGCCGGCGCAGATGCGCGCCAGCGTTCAGTAAACGCCTGTAACGCCTCCTTCGCGGGCGTACCCGTTCCCACACTGTCCCTAAAGCTGGGGAGATGGCTGTGGGAGCGGACTTGCCCGCGGAAGAGGCAAAGAGGCAGCACACAAATAACAACGAGAAAATAATGCTCACGTTCAAACACCGAGCTCTACTCGCCGCAATGGCCTGCGCCCAGACGGTTAACGCCGCCGAACCCCTTGCCAGCGATTCTCCTTGGGCGCTTGGCGACTGGAATGGTGCTCGCGGCGACCTGGCCCAGCAGGGCGTCGACCTCGATTTCGCTTATGTTGGTGAAATTGGCGCCAACCTTGGTGGTGGCTATAACAACGAACGCACTGCCCGCTACAGTGACCAATATTCGCTCGGAGCCCATTTCGACCTGCATAAATTGCTGGGCTGGCACGACGCCCGTTTCCAACTGACCGTGGCAAATCGCAACGGTGACAACATCTCCAACGACCGAGTTGGCGACCCCCGCACCGGCACGCTCAGTTCATCCCAGGAAGTTTGGGGCCGAGGTTCGCACTGGCGGATGACGCAGCTCTACTACCAGCAAGCGTTCTTTGATCGCCGTCTGGACATCAAGGCTGGTCGCTTCGGCGAGGGCGAAGACTTCAACAGCTTCGACTGCAGCTTCCAGAATTTAACGTTCTGCGGCTCGCAAGTCGGCAACTGGGGTGGCATCTGGTACAACTGGCCCATCACCCAGTGGGCTTTGCGGGTCAAGTATCAGCTCACTCCCGAACTGTTCGCGCAATTAGGCGTGTACGAGCAAAACCCGTCGAATACTGAAAACGACAACGGCTTCAAGCTCAGCGGTAGCGGAACTAAAGGGGCGGTGCTGCCGGTAGAGCTTGTGTGGCGGCCACATGTTGATGGTATGCCGGGTGAGTACCGTGCCGGTTATTATTACAGCAGCGCCAATGCCAAGGACGTATACAAAGATAATAATGGTCAGCCGGCAGTGATCAGCGGTGCAGCCTATCGCAGCGCCTCCAGCAAGCATGGCTTGTGGCTCGGCGCCATGCAGCAGGTTACCCAGCATGTAGGCAATCCGGCGCGCGGCCTGAGTCTTTTTGTCATGGCCACTGCTCACGACAAGAAAACCAGTAAGGTTGATCATTACGTCTCTGTTGGCGCTATTTACAAGGGCCTGTTTGACGCGCGTCCGAGAGACGACATAGGGCTGGCGTTGTCCGAGGTGCATGTAAATGCTGCTTACCGCAAAAATGCCAGCCTGACGAACTTGGCCAATGGCATTGATGATTACGATGATCCGGCCTACCTGCCTGTGCAGGAAACGGAGTACAACGCCGAGCTGAATTATGGTGTGCATGTTTATGATTGGTTGACCATCCGCCCCAATCTTCAGTTTGTACGTCACCCTGGAGGCGTGAGGGCTGTTGATGACGCCTGGGTGGGAGGCTTGAAAATTCAGGCATCCTTCTAGGCATCGCTGCATGGCAATTGAGGTCTGCAGTTGTTGGACAGACCTCAATGACATTTGGCTGTGGTGCCCTACAGCAGCTGATGGGCGCCCGCTGTCGCTTGAGCTCTCAGCATCTGCATGTCGACCTCCGTGAGTTGGCCATCGCGTTTTAAAATCCGACCATCTGCAATCACGGTATCAACGTCTCCAGGCGTAGCGGACTGTACGACTGCAGCGACCGGATCGATAACCGGGAACATCCCCAGATTGCGGGTGTTGATCAACGCCAGGTCGGCTCGCTTGCCGACAGTGATGGAGCCGATTTGCTTTCCGAGCCCCATCGCACTGGCGGCATCCTGCGTGGCCCAACGCAAAACGTCGCGAGCAGTCATCAGTTGCTCGTCTCCAGAAGTGCCGATTGCAAGGTTCAGGCACGTTTGCATCAGCATGAACGGGTTCGCATTTCCCCCCAGCACCAACGTATCAATACCCAGGGTCACCCGGAGCTTGGCTTGGTGCAGTGCGGCGACAGGTGGCAGACCGTAGCCCACGCGCATTTCCGTCAGTGGAGTAATGCACACCGAAGCGCCGCTTTGTGCGATTGAGCTTAAGTCCTGTTGATCCGCGTGGGTGGCATGTACCAGTTGCACGTTGGGGGACAATAAACCTCGGCTTGCGAGCTGCTGGATGGCCTTTTTCTCCTGCATCTGACGACTGACGGCGATGTGGGTGGATATCGGCAAGGCGTGTGCTTGGGCAAAGGCAAATTCATCCGTCCAGATTGGTGCCTCAGTTCGCTCCGGGCCGCGAATCGCCAATCCGAGATCAATGCGGTGGTAATCCGGGCTTTTCAGTTGAGCCTGCACGCGCTCAATGTCCTTGAAGTCCATCTCAGCGGTGGCAGGGAGATCTTGAGCGTATCCGTACCACAGTCGTGCACGTAGGCCGCTGGACGACAGTGCGCGCAGCTCGGCCTGAGCGAAATCGGGACTGCGGATATTGTGCGCCCAACTGTTGACCGTGGTGATGCCAGCATGCACTGCCTCCGCTAGTCCAAGCCGAACACTCAGCTCGGTCAGGGGAGGGGTAAATCGCTTACTGGTGGCTTGCTGGGTCACAAAGAATGTGGGCCCTCCCGGCACCGGCGCGCTGCTGCGTAGCAGGCTATTCCACAGGTGCCAATGGGTATCAACAAGGCCCGGGATCGCAATCATCCCGGTCGCATCAACCACTTGTGCTTGAGGTGCCGCTAAAGCCTTGCCGATCTGTCGGATGGTTCCGTTTTCTATCAGTACATCGGCATTGCTCATATCTCCGTGCGCGGGATCCATGGTGATCACCGTCGCATTACGGATCAGCAGTCGTGAACCGGTGACGGGGGAGGGTTCCGAGGCGTTTGCAGGAAGCAACAGGCTGGCGCCTGCTAAAGATCCGAGTTGCAGGAATGTTCGGCGGTCAATTGCCATGAAGCTGTCCTCTTGGAATCAATGGGTACACACCAAGCCGCTCCGATACCGAAGTGAATGCTCACATCTCTGACAGGGGCATCAAATTCATAGTTCGTTTGTGTGACCGAGGAGGCTCGCTGCTCGAGGGGGAGGAGGTGTTGCGTTGCCATCGGCCAAGCGCAGCGAACAAATCAGCCCGGCGCAAGGCAGTTTGCTGGATGACCCGCTCGATACAGACCCAGGCCGAGCTGCCATCGACAACAACCAGCTCGAGAACCAGGTACGGCCATGGGCACTCGGACGCTCGAACTGGTTGTTTGCCGGGTTGCTGCGCCTTCATGCCAAAGCCGGCGAAACTGACGCAAGCGTTCGCTGTGCGTCAGTTTCGCTTTGCCGTGTGTTTACCGGACGCTTACCGAACTCGTCCTTATTGGGGACGAGCTGACGGCTTCCCGTGAATCAGGGGGCTGGCTGCATCGTCAGAATGATCTTGCCGACATTGAGTGAGGCTTCCATTTTCCGGTGAGCATCCGCGGCTTGCGCCAATGGGAAGGTGCTATCAACCACGGGCTCGAGGCTGCCTCCTCCCTCAAAACGATCAAGCCAGTGTTCGCGGAAGCGTCTGACCATTGCATGCTTTTCAGGCTGTGTGCGGGACTTCATCACCGTGCCGATGATCTGCAGGTGGCGATACAGAATGTCCTCCAATCTGAGGCCGACATCACCCCCGCCGCCCAGGATACCGACCTGCACCAGGCGGCCCCCCTTGGCGAGCGACTTGATATTCCTGCTGAAGTAGGGCTCACCTACAAAATCGATGATGACATCCACACCTTGCCCATCGGTGAGCTTTGCGACGACCTGGGCGAAGTCCTGCGTTTTGTAGTCGATGGCGAAGTCGGCTCCCAAGTTCTCGACGCGGGACATCTTGCCGCCCTCGGCCGTGGCAAAGACCTTGGCGCCTGTGGCGTAAGCAAGCTGCACGGCTGCTGAGCCAACGCCACCCGCAGCGGCATGGATGAGTACCGCCTCGCCTGGTTTCAGCTTCGCCAGGTGGATCATTGCTTCGTGAGCGGTCACAAAGACTTCCGGGATCGCAGCAGCATGCACGTAGTCGAGCTCAGCAGGAATTGGCATTGCCATGCGGTAATCAATACGCGCAATTTCAGCGTAGGCGCCGCCACCCACAACCCCCATCACGCGATCGCCGACTTGATAGCCTGACACCTCACTGCCAACCTCGATCACCTCACCGGAAATCTCCAGGCCTATGATCAGCGAGTCGCCGAAGTTGGGACGCCCATAGCCACCGATACGATGGGTCAGATCAGCTCGATTCACGCCGGCAGCGTGCACGCGTACCAGTAGGTCTGTGGGACGGACTTCCGGCAGGGGTACATCACTGACCTGGAGCACTTCAGGGCCGCCAAAGGTTTCAAAGGTGATCGCTTTCATGGCTTCAATGGCTCCGAGTCAACGAGCGTGGAGTGGGCGATCGCAGATGCAGTGATCGCAGCAGGAAATCCTGCATAGAAGGAAAGGTGGGTAATGGCTCCGGCAAGCTCTTCACGCGTTATGCCGTTGGCAACACCCCGCCGCAGATGCGCCGGCAACTCATCGGAATGACCGCCAGCAACCAGTGCCGCGATGGTAATGAGACTGCGGTCACGTGGTGACAGCGAGGTGTCGCCCCAAACCTCCGGGTAAAGCGTTGAGTCAATGAACGCCGAGAGTTTCGGCGTAAAAGCTCTGGCCGCCTCACGAGGGCTTGTAAAGTTGAGACCTGTCATGGGACGGCTCCTCAAACCTGGCTGATGATTTTGTTGGTGAGATAGTGCTCGATACCTTCGATGCCGCCTTCAGAGCCGTGACCGCTCTCCTTGATCCCGCCAAAGGGCAGCTCTGTGGCGACGATGCGGTATTGATTGATTCCGATCATGCCGGCCTCCAAACCATCGCCAACATCAAGGGCCGTCCGTGCATTGGTGGTGAACGCATAGGCCGACAGGCCATAGGGCAACCGATTTGCCTCGGCCAATCCATCAGCCAGCCCTTCGAATGGCATCAAGATGGCGATGGGGCCGAACGGCTCCTCGTGCATGATGCGGGCATCCATTGGCACATCGGCCAACACGGTGGGTGCAAAGAAGAACCCCGGCCCCGGCAAGGCTTCGCCGCCGGCCAACACCTGCGCCCCCTTGGCCACGGCATCAGCCACCAGTTCCTCCATCTTGTTCAGTTGCCGCAGATTGGCGAGCGGCCCGACTTGCGTATGAGGGTGCATGCCGTTACCGACCCGCAGTGCTTTGGTCGCAGCAACGAATTGAGCGACGAATTGCTGGTAGACACCCCGTTGAACCAGGAATCGGGTTGATGAAATGCAGATCTGGCCGGTACCGCGGAAGCGGTTGGCGACGCCTTCCACCGCGGCTCGCTCCACATCGGCATCATCGAACACCAGCACTGGGCCATGGCCACCCAGTTCGAGCGTGATCGGCTTCACGCCTTCGGCTGCGCGACTCGACAGCAGACGGCCAATGGGCACAGAGCCCGTGAAGGTCACTTTGCGAATAATCGGCGAAGCGATCAACTGACTCGAGACTTCATCAGGCACACCAAACACGACCTGCAGCACACCTTTCGGCAGCCCGGCATCATCCAACGCACGAGCAAGGGCGAGGGCAGTGGAGGGGCTTTCCTCACCAGGTTTGAGAATGACACTGCAACCGGCGGCAAGCGCGGCAGACAATTTGCGCGCCGGCGTAATTGCTGGGAAATTCCAGGGGGTGAACGCGGCAACGGGGCCTATTGGCTGGCGCTTGACCAGTTGCAGCACCCCGAGGCGGTTGGCCGCTACCACACGCCCGTCGATGCGACGCGCACTTTCAGCGAACCACTCGAAATACTCGGCTGCCCGGGTGACCTCATCCATGGCTTCGCCAATCGGCTTGCCTTCTTCCAGCGTCATCTGCGCGGCGATGTGTGCCGCACGTTCCAGGATCAGGTCGGCAGCGCGTTTGAGAACCCGGGCACGCTCAGCTGGAACCGTGTTGCGCCATTGCTCAAACCCTCGCTGCGCCACCTCAAGGGCCAGATCAAGTTCGTCAGCAGTAGCCAGCGGCACCTGCCCAATGATTTCTTCAGTCGCGGGGTTTCTGACGGTCGCAGTTTCACGGCCGTCGGCGCCGAACCATTTGCCGCCTATGAAAAGATAGAGCGAGTCATAGGGTGTGTTCATGGCTGTGACCTTCATAGGATTCTCTGGTTGGCCTGCACTGGAAGCTACGCAGGGCTTGAAAGACGGTGGATGACGCCGGCCCGTGAAATTGAGTCTATGGAGGTCAGCGAGAGGGATTTAGCCCAGCTGAAGGGAATGATTGTTGTGCAGAAAGGTAAAGTCGCTTTTAAAAGCACACCCATTTACACACATTAGCCGTTGAATCAGCTGGATCAGGGGAAGAGGGCATGGACAAGTTTTCTAATATGTCGGTGTTCGTGAAGGTCGTTGAGATGGGTAGCTTTACGGCAGTGGCCAATCACCTCGACTCCACGGTGGGAAATGTGTCGCGGGCGGTGTCGGCACTTGAGCAGATGCTTGATACGCGCCTGTTACAGCGCTCCACCCGGCGCTTGTCGGTCACCGACGCGGGCAGGCGATTCTATGAGCGCTGTACCGCCATCCTGGCCGACCTCGAAAACGCTGAAGCAGAGGCGAGTAATGCATTGCTCCAACCCCGAGGTACGCTTCGCGTCCATTGCGTGCCTGGGCTTGCTCGACACCTTGTAACTGAGGCAGCACTGGAATACCGCAAGGCGTTTGGTGACGTTACAGTCGATTTGATGCTCTCACAGCGCATGCCAAACCTGCTGGAAGATCAGCTGGACGTGTCCATTCAGATCGCCAGGGTGCTGCCAGACTCAAGTTATGTCAGCCAAAAAATTGGAGTCAGCCACTGCGTGTTGGTGGCATCGCCCGAATACCTGGCGAACCATGGAGCACCCGAGACCTCCGCAGATCTGGTTGATCATCAATGTCTTTTACTGGGTACCGTGGATTACGCACGAGATGAGTGGCAGCTCAAGAGTCGAATGGGTGATGCAACGTTTATCCCCAGCGGGCCAGGCTTCAGTGTGAATGACATGGAGGTCATGTCTGTGGCGGTCAAAAGCGGTGCGGGTATCGGCTTGCTCGCGGGCTTTGCAGCCATCGACGATTTACGCTCGGGGAAACTGGTACGTGTGCTACCCGATTATTTCACTGAGGAGCGCAATGTGTACGCGGTGTACTCATCGCGGCAGTTCATCGACGCCAAGATCACCCGGTTCATTGAGGCTCTGAAGGACAAGGTCGGGAGCCAGCTGGCGGTGATTGCTGAGGAGCTCATAAATAATTGACGTTGGTGAGTGCTGCCACTAACTGGCATCACTTTCATAAAGCGGGCAGTCCAATGGACGTATGCCCTGAACCGATAAAGAATTGCGGGCAAAAGAAAGCCCGCTGCTAGACGGGCAAGGGAGCTTGTATCACACGTAGGGATAGCTAACATTCTCACATCGCATGTGAAAAGGACGTGAATGTCCTGACGAGGGCTATCGCATACCGCTTGCGTGAACCCAGGCTGTGTAAGCCGAAACCAGGCTTTGTGAGTTGCTCGGCGAGCCCTGCTCAATCTCGGCCAACCTTAACTCCCGCACTTCGTCCGCACTACCTATGCAGCCGGGCTTTTTCAGAATACTGTATGTGCATACAGCAAAAGAGGATGCCGCCATGACGGGCACCAATCTGCCGGTAATGTCGATCCAAGAGTGGCGGCAGCTGCTCAACGACACCGAGGCCCTACTCCTCGCACCCAAGAAACATCACAGGGAGCTTCTGCACCAAGCATATGCATTACGTGATACGCATGCCGTGGACTCTGGAACCTTGGCCGATATGCTGGAGCTCGCGGACGAAGCTTTGATGTACGCTCACTCCGTCCAAGCTGATCAGCAGTGGTAGGCTGAATACACGCGTTGGTGGCATGGCGTTGTATGGGATAGCCATGGCGAAAGGGAGAGATCGTGAAAAGAGATCTGAGCAAGGTGCTTATGCCCGACCACCCTCTGTACACCGAGGCTGTGGAAGCACTCAAGCTGTACCACCAAGCCGAGGCTGAAGGAGTAGTTGGAGCGGAACTGGAGCGTCTCAAGCTGTTGGCCGAGCATCGCTTTCAAGCCGTCACTGATTATCAGCTCCAAGCTTTTGGTGGCCCGGCTGAGCAAGGCCATTAGCAACCCGTCTTCCTGTCGGCGCCAACATAAGTTCGCGGTCTAATGCCGTCTTAGAAAGATCACCAAATGAGAGGCGGCAAGCGGAGCGCGCCGGCGCGACGGATGGACGCCCGAAGGCTCGAGACGTCGGCGTACGATGTGGACTCGACTCATGACAGCCGGGCCAGGGAGGGCACGCCCTCCTTGCTCTACAGGGCTTTCAACATACGCTCCAGTGTCTGATGCTCCCAAGTCGACAGTAGAGCAACCGGATCTGACCGGTCATCAAGATCGAAATCCCAGCGCTGCCCATCCGGGCTAACGCACCGCTCGCAGTAGTCCAGCTCATCACAGTCGTTGTAGATCGTGATCCGCCATCCCTCTACATCCACTTCGAAATGGCAGGCGTACACCTGCTCCCAGGACTGGCTGCCAATCTTGGTCATTGTCCGGCGCCCGAACACCGCCTCTCGCAACACCTGGCAGACGTCCCGCGCCGTCAACGCGCCTGATGGTGCGTCGTGCTGGTTATGTTCAGTCATACGCTGCCTATCACTTAATCAGCGCGGTATGATCGAGATCTTTCCATTGCGCTCGACGATGGCAAATTTGATCTGCTCTACTTTTTCGAGCCCTTGGCTGTCCCGGGCCGATTCGAGGATGTCGTCTTCCGTGAGCCGAACTCGACGCATGCGGTGTTGAAGAAAACGGCCATTTTCGACGACCAGCGTTGCGTGGCCGTCGAGCAGCCGCGCCAAGGGCTTGGAATCGAGTTTTGCGAGCGACAGCCCGGCATCCAGCATTATCAGCGTCGCAATAACCAACATGGCATTGGTGAAGGAATCCCCTTGGATCCGCTCGTACTCGGCCCACGCGGTGGCCGTGGTGAAGCAGTAGATCTCCAGCGGGATGCCTTCGGCAGTGAGCTGCATCTGCCGAACCATGGAGGTCATGCCCTTGTTTTCAGAGGATAAGTTTTTTTGCCACCGTCGGCCTTGGGGTAGAACGGCTCGCTCAGGCCCAGCAGGCCTGTCCTGGGTACGACTGATCCATCACGGCGAGGAAGCGTTCGCGGCGTGTCTGCTTATGCTTGCCGACATATTCGAAATCGAAAGCTCACCTGGCTCATGGGCGGCTCGGATCAGATGGTTAGACGTATTTCATCACATTTAGGGACTTGTTCGGAGATTTTCTATTCCGGTACTAAATCTGGCGATTTCTAAGCGGTTTCGGTAGTATGGAAGTGTCGTGTGTGATAGTTCTGCGAGATATAATAATGAGAAGCCTTACGCTACCCCCCCTAAAAAGTCTGATCGCATTTGAAGCAGCAGCGCGTAATTTGAGTTTCACTCAGGCGGCTATTGAGCTTAATGTGACTCAAGGGGCAGTGAGTAAGCAGGTAAAGCTTCTCGAAGAGTACCTTGGCAAGGAGTTGCTTGTCAGAACCACTAAAAAAATGGAATTGTCGGCAAATGGCTATGAGTTTTACGAAGTTGTTAGAGACTCACTGACAGCACTGGCAGATGGAACTGAGAAAATCCGAGACTTGCCCAGTGGCCAGGAACTGACTGTTGCAGCCACGACCGCTATGGCCTCACTATGGTTAATGCCCAAAGTGTCCTCGTTCCGGGCAAAGAATGAAGATATTGAATTGAGAATTATTGCCGCAGACAATCTCAACGATCAAGCTCAGTCCGACATCATGTTGAACTATTTTAGAGACCCGCCGCAGGGCTGCAAAGCGTCGGCGCTTTTTGAAGAAGAAATTTTTCCAGTTTGTAGCCCTGATTACTTGAAGAAGTACCCTGCACTTATCAGCCCCGAAGGCCTATCTGATTGCACTTGGCTGTACCTGGAGGATATGCAGAAGGACTGGCTTGGCTGGCAGGACTGGTTCGATGGCCTGGGTATTCCCGCCCCGAGTCCCAAGCATCGAGTCAAGATAAATAGCTACTCAATGTTGATGCAAGCCTGTCTTGGTGGCCAAGGTATCGCGTTGGGGTGGTCTTATCTTGTAGATGATATGATTAAAAGTGGCGATTTGATTAAGCCAATGAGTCAAATGCTTAAAACAGGTTCAAAGTTCTGGCTTGTTGAATCAGGTGGCTACACACGAAATAAAAGAAGCGTAGAAGTATTTCGCAATTGGCTCATAGGCTTGCTTCCATCGCTTGAGGCAGATCGAAGATAAGGCGTTCTAAAGGGTGACGGTATACTACAGGAGGGCTGGCGGTGACGTCTCTATGACGAACAGTATGCAGCCCTCTTCGGAATACAGTTGGTGGGCTGAATCTTTTCTATAAACAACACAGTCGTTTTTTTTGTAATGAGCTCCATTTGAGTCGGATACACTGCCCTCGACTACAGTTATTAGCTCAAGGTCTGTGTGTCTATGTAGGATGGACTCGCATTTTGCATCCATCTTCATCCAGTAACACCACCAGGTGTTCGTTTTTTCAATCTCGAAATATGTAATGCCATTAAGTGGCTTGCCCTCAATTGACAGAGGTATCCACTCAATGTCTTTGAGATTGACGTGCCTGTGGCTTTCGTTCTGCATCATTTACTGATTTCCAAAATTCGAGTATCGAAATAAATGATTCAGTTGAGGGGGTGTCCTTCCTCCCTCAACTTGCCCGCAAGACTTCAGTCTAGAGAGGCGGCTTGTTGGAGACTGAGTGAGCGTGTTTCCGGCGCCATCATCCAACTGACAATCAAGCCCACAAGCGTGACGAGCGCTGCCGCATACATCGTATTGGCGATACCGTACTCTGAAAGCGCCACTGGTACGAGGTAGGTTCCAACAGCGGCGCCAATCCGGGAGATCGACGTGCCAACCCCCATCGCCTGGGCGCGAATTTCGGTAGGGAACAGCTCGTTCGGATACACCATTGTCAGTACCTGGGCGCCACCAATGAACAATGCGTAGGCACCGAACAGGCACAGAATTACCACCGCGGAGCTATCGTGAAGGAGCCCTAGGCCGAACAGCGCAAGCCCTGAGAACAAGAAGCTGACGATAAGAAGGTTTCGCCGACCCAGGCCATTGATTACCCGTGTTGCAACAACACAGCCGACCACAAACAGGGCTGTGATGCTCACCGAGCCGATAGAGGCCCAGTCATCCTTGATATTCAAGGCCTGCAGCACCTTGGGTGCAAATGCGTACACTGCGAACACCGGGACAATGGAGCAAGTCCAGAATACAGAGACAAACAGCATCCTGCGGCCATAGCCAGCCCGAATGAGGTTCCAGAACGAGGTTTTGACCTGCTGAGGCTCTTCTGGCAGATGCGCCAGCGAGAACTCTGGCCCGTATACCTTTTTGATTACCTGCTCTGCTTCCGCATGCCTGCCTTTACTAATCAGCCAACGGGGTGATTCAGGGCTACCAATTCGCAGGAGCAGCAGCGCGAGGCTGAAGATTGTTGTACTCGCCAGCACCAAGCGCCAAGCGTCTTCCCCGCCCATTCGAAGAATAAGCTCGCCGACCAAGTAGGCAACAGCGGCGCCGATAAACCAAACAATCACAAACCAACCTAAGCAAGGCCCACGATTTTTCTTGGGGGAGAACTCTACCAGCATCGACGTCGAGACAGGATACTCAATCCCTACCGCAATTCCGATTATCAGCCTGAGAAAGAACAGCGTTTGCGCGTCTTGAATCCAATACTGCGCGAGGGATGCAACTGTGAAGAGCACAGGGCCGATGAAGTAAATTGCTCTACGGCCAAACTGGTTGGTCAGCCAGCCGCCGAAGAAGCCCCCGATGAAGATACCGATCAACGCAGACGCGGCGATCATACCTTCCCAGAAACTATCGAAGCCCAGTGCTGCTGAAGTTGGTATTAGTGCAATGCCAATCAAGCTGAGCACATAACCGTCTACAAATGATCCTCCTGCAGACCGTAGGGCAAGTAGACGATGAAACCTGCTCCATGGTAAGTCTTCGATGGTACGGTTTTTTTCACTCATGATGTCTCCTGAAGCAGCTTCGCTTTCTTGTTGTTGGACGTTACTACACTACACTCAAGGTGTTTCAATAGAAGCGCACCCCTCTAAGTGCTGCGTATTTATTAAGCTTGCTATGGGATGGTCAGCCTGGAGTTAGGCGTGCGATGATTTGTCAGAAACCTAGTAACTGTCGATATCTTGGTCGGTGAGATAAAGGGGGGAGGGAGAATTAATGTCATCGCATTTGTATTCAATTTTATGCGAGCGGTTAAAAAATGCTAATTGAGGATTGCAGGCAATATGTGCTCGCTGCTTTTGCATTATGGCGCTCCTCATTTTTTTGATTTATGTCAGAGGTAGGACTCAAAGGATGCTGCTTGCGGTGCAATGGCACAACGTATTAATACTCATGCACTTGTGAAAAAAAGAAATGAATCTAGCTGTTCTCGCTCGTGTCAAGAATCATTCCTGCAGCTCATAAGTGGTGAACAAAAATTCGTTTGTCTCGAATTGTGCCTACCGTCTTAATTTCGTCATCGACCACCCAGGCCGTTGGAGAAAATAACAATGACAGCCAAAACCCTGATTCCTGTTCATAACCTCACGAACGTGCTTAACCCCATCGAGCACGCTCACGGTTTGACCAACGAGTTCTACACCGACCAAAAATTCTTTGAGCTTGAGCGCGACGAGCTGATGGGCAAAGGGTGGACTTGCATCGGTTTCGCAAGCGACCTGCCACAGAAGGCCTATGTAAAGCCCGTGGACTTCATGGGCTTGCCTCTACTGATGATGCGCAACCGCGACGGGGAATTGAAGGTATTCCACAACGTCTGCAGCCATCGCGGTGTGAAGCTGGTGCAGGAAGCTGGCCCTATCCAAGGTGTCATCCGTTGCCCGTACCACTCCTGGACGTACGATCTCAATGGCAATCTGAAGGGAACCCCCCATGTGGGCGGCATCGACGTTCATAAGGATGATCGATTCAGCTGCGAAAAGCACGGCCTGAAACCTCTGCGCAGTGCGATCTACATGGACATGGTGTTGGTGAACATGTCTGGTGATGCTGCTCCTCTCGAAGAGAAGTTGGCACCTCTGACTGAGCGGTGGACTGAGTTCCTTGGGACAGACGGCATGTCGTTGATGAGGAAGGAAGTCGACGGTGGGTCGATGGCTCTTGAGGTTGAATGCAACTGGAAGCTCGCGGTGGAGAACTTCTGCGAGGCTTACCACCTGCCATGGGTTCACCCAAGCCTGAACACCTACTCACGCCTGGAAGACCACTACAACATTCTCTTCGAGCGGCAGTTCGCGGGTCAGGGCAGCTACGCCTACAACCTGTCTACTGTCGCTGGCACGACTCTGCCTGTTTTCCCGAGCTGGCCTACTGACCGGACGAAAACCGCAGAGTATGTCGCCTTCTTCCCCAACACCCTGATTGGGATTCAGGCAGACCACGTCTTCGCGATGATGCTGCAGCCTGTGTCGCCAAGCCGCACCATAGAACACCTGCGGGTTTACTACATCGGTGACGAAGCGCTCGGTGAACAGTACAAGGCCTCTCGTGACGCGATCATGGAGTCTTGGAAGGTTGTTTTTGGTGAAGACATCGCCTCGGTCGAAGGTATGCAGAAGGGGCGCAGCTCGCCTGGCTACAAGGGTGGTGTGTTCTCCCCAGAGATGGACATCCCTACGCATTTCTTCCATCGCTGGGCTGCTGAAACGCTCCTCGAAAAGGCGCAGGGATGAGTCGGGAGATGACGAACATGAACAGAAAACACTGGCTGAATTTCATCGATGGTAAATGGTGTGACAGCGAAGAACGCTTCGAGGTGTTGAACCCGGCAACTAATCAAAGCATCGGGACGATTGCCAAGGCATCGATGTCAGACGCCGCCACCGCACTGGCTGCGGCCCGCCGTTGTGCCGACTCCAGGCAGCTGTCTGCCGTCAGGCCTGCTGCACGCGTCAAGTGGATGCACCGGATCGCCCAGGAGATCCTTGGACTCGTCCAAGTAGGGGCACATGTGCTATGCGCTGAGAATGGCAAGACCGTAGATGAAGCTAAGGACGAGTTTGTCGAGGCTGCTAGGTATTTCGAATACTACGGTGGCATGGCTGACAAAATCGAAGGCGTGTCTATTCCATTGGGTAACGGGTACATGGACTTCACCATGTATGACCCTATGGGCGTATCGCTGCAGATTGTTCCATGGAATTTCCCGGTCTCGATCTGCGCTCGTGCTTTGGCGCCCGCGCTGGCAGCCGGTAATGCTGTAGTGGTCAAGTCTCCTGAGCTTTCGCCTTTGGGTATGTGCGTTCTCTTCGAGGCCATCGAGCGTGCAGGCCTTCCTAACGGCGCAGTGAACCTGCTGTGCGGGAGTGGTCGCGAAATCGGGTCATACCTGGCAGCTCAGAAGGCGGTGGATCAGATTGTGTTCACTGGATCCGTGCCCACTGGGCAGACCATCCTCAAACTCGCTGCGGAGAATGCCACACCTTGTGTGATGGAACTCGGCGGCAAGTCGGCAGCTGTCGTTTTCCCAGATGTCGATCTCGACCAGCTGATGGCCAGTGTGCGCATGGGGATTTTCTTCAATGCGGGCCAGGTGTGCTCAGCCATGTCGCGACTGGTTGTTCACCGCTCTATCTATGATGCCGTCGTATCCCGAGTTAAAGATTTGGCTCAGGGCCTTTCTGTCGGCAGCGGTGATGATGGGAGTGACCTCACCCCTGTGATTTCGGCGAGGCAGCTGGATCAGATCCAACGGATGTGTCAGCGCGCCCAGGAGGAGGGAGCGGTATTGGTGACCGGTGGCGAAACTGTCAGCAACAGCCAAGGCAATTTCCTGCTGCCAACCGTCTTCAGCAACGTGCGGCCAGAAATGAACATTGCGCAGGAAGAAGTTTTCGGCCCTGTATTGGTGATCATTCCCTTTGAGGATGAGACTGAGGCTATGGCCATCGCTAACGGCACAGACTTCGGTTTGGTGGCAGGCGTGTTTACACAGGATCTGAATAAAGCAATGCGGTGTGCTCGCTTGCTGCGTTCAGGACAGGTTTTTGTTAACGAGTGGTACGCCGGAGGTATCGAGGTGCCTTTCGGGGGCGTGGGCTTGTCCGGGTATGGCCGTGAGCGTGGTCAAGAAGCGCTGTACAGCTACGTCCGCACGAAGAACGTCGCTATTCGCGTAGCTGGTGAGTGAGGTCGCATCATGAAAAAGTGGCTGTGCATCATCTGCGGTTGGATCTACGACGAGGCGCTTGGCTGGCCAGACGACGGTATTGCGCCCGGCACCCGCTGGGAAGATATCCCGGATGATTGGGTTTGCCCGGAGTGCAAGGTGGGTAAAGCGGATTTCGAAATGATTGAGATCTCTGAGCCTAAAGCGGCACCAACCCCAGCAGTTGGTGTTTTGGCGACACCTGCCGTAGTGAAAACTGCGTCTTCAGTGCAGCCTGTTCCTTCTTCGGCTCAAGCGCCAAATGCGAACGCCAGCGTGCCCGCGTCTGGGCCAATTGTCATCATCGGTAGCGGTCACGCCGGTTACGGTCTCGCCGAAGAGATCCGCAAATCAGACCCCAACGTTGATATCTGTGTACTGACCAGCGAGTCGGGCCATCGCTACTACAAGCCTGCGCTGTCCATTGCACTGGCTCAGAAGAAGTCCTCTGAAGGTTTGATTGAGGAGGCGCCGTTCCAAATCGAGTCTCGTCTTTCGATCAGGATCTACCCTCATTGCGTGGTTGAGCGAGTCGATCCAGCCAATAAGGTAGTCAGCTCGAACTATGGGGAAATTAATTTCCATAAGCTCGTGATTGCCAGCGGGGCAAGCCCAATTCAGGTTCCAGTTGAAGGCTGCGCCGAGGCGATGCTCAGCGTGAACAACCTGGCTGACTACCGTGCGTTCAGAAATAAACTGAATGGTGTGAAGTCGGTTGTGATCCTGGGCGACGGGTTGATCGGCTGTGAGTTTGCGAATGATCTGGCGTCTGTAGGTCACCCAGTTCACGTTGTGGGACTGGGCACCTGGCCTATGGGGCGCTTGCTTCCTGAGCCGGTCGGCGTTGTATTAAAGGACAAGCTGTCGGAGCTTGGCGTGCAGTGGAGCCTTGGCACCACCATTTCCACGATCCAAAAGTCACCTGAGGGCATTATGGTTCACTTGGCCAATGGTGAAGCCATCCAGGCTGACTTCGTGCTTTCAGCAGTTGGCCTGTCGCCGAATGTTGATTTTGTCAAAGGAAGTGGAATTTCCTGTGGGCGCGGCGTCAAGGTTGATGAATACCTCCATACATCGGCGCCGGACGTTTTTGCGGTTGGTGATTGTATAGAAATCGATGGGCAGCTGATGCCTTACTTGGCGCCTATCAATCAAGGAATAAACGCTCTCGCGCAGACTCTTTTAGGAAAGCCGACTGCTGTTCAGTACCCACTGATGCCTATCACGGTGAAAACACCTCATGCCCCGTTGTCTATGCTACCTCCTCCATTTGGAAGTAGTGGAGAGTGGCATGTCGACTCGCTCAGTGATGGTTTAATTGCCAGCCATAAAAATGATGCTGGAAAAACCACTGGATTTATCCTGCTTGGTCGCCAAGCACAGAAGAGCAGACTTGAGCTCCTTGCAAAGTGCCAATAATTGCCAACTGCCCGGTAATGATGAAATGAATACAAAAGCTATAAAACTTCCAAATGACGACCGTGACTGTGGTTGGTATGACCTCCTCCCGGCGCCTGGCGCTCCTTCTGTTCTTAAAGGTGGTCATCGAGCAGATTATGTAGTGATCGGCGCTGGCTTCGCGGGGCTGGCAGCTGCTCGTCGGTTGGCAGAGCTGAAACCAGAAGCATCCATCTACTTGATTGACGCTCAACGTGTCGGCTTCGGGGCATCTGGGCGCAACTCGGGCTTCGTGATTGACCTGCCCCACAAAATGGCACTCGAACACCCGGATCCAGAGGTCAAGCAACGGTTGCTGCGGTTGAATCGGGCCGCCATTTCCAGCCTTGAAAACTCGATCACCCAGCACAACATCGACTGCCAATGGTCGCATGCAGGGCGTTATCAGGGTGCGGTGGGCGAGCGGGGCAGGGGCTATCTCGAAAACTTCGTAAAGCTAATGCGAGATCTCGGTGAGCCTTTCGAACTCGTTGAACGCGACAAGCTGAGTAAGGTTCTCGGCACCCAACACTACAGCCAAGCCGTTTTCACGCCTGGCTGCTACCTGATGCAGCCTGCAGCACTCGTTCGCGGCCTTGCGAAAGCGCTCCCATCCAATGTTCGCCTCTTTGAAAATTCTCCAGTAAGCGGACTTCGTAAAGGAAGCAATGGTTACTGGGTTGTCGAAGCTTCCGGTGCATCAGTCACCACCCAAAATCTGTTGCTCACCACTAGCATTTTCACCCAAGAGTTCGGCTACCTGAAAAACCGACTGTTGCCGGTGATGACCTTCGCCAGTTGGACTCGCCCGCTCACCGATGCTGAGATGGCTGAGTCTGGGATCACCGCTGATTGGGGGCTGACTCCCGCGGATCACGCAGGCACTACTGTGCGCATGACCCAAGATCGCCGCCTGATCATCAGGAATTCCTACCAGCACGTACCCAAATACGGTCGAAGCGTTAGTGATGACTTCCGTAGCAAGGTTCGGGCAAAGCACAGAAAGTCCATGCTTCTGCGCTACCCGCATCTCCAGGATGTTGACTTCACCCACACATGGGGTGGCTCCTATGCGATCTCACGCAACTTCACCAATTTCTTCGGGAAACTCGAAGATGGTGTCCATGCCTTAGCCTGTGACAACGGCGTAGGAGCTGCATGGGGGACTGTAGGCGGAGCATTGCTCGCCGAGAGAGTGGTGGGTGGTAGTTCATCGTTGCTGAGCGACATCCAATACGTCAGCGGTATGCCATCACTTAACCCCCCAGAGCCGATCCTTGGCCTTGGTGTTAAAACACGGATTCGGTGGGCAGCCTGGAATAGCCGGGGTGAGCTATGAGCTCTGTCACTGGGCGGACACCTGTGTATGTGGTCGACCATCGTGATCTTCAGTTCTCGCAACGCGGTGGGCCACCAGGTAATGCTGGGATTGTAAGGGCACTCCCAGATCAAATATCGCCAAATCTCGGCGTTGGATTCGGGAAGTGGGAAGGAGCAGAAGTATCCTGGACGGTGCTCTACGATGAAGTGATTTTCGTCTTTGAAGGCCTCTTGAAGTTAAAGGCCAATGGCGAATGTTATGAAGTAGGGCCAGGGCAAATGCTTTGGATACCTGAGGCGACAGTCCTTGAATACTCTGGTCATGCGACCTTTGGCTATGTTGTATATCCAGGTGATTGGAAGAAAAGACTGCCAGTTTGAGCAGTCAGACTTTTATCAGCTGCATTGTAAGCGGCCGCGTGCAGGATGTGGCCGACACGCACAGTAAGGTCTTTACATTTAAGATATTAGTCCTGCTTGTCATTGTTGGCAAGTTGGGTAGGAATTTTTATGAATATTTCTAACTTCTGCGATAAGAATGAAATTCGTGCTCGTTTCTCTGTTGCCATGTCTCGCATGTACCAGAACGAGGTGCCTCAGTACGGCTCGCTTTTAGAGCTGGTTGCCGAAATCAACAGTTCCGTTTTGGCAGACGATACTGAGCTTGAGATGAAACTCATCCAAGGTGGTGAGCTGGGGCGCTTGGCCATGGAGCGTCACGGGGCAATTCGTGTCGGAACCCCACAGGAGCTGTCTACTCTGCGCCGGCTTTTTGCCGTTATGGGGATGGAGCCAGTAAGCTACTACGACCTTGCTCCAGCTGGAGTTCCTGTACACGCAACCGCCTTCAGGGCAGCGGACGAGCAGTCGCTCAACGAGTGCCCATTCAGGGTGTTCACCTCTCTCCTTCGCCTTGAGCTCATCGACGATGCCAACCTTCGTGCAACGGCAGAGAAAGCTCTAAAGGCCCGAAACATTTTCACTCCGCGTGCATTGGCATTCATAGAGCTTCACGAGGCCAAGGGAGGGTTGACTGAGGAAGAGGCAAATGAGTTCGTCGCGGAGGCGCTTGAGACTTTCCGCTGGCACAGCATGGCAACGGTCAGCATAGAAACCTTCAATGAACTCCAGAACCAGCACCGGTTGATTGCAGATGTTGTGGCATTCAAAGGCCCTCACATAAATCACCTGACTCCTAGAGTGCTCAACATTGACGCCGCCCAGGAAGCCATGCCGAGGTGGGGAATTGTGCCGAAGGCTGTCATTGAGGGGCCGCCAAAGCGGAATGTCGACATCCTTCTTCGCCAGACCAGTTTCAAGGCCCTGAATGAGCACATCGCTTTCCCTAACGACGCGGGTGAGGTGATCGGCAGTCACTCGGCCCGATTTGGTGAAATCGAACAACGGGGGGCCGCGCTAACAGAGAAAGGCCGCGCGCTCTACGACCGTCTGCTGGCAACCGCGAAAGCTGAGCTCGGTGTCGTCCCAAATGATCAAAACGCCAAGCAATATTCGGAGATCCTGCGCCGGGTGTTCACGGATTTCCCTGATGACATCCAAAGCCTGCATGACAACGAACTGGTCTTTTTCAGGTACCACCCTGTGCCATCCAAGTTGGCCGATGTGAAGGGCGAAAACCTCAAATCCTGCTCGCTGCAGGAGTTGGTGGCTGCTGGGGTTGTCAGCTACTCCCCTGTTGTATACGAAGACTTCCTCCCAGTAAGCGCTGCGGGGATCTTCCAGTCCAACCTGGGCGATGACGCCTCCAACGATGGCCTCGCCAGTTCTTCTCAGATCGCCTTTGAAGAGGCCTTGGGGAGGACTGTACTTGATGAGTTTGCGTTGTACAAAGCAGTACAGAACGACTCTCTGGCGGCTACCTATCAAGTTCTTGGTATCGATTGATATCGATTGCATTTGTTGCACACCTTTTGCGCACTCTAGGGTGCGCTTTTTTGTCTGCGTGTACGCTCGAGGCTCCCCACGACCGGCTGCGTTCTGTAACGCGCTTTTGATGCAGGCATTACTTAACCCTAATGGGGGCTTGAGGCAGCCAGTCAGTGCGGCGCCAGGTAAGGCGTGCTAGTGATCGTCACCTAAGCTAGCCGAACTCTATGACCACGCGTGCCTCGGCCTGGGGAATAGGCAAGTGGGGGTCGTGTGTAGCAATTTGCGTTGTGGCCACGATCACTACAGCGCCACCTTCTTGTCTCCTATGCCAGATACGCCGACCCTTTGAATACGACTGTTAGCCTAATCCTGAGTCGGGTAGGTCGGTTGGTGCGGTATTCGAATGCCAGGCGAGGGCGGCTCTGTAGGGTAGTTCTGGCAAAGCAGCCTGAATCGCCCCTGGTTTTCTAGACACTCTCCAAGCTCAGGAAATAGCGTTTCTCATACTCTACTGGAGACAGCTGCATAGCACTGCTGTGTCGGCGTTTAGGGTTATAGAACATCTCGATGTA
>Ga0247820_10000199_pt1 | contig 30562 bp, 26 predicted proteins | sample 13C_Glucose_Day1_2_FD_192480 | JGI IMG/M metagenome (GOLD analysis project Ga0247820, IMG submission 192480) | Soil microbial communities from agricultural site in Penn Yan, New York, United States - 13C_Glucose_Day14 | ecosystem: Environmental > Terrestrial > Soil > Agricultural land | place...
GCAGTACGTTCAGGGCATGTCGCAGCTCGGCGCGCATGACCGGGGGCTCCCCCGCCCTCGGCGGGCGGGGGAGGGCCGCTGGGGGCCGGAGGCGGGAACCGGTCGGGATCGAGCAGCCCGCCCCATTCCGCGCCGTTCGTGAACCGGTCGCCGGGGCGCGGCTCAGCGCTTGGCATATTCGCGGAAGCCGCGGCCCGTCTTGCGGCCGAGGCAGCCCGCGGCCACCAGGTGCTCCAGCAGCGGCGCCGGCGCGAGACCGGGGTCGCGGAACTCGCGGTGCAGCACCTTCTCGATGGCGAGCGAGACGTCCAGTCCGACGACGTCGAGCAGTTCGAACGGGCCCATCGGGTAGCCGCCGCCCAGCTTCATCGCGGCGTCGATGTCGTCGAGGGACGCGTAGTGCTCCTCCACCATCTTGATCGCGTTGTTGAGGTACGGGAACAGCAGCGCGTTCACGATGAACCCGGCCCGGTCGCCGCAGTCCACGGCGTGCTTGCGGATCGTGCCGCACACCTCACGCACGGTGGCGTGCACGTCGTCGGCGGTCAGCACCGTGCGCACGACCTCGACCAGCTTCATGGCCGGCGCCGGGTTGAAGAAGTGCATGCCGATCACGTCCTGCGGGCGCGAGGTGGCGCGGGCGCAGGCGACGACCGGGAGCGACGAGGTGGTGGTGGCGAGGACCGCGCCCGGCTTGCAGACCTTGTCCAGCGCCGCGAACAGCTGCCGCTTGACCTCCAGGTCCTCGGCGACCGCCTCGACCGCGAGGTCGACGTCGGCGAAGTCGTCGTAGGTGCCCGTCGGGCGGACCCGCTCCAGGGTCTGCGCGGCGGCCTCCGCGGTCATCCGGCCCTTGTCGACCGAGCGCGCCAGGTTCTTCCCGATCCGGGCCCTGGCACTCCGTGCCTTCTCCTCGCTGCGGGCGGCCAGGACCACCTCGTAGCCCGCCTTCGCGAACACCTCGGCGATACCGGAGGCCATGGTGCCGGAGCCGGCGACACCCACCGAGCGCACCGTACGCCCGGCGGTGGGGGAACCGCCCTCCAGCGGGGTCAGGGCGTCCCGCACGACGGTGCCGCTGCCCGGCGCCTCGTACGTGTAGAAACCGCGCCCCGCCTTGCGGCCCGTCAGACCGGCCTCGCTGAGCTGCTTGAGCACCGGGGCCGGGGCGTGCAGCCGGTCGCGGGACTCGGCGTACATGGCCTCCAGGACCGTGCGCGCGGTGTCCACGCCGATCAGGTCGAGCAGTGCCAGCGGGCCCATCGGCAGGCCGCAGCCCAGCCTCATCGCGGCGTCGATGTCCTCGCGGGAGGCGTAGTTGGCCTCGTACATCGCGGCGGCCTGGTTGAGGTAGCCGAACAGCAGCCCGTCGGCGACGAATCCGGGCCGGTCGCCGACGGCGACGGGCTCCTTGCCCAGGTCCAGGGCGAGATCGGTGACCGCGGTGACGGCCGCGGGCGCGGTCAGCACGCAGGACACGATCTCCACCAGCCTCATCGCCGGGGCGGGGTTGAAGAAGTGCATGCCCAGCACCCGCTCGGGGCGGGCGGAGTCGGCGGCGAGCCGGGTGACGGACAGGGCGTTGGTCCCGGTCGCCAGGACGGTCTCCGGCCGGACTATCCCGTCCAGTTCACGGAAGATCTGCTGCTTGATCTCGTACGACTCCGGCGCCACCTCGATCACCAGGTCGGCGCCGGCCGCCGCGCCCAGGTCGGTGGAGGTGGTGACCCGGGCGAGGAGCTCCGCCCGCTGCGGCCCGGTCAGCCGGCCGCGCTCCACGGCGCGGGCGGTCGAGGCCTCGAGGGCGGTGACGCACTTGGCGGTCTGCGCCTCGCTGATGTCGATGCCGATCACGTCGCGGCCGGCGCCGGCCAGGACCTCGGCGATGCCGGTGCCCATCGTGCCGAGGCCGACCACGGCGACGGTCCGCAGCGGGGACAGAGAGGTGTCGGAGAGGGGAGTGGCCATCGCGGGACTCCAGGAATGAGGGTGACGACGGGAAACACGCCCGGGTGCGCCGAAGGGCGCACCGGGTGCGTGCGGGATGCGGGTGTGGACCGGGCTGCGAGCGCACACGCCCGGCTGCCGCCGGCGAAGCGGCGGCGGATCCGACCGGCCCTGTCCCGGGGCCGAGCCGTACTGCGGTACACGGAGTACCGAACCGACTGCGACTCACGGCTGCCGCGTCACCAGACCGCCATGAGGAGGGTCGCGAGTGGGTAACTCGCTCGTCTGAGCTTAACTCCCGGGTAACGAGCGCGCCAGCCCCCGGCTTTGTGATGTAGGTCCCGCGCTGCCCCGCGCACCCCTAACCTCGGGGACATGGACGAAGAGTTGCGATCGCTCACGGAGCGCTTACGGGGGGAGTCGGGTGGAGGGGCCGTGTACGAGCGGCTGTTGGGCACGGACGAGCCCGACAGCCTGGCCGCCGTCCTCACCGCACCCGGACAGCCGCTGTGGGCACGGGAACTGGCCGCGTTCCGGCTCGGACTGGCGGGGGACCGGCGGGCCTTCGAGGCGCTGGTGCTGCTGCTCAACCACCGTGACCCGCCGCGCTGCGCCTCCGCCGCCCACGCCCTCGCCCGGCTCGGCGACCCGCGCACCGCCCGCGCCGCCGCCGCCCTCGCCACGAACGAACTCCGCGTGGCCTACGCCCTGCACCCGGTCCGCCTGCTGACCGAACTGCGCGCCCCCGAGGCGGTCCCCGCCCTGATCACCACCCTGCGCCGGCGGCTGCGCCCCCACGACCCCTACCGCCGGGTCGCCCTCGCCTGCGTGGAGGGGCTGGGCGCACTCGGCGACCCGCGCGCCGAGCCCGTCCTCACCGAAGCCCTCGCCCACCCCGCGCTGGCCGAGGCGGCCGTGCACGCCCTGGCCCGGATTCCCCGCCAGGGCCGCCCGCGGAAACCCCGGATACCCCGGCCGCGCTAGCGCGGGCCGCGGCGGTCCGTCAGCCGGTGAGCCGCTTCGCGTACCGCACCTCGGGCACCGCCACCCCGTCCACCTCGAACGGCTCCTCGGCGCCGTCCGCGCCGAAACCGGCGCGCTCGTAGAAGCGGCGGGCGCGGGCGTTGTCCTTGAGGACCCACAGATACATGCGCGGGTGGCCGGCGTCGGCGCAGCGGCGGACCGCCTCCGTGAGCAGCGCCCGTCCCACGCCCCGGCCGATGCGCTCGGGCGGCAGGTACAGCGCGTACAGCTCGGCGTCCCGGGTGCGTACGCCGCCGTCCCGGTACGGGCCGAAGGCCGCCCAGCCGGTGAGCTCCCCGTCCCCGGTCTCCGCCACCAGGTTCACCACGCCGCCGTCGCCCCGCAGCAGCCGCGCCCGATGCCGCTCGGCGTCCGCCGCGATGTCGAGGCCGTCGAGGTACGGCTGCGGTACGAGCCCCCGGTAGGCGTGCCGCCAGCCCCGTACGCGGATCTCGGCGACGCGGTCGCAGTCGGCCGCGGTCATCGCGCGCAGCAGCGGCCCGCTCACGCGCCCACCACCGCGGGGCAACCGCACGGCGTCGTCGGGGGCGGGGATCCCGGCCGGTTCGCTCATGGCCCCATCATGGACCACGGGTGCGACAGCCCCGTCCCCGACGGCGCGTCAGGCGCTCAGCCGCGGAAGCCGAGCAGGCCGTGCAGGGTCGAACCGCGTGCCGTCGACGGAGCCGCCTTCGACTTCAGCGGCTTCGGGTCGGGCAGCGCGGCGCACACCGCGTCGGCGTCGCCGCTGCCCCCGCGCGGCACTGTCCCGTCGGCCAGATAGGCCGCCAGATGCCGGTCCAGACAGGCGTTCCCGCTCAGCGTGATGCCGTGGTTGCCGCCGCCCGACTCCACCACCAGGCTGGAGTGCGCCAGCAGCCGGTGGACGGTGACACCGCCCTGGTAGGGGGTGGCCGCGTCGTGCGTCGCCTGGAACAGCAGCGCCGACGGCAGCCTGCTGTTGCGGATGCGCTCCGGCCGCAGCGACTCGGCCGGCCAGAACGCGCACGGCGCGTTGTACCAGGCGTTGTTCCAGGTCATGAAGGGCGCCCGCTCGTAGGCCTCCCAGTTGTCCTTGCGCCACTGCCGCCAGTCACGCGGCCAGGGGGCGTCCCGGCACTCCACCGCGGTGTAGACGCTGAAGCCGTTGTGCCCGGCGGCGTCGGTCGCGCCGAAGCCGTCGTACGCGTCGACCAGCGGCTCGTCGTCGCCGTCCTTCACGAACGCCGAGAACGCCTCCGCGAGATAGGGCCAGTACCCGTTGTAGTAGCCGCCGGGGAGGTAGGTGTCCTCCAGCTCGGCGGCGCCCACCTTCCCGCCGGCCGGGTCCTTCTTCAGGGCGGCGCGCATCGCGTACCACTCGGCCTCGATCTTCTCCGGGTCGGTGCCCAGCCCGTAGGCCCGGTCGTGCTTGGCGACCCACGTCATGAACGCCCGGTGGCGGTCGTTGAAGGCGTAGTCCTGGTCGAGGTTGGAGTCGTACCAGACCTGCGTGGGGTCGACCACGGAGTCCAGGACCAGGCGCCGCACCCGCTCCGGGAACAGCTTGGCGTACACCGCGCCCAGGTAGGTGCCGTAGGAGTAGCCGAAGTAGTTGATCTTCTTCGCGCCGAGCGCCCGGCGGATGACGTCCATGTCGCGCACCGCGCTCGCGGTGTCGATGTGCGGCAGCAGATCCGCGTACTTGCGGCCGCAGGCCGCGGCGAAGGACTGCACGCGCGTCAGGTTGGCCCGCTCCACCTCGGGCGAGGTGGGCACCGAGTCAGGGCGCACCGGCGCGAAGTGGTCCGGCGCGCAGTCCAGCGCCGGCTCGCTCGCGCCCACCCCGCGCGGGTCGAAGCCGATGACGTCGTACTGGGCGGCGACCTTCTCCGGCAGCGACGACGCGATGAAACCGGCGAGCGTCAGCCCGCTGCCGCCGGGGCCGCCCGGGTTCACCAGCAGCGGGCCCTGGTACTTCTTCGCGGTGTGCGGGACGCGGGACAGGGCGAGCGTGATCTTCCGCCCGGCGGGGTCGGCGTGGTCCAGCGGCACCTTGACGGACGCGCACTGCAGGGTCGGGTAGTCCTCGGTGCCGCACTTCTTCCACGCCGGCTTCGCGGCGCGGGACGTTCCGGCGGCGTGCGGGACGCCGGCCTCGGCGGGCGCGGCCGTGAGGCTTCCGGCCAGGACGACGGCGGCACCGCACAGCACGGCTGCGCGTTTTCTCATGATGGGGGTCCTCCCAGGACCGGAGTGCTGCGGACCGCGGGCTTCACGGCTCACGCGGCATAGTCCCGGAGAGGGGCCCTGCCTGAACGCGTTCGGTCGGTTCTTGACCCAATTGGGCCGCTGACTCCGCTCGAACGCGCCTACAGAAGCGTCAGTTGGGTCGGCTCGGCCGGCTCGGCAGGTGAGCTCCCGACGGGTTCGGCGGGCTCCGCGGCGCGGATCCGCCGGGGCATCCCGGGGCCGGCGGGGCCGATGCCGTACTCCCGCGCCAGTTCGTGCACCTGCCGGGTGACCCGGCGCTGGTACCACTTCGGGGCGTAGGCGCCGTCCGCGTAGAGGCGCAGATAGCGGTCGACCAGGTGCGGGTGGTGCCGCCCGAGCCAGGACATGAACCACTCGCGCGCACCGGGCCGCAGATGCAGCACCAGGGGTGTGACGGAGGTGGCGCCCGAGGCCGCGACGGCCCGCACCGCCGCCCGCAGTTGCTCCGGCCGGTCGCTCAGGAAGGGGATCACCGGCGCCATCAGCACCCCGCAGCCGATGCCGTGCCCGGCGAACGTCCGCACCACCTCGAGCCGCCGCTCCGGGGCCGGGGTGCCCGGCTCCACCGTCCGCCAGAGTTCCTCGTCGGTGAAGCCCACCGAGACGGAGACGCCCACGTCGGTCACCTCGGCGGCCTGCCTCAGCAGCGGGAGGTCCCGCAGGATCAGCGTGCCCTTGGTGAGGATCGAGAACGGGTTGGCGTGGTCGCGCAGCGCGGCCAGGATGCCCGGCATCAGCCGGTAGCGGCCCTCCGCGCGCTGGTAGCAGTCGACGTTGGTGCCCATCGCTATGTGCTCGCCCCGCCAGGTCCGGGAGGCCAGCCGGTGGCGCAGCAGCTCGGGCGCGTTCGTCTTGACCACGATCTGGCTGTCGAAGCCGAGCCCGGTGTCGAGGTCCAGATAGCCGTGGGTCTTGCGGGCGAAGCAGTACACGCACGCGTGCGAGCAGCCCCGGTACGGGTTCACCGTCCACTCGAACGGCATGCGGGAGGCCCCGGGCACCCGGTTGACGATCGAGCGGGCCCGGATCTCGTGGAAGGTGATGCCGCGGAACTCCGGCGTGTCGAAGGTACGGGTGGTGACCGCCTCCGCGCCGAACAGCGCGGCGTCGGCCCGGCTGTGTTCGGAGTCCGGTGAGAGGTTCTCCCAGCGCATGACGCCTCCTCGGTATCGCTGTCGCACAGAATAGAACATGTGTTCCCTTGATCGTGCGAGCGACATCCCCGGTCACAACCGGAACCCCGATTTGGGTGGCCGGGCCCGGGGGTGGTTGGCTTGCCCCGACCCTGGTAACCCATGCCCTGGAGGAAAGCGATGGCGCAGGTCGAGGCCACTACGGAGCGGATCGTCGCGGCGGACGCGGAGACGGTGTTCGACGCCCTCGCCGACTACAGCGGCACCCGTCAGAAGGTGCTGCCCGAGCAGTACAGCGAGTACGAGGTGCGCGAGGGCGGCGACGGCGAGGGCACCCTCGTGCACTGGAAGCTCCAGGCCACCAGCAAGCGCGTCCGCGACTGCCTGCTCGAGGTCACCGAGCCGACCGACGGCGAGCTGGTCGAGAAGGACCGCAACTCCTCCATGGTCACCACCTGGCGGGTCACCCCGGCCGGCGAGGGCCGCTCCCGGGTCGTCGTGACCACCGTCTGGAACGGCGCCGGCGGCATCGGCGGCTTCTTCGAGAAGACCTTCGCCCCCAAGGGCCTCGCCCGCATCTACGACGCGCTGCTGGCCCGGCTCGCCGCGGAGGTCGAGAAGTAGGGCGCCAACACCCCGTCACCGGTGCGGAGTTGGCTCCTCACCGGTTCGGGTGATCTCGATACGGCCCGTCTCTGCGCCGTAACTCACCACGCTTGCTCGTAGTTGTCGCTTTTACGCGGGAAATGTCCGGCGGTGCGACGAGGGGAGCGGGCACGTGGGCGGGATCACTCTGACGCAGGACGAGCCGGTCACGGCACCGCCGGCCGGGGGCCCGCCGCCCCCGGAACCGGTCGTGGAGCAGGGCCTGGACCCGCGCCGGGTCCGGCTCGTCTTCCTCGCGCTGATGCTGGCGCTGCTGCTCGCCGCCCTGGAGCAGATGATCGTCGCCACCGCGCTCCCGAAGATCGTCGGCGAGCTGCACGGACTGGACAAGATGTCCTGGGCGATCACCGCCTACCTGCTCACCGCCACCGTCGGACTGCCGGTCTACGGCAAGCTCGGTGACCTGCTCGGCCGCAAGGGCGTCTTCCAGTTCGCGATCCTGGTCTTCGTCGTCGGCTCCGCGCTGGCGGGCCGGGCCTCGACCATGGACCAGCTGATCGCCTTCCGCGCGGTGCAGGGCGTCGGCGCGGGCGGACTGATGATCGGCGTCCAGGCGATCATGGCGGACATCGTGCCCGCGCGGCAGCGCGGCCGCTTCATGGGACTCATCGGCGCCGCCTTCGGCCTCGCCTCCGTCGCCGGGCCGCTGCTCGGCGGCTACTTCACCGACCATCTCTCCTGGCGCTGGTGCTTCTACGTCAACGTCCCCTTCGGCATCGTCACGATGGCCGTCGTCGCCCTGGTCCTGAAGCTGCCCAAACCGGCCGCCCGGCCCCGCTTCGACGTCCTCGGCACCCTGCTGCTGGCCGCCGCGTCCACCTGCCTGGTGCTGCTGACCAGCTGGGGCGGCACCGAGTACGCCTGGGACTCCGAAGTGGTGCTCGGACTCGGCGCGGGCGCCGCCGCGGCCGCCGTCCTCTTCCTCGTCGTCGAGCGCTTCGCCGCCGAACCCCTCATCCCGCTGCGGCTGTTCCGGGACTCCGTCTTCAACGTCACCGGACTTGTCGGCCTGGTGACCGGCGTCGCCCTGTTCGGCGCCGCCAGCTATCTGCCGACCTATCTGCAGATGGTCGACGGGGCCTCCGCCACCGAGTCCGGACTGCTGATGCTGCCCATGATGGGCGGCATCGTCGTCGCCTCGATCGTCTCCGGGCAGCTCATCAGCCGCACCGGCCGCTACCGGCGCCACCCCCTCGTCGGCACCGCGCTGTCCGTCGCCGGCATGTGGCTGCTGTCCCGGCTGGAGACCGGCACGCCCCGGCTGCACTACAGCATCTGGATGGCCGTCCTCGGCACCGGCATCGGCATGGTGATGCCGGTGCTGATCCTCGCCGTGCAGAACTCCGTGCGCCCCGCCGACCTCGGCACCGCCACCAGCGCCAACAACTACTTCCGGCAGATCGGCGGCAGCGTCGGCGCCGCCGTCTTCGGCACCCTCTTCGCCGGGCGGCTCACCGACGCGCTCGAGGAACGCCTCCCCGCGCACGCGGGGGCCGTGCCAGAGGCCGAGTCGATCACCCCCGAGCTGGTGCACGCGCTGCCGCCCGAGCTGCGCGACGCCTACGTCCAGGCCTACGCCGACGCCATGCCGCGCGTCTTCCTCTACCTCGTGCCGGTGCTCGTCCTCGGCCTGCTCATCGCCTTCTTCCTCAAGGAGAAACCACTGGTGTCCCACCACGCCCCCACCGCCGAACCGGCCCAGGAAACACCGCACTTCACGGCACAGGTGCCGCAGTCCCGTGCGCCGCACACCGGCGGCATCCCCGTCTGCGGGACCGTGCAGCACCCCGACGGCACCGCCGTGCCGCGCGCGGCGCTCACCCTCATCGACGTCTCCGGACAGCAGACCGGACGGGGCGCCAGCGGCCCGGACGGGCGGTACGCGCTGGCCACGCCCGGCCCGGGATCGTACGTGCTGATCGCCGCCGCGGGCGGTCACCAGCCGCAGGCGGTCTCGGTCACCGTCGGCGAGCGGCCCGTCGAACTCGACGTCGTCCTCGGCGGCGCGGGCCGCCTGGCCGGCAGCGTCGTCACCGCCGACGGCACCCCGGTGCGGGACGCCGCCGTCACCCTCACCAACGTCCACGGGGAGGTCGTCGCGAGCACCCGCAGCGGCCGGGAGGGAGGCTATGTCATCAGCGAGCTGGTGGCCGGTGAGTACACCCTCGCCGCGAGCGCCCCCGCCTTCCGCCCGGCGGCCCTCCCCGTCACCGTCCAGGCCGCCCGCGAGACCCGCCAGGACGTCGAGCTGGCCGGCGGCGCCGTACTGCGCGGCACCGTGCGGGCGGGCGGCGGGCGGCCGGTCGAGGAGGCGCGGGTGACCCTGCTGGACGCCGCGGGCAACGTCGTCGACACCCTAACCACCGGACCCGACGGCACCTTCCGGTTCGTCGACCTGTCCTCCGGCGAGTACACGGTCATCGCCGCCGGCTATCCGCCGGTCGCGACGGTGCTCCAGGTGGCCGGCGGAGGCCGCACGGAACGCGACCTCCAGCTGGGGCACGAGGACTGAAACGGTCACTCGCCCGGGCGAACGCGCGCCGGTGCGAGACCCGGCGGGCAATTCCCGTATTGCCGCACATCGCCGCCGACCGTGGCCGTACGGTGGTGACGGCGGTACAGATCTTGCACAGCCGGGGGAGAGAGGGCCTGGGCCATGGAACGTGGCACCGAGCGGGACGCACCTCCGGATCGCCGCGCGGGGGACGGCGCGGCGGCCGGCCCCGGCGGCCGCATCCCGCTGGCCGTCGTCGTGGTCGACCGCGACGGGCTCGTCTCCCACTGGAGCACCGGCGCGCGCCGGCTGTTCTCCGTCACCAAGGAGGACGCGCTCGGCCGCCCGGCGGTCGACCTGCTGCCGGTGGGCGGCGCCCTGCCCGAGGACGAGGAGGACTCCCCGTACGGGGAGTACGCCGCCCACGACGGGCTCGGGCCGGGCCTCGGCGCCTCACTCGGCGGAGGTCTGTCCTACCCGGCGGCCGGCCGGGCCCGTCTGGCCGCGGCCGGGGACGGCCGGGTCGACGTGCTGTGGTGGGCCTATCCGCTGGTGGGCCCGGGACGGGAGCGGCTTCTGGTGCTGGCCGCCGACGCGGACGGCCCGCACACGGCCGGCGCCGGGACGTCCGCCCGCGTCGCGCCCGGCTTCGCGCTGCACACCGACTTCCCCGGCGCCGAGGACCTGGCCCGCCGGCTCCCCGAGATCCTCCCCAGCATGAGCGTCGGCGACAGCGCCCGCATCGTCGGTCAGATACTGGAACTCGGCTATCCCATACTGGAGTTCAGCCAGAACGACCGGGTGCCCGTCACTCCCGACTGGGGCGTGCCGCGGCGCGCCGGGCGGCGCGAGCGCCGGGAGCGGGCCGCGCGGGCCCTGGCGGCCGGCGAACCGGTGCCCGAGGACCTGCGGGACGAGAGCGAGGACCTGGAGTACGCCGCCGTCCGGGAACGCCTGGAGTTCCTCAACGAGGTCAGCGGCCGGATCGGCACCTCCCTCGACCTGGCCCGCACCATCGTCGAGGTCAGCAAGGCCGTCGTGCCCCGCTTCACCGACGTCGCCGGCACCTATCTGCGCGAACAGGTCGTGGCCGGCGAGGGATTCGACGAGGGCGTGCCGGACACCACCACCATGTGGCACCGGGTCGCCCTGGAGCACACCGACGAACCCGGCCGCTGGGACGACGTGGTGCCGGTCGGCGAGGCCATGCCCTTTCCGGCGCACACCCCGTTCTTCCAGTGCATGACCACCGGCGAACCCGTCCTGGTGCCGCGGATCAGCGAGGAGGCCGGCCACGCCATCGCCTCACAGTTCGACAAGCGCGACATCCGGCCGCTGATCACCGGCCGGTCCATGCTGGTCGTCCCGCTCAAGGCGCGCCACGTCGTCCTCGGCTTCATGATCCTGCTGCGTCATCCGGAGCGGCAGGTCTTCAACGACATGGACCGCGTCACCGGAGCCGAACTCGCCGCCCGCGCGGGCCTCGTGCTCGACAACGCCCGCATGTACACCCACCAGGAGAACGTCGCCGAGACCCTCCAGGACAGCATGCTGCCGCGGATCCCGCCGCGCATGGCGGGCTGCGACATCGCCACCCGCTATCTGCCGGGCACCCTGCTGGGCCGGGTCGGCGGCGACTGGTTCGACGCGGTGAAGCTGCCCGGCGCCCGCACCGCCTTCGTCGTCGGCGACGTCATGGGACACGGCCTGAACTCGGCGGCGATGATGGGCCAGTTGCGCACCGCCGTGCGGACCATGGCCGCGCTGGACCTGCCGCCCGCCCAACTCCTGCGGAACCTGGACGACTTGGCCCAGCGGCTCGGCGACACCTACCTCGCCACCTGTCTGTACGCCGTCTTCGACCCCATCGCGGGTGAACTGCACCTCGCCAACGCCGGACACATCCCGCCCGTCCTGGTGCGCGCCGAGGACGGGCGCAGCGAACTGCTCGACCTGCCCACGGGCGCGCCCGTCGGGGTCGGCGGGGTGCCCTTCGAGGCGGTGCGGGTGCCCGTGCGGCCCGGCGACCGGCTGGTGATGTGCACCGACGGGCTGGTCGAGGTGCGCGGCGAGGACATCGGCGCAGGGCTCGCCGCGCTGTGCGAGTCCGCCGCGCACCCGGCCGCGTCCATGGACGACGCCTGCGACACCATCATCCGGGCCCTGGCCGCGACCTTCCCGGAGGCGGGGCCCGGCGGCCGCAAGGACGACGTGGCCCTGCTGATGGCGCGCCTCGGCGGCATCGCGCCCGACGACGTCGCCGAATGGCGGATCGCCCCGGGCCCTTCCGAGGTCGGCCGGGCCCGCGCGGTGGTGCGCGAGCAACTGCACGACTGGGGACTGCCGAAGCTCGCGGACGGCGCCGAGCTGATGGTGAGCGAACTCGTCACCAACGCCGTACGGCACGCGCACGCCCGCCCGGTCGCCCTGCGGCTGGTGCGCGGCGACACACTGCTGTGCGAGGTGGAGGACGACGACCACGAACTGCCGACGCTGATCGACGCGCGGCCGACGGACGAGTCCGGGCGGGGACTGCGCGTGGTCTCCACGCTCGCCCGCCAGTGGGGCGCCAACCGGACGGCGGCCGGCAAGAGCGTGTGGTTCGAACTGACGCTGCCACGCCGCCGCTGAGCGACCGCGCCGGTGGTACGGCGGCGCGTCGCGGGTCGAACGCGGCGTGAAGGAACGCGCCGCGCGCTTGTCCGCGCGCCCCCGGCGCGATACACCGTACTGGCCCGTCGCACGGGGCGGGCCGGCGTCGCACCCTGGGGAGTTGGGCATGAGCGTGACCAGTCGGTACCGGGAGGCCTGGGAGAGCTTCTGGCGCGAGGCGCCGGACGAGCGGGGAGCGGTGTTCTGGGACGCGGAGCCCGCCCTCGCCGTGGCCCGCCATCTCGCCCTGTTCGAACCGCATCTGACCGACCCCGAGCTGCCCCTGGTGGACCTCGGCTGCGGCAACGGCACCCAGACCCGCTTCCTCGCCGCCCGCTTCCCGCGCGTCCTCGGCGCCGACCTGTCGGCCGCCGCGCTGGAGCTGGCCCGCGGCGCCGACCCGGCCGGACGGGCCGCCTACCGGGAACTGGACGCCGTGGAGAAGGCCGAGTCGCAGGCCCTGCACGCCGAACTCGGCGACGCCAACGTGTACATGCGCGGTGTGCTGCACCAGTGCGAGGCCGACGACCGGCAGGCGCTGGTGGACGGCATCGCCACGGTGGTCGGCGAGCGCGGCCGCGCCTTCCTCGTCGAGCCCTCCGAGGCGGCGCGGGAGGTCCTGCGGGGCCTCGCGACCGGCCCGGCGGGACCGCCGCCCAAGCTCGCGCCGGTCCTGCGGCACGGCATAGCCCCCGGCGAGGTCGCCGACGCGGAGGTGCCCGAGTTCCTGACGGCGGCCGGACTGACCGTGCTGGCGAGCGGCACCCTGCCGCTGACCACCACGGAGTACGGCCCCGACGGCACCCGCATCGAACTGCCGTCCACCTGGCACGTGACGGGACGCGCCGCGTAGGGGCCGGCACCGGCCGTGGACGACAGGGGCCGGACCGCCGGCGTCCGGGGCGTCGTTCCGTATGCCGGCGACCGGTGCCAGTGGTGTGGACCTGTGACTGGGGGATGGCCCCTGGCCAGCATATTCGGCGCCATGTAGCGTCATACGCATGAAGATCCTCATCAGCGCCGACATGGAGGGCGCAACCGGTGTCACCTGGCCGGCCGACGTGCTGCCGGGCCATCCCCAGTGGGAGCGGTGCCGGTCCATGTTCACGTCGGACGTCAACGCCGCCGTCCAGGGCTTCTTCGACGGCGGTGCCGACGAGGTGCTGATCAACGAGGCCCACTGGACGATGCGGAACCTGCTGCTGGAGCGGCTGGACGAGCGGGCCGAGATGCTCACCGGGCGGCACAAGGCCCTGTCCATGGTCGAGGGCGTGCAGCACGGCGACGTCGACGGCATCGCCTTCATCGGCTACCACGCCGGCGCCGGCATGGAGGGCGTCCTCGCGCACACCTTCCTCGCCAACTCCATCACCGGGGTGTGGGTCGACGACGTACGGGCCAGCGAGGGCCTGCTGAACGCGCACGTGGTCGCCGAGTACGGGGTCCCGGTGGTCCTGGTCACCGGTGACGACGTGGCCTGCGAGGACGCGCTCGGTTACGCGCCCGAGGCGCTGAAGGTCGCCGTCAAGGACCATGTGTCCCGGTATGCGGCGGTGTGCCGCACGCCGGCCCGGACCGCGGCCGACATCCGCGCGGCGGCCAAGCAGGCGGCCGCGCTGGCGGTGCGCCGGGAGCCGGTGGACGGCGGGCCGTTCACCGTCGCGGTGGAGTTCGACGCCGAGCACCTGGCGATGGCCGCCACCGTCGTGCCGGGCGTGGCACGGACCGGCGAGCGGAGGATCGCGTACACCAGCGCGACCATGTACGAGGGAATCCGCACCTTCAAGGCGGTCACCACGATCGCCTCGAACGCGGTGGAGGAGCAGTATGGCTGACGAGCGGGCCCTGGACGAGGTCGTGACGTTCACGTCCGACCTGATCAGGTTCGACACGACCAACCGGGGAGGCGGCGACTGCCAGGAGCGGCCCGCCGCCGAGTACGCCGCCGCGCGGCTCGCCGAGGCGGGACTGGAACCCGTCCTCCTCGAGCGCACCCCGGGACGCACCAACGTCGTGGCGCGACTGGAGGGCACCGACCCGTCCGCGGACGCGCTGCTCGTCCACGGGCACCTGGACGTCGTGCCGGCCGAGGCCGCCGACTGGAGCGTGCACCCGTTCTCCGGCGAGGTCCGCGACGGGGTCGTCTGGGGGCGCGGCGCCGTCGACATGAAGAACATGGACGCGATGATCCTCGCCGTGGTGCGGGCCTGGGCCCGTGAGGGCGTCCGGCCCCGCCGCGACGTGGTGATCGCGTTCACCGCCGACGAGGAGGCCAGCGCCGAGGACGGCTCCGGATTCCTCGCCGACCGGCACGCCGACCTGTTCGAGGGCTGTACCGAGGGCATCAGCGAGTCCGGCGCGTTCACCTTCCACGACGGCTCGGGACGGCAGATCTACCCGATCGCCGCCGGCGAGCGCGGCACCGCCTGGCTGAAGCTCACCGCGCGCGGCCGGGCCGGGCACGGCTCCAAGGTCAACCGGGAGAACGCGGTGACCCGCCTGGCCGCCGCCATCACCCGGATCGGCGAGCACCAGTGGCCGCTGCGGCTCACCCCGACGGTACGGGCCGCGCTCGGCGAGCTCGCCGCCCTGTACGGCATCGAGCCCGACCTGTCCGACGTGGACGCCCTGCTCGACAAGCTCGGCACGGCGGGCAAGCTGGTCGAGGCCACCGTCCGCAACAGCGCCAACCCGACCATGCTGGACGCCGGCTACAAGGTCAACGTGATCCCCGGCGAGGCCGTGGCGCACGTCGACGGCCGGTACCTGTCGGGCGCCGAGGACGAGTTCCGGGCGACCATGGACCGGCTCACCGGACCGGACGTCGACTGGGAGTTCGCGCACCACGAGGTGGCCCTCCAGGCGCCGGTGGACTCGCCGACCTTCGCCCTGATGCGGGCCGCCGTCGAGGAGTTCGCGCCCGAGGGGCACGTGGTGCCGTACTGCATGTCCGGCGGCACCGACGCCAAGCAGTTCTCCCGGCTCGGCATCACCGGCTACGGATTCGCGCCGCTGAAGCTGCCGGAGGGCTTCGACTACCAGGCCCTGTTCCACGGGGTCGACGAGCGTGTCCCGGTCGAGGCGCTGCACTTCGGCGTCCGGGTCCTCGACCGGTTCCTGCGGACGGCCTGAGCGAGTGGGGGAGACAGTGCAGACCCTGGCGTACGGCGAGTGGCCCTCGCCCGTCGACGCGGCCACGGCCGCGGCCCACGACGGCAGCCCCGAGTTCGCGGGCTTCGTCGGGGACGAGGTGTGGTGGACCGAGCCCCGGCCCGCCGAGGCGGGCCGGCGCACCCTGGTCCGGCGGCACGCCGACGGCACGGAGGAGTCCGTGCTGCCCGCGCCGTGGAACGTGCGCACCCGGGTCATCGAGTACGGCGGCCGGCCCTGGGCCGGGACCGTGCGCGACGGCGGCCCGCTGGTGGTGTTCGTGAACTTCGCCGACCAGCGCCTGTACCGGTACGGGCCCGGCGGCGAGCCCCGCCCGCTCACCCCCGTCTCCCCGGTCGGGCAGGGGCTGCGCTGGGCCGAACCGGTGCTGCTGCCGGAGCGCGGCGAGGTGTGGTGCGTCCTGGAGGAGTTCACCGGCGACGGGCCCAGCGACGTGCGCCGCGTGCTGGCCGCCGTACCGCTGGACGGCTCCGCCGCCGACGACCGGGCCGCCGTGCGGGAGCTGAGCGACGGACGGCACCGGTTCGTCACCGGGCCGCGCCTCTCGCCCGACGGGCTGCGGGCCGCCTGGATCGGCTGGGACCACCCGCGCATGCCGTGGGACGGCACCGAGCTGCTCGTCGCCGACGTCTCGGCCGACGGCACCCTGCGCGACGCCCGCACGGTGGCCGGCGGGCCCGAGGAGTCCGTCCCCCAGGCCGACTGGACCCACGACGGCCGGCTGCTGTACGCCAGCGACCGCAGCGGCTGGTGGAACCTCTACCGCGACGGGGAGCCCCTCTGCCCGCGCGAGGAGGAGTTCGGCGGGCCGCTGTGGAAGCTGGGCCACCGCTGGTTCGCCCCGCTGGACGGCGGACTCGTCGCCGTCCTGCACGGCCGGGGCGCGCCCGCGCTCGGCGTCCTCGACCCCGAGACCGGAGAGGTGGTGGACGCCGCCGGCCCCTGGACCGAGTTCACGCCCACCCTCGCGGCGCTCGGCGAGCGGGTCGTCGCCGTGGGGGCGGGAACACGCAGCGGTCACGAGGTGGTGGAACTGGACACCCGTACGGGCCGCGCCCGGGTGATCGGCGCCCGCCACGAGGACGCCGTGGACCCGGCGTACTACCCCGAGCCCCAGGTCCGCACCTTCACCGGGCCGGGCGGCCGGGAGATCCACGCGCAGGTCTACCCGCCGCACCACCCCGGATGCGAGGGCCCGGCCGGTGAGCGCCCCCCGTACGTCATCTGGGCGCACGGCGGACCCACCGGCCGGGTGCCGCTCGTACTGGACCTGGAGATCGCCTACTTCACCTCGCGCGGCATCGGCGTCGCCGAGGTCAACTACGGCGGCTCCACCGGATACGGGCGGGAGTACCGCAACCGGCTGCGCGGGGAGTGGGGGGTGGTCGACGTCGAGGACTGCGCCGCCGTCGCGCTGGCCCTCGCCGACGAGGGCACCGCGGACCGCGCGAGGCTCGCCGTGCGCGGCGGCAGCGCCGGCGGCTGGACCACGGCCGCCTCGCTGACCACGACCGACGTCTACGCCTGCGGCACCATCATCTACCCGGTGCTCGACCTGGCCGGCTGGGGCACGGGGGAGACCCACGACTTCGAGTCCCAGTACCTGGAGACCCTGATCGGCCCGCGCGCCGAGGTCCCCGGGAAGTACGCCGAACGCTCGCCCGTCACCCACGCCGACCGGCTCACCGCGCCCTTCCTGCTGCTCCAGGGGCTGGACGACCCGATCTGCCCGCCGGTGCAGTGCGAGCGGTTCCTGGCCCGGCTGGCCGGCCGGAGCGTGCCGCACGCCTACATCACCTTCGAGGGCGAGGGGCACGGCTTCCGCCGTGCGGAGACCATGGTCCGCGCACTGGAAGCGGAACTTTCCCTGTACGCCCAGGTGTTCGGCATGAAGACACCGGGCGTCCCGACGCTGGAGCTGGACGGATGAACCAGGTCGTGCCCCTGCGACGGCCGGCCCGGCTGGCACCCGGCGCCCGGGTCGCCGTCGTCGCGCCCAGCGGCCCGGTGCCCGAGGAGCGGCTCCAGGCCGGACTCGACGTGCTGCGCGGCTGGGACCTCGACCCGGTGGCCGCCCCCCATGTCCTGGACCGGCACGGCGAGTTCGGCTACCTCGCCGGCAGCGACGCCGACCGGGCCGCCGACCTCCAGTCCGCCTGGTGCGACCCCGCCGTCGACGCGGTGATCTGCGCCCGCGGCGGCTACGGCGTCCAGCGCATGGTCGATCTGCTCGACTGGGACGCCATGCGGGCCGCAGGGCCCAAGGTGTTCGTCGGGTTCAGCGACATCACCGCGCTGCACGAGGCGTTCGCGGTCCGGCTCGGCCTCGTCACCCTGCACGGGCCGATGGCCGCCGGCCTCGACTTCCTGAAGAGCGCCCGGGCGCAGGAGCACCTCAGGGCCACGCTGCTCGCTCCCGAGACGGTCCGCACCATCGCCTCCGACGGCACCGCGCTCGTCCCGGGCCGGGCCCGCGGCGTCACCCTCGGCGGCTGCCTCGCGCTGCTCGCCGGCGACCTCGGCACCCCGCACGCCCGGCCCTCCGCGCGCGGCGGACTGCTGTGCCTGGAGGACGTGGGGGAGGAGACCTACCGGCTCGACCGCTGGCTGACCCAGCTGCTGCGGTCCGGCTGGCTGGACGGCGTCAGCGGGCTGCTGCTCGGGTCCTGGGCCGAGTGCGGGCCGTACGAAGGGGTGCGGGCGCTGCTCGCCGACCGGCTCGGCGGCCTCGGGGTGCCGGTGGCCGAGCAGTTCGGGTTCGGCCACTGCGACGACGCGCTGACCGTCCCCTTCGGCGTGGCCGCTGAACTCGACGCCGGCGCGGGCACGCTGACGCTCGACGAACCGGCACTGGGCTGAGCCGCCGCGAGCGGGGGCGCCCGGGTCCGTCGTAGGGTGACGGGGTGCCGCACACCGCATCCCGTTACCTCGCCGAGGGCCTCCGCGTGGGGCTGCGCCACTTCACCCACGGGGACGCCGCCGAGTTCACCGCCCGCGCCAGGGAGAGCAAGGACCTCCACCACCCGTGGCTGTTCCCGCCGGACAGCCCGTCCGCGTACGCGGCGTACGCGGACCGGCTGATCGGGGACCCCGCCAAGGCCGGGTTCCTGGTCTGCGAGAAGGACGCGGACGGCGCCCTCGCCGGGTTCATCAACATCAACAACATCGTCGAGGGCGGCTTCCTGTGCGGCGCCCTGGGCTACGGGGCCTTCGCGCACGCGGCGGGCCGCGGACTGATGCGCGAGGGCCTGGACCTGGTGGTGCGGCACGCCTTCGGGCCGATGCGGCTGCACCGGCTGGAGATCAACGTGCAGCCGGGCAACGCCGCCTCCATCGCCCTGGCCCGCTCCTGCGGGTTCCGCCTGGAGGGCTTCTCGCCGAAGATGCTCTTCATCGACGGGGCCTGGCGCGACCACGAACGCTGGGCGCTCACCAGCGACATGCCGGGTCGCCGCGGAACCTGACGCGCGGCACCCCTGTTCAGCGGGGCCCGGGGCGGCTTCCATGGAGATCGTGACGACGATCCGACGTGAGGTACTGACGCTGCCCGCCGCACACCTGGGCCCCGACAACCCGTTGCCCGCACTGCGGCCCCTCGACGAGATGCACCGCGTCGAGGACCGCGACAAGGAGGACCTGCCGCGCGACATGGCGCGGCAGATCGGCTACGAGCCGCTGCGCAGCCTGCTGCCCGTCCGCGTCCGCGACGGCTACGACCGCCGCCGCGAACCCCGCCCGGTCGACGCCCTCGTGATCGAGAACGACCGGCTGCGCGCCACCGTGCTGCCCGCCCTGGGCGGCCGGGTCGCCTCCCTCGTCCACAAGCCCGCCGGCCGCGAACTCCTCTACCGCAACCCGGTGTTCCAGCCCGCCAACTTCGCCCTCAACGGCGCCTGGTTCTCCGGCGGCATCGAATGGAACATCGGCGCCACCGGCCACACCACCCTGTCCTGCTCACCCGTCCACGCGGCCCGCGTCCCCGCCCCCGACGGCGGGGAGATGCTGCGTCTGTGGGAGTGGGAGCGGCTGCGCGACCTGCCCTTCCAGGTCGACCTGTGGCTCCCGGACGGCTCGGACTTCCTGTACGTCGGCGTCCGGATCCGCAACCCGCACGAGAATCCGGTGCCGGCCTACTGGTGGTCCAACATCGCCGTCCCCGAGGAGTGCCGGGTCCTCGCCCCCGCCGAGGAGGCCTACCACTTCGGCTACGAGCAGAGACTGAGCCGGGTGCCCGTGCCCGTGCACGACGGAGTCGACCGGACGTATCCGCCGAACAGCACCTACGCGGCCGACTACTTCTACGAGGTGCCCGAGCACCGCAGACGCTGGATCGCCGCCCTGGACACCGGCGGCGAGGGCCTGGTGCAGACCTCGACCGACGTGCTGCGCGGCCGGAAGCTGTTCGTGTGGGGCCGCGGGCCCGGCGGCCGCAGCTGGCAGCGCCGGCTCACCGAGCCCGGCACCGGCGGCTACTGCGAGATCCAGGCCGGACTCGCCCGTACCCAGCTGGAACACGTCCGGCTGGACGCCGGGAGCGAGGTGTCCTGGCTGGAGGCGTACGGGCCGTTCGCCGCGCCGCCCGAGGGGGAGTGGACCGGCGTACTGGCGGAGGCGGAGTCCCGGCTCGAGGCGGTCCTGCCGCGCGCCGCCGTCGAGGCGGCCCACGCGGCCTGGGAGCCGTGCGCCGACACGGAACCCGGCGAGCGGCTGGCCACCGGTTCCGGCTGGGGCGCGCTGGAGGTGCTGCGCTCCGGCTGGAAGCTGCCCGGCACGCCCTTCGACGAGTCCACCCTGGGCGAGGAGCAGCGACCGTGGCTGCACCTGCTGCGCGCCGGTTCCTTCCCCGGGCCGCCCACGGCCCGGCCGCCCGGCGGCACCCTCGTCGCCCGGCACTGGCGGGACATGCTGGAGACGGCCCCCGCGACCCCGCTCACCGAGTACCACCTGGGCGTCGCCCAGTGGCACGCCGGCGACCGGGCGCAGGCCGTGCGCAGCTGGGAGCGGGGACTGCGGCACGCCCCCGCGGCCTGGCCGGCGTTGCGCTGTCTCGCGGTCGCCGACCAGGAGGACCGTCACCCCGAGCGGGCCGCCGAACGCTACGCGCGGGCCTTCGACGACCTCTGCCGGGAGCGCGGCGGGGACGCGGCGTGGACCGCCGTCACCGCCGCGCTCGGCCGGGAGGCGGTGGACGCCCTGCTCACCGCGGGGCGCACCCGGGACGCCCGGTCCGTGTGGGAGCGGCTGGATCCCGCGACCCGGGCCCGGGGGCGGTTCCGGCTGGTCGAGGCGGGGCTGCTGCTCGCCGAAGGACGGCGCGAGGAGGCCCGCGCCGTGTTCGACGAGGGCTTCGAGGTCGCCGACCTGCGGGAGGGCGACGAGGCCGTCGGACGGCTGTGGGCCGCGCTCACCGGCGAGCCGCTGCCCGCCCGGTACGACTTCCGGATGCGTCCCACGCCGTGACCGCCCGGCTCAGGAGGGGCGGTCCACGTACTCGTAGACCGCCCCGTCCGGGTGCCGGGCGAGCAGATTGCGGCCCGCCGGGGAGGGCAGCGGGCCCGCGAGGATGTCCGCGCCCATCTCCGCGAGCACCTGGCGGGTCTCCTCGACGTCCTTCACCGCGATCGTCGCCGCGACCTTGCGCAGCACGTCCAGTTCGGTGGCGGGACCGCTCATCAGCAGGAAGCAGCCCACCGCCGCGACCTGGACGCCGCCCCGCTCGAACCGGAGGGCGCTGCCGCCCGCCAGCCGTTCGTAGAAGGGGATGGCGGACTCGATGTCGTCGACGCAGACACGCAGTGTGGCACCCAGAATCTCCATACGGGCGAGCCTAGTTGAGCGGGCGTCGGGTACCCGGACGCCATGCAGCGCTTGGAGCACCTGGAACATCTGGACAAGCACCTGGTCGACGAACTGGCGCAGGTGGCCCGCGAGACCGTGCGCGACGAACTGCGCGAACAGGCGCGGGCACAGCGCCGCAGGGCGGCCCTGTACGCCGGATCGGGCGCCGCCGCCCTCTACGCGGGCGCGGCCGTGTCGCTGGCCGCCGGCCTCGCCCTCGCCCTGGTCCTGCCGGGCTGGGCTGCCGCGCTGATCACGGCCGTGATCCTGGGCGTGCTGGCCCTGGTCCTGCGCGGCGCGGCCCGGCCCGACCCGGCGGGCAAGGTGCCCCCGGGGGCCGGCGCCGCCGTCCCGCCGGTGCCGTCGGCGCCGCCCACGGCCGGCGTCGTGCCGCCGCGCCCGGAGTCCGACCCCGCGCCCGGCCGCCGGGACTGACCGGCCGGGCGCGCCGCCGCGCCCGGCGTCAGCCCGCCTGCCGGAGCTGCGGCAGCACCTTGGTGCGGTAGAGGTCGAAGAAGCCCCGCAGATCGGGGCCGATCTGGCTGACGTAGACGCGGTCGAAACCCGCGTCGGCGAACTGCCGGAGCTCCGCGACATGCTCGTCCACGTCGTCGCCGCACACCCGGCCCCCGCGCACCATGTCCTCGGTGACCAGGGTCTGGGCCTGCTCGAAGTGCTTCGGCGAGGGGAGCACCTGGCCCAGCTCGCCGGGGAGTTGCTCGTTCGCCCAGAGCCGGTGCACGGTGCGCACGCAGGCGTCGCGGTCGGTGCCGTAGCAGACCTTGGTGCCGCCGCTGACCGGCTTTCCGCCGCCCCCGCCCTTGCGGTACTGCTCCACCATCGGGGCCTCGGGCATCATCGTGATGTAGCCGTCGCCGACCCGGGCCGCCAGTTTGGTCGCCGCGGGTCCGAAGCCGGAGATGTCGATCGGGACCGGCTCGTCGGGCACGGTGTACAGGCGCGCGTTCTCCACGGTGTAGTGCGCGCCGTGGTGGTTGACCTCCTCGCCGGAGAACAGCCGGCGCATCACCTGGATCGCCTCCTCCAGCATCTCGAGGCGCACGTGCGCCGGTGGCCAGGCGTCCCCGAGGATGTGCTCGTTCAGCGCCTCGCCCGTGCCCACGCCGAGCCGGAACTCCCCGGGCGACATCACCGCGGCGGTGGCCGCCGCCTGCGCCACCACCGCCGGGTGCGTCCGCACGGTCGGGCAGGTCACCGCCGTGCCCACCGGCAGGGACACCGCCTCGGACAGCGCGCCGATCACCGACCACACGAAGGGGCTCTGCCCCTGTTCGCCGTTCCACGGGTGGTAGTGGTCCGAGATCCACAGGGCCTCGAACCCGGCCTGCTCGGCCATCCTCGCCTGCTCGATCAGCTCGGCGGGACGGTACTGCTCGCACGAGAGGAAATAGCCGTACTGGGGCATGGGGGGCGCCTCCGCGACATGGGTGGTCCGGGTCCCGGCCCGGGTTACCCGGGGGGCCGGGCGGAAACCGGCGGACGTTTGGCGGCCCCGGGCAGGGGGACGCGGATGTCTCCCGACGTACGCGACCGCGCCGGAGGCGAACCGTGAGTCGACCCCGCACAGTGATCGTCGGTGCCGGCTTCGCCGGGTACCGCACGGCCCAGACCCTGTCCCGGCTCGCCCGGGGCCGGGCCGAGATCGTCCTGCTCAACCCGACCGACTACTTCCTGTACCTGCCCCTGCTGCCCCAGGTCGCCGCCGGCATCCTGGAACCGCGCCGGGTGACGGTCTCCCTCTCCGACACGCTGCCGCAGGTGAAGCTGGTGCTGGGGGAGTCCGACCGCATCGACCTCGACGCCCGGCAGGTGCACTACACCGGCCCCGAGGGCGAGGGCGGCACACTCGACTACGACCGGCTGGTGCTCGCGGCCGGCAGCGTCAACAAGCTGCTGCCGATCCCCGGTGTCGCCGAGCACGCCCACGGCTTCCGCGGCCTGCCCGAGGCCCTGTACCTGCGCGACCACGTGACCCGGCAGGTGGAACTCGCCGCCGCCACCGACGACCCCGGGCGCTGCGCCGCCCGCTGCACCTTCGTCGTGGTGGGCGCCGGCTACACCGGCACCGAAGTCGCCGCGCACGGGCAGCTGTTCACCGACTCCCAGGTCCGCAGGCACCCGATGCGGACCGGGATGCGCCCACGCTGGATGCTGCTGGACATCGCCGACCGGGTCCTGCCCGAGCTGGACGAGAGGCTCTCCCGCACGGCCGACACGGTGCTGCGCGAACGCGGCGTGGACGTGCGGATGGGCACCTCCGTGAAGGAGGCCACCCCTGAGGGAGTGCTGCTGACCGACGGGGAGTTCGTCGACACGCACACCCTGGTGTGGTGCGTGGGCGTACGCCCCGACCCGCTCGCCGAGTCGCTCGGGTTGCCGATGGAACGCGGCCGGCTGCTCGTCGACCCGCACCTCCAGGTGCCGGGCCGTCCCGAGGTGTTCGCCTGCGGTGACGCGGCCGCGGTGCCCGATCTGGAGAAGCCGGGGTCGTACACGCCGATGACCGCGCAGCACGCCTGGCGGCAGGGCAGGGTGTGCGCGCACAACATCGCCGCGTCGTTCGGCGACGGGGAGCGGCGCGCCTACCGCCACAAGGACATGGGGTTCGTGGTGGACCTCGGCGGGGTCAAGGCCGCCGCCAACCCGCTCGGGGTGAATCTGTCCGGGGTCGCCGCGGGAGCGGTCACCCGCGGCTACCACCTCGCGGCGATGCCGGGCAACCGGGTGCGGGTCGCCGCCGACTGGCTGCTCGACGCCGTACTGCCGCGCCAGGCAGTCCAGTTGGGGCTCGTACGGTCCTGGTCGGTGCCCCTGGACACGGCGTCCCCGGAACTGGCACGGGTGCCGGGTGCCGCCCCGGCGGAGAGCCGGCGGGGCGAGGAGGCCGCGCGGAGCCGGCCCGGCGGCGAGCCGGCGAAGAACCAGCCGGGCGGGGAACCGGCGAAGAACCAGCCCGGGGGAGAGGCCGCCGGGAACCGGCCCGTGGTCGCGCCGCCGCCCGATCAGCCGCCGCCCGGTCCGGATGTCGCGCCCGGACCCGTCAGGCGCACCGACCGCTCTACCGAAGGAGACTCATGAACACCGGTGAACTCGTGGAGCTGGGACAGCAGTTGCGGGTGGACAGTGTCCGCGCCGCGGACGCCGCGGGCTCCGGGCACCCCACGTCCTCGATGTCCGCGGCGGACCTGGCGGCCGTGCTGTTCGCCCGCCACTTCCGCTACGACTTCGAGCGTCCCGACCACCCCGGCAACGACCGCTTCGTCCTCTCCAAGGGCCACGCCTCGCCCCTGATGTACGCCCTCTTCAAGGCGGCCGGCGCCATCGACGACGAGGAACTGCTGACCTTCCGCAAGAACGGCAGCCGCCTCGAGGGCCACCCCACCCCGCGCCGGCTGCCCTGGGTCGAGACGGCCACCGGCTCGCTCGGCCAGGGGCTCCCCGTCGGCGTCGGCATCGCGCTGGCCGGCAAGCGGCTGGACCACGCCGACTACCGCGTATGGGTGCTGTGCGGTGACAGCGAACTGGCCGAGGGCTCGGTGTGGGAGGCCGCCGAGCAGGCGGCGTACGAGAATCTGGACAACCTCACGCTGATCGTGGACGTCAACCGGCTCGGGCAGCGCGGACCCACCCGGCACGGCCACGACCTGGACGCCTACGCCCGCCGCTTCCAGGCCTTCGGCTGGCACACCGTCGAGGTGGACGGCCATGACGTGGACGCCGTCGACCGCGCCTACGGCGAGGCGCTGTCCACCCGGGGCCAGCCCAGCGCGATCATCGCCCGCACCCTGAAGGGCAAGGGCGTCGAGGCGGTCCAGGACCGGGAGGGCCTGCACGGCAAACCGCTGCCCGACGCCGAGGAGGCGATCGCCGAGCTCGGCGGCCGCCGCGACCTGCGCATCCGGGGCGAGCGGCCGTCCGCCGCCGCGGCACCGCCCGCCGGGCACACCGGCCGGCTCGAGCTGCCCCGCTGGGACAAGGGCGAGGAGGTGGCCACCCGCGACGCCTTCGGGGAGGCGCTGGCCGCCCTGGGCGCCGCGCGGGACGACGTCGTCGCGCTCGACGGCGAGGTCGGCGACTCCACCCGCGCGGAGGCGTTCGCCAAGGCCCACCCCGAGCGCTACTTCGAGTGCTACATCGCCGAGCAGCAGATGGTCGCCACGGCCGTCGGCATGGCCTCGCGCGGCCGGCTGCCGTACGCGGCGACCTTCGCGGCCTTCCTCACCCGCGCCCACGACTTCATCCGCATGGCGTCGGTCAGCGGTTCCGGGATCAACCTCGTCGGCTCGCACGCGGGCGTCGCGATCGGCCAGGACGGGCCCAGCCAGATGGGCCTGGAGGACCTGGCGATGATGCGGTCGGTGCACGGCTCGACCGTGCTGTACCCGTGCGACGCCAACCAGACGGCGCGGCTGGTCGCCGCCATGGCCGGCCTGGACGGCATCCGCTATCTGCGCACCTCGCGCGGGGCGGGCCCGGTGATCTACGGCCCCGACGAGGAGTTCCCGGTCGGCGGCAGCAAGGTCCTGCGCTCCTCCGCCCGTGACCGGCTCACCCTGGTCGCGGCGGGGGTCACCGTGCCGGAGGCCCTGGCCGCCGCCGAGGCCCTGGAAGGGGAGGGCATCGCCGTGCGGGTGATCGACCTGTACTCGGTCAAGCCGGTCGACCGGGAGACCCTTCGCGTGGCCGGCGAGGAGACCGGCTGTCTGGTGACCGTTGAGGACCATCATCCGGAGGGCGGCCTCGGGGACGCGGTCGCGGAGGCCTTCGCCGACGGGCGCCCCGTACCGCGCCTGGTGCGGCTCGGGGTGCGCGAGACTCCGGGTTCCGCCTCCCCGGAGGAGCAGCTGAGCGCCGCCGGCATCGACGCCGAGTCGATCGCGGCGGCCGGCCGGCTGCTGGTGGCGGAGGCGATCGTGCCGTGAGCGACGACGGCGCGCGCACCGTGCGGGCCGGCCGCCGCTCGGTGGAGATCCGCCGGCCGGGCAAGGTCCTCTTCGCCGGCGGCCGGGACGCCGCCCAGTACACCAAGGGCGACCTCGTGGACTACCACCGGGCCGTCGCCCCGTTCATGCTGCCGCACCTGCGGGGCCGCCCGCTGATGCTGGACCGCCGCCCGGACGGAGTCGGCGGCCCGGCGTTCATGCAGAAGAACACCCCGGACGGCTATCCGGACTGGATCACCCGCGCCGAGGTCGGCAAGGAGGGCGGCACCGTCACGCACACCGTGTGCGACGACACCGCCACCCTCCTCTACCTGGTCGACCAGGCGAGCATCACCCTGCACCGCTGGCAGTCCCGCACCGCCCGGATCGACCGGCCGGACCGTCTCGTGTTCGACCTCGATCCGGCCGGCGACGACTTCGAGACCGTACGGGAGGCGGCGCGGCTGCTGCGGGGACTGCTCGACGAGCTGGAACTGCCCTCGGCGCCGATGACCACCGGCTCCCGGGGCCTGCACGTGATCGTGCCGCTGAGCGCGACACAGGACTTCGACGAGGTACGCGCCTTCGCCCACGACGTCGCCGGCGCCCTGGCCGCCGCCCACCCCGGCCGGCTCACCACCGCCGCCCGCAAGAAGGACCGCGGCGGCCGGCTCTACCTCGACGTGCAGCGCAACGCCTACGCACAGACCGCGGTCGCCCCCTACACCGTCCGCGCCCTGCCCGGCGCGCCTGTCGCCGTCCCCGTCTCCTGGGAGCAACTGGACGATCCGGGGCTGCACGCCCGCCGCTGGACCGTCGAGGACGCCGTCGCACAGGCCCGCACCGACCCGTGGGCCGGGCTGCCGCGGCGGGGACGCGCCCTGGGACCGGCACGCCGCCGGCTGGCGGGGCTGAGGGGCTGAAGGGGCCGAAGGGACGGACGGTGCCGGGCCGCGCCGACCGGCCGCTGTTCCCGGCTGCGCCAATCGGGTGAGCGTCCGGAGGTTTGGCGCACACACTTGCGGCCACACGGAGGGAGAGGTGGCCATGACGAACACGGAAGACACCGAAGAGTCACAGGCTTCACAGAAAGCCCGTAGCTCCCAGAAATCACGCAAGGAAGCGGACAACAGCACAAGCAGCAAGCGGCGGCCGAGCCCGATGGAGGTGCTGCGCCAGGCGCGCGGACAGCTCGCGGAACTCACCGGCATGGAAGCCGAGTCCGTGTCGTCCTTCGAGCAGACGGAGGACGGCTGGGCGCTCGAGGTCGAGGTCCTCGAACTCGAGCGCGTACCGGACACGATGAGCCTGATGGCGAGCTACCAGGTGGAGCTGGACTCGGAAGGGCAGCTCACCGGGTACCGCCGGGTCCGCCGCTACGAGCGGGGACGCGCCGAAGCGCGCAGGTCCGGCGGCCGCTAGGCCGCCCGCACATACCCACACCGACACCCACAGACAAGGAGGACTGTCCGGCATGACAGTCGTACCGGCACAACAGACCGGCGGCGGGGGCGGCAGCAGCGGCCTCTACGACGTGCTCGAGCTTGTTCTCGACAGGGGGCTCGTCATCGACGCATTCGTGCGCGTGTCCCTGGTCGGCATCGAGATTCTCAAGATCGACGTGCGTGTGGTCGTCGCGAGCGTCGACACCTATCTCCGTTTCGCCGAGGCCTGCAACCGCCTCGACCTGGAGTCCGGACCCAACAAGAGCCCGGGCCTGCCCGAGATCGTCGGCGAGGTCACCGAGTCCGGCGCCCGCGGCAAGTCCAAGGGCGCCCTCTCCGGCGCCGCCGAGACCATCTCCGACGCCTTCAAGCAGGCGCGTGAGGGCGACTCCGAGCGTGAGGGCGAGTCCCGCCCGCGGGCCCGCAAGAGCACCGCCGCCCGCCGGAAGGAGGAGCAGGAGTGAGCACCTACGTCTACGGCATCACGGCGGCGTCGCACCCGTCGCTGCCCGAGGGCATGGGCGGCGTCGGCGATCCGTCGCGCCCGGTGCGCATCCTGCGGGAGGGCGAACTGGCGGCCGTCGTCAGCGACGCCCCCGACGGGCTGCGCCCCAAGCGCAGGGAGCTGCTCGCCCACCAGAACGTGCTCAGCGAGATCGGCGCGGCCGGCTGCGTGCTGCCCATGCGGTTCGGCAGCGTCGCCCCCGACGACGACGCCGTCACCGGAGTCCTCGCCGAGCGGGCCGAGCACTACCGGGAGCGGCTGCACGCGCTGGACGACCGGGTCGAGTACAACGTCAAGGCCAACCACGTGGAGGATGCGGTACTCCATCACGTGATGGCCGGCAACCCGGAGATTCGAGCCCTCGCCGAGTCCAACCGGCAGTCCGGCGGCGGCAGTTACGAGGACAAGATCCGCCTCGGCGAGATGGTCGCCGAGGCGGTCAAGGCCAAGGAGGCCGAGGACGGCCCCGCGCTGGAGAGCGCGCTGGAAGGGGTCGCCGACTCCGTGAACGTGGGCCCCGAGTCCACGGGCTGGATCGCCAACGTCTCCTACCTGGTGAAGCGCGAGACGGCGGAGGACTTCCTGGCAGCGGTGGAGCGGGTCCGCAAGGACATGCCCCACCTCGAGGTCCGTCTGAACGGTCCGCTCCCCCCGTACAGCTTCGTCGAGCCCGGACCGGCCGAGCCGGCGGGCACCGCGGCAGGTGGGGCGGACACCGAAGCGGGGTGACGTCATGGGCCTGATCTCGGAGGTACTGCTGCTGCCGTTCGCACCGGTGCGCGGCGGCGGCTGGGCCATCCGGCAGGTGTTGCAGGAAGCAGAACGCATCTACTACGACCCTGCGACCATCCGCGCCGAGCTGGCGCGCCTGGAGGAACTGCTGGAGGCGGGAGAGATCACCGAGGAGGAGTTCGACCGGCAGGAGGACGAACTCCTCGACCGGCTGGAGACCGCGACGCGCACAGGCGCGGGTAGTGGGGACGGGACGGCACGATGAATCGAACAGGACTGGGCCTCGCGATAGGGGCCGGATATCTCCTCGGACGGACGAAGAAGCTCAAGATGGCGGTCGCCGTCGGCGGACTGGTGGCGGGCAAGAAGCTGAACCTCAGCCCGCGCATGGTCACCGAGCTGGTGTCCCGGCAGCTGGCCGACAACCCGCAGTTCAAGCAGCTGGGCGATCAGCTCCGCGGCGAGCTGCGCGGCGTCGGCACGGCCGCCTCCGGCGCGCTGGTCGAGCGGCAGCTCGGCTCGCTCGCCGACCGGCTGCACGGCCGCACCGCCGAGATGCGCGGCCAACTGAACGGCGACGGCCCGCAGGAGCAGGCGGCTGACGAGGACCTCGACGCGGAACCGTCGGACGAGGACCACGAGCCGGACGGCGGGCACGAGGACGACCGCGAGGAAGAGCAGGCCCGCGAGCGGACGCCGAAGAAGGCCGCGGCCAAGAAGGCCCCGGCGAAGAAGGCGCCGCCGGCCAAGAAGGCCGCCGCGAAGAAGGCGGCGCCCGCCAAGAAGACGGCCGCGAAGAAGACCGCGGCGGCCCGCGGTGCCCGTCCCCGCACGCCGAAGGGAGGCGGTGAGTGATGACCGAGACACTCGGAAAGGCCACTTCTGCCGCGCGGGACGGCGCGGACGGGGCGGCGAAGGGCCCGCTCGCCGACATCGCGCACAGCGAGGCCGCCGATCGGCTCAAGGCGGAGGTGCAGGACTACCTCGCGGCCCAGGCGACGCGTCTGCTGAGCGGCCTCGGCCAGAAACTCGGCGAGACCACGAACAAGCTCAACGACATCGCCGACGGCAACAGCCCGGGCTTCGCCAAGCTCGCCCTCGACGGCGGCCGCAAGCTGGCCGAGGGCAAGAGCCCGCTGCGCAGCGCGGTCGAACTCGGGGCCTCGCGAGCCAAGGACAACGTGATGGACAAGCTGAAGGGTCTGGGCGGAGGCGGCGGCAAGAGCAAGCGCAAGCGCTCGTCCGGCAACAAGCCCACCGTCATCATCGAGCACATCGACGTCGGAGTGCCGCTGCGCACGGCCTACGACCAGTGGACCCAGTACCAGGACTTCAGCACCTTCGCCAAGGGCGTCAAGAGCGCCAACAAGTCCGACGACACGACGTCGGACTGGCAGGCGAAGATCTGGTGGTCGAACCGCAGCTGGAAGGCGAAGACCACCGAGCAGGTCCCCGACGACCGCATCGCCTGGTCCTCGGAGGGCGCCAAGGGCACGACGAAGGGGGTCGTCTCCTTCCACAGCCTCGGCGACAACCTCACCCGGGTGCTGCTGGTCATCGAGTACTACCCGTCGGGCTTCTTCGAGAAGACCGGCAACATCTGGCGGGCCCAGGGCCGCCGCGCCCGGCTCGACCTGAAGCACTTCGTCCGCTTCATCACCATCAAGGGCGAGGCCGAGGACAGCTGGCGGGGCGAGATCCGCGACGGCGAGGTGGTCCGCAGCCACGAGGACGCCGTCGCCGAGGAGGAGAACGAGGAG
>Ga0247820_10000200_pt1 | contig 30528 bp, 28 predicted proteins | sample 13C_Glucose_Day1_2_FD_192480 | JGI IMG/M metagenome (GOLD analysis project Ga0247820, IMG submission 192480) | Soil microbial communities from agricultural site in Penn Yan, New York, United States - 13C_Glucose_Day14 | ecosystem: Environmental > Terrestrial > Soil > Agricultural land | place...
CCTCCCCGCCGTCGCCGACCATCCGCCACACCCGCCGCACGCCGCGGGCAGCCGCACCCGCCGCACGCCGCGGGCAGGCGCACCCGCCGCTCTCCGCGGGCAGTCGTGCCGCAGGGCGGCACGGGTGGGCGCGACGGCACCCCGTAAGCGCCGGGCTGCGCGAACACCCCCCGGCCCGCACCCACGCCGGGCTACAGGCGGGACGCGTTGCGTTCGTACACCAGGCGGAGTCCCATCAGCGTCAGCCACGGCTCGTGCTCGTCGATGACCGAGCTCTCCCCCAGCACCATCGGCGCCAGCCCACCCGTGGCGATGACCGTCACGTCCTCGGGATCGTCCGCGAGCTCCCGCGCCATCCGGTTGACCACGCCGTCGACCTGGCCGGCGAACCCGTAGATGATGCCGGACTGCATCGCCTCGACCGTGTTCTTCCCGATCACGCTCCGCGGCCGGGCCACCTCGATCTTGCGCAGCTGCGCCCCGCGGACGCCGAGCGCCTCGACGGAGATCTCGATGCCGGGCGCGATGACGCCGCCGATGTACTCCCCGCGGGCGCTCACCGCGTCGAACGTCGTCGCCGTGCCGAAGTCCACGACGATGGCCGGGCCGCCGTAGAGGTCGACCGCCGCCACCGCGTTGATGATGCGGTCCGCGCCGACCTCCTTGGGGTTGTCGGTGAGGATCGGCACCCCGGTCTTGACGCCCGGCTCGACGAGCACCGCGGGGACGTCGCCGTAGTACCGGCGGGTGACCTCGCGGAGTTCGTGCAGCACGGACGGGACCGTCGCGCAGATCGCGATGCCGTCGATGCCGTCGCCGAGCTCCTCGCCCAGCAGCGGGTGCATGCCCATCAGTCCCTGGAGGAGGACCGCGAGCTCGTCCGCCGTGCGGCGCGCGTCCGTGGAGATGCGCCAGTGTTCGACGATGTCCTCGCCGTCGAAGAGGCCCAGGACGGTGTGTGTGTTGCCTACGTCGATCGTCAGCAGCATGGCCGGTCCTACTCCGCCGCTCGCAGGTCGAGGCCGATGTCCAGGATGGGGGAGGAGTGGGTCAGGGCTCCCACGGCCAGGTAGTCGACGCCCGTGTCCGCGTACGCCTTGGCGTTGGCCAGGGTGAGGCGGCCGGACGCCTCGAGGGCGGCGCGGCCGTCGACGAGGGCCACCGCCTCCGCGCACTCGGCGGGAGTGAAGTTGTCCAGCAGGATCAGGTCGGCGCCGGCGTCCAGGACCTCGCGGAGCTGGTGCAGGGTGTCGACCTCGACCTCGATGGGGAGGTCCGGGAAGCGCTCGCGGACCGCGGTGAAGGCCTCGGCGACGCCGCCGGCGGCCACCACGTGGTTGTCCTTGACCAGGGCCGCGTCCGAGAGGGACATGCGGTGGTTGACGCCGCCGCCGCAGCGCACGGCGAACTTCTCCAGGCTGCGCAGGCCGGGCGTGGTCTTGCGGGTGTCGCGGACCTTGGCTCCGGTGCCCTCGAGGACGTCCGCCCAGGCGCGGGTGGCGGTCGCGATGCCGGACAGGCGGCACAGGAGGTTCAGGGCGCTGCGTTCCGCCGTGAGGATGTCGCGGGTGCGGGTCGTGACGGAGAGCAGGGTCTGGCCGGCCTCGACGCGGTCGCCGTCCTCCGCGTGGCGTTCGACCTCGAACTCCTCCGTGCAGACGACCGACATGACGGCCTCGGCGATCCTGAGGCCCGCCACGGTGCCCGCCTCCCGCGCGGTGAAGTCGGCGGTGGCGACGGCGTCCTCCGGGATGGTCGCGACCGTGGTCACGTCCACGCCGTGCGCCAGGTCCTCCTGGAGCGCCACGTTGGCGATGTCCTCGACCTCGACCGGGTCGAGGCCCGCGTCGGCCAGGAGCTGTGCGAGCGCGGGGTCGAGGCCGCACTCCAGGTAGGTCTCCTCGTCGGCGCCGCAGCCACAGCCGTCGCCACAGCCGCCGGAGGACACGAGGGGAAGGTCGGGGGTGGTCACTGCTGTCACTGCTCCTGGGGCTGAGGGAGGGTCGGGGGGAAGTCTGTGGTGTCGGTGGTGCGCACCGCCAGCGATCGGTCGGGATTCAGCCGTACGACGATGTGGCGGCGCCAGGTCGTGTCGTCGCGTTCGGGACGGTCCTCGCGCCAGTGGCAGCCGCGGGTCTCCTCCCGCTGCCGCGCGGCGGCGACCAGGACCCGGGCCACGCACAGGAGGTTGGTCGCCTCCCAGGTGTCGACGCCGGGCTCGGCCGTCTTGCCGTGCTCGTCGAGGGCGTCGCGGGCGTCGGCGTGCAGCCGGTGGAGCCGGTCGGCCGCCCCGGCGAGGGACTCCTCGGAGCGCAGGACGCCGGCGCCCCGGGTCATGGCCCGCTGGATGGTGAGGCGGGCCTCGGCGGGGAGCAGCGGGTACGCGGGCCGCTCGGCGGCCGGGAGCGGCTGGGGCACGCGGGCGGCGAGGGCGTCCCCGGCGCCCGCGATGTCGGCGGCGATGCGCTCGGCGTAGACCAGGCCTTCGAGGAGGGAGTTGGAGGCCAGGCGGTTGGCGCCGTGCACTCCGGTGCAGGCGACCTCGCCGCACGCGTAGAGGCCGGGGACGGTGGTGCGCCCGTGGGAGTCGGTGCGGACGCCGCCGGAGGCGTAGTGGGCGGCCGGGGCGACCGGGACCGGCTCGGTGACCGGGTCGATGCCGTGGGCGCGGCAGGCGGCGAGGATCGTGGGGAAGCGGTTCTCCCACATCTCGGCGCCGAAGTGGCGGGCGTCGAGGTACATGTGCTCGGCGTCCCGCTCCCGCATGCGGCGCATGATGCCCTTGGCGACGATGTCCCGGGGCGCCAGTTCGGCGAGCTCGTGCCGCCCCTGCATGAAGCGCACGCCGTCGGCGTCCACGAGATGGGCGCCCTCGCCGCGTACCGCCTCGGAGACCAGGGGCTGCTGGCCCTCCGCGTCCGGGCCGAGGAAGAGCACGGTGGGGTGGAACTGGACGAACTCGAGGTCGCTCACCTCGGCTCCCGCGCGCAGCGCGAGGGCCACGCCGTCGCCCGTGGAGACGGAGGGGTTCGTGGTGGCCGAGAAGACCTGGCCCATGCCGCCGGTCGCCAGGACCACGGCGGGCGCGTGGACGGCTCCCACGCCGTCGTGCTGGCCCTCGCCCATGACGTGCAGGGTGACGCCGGCGGTGCGGCCCCCGGCGTCCGTGAGGAGGTCCAGGACGAGGGCGTTCTCGATGGTGCGCAGTCCCCGGGCGCGGACCGCCTCGACCAGGGCGCGGGAGATCTCCGCGCCGGTGGCGTCGCCGCCCGCGTGGGCGATGCGGCGGCGGTGGTGGCCGCCCTCGCGGGTGAGTTCCAGGGCGCCGTCGGTCGACTCGTCGAAGTGCGCGCCGGTCGCGATGAGGCGGCGTACGGCGTCGGGGCCCTCGGTGACCAGGAGGCGGACCGCTTCCTCGTCGCACAGGCCCGCGCCGGCGACCAGGGTGTCGTCCAGGTGCTGTTCGGGGGTGTCGCCCTCGCCGAGGGCCGCGGCGATGCCGCCCTGGGCCCAGCGGGTGGAGCCGTCGTCGAGGCGGGCCTTGGTGACGACGACCGTCCTCAGTCCCGCGGCCTCGCAGCGCAGTGCGGCGGTGAGGCCGGCGACGCCGGAGCCGACGACCACGACGTCCGCGGCGATGGACCACCCGGGCGCCGGCGCGTGCAGCCGGGGGCGGGCGACGGGCGGGCGTATGCCTGTGCTGGTCACGCGGCGTCTCCGAAGGATCCGAAGGTCAGGGTGATGTTGTCGATCAGGCGGGTGGCGCCCACCCGGGCGGCCACGGCGAGGACGGCCTCACCGGTGAAGTCGTCGCCGATCCCGGTGAAGTCGGACGGGTCGACCAGGGCCAGGTAGTCCAGGGCGAGGGGCGGTTCGAGGCGGGCGGCCTCGTCGAGGACCAGACGGGCGGTCGCCAGGAGGGCCGCCGGTCCGCCGGCGGTCGTGGCGACGGCGTGCGCGTCGGCCGCCGCGCGGGACTCCCCGATCGCGCTGAGCGCCTCGGCACGGGCACGGGTGGTGGGCACCGCGCTGGCCCGCGCGCGCAGCGCCTGCTGGGCCGCGTGCCGGTCGCGGCCGGCGAACAGGGCCTGGGAGAGGGCGAGCGCGGTGCGCCGCTCGGCGGGCGAGAGGTACCGGTTGCGGCTGGACAGGGCGAGCCCGTCCTCCTCGCGGACCGTGGGCACGCCGACGATCTCCACGCCGAAGTTCAGGTCCCGCACCATGCGGCGGATCAGGGCGAGCTGCTGGGCGTCCTTCTGGCCGTACAGGGCGAGGTCGGGACGGGTGAGGTGGAGCAGTTTGGCGACGACGGTGAGCACGCCGTCGAAGTGGCCGGGGCGGGACGCGCCCTCCAGGCGGGCGCCCATGGGGCCGGCGGTGATGCGGACCTGGGGTTCGCCGCCCGGGTAGACCTCGTCCACGGCGGGGGCGAACACGACGTCGGCGCCCGACCGTCCGGCCAGGTCGAGATCGGCGTCCAGGGTGCGCGGGTAGCGGTCCAGGTCCTCGCCCGCGCCGAACTGCAGCGGGTTGACGAAGACGGTGACCACGACCTCGCCGTCGGGGCCCGCCGCCTTCCGCGCGGTGCGGATCAGCGTCGCGTGGCCCTCGTGCAGCGCGCCCATGGTCATCACGACGGCGCGGCGGCCCTCCCGCGCGCGTGCGTGCAGTTCGGCGGCGGTGCGCAGCAGGGTGGCGGTCATCGGGCGGCTCCGTTCCGGGACGCGCGCGGCGTCGTGCGGCGGGGATGGGCGGTGGGGCGGGGTGTGCCGCTCATCGGTCCTCCCCCGGCGTGGATCCGGTGCTTCCGGTGCCGTCGGCCCCGGCGGCCTCGTCGGCGAGGACGCCGAGCAGGTCCTCGGCGAGTTCCGGCTTGAGCAGGCCGTGGGCGAGGGCGCGGTCGGCGGTCGCGCGGGCCATCGCGAGATAGCCGGCGACGGCCCCCGGCGCGTGCCGCCGCAGCTCGGTGACGTGCGCGGCGACCGTGCCGGCGTCACCGCGGGCGACCGGGCCCGTGAGGGCCGCGTCGCCGGAGCGCAGGGCGTTGTCCAGGGCGGCGCCGAGCAGCGGGCCGAGCATCCGGTCGGGCGCCCCGACTCCGGCGGTGCGCAGCAGTTCCAGGGACTGGGCGACCAGGGTGACCAGGTGGTTGGCGCCCAGTGCGAGGGAGGCGTGGTAGAGCGGGCGGTTCTCCTCGGAGATCCACTCCGGCTCGCCGCCCATCTCGATGACGAGGGCCTCGGCGGCCAGCCGCAGCTCCTCGGGGGCGGTGACGCCGAAGGAGCATCCGGCGAGGCGCTGCACGTCGACGGGGGTGCCGGTGAACGTCATCGCGGGGTGCAGGGCGAGCGGCAGGGCTCCGGCCCGCAGGGCGGGGTCGAGGACCCTCGCGCCGTAGCGGCCCGAGGTGTGCACGAGCAGCTGGCCGGGCCGTACCGCGCCGGTGTCGGCGAGTCCGGAGACCAGTTCCGGCAGGGCGTCGTCCGGGACGGTCAGCAGGACCAGCTCGGACCGCTGCAGGACCTCGGCGGGCGGCACCACCGGCACGTCGGGGAGCAGCTGCTCGGCACGCCTGCGGGAGGCTTCGGAGACGGCGGAGACCGCCACCGGGCGGTGCCCGGCGAGCTGGAGCGACGCGGCCAGGGCGGGGCCCACGCGTCCGGCGCCGACGACGCCGACGGTGAGCCGCGCGGGGCGGTCCTGGGGGTCTGGCTGTGGGGTTGTGTTCACGCGGCGGGGGCCTTCCCGTTCCAGTCCGCTCGGGGTACCGGACGATTTCTCGTCATGTTAACGCGATCGGTTCCGGGGGCGGTCGGTTGTCCACAGGCTGTGGGTTTCCGTGCGCCGCCGCACCACACCCGCGTGCGGAAATGTGGATGCCCGCGCGGGCCGGGACGCGGGATGATCGCGGGCATGACGGAAACGACGGACGGCACCGACGAGGCACGGACCGGGGACGAGCGGGGTCACGGGAACGCGGCGGGCACGGCGGCGGCGCCGACGTCCCGCGAGCGGCGGATAGCCGCCTGGCGCAGCGCCCCGCGGGTGCTCGCCCGCCTCGGCTTCCTCGCCCCGCTCGGCGAGCGGCTGGCCCTGCTGGCGGCGGCGGGCGACGTGTACGACCTCGACGAGACGTCCGACATCTACGGCAACGGCGTCGTCGAGGCGCTGGAGAAGCGGGTCGCGGAGCTGCTGGGCACCGAGGCCGCCGCGTTCTTCCCGACCGGCACGATGGCCCAGCAGGTGGCCCTGCGCTGCTGGGCCGGCCGCACCGGCGACCCGGCGGTGGCCCTGCATCCGCTCAGCCATCCGGAGGTGTACGAGCGCAACGCGTTCAGCCAGGTCAGCGGGTTGCGTCCGGTGCGTATCACGAACGAGCCCCGGCTGCCGACCGCCGCCGAGGTACGCGACTTCGAGGAGCCCTTCGGGGCGCTGATGCTGGAACTTCCGCTGCGGGACGCCGGTTTCGTGCTTCCCACCTGGGAGGAGCTGACCGGGGTGGTGGACGCCGCGCGGGAACGCGAGGCGGTCGTCCACTTCGACGGGGCCAGGCTGTGGGAGTGCACCGAGCACTTCGGGCGGCCGCTGGAGGAGATCGCCGGTCTCGCGGACAGCGTCTACGTGTCGTTCTACAAGTCCCTCGACGCCTTCGGCGGCGCGGCACTCGCCGGGCCCGCGACGCTGGTCGACGAGGCGAGGGCCTGGCGGCACCGGTACGGGGGCAACGTCTTCCAGCAGTTCCCGACCGCGCTGTCCGCGCTGATCGGCCTGGAGCGGGAACTGCCCCGGCTGCCGGAGTACGTCCGCCACGCGCGCGTGGTGGCCGGGGCGCTGCGGGAGGGGCTGGAGGCCGGGGGGCTGCCCTGGTTCCGGGTGCATCCGGAGGTGCCGCACACCTACGACTTCCAGGTGTGGCTGCCGTACGAGGCGGAGGTGGCCGCCGAGGTGGCGATCACGGTGGCGGAGGAGACGGGGGCGGTGCTCTTCGCGAACCACTGGGACGCCAAGGGGCCGGGGCTGTCCTTCACGGAGGTGTACGTGCGGGCGGCGGGCCTGGAGTGGACCGCCGACGATGTTCGTACGGCGGCGGTCCACTTCGCGCGACGGCTGGTTAAGGCCTGACCTGCTTCGCCCCGGGGGCGCTGGATTCAGCCCCTCCGGCGTTTGAGGAGCGGGGGTTCGGGGGCAGCGCCCCCGAGGGCTCGTGCACCATGTGGGCATGGGCGTGCACATCGACATCTCGGGGCTGCGGCCGGAACAGGTCGCCGTCGTGCCCTCCCCGCTGGCGGAGCTGGGCATGGCGCTGCACGCGCTGTCCGAGCCGGGACACCACCCGGGGCTGCAGGCCTGGGCGACCGGCGTGACCGCCCGCCTGGACCCGCACCTCGCGGACCGGATGTGCGAGGCGGACTTCCTGTGGCGCAGCACGTTCTCGGACCTGTTCCTGCCGTGCGCCGGCGTTCCGGGCCGCACCACGCTCCCGGGCGGCACCCTCGCGGAGGACCTGGACCTGCTGGACAAGCTGTCCGACGAGCAGTTCGTGGACGCCGCCCTGGAGTTCACCTGCGCGCTCCCCTACGGCCTGCCGGGCGCCGGGCCGCTCACCGACGCGGGGCTGAGGCGCCGCTCGCTGGAGCTGGCCGCCGCGCGGGGGCCGCGCCAGACGGAGTTCACCGAGCGGCTGCTGTCCGACCCGCCGGGGATCCGGGGCCGGCTCCGGCAGTTCCTCGAGGACTGCGACGAGGCGTTCTTCGCCGAGACCTGGTCCCGGCTGCGGCACCAGCTCGCCGCGGACACCCGCCACAAGACCGACCTGCTCCGGCACAAGGGGCCGGCCGGGGCGCTGACGGCGGTGTCGCCCGCGGTGACGGTCGACGAGGCCGCGGGGCGGATCACCGTGGACAAGCTGGGCGAGGGCCGGACGGCCACGGGCGACGGCGGGCTGCTGCTGATCCCGACCAGCCTCGGCTGGCCGCACCTGATGGTGCTGCACCGGTACGGCTGGCAGCCGGTGCTGCACTACCCGGTCGGCTCCCCGGAGCTGGCCGCCCCGCAGACGGTCGGGCAGCTGGCCCTGCGGATGACCGCGCTGTCCCACCCGGTCCGTATGCGCATGTGCCGGAACCTCGCCCGCAGCGCGTACACCACCAGTGAGCTGGCCCAGGCGCACGGCATGACGGCGCCGGAGATATCCCGGCACCTGGGCGTGCTGAAGAAGGCCGGCCTGCTCACCACGCGCCGCCGCGGGCGGTATGTGCTGCACCAGCTGGACGTCACGGTCGTGGCACGGCTCGGCAGCGACTTCCTGGAGGGGATCCTGCGCTGACGGCGCGCACCCCGCGTATCAGTCGAGGCGGATGTGCCGGATGCCCACGCCCGCCTGCCGCAGCCGGGTCCGCAGCCGGCCCTCGTGGTTGGGGCGCAGCGTCAGGCCGGCGAGCACGGCGATGCGGTCGGCCGTTCTCGGCACCGTGACGCGGTCCGTCCACAGGTGCTCGGCGAACTCCGGCTCGCGCAGCCGCTCCAGGCAGTCGTCGAGCCGCCGCACCGCCCAGCTCTCCCGGCGGAGGGCGGAGTTGCCCAGGACCGACCCGAGGAGGCGGCCGAGGCCGCGCTCCCGCAGCCGCCGCAGCACCGTCTCGCGCTCGGCGAGGAGGGTGAAGTGGTGGACGTCATGGCCGAGTTCGCGCAGCCGGCCCACGGTCTCCGCGAAGTGCCCGGGATCGGTGACGGTCATCGGCGCGATCACCACGCCCTCGTGCCGGGTGAGGGTCAGGTCGAGGACCTCGACCACGCCCTGCCGCCAGGACCTCAAGTCCTGGAAGTCGCCGCGCAGTCCTGGCGGCAGCATGCGGTTCAGGCCGAACCCCGGATGCTCCGGGTCGCAGACGACGCTGCCCGGCAGACGGCGCCGTATCTCGTGTGCGGTCTGCGTCTTGCCGCCCCCGAAGGGCCCGTTGATCCACAGAAGCATGCGCGCACCCTACCGACGCGCGGCCGCGCGTTCAGCCGTGTCCGCCGGCCCGCACCAGACCCGTCTCGTAGGCGAGGACGACCACCTGCACCCGGTCCCGCAGCCCCAGCTTGGTCAGGATGCGGCCGACGTGGGTCTTCACGGTGGCCTCGGAGAGCACCAGCCGGGCCGCGATCTCGCCGTTGGACAGGCCCTGCGCGACCAGCACCATGACCTCCCGCTCGCGCCCGGTGAGCCGTTCCAGTTCCTGGTGCCCGTCCTGCTTGCCCGTGCCGGGCAGCATCGGCGCGAACCGGTCCAGGAGCCGGCGGGTGGTGGAGGGGGCGACCACGGCGTCGCCGCTGTGCACCGCGCGGATCGCGGCGAGCAGCTCGCCCGGCGGCACGTCCTTGAGCATGAAGCCGGACGCGCCCGCCTTCAGCCCGGAGAAGGCGTACTCGTCGAGGTCGAAGGTGGTGAGGATCAGCACCTTCGGCGGATCGGTGTCCGCGCAGATCCGCCGGGTCGTCTCCACGCCGTCCAGCTTGGGCATGCGGACATCCATCAGCACCACGTCGACGGCGGTGGACCGCAGCACCTCCAGGGCCTCCACGCCGTTGCCCGCCTCCGCCACGACATCCATGTCCGGCTGGGCGGCGAGCACCATCCGGAACCCGGTGCGCAGCAGCACCTGGTCGTCGACGAGCATCACGCGGATCGTCATCGGGCCTCTTCTTCCGTTCGGTCGTCAGCAGCCGCAGGGGGCGTGACAGGTGTCAACAAGGGGCGTGCGCGGGCGTCAATGCGCGGGTTTGAGCGGCAGCAGCACACTGATGCGGAATCCTCCGCCCTGCCGCGGACCCGCGTCCAGGGTGCCGCCGACCATGCCGACCCGCTCGCGCATGCCGATCAGGCCGTGGCCCTGGCCGTCGAACCCGCCCTCCTCGTACAGCTCGTGCGGCGCGCCCTTGCCGTCGTCCTCCACGAGGAGGCCGAGCCCGTCGTCGAAGTACACCAGGCGCACGCTGGCGCCCGCGTCGGGGCCGCCGTGCTTGCGGGTGTTGGTGAGCGCCTCCTGCACGATGCGGTACGCGGTGAGCTCGACGCCGCTGGGCAGCGGGCGCGGGGTGCCCTCGACCCGGAAGTCCACCGGGAGGCCGGAGCCCCGGCACTGTTCGACGAGGTCCTCGATCTGCTGCACGTCGGGCTGCGGGACGTACTCCCCGGCCTCCTGGTGCTCGCCGGTGCGCAGCACGCCCAGCAGGCGGCGCATCTCGGCGAGGGCCTGGCGGCCGGTGGAGGAGATGGTCTCCAGGGCCTTCTTCGCCTGGTCGGGGGCGGCGTCGAGGACGTAGGCGGCGCCGTCGGCCTGCACCACCATCACCGACACGTTGTGCGCGACGACGTCGTGCAGCTCGCGGGCTATCCGGGCGCGTTCGGCGGCGACCGCCACCTTCGCCTGCGCCTCGCGCTCCTTCTCCAGCCGGGCGGCACGCTCCTCCAGCTGCGCGAAGTACGCGCGGCGGGTGCGGATGGAGTCGCCGAGCACCCAGGCGAGGGCGAAGGGCACGGTCTGGAGGACCATGATGGCGAGGTTCTGCGCCGTGCTCGCCTCTTCGGTCGGCCAGCGCAGCTGCGCGAGGGGCGCGGCGCACAGGCCGGCGGTCAGCGCGACGCGGGAGGCCCAGCGGGCCCCGACCGCAGCGACCGTGTAGACGATCACCAGCAGGGCGAAGTCGGCGGGCAGCGTCGCCACGTCCGCGATCAGCTGTCCCAGGCCCACCGCGAGGGCGAGGAGCAGCATCCGCTCGGGCATCCGGCGGCGCAGCGTGACGACCAGCGACAGCAGCAGCATGACCGGCACGGTGAGGGCGGGCAGGTCCGTCCCCCGGGACTCCTCCATGGTCGTTCCGCTGAGGACCGAAATCCCGAACAGGACCACGGCCCAGAAGCCGTCGACCCACGTCGGGTGTCTGCGGATGAAGTCATAGAGGCGCTGCACGTAACCCAGCGTAGGTTTGCCGGATGCGTGCAGGGGTCAACCGGAGGGCCGATCCCCGGTCGGTACGTGTACTCCGCAAGGTGGAGGCGGGGCATATCCGCGCGCTTAGTCTGGCCCGGTGACAGGCGACGACGGGCAGGTGGCGGGGGCCGCGGAGGGCGGCGCGCGGGGCTGGCGGGCGGCGGCCGAGGAGGCCCTGTACGGGCCGGGCGGCTTCTACCGGCGGCCCGGCGAGGGCCCGGCCGGGCACTTCCGTACCTCCGTCCACGCCTCGCGGCTGTTCGCCGGCGCCGTGGCGCGGCTGCTGTGCCGGGTCGACGAGGCGCTGGGGCGGCCCGCGGTGCTCGACTTCGTGGACATGGCGGCCGGGCGGGGCGAACTGGTCACCGGCGTCCTCGCCGCGCTGCCCGCCGGGGTGGCGGCCCGCACGCGTGCGTACGCGGTCGAGCTCACCGGCCGGCCCGCCGGGCTCGATCCCCGGATCGGGTGGCGGGCGGAGCCCCCGGAGGGGATCACGGGGCTGCTCTTCGCCAACGAGTGGCTGGACAACGTGCCGCTGGACGTGGCCGAGGTGGACGCGGCGGGCGTGCCGCGGCTGGTGCTGGTGCGGGACGACGGCACGGAGCTGCTCGGGGAGCCGGTCGCGGGCCCGGACGCCGAGTGGCTGGCGCGGTGGTGGCCGCCGGGCGGCGAGGAGGGGCTGCGCGCGGAGATCGGGCTGCCCCGGGACCGCGCCTGGGCGGCGGCCGCCGGGACGGTCGCGCGGGGGCTGGCCGTCGCCGTGGACTACGCGCACACGGCCGTGTCGCGGCCGCCGTTCGGGACGCTCACCGCGTTCCGGGAGGGCCGGGAGACGGCACCCGTGCCGGACGGGTCGTGCGACCTCACCGCGCATGTCGCCCTGGACGCGTGCGCCGCGGCCGGCCCGCTCCCCGGCGCGCTGCTGCTGGCGCAGCGCGACGCCCTGCGCGCCCTCGGGGTGAGCGGCGCGCGCCCGCCGCTCACCCTGGCCGCCACCGACCCCGCCGGCTACGTGCGCGCCCTGGCGGGCGCCGGGGAGGCCGCCGAGCTCACCGCGCCGGGCGGTCTCGGCGACTTCGGGTGGCTGGTGCAGCCGGTCGGGCTCGCGCGGGCGGCGGACCTATTTGTCGATGTCGCCGACGACGAAGAACATTGACCCGAGGATCGCCACCATGTCCGCGATCAGCGTCCCCGGCAGCAGCTCGGTGAGCGCCTGGATGTTGTTGTACGACGCCGAGCGCAGCTTCAGCCGGTACGGCGTCTTCTCGCCCTTGCTGACCAGGTAGTAGCCGTTGATGCCGAGCGGGTTCTCGGTCCACGCGTACGTGTGCCCCTCGGGGGCCTTGAGGACCTTCGGGAGCCGCTGGTTGACCGGGCCGGGCGGCAGCTCGGCGAGCCGGTCGAGGCAGGCGTCGGCGAGGTCGAGGGCGTTGTGGGTCTGCTCCAGGAGGCACTCGAAGCGGGCGAGGCAGTCGCCCTCCTCGCGGGTCACCACCTTCAGGACGTCGCCCAGTTCGCCGTAGGCGAGGTACGGCTCGTCGCGGCGCAGGTCGAAGTCGACGCCGGAGCCGCGCGCGATGGGCCCGCTCACGCCGTACGCGTGCACGGCCCGGGGGGACAGCACGCCGACGCCGCGCGTGCGGCCCCGGAAGATCTCGTTGCCCAGCACCAGGTCGTCGAAGCGGTCCATCCGGGAGCGGACGTCGGCGACGGCGGCGCGGGCACGGGTGGTCCATCCCGCCGGGAGGTCCTCCTTGAGGCCGCCCACGCGGTTGAACATGTAGTGCATCCGCCCGCCGGAGACCTCCTCCATGACGTGCTGGAGCTCCTCGCGCTCGGTGAACGCGTAGAAGATCGGGGTGATGCCGCCCAGTTCCAGCGGATAGGAACCGAGGAACATCAGGTGGTTGAGGACCCGGTTCAGCTCGGCGAGCAGCGTGCGCAGCCACACCGCCCGCTCGGGGACCTCCATGCCGAGCATCCGCTCGACGGCGAGGACCACGCCCAGCTCGTTGGAGAACGCCGACAGCCAGTCGTGGCGGTTGGCCAGCATGATGATCTGGCGGTAGTCACGGGCCTCGAACAGCTTCTCCGCGCCCCGGTGCATATAGCCGATCACGGGTTCCGCGTGGACGATGCGCTCGCCGTCCAGGACGAGCTTCAGCCGCAGCACGCCGTGGGTGGACGGGTGCTGGGGCCCGATGTTGAGCACCATGTCGGTGCTCTCCGCCGCGCCGCCGATACCGACCATGGTCTCCGTCGTAGGAGTCATGAACACAGTCTCCCCTACGTACGCTGGCCCCATGGAGACGGGGAGCCCGCACGAAACGGGGACAGCGGCGACGAGCGGGCCGGCGGTCCCGGACGGCGGGGAGCCGGTGTGGATCGCGCTGCCCCCCGGGCTGCTCAGGATGCGGCGGCTGCTGCTGGTGGTGTGGCTGGGGCTGCTGACCCTGGCCGCCGGGCTGGTGCCGGGACTGCTGGCCGGGCCCGGCTGGGCCGCCTTCGCGCTGCTGCCGCTGGCGCTGCTGCTCTGGGGCTGGGTGCTGCTGGAGCGGAACTGGCGTTCCTGGCGGTACGCGGAGCGCGCCGACGACCTGCTGATCAGCCGGGGCGTGCTGTGGCGGCGGGAAACGGTCGTCCCGTACGGGCGGATGCAGCTGGTCGAGGTCACCTCCGGGCCGGCGGAGCGGCACTTCGGGCTGGCCAGCGTGCAGCTGCACACGGCCGCCGCGGCGACCGACGCCACCATCCCCGGCCTCGACCCGGCCGAGGCGGAACGGCTGCGCGACCGGCTCACCGAGCTGGGCGAGGCCCGATCGGCGGGGCTGTGACGGCCCCGGACGTCCAGGGGGACGTGCGCGACCGCCCGCCGGTGACCGAGAGGCGGCTGCACCCCGTCACACCGCTCAGGCGGGCGTGGGCGCCCGTCGCGGTGCTCATCGGGTGGGCGCTGCACGATCCCGACCAGGCGCAGCGCCAGCTGACCCGGCTGACGACCACCACCCTGCTGATCGGCCTCGCCGTGCTCATCCCGGCGGCGGCCCTCTACGGCTTTCTGACCTGGTGGTTCACCCACTTCGCGGTGACCGAGAGCGAACTGCGCATCCGTACCGGGCTGCTGTTCCGGCGGACCGCGCACATCCGGCTGGAGCGGATCCAGGCCATCGACGTCACCCAGCCGCTGCTCGCTCGGGTGGCCGGCGTGGCGAAGCTCAAACTGGACGTCATCGGGACCGACAAGAAGGACGAGCTCGCGTTCCTGGGGGCCGGCGAGGCACGGGCGCTGCGCGCCGAACTGCTGGCGCGGGCGGCGGGTTTCGCGCCGGAGACCGCGCACCAGGTGGGTGAGGCGCCGTCCCGGCAGATGCTGCGGGTGCCGCCGGGCGTCCTCGCCGTCTCCCTGCTGCTGACCGGGGCGACCTGGGGCTGGCTCATCGTCGCCGGCGTCGTGGTGCCGCTGCTGTGGACGGCCACCCACAGCCTGTGGACGGTGCTCGCCGCGGCCGTGCCGATGCTGGGCGCGGCGGGCGCGAGCAGCGTGGGCCGGTTCGTCGCCGAGTACGACTGGACGCTGGGCGAGTCGCCGGACGGGCTGCGCATCGACCACGGGCTGCTGGACCGGGCGCACGGGACGGTGCCGCCGGGGCGGGTGCAGGCGGTGCGGCTGGTCGAGCCGCTGCTGTGGCGACGACGGGGGTGGGTGCGGGTGGAACTGGACGTGGCGGGGTCGTCCAACTCGCTGCTGCTGCCCGTCGCCCCGCGCGAGCTCGCCGAGTCGGTCGTCGCGCGGGTGCTGCCCGGGGTGAACGTGCCCCCGCGCGAGGCGTTCGCCCGGCCGCCGCGCCGCGCGCGGTGGTGCGTTCCGCTGTGGTGGCGGGGGTACGGACTCGCCGTCACCGACGCGGTGTTCGCCACCCGCCGCGGGCTGCTGCGGCGCAGCCTGTCCCTGGTGCCGCACGCCAAGGTGCAGAGCGTGCGGCTGGCCCAGGGGCCGTGGCAGCGGGCGCGGGGCGTCGCGCACGTCCATGTGGACACCGGCGCGAACAAGTCGGTGACGGCCCACCTGCGCGACGCCGGGGAGGCCGCGGCCCTCCTGCGCTCCCAGGCCGAACGCTCCCGCACCGGCCGCCGCGACGCCCGCCCGGACCGCTGGATGGCCTGACCGCCCCCGGCAGCCCACGGAGCACCCGCACAGCCCGTGCACCGCCCCCGTGAAGGCACACCTCCGCCGGCTCAAGACACCACGCACCTGCCCGTCAGTCCGCGAAGCCGCACCAGCCCCACGGAGCACCCGCACCGCCCCAGCACCGGCCCCGTCGTAGGCCACCTCCGCCGACTGGCGGCACCGCCCCCCACCAGTACGTGCCGACAGCCAGCAGCGGCGCACGGCAGCCCGCGAAGCAGCACACCATGTGCCGGAAAGCCGAAGCGGCCTGCGGCACGGAGAGCGAGGGCCCGTGGCGCCGTACCGGTCGCCGCACGCGCCCCACGGGACGCAGGAGCACCGGGCGGCTCAGGGCACGCCGGGACGGGCGCCGTGGGGGCGCTTGTCGGCCCTCGCAGGGGCAGTTGCCCAGGACGTGGAGGCCGGTTGGCCGTGGGGGCGAACGGCGACGGGCCCCGCGCGGTGCGCGGGGCCCGTCGGGGTGTGCGGGGGTCAGGACGCCGCGCTGCGCAGGCCCTGGACGTCGATGTGTTCCGTCTCGTCGTGCGCCGTCAGGTCGATGACCTGGCCGATGCCGCGCGCCTGCTCGTCGGCGGGCTTGAAGCGCGCCTCGGCCTCCGCCTTGTGCAGCGCGAGCGCCTCCTGGCCGACGACGTCGGCGAGGTCCTCGTTCTGCACGGAGTCCAGGGCGGTGCCCTCCGCGTCCTTCTTCGTCCCGAAGAAGTCGAAGCCGCCGTCGGACACCGGCCGCCGCACCGGCGCCTTCGGCGGGACGACCGCCACCGCCGTCGGCACGGTGAAGTGCCCGGAGGGCTGCCGTGCGGGCCGGTCGGGAGAAGCGGCCGACGCGGGGGCGGCGGTCGTACGCTCGTGCTCGCCGACCGCCTCGGACCGCCCCTCGGCCTCGTCCTCCTGCGCCTGCTCCCGCCCGGACCTCTTCGTGGGTTCGGGACCGTCGTCCTCGGGGCCCCCGGGGGCCCCGTCGTCCGCCGGGGAGCCCTCGGCCCCCGGCGTGTCACCGGGCCGGGCGGGGGCGGCGTCGCCGGCCGGCCCGGACGTCTCGTCGGCCGCCGCGGAGGCGACGGCCTCGTCCTCCGTGGCGTCGGCGTCCGCGTCGACATCCACATCGGCATCGGCGTCGGCATCGGCGTCACCGGCGAGCCGCGCCAGCGCCGCGCCGGCCCGCAGGAACAGCTCCGAGCCCTCCGGCGAGAAGACGGAGGGAGCTGCCGGCTCCTCCTCCGCGACCGCCTCGACGGACTCCCCGGCCGCCCCGGCCGCCCCGTCGCCCGGCTCCGCCGACGGCCCCGCCGGCAGCGCGCGGGCCGGAACCGCGGCCTCTATCTCGAGTACCCGGCGTTCCTCCAGAACGCTCGCCCGGTCGACCTCCGACGCGGCGTACCGCCGCAGCAGGGCCGCGTGTTCGTTGCGCAGCCCGGCGAGTTCGCCGCGCTTGGCGCGCAGCCGCTGCTCCAGCTTCGCCCGCAGTTCGCGCGATTCCTCGAGGTCCGACTCCAGTTCGGCGACCCGCTCCTCGAAACGCCACTCGTCGCTCGCACGCGCGCGCGTGAGTTCGGCGACGCGCTTACCCGCCTGGGCGTCCCAGTTCCGCATGACGACGGCACCGACGACCGCCGTGACCGCGGCGGCCCCGGCCAGGACACGAAGCACCATCGGTTGTGTGAACACCCAGGGCCCCAGGGCGCAGACGACGGAGACGCCTGCGATCGCCGACGGGGGCAGCATCCTGTGCAGGGGCGGGGAATGACGGTGACGTCCACGTGGCATGGCCAGAAACTTACCGCGCGTAGGCGAATGATGGTGCCCCGCCCCGTAAAAACAAAGCCACGCCGGGGCTTTCACAGGGCATCAGGGAACTCGCGCCATACGTGAATAGACGTATTGACCAATTACCAAGATCCTTTTCCTGGGCGCGTTCTCCGGCCCGGGTCGCCTTTCGCGTTCCGCCGCTCTCCCGCGCACCGGCTTGGCCGCGTGCGGCCGGTGCGCGCGCCGCCGGGGCCGAGGCGTACCCCGGCCGGTGCCTGGGCCTACGCTGAAGATATGAGCAACCACAGCGGACGCCGCCAGGTCGCGGGCCTTCCTCACTGGGACCGCTGCGCGGTCATGGGGGTCGTGAACGTCACCCCGGACTCCTTCTCCGACGGCGGCCGCTGGTTCGACACGACGACCGCCGTCAAGCGCGGCCTCGACCTGGTCGCCCAGGGCGCCGACCTGATCGACGTCGGCGGCGAGTCCACCCGGCCCGGCGCCACCCGCGTCGACGAGGCCGAGGAGCTCAGGCGCGTCATCCCCGTGGTGCGCGGCCTCGCCGCCGAGGGCGTCACCGTCTCCGTCGACACCATGCGCGCCTCCGTCGCGGAACAGTCCCTCGCGGCCGGCGCCGCCCTGGTCAACGACGTGAGCGGCGGACTCGCCGACCCCGCCATGATCCCCGCGGTCGCCGCCGCCGGCGCCCCCTTCGTCGTCATGCACTGGCGCGGCTTCCTGGAGGGCGGCACCATCCAGGGCGTCTACGCCGACGTGGTCTCGGAGGTCGCCGACGAACTGCGGGCGCGCGTGGAGGCCGTCCTCGAGGGCGGCATCGCCGCCGACAAGGTGATCGTCGACCCCGGCCTCGGCTTCTCCAAGGGCGCCGACCACGACCTGGCGCTCCTCGCCCGTCTCGACCGCGTCCTGGACCTCGGCCACCCGGTGCTCGTCGCCGCCTCCCGCAAGCGGTTCCTCGGCCGTGTCCTGGCCGGCCCGGACGGCGCGCCCCCGCCCGCGCGGGAGCGCGACGCGGCCACCGCCGCCGTCTCCGCGCTCGCCGCCCGGGCGGGCGCCTGGGCGGTCCGCGTGCACGAGGTGCGCGCGACCGCGGACGCCGTACGCGTGACCCGCGCGATAGAGCAGGCCCGCACGGCCGACCCGACACCCCCCGTACCCGGCGCGCACGGCGCAGAAGGAGCCCGGTGAGCGCACCCCACACCGATGTCGAGCAGGTCGAGGCCGCCAACACCGCCTTCTACGAGGCACTCGAAAGGGGCGACTTCGAAGAGGTCGCCTCGCTCTGGCTCACCCCGGGCGACCTCGGCATCGACGAGACGTACCACGACCCCGCGGACAGCGGTGTGGTCTCCTGCGTGCACCCCGGCTGGCCGGTGCTCACCGGACGCGGCGAGGTCCTCAGGTCGTACGCCCTGATCATGGCGAACACCGACTACATCCAGTTCTTCCTGACCGACACGCATGTCTCGGTCACCGGCGACACCGCCCTGGTGACCTGCACGGAGAACATCCTCAGCGGCGGCCCCGCGCCCAGGGCCGGCGAGGAGCTGGGACCGCTGGTCGGCCAGCTCGTCGTGGCGACCAACGTGTTCCGGCGGACCGCGGAGGGCTGGAAGCTCTGGGCCCACCACGCCTCCCCCGTCCTCGCCGAGGAGGAGGACGACGAGGACGAGACGGACGGCGGCACTCCGGCCTGAGCGGGTAGACGGAACCCAGGAACCCGGGACCACTGCCCGCCCCCGCACGGAACACCGCGGGGCGGGCAGCGCCCGGCCTCCGCCGGGGAAACGGACGGTGAAACCTCCGGCCGCCGGACCGTTCCCGCACCCCCGGGCCACCGGCCCTGTCGGTGCGCGCGGGTAGATTCACAGGCAGGCCGGTGCGCCATCCGCAGGCACCGACCGGCCGGACCGACGACTGCAGGAGTGATTCGCGTGGATCGTGTCGCGCTGCGCGGCCTGAAGGCCCGTGGGCATCACGGGGTGTTCCCGAAGGAGCGCGAGGAGGGCCAGACCTTCATCGTGGACCTCGTCCTCGGCCTGGACACCCGGCCGGCCGCGGCGGACGACGACCTGACGAAGACCGTGCACTACGGGATCGTCGCGGAGGAGGTCGTGGCCGTCGTGCGGGGCGAGCCCGTCAATCTCATCGAGACGCTCGCCGAGCACATCGCCCAGGTCTGTCTGAAGCACGACATGGTGCGGGAGGTCGAGGTGTGCGTCCACAAGCCCGACGCGCCGATCACCGTGCCCTTCGACGACGTGACCGTCACCATCACCCGGAGCCGCGTATGACCAGGCCGTCCCACCAGGGCCACACCGACCCGACGGTCCAGCCCGTCCCCGCCTCCGTGGTCGAGCGGGTCGACGCCGCCGACACCACCCTGCAGAACCCGAAGCGGGCCGTCGTCTCCCTCGGCGCCAACCTGGGCAACCGCCTGGAGACCCTCCAGGGGGCCGTCGACGCCCTGGAGGACACCCCGGGCATCCGGGTCAAGGCGGTCTCCCCGGTGTACGAGACGGAGCCGTGGGGCGTCGAGCCCGGCAGCCAGCCCTCGTACTTCAACGCGGTAGCGGTCCTGAAGACCACCCTGCCGCCGTCCTCCCTGCTGGAGCGGGCGCACGCGGTCGAGGAGGCCTTCCACCGGGTCCGCGACGAGCGCTGGGGCCCGCGCACCCTGGACGTGGACATCGTCTCCTACGCGGAACTCCACTCCGACGACCCGCAGCTCACGCTCCCCCACCCGCGCGCCCACGAGCGCGCCTTCGTGCTCGCCCCCTGGCACGACGTGGACCCGCAGGCGGAGCTGCCCGGCCACGGCCCCGTCGCCGATCTCCTCGGCACGGTCACCCGCGAAGGCGTCACGCCCCGCCAGGACCTGGAACTCCGGCTGCCCGAGTAGCCGTTAAGGTCGACACGACCACATTCCGGGGCACCGTCCGGGGAACGCGAAGGGACACCGTGAAAGAGCTGCGCATCAGGGTGCTGGCCGGCGTCTTCGTCGTGGCCGGGATCCTGTCCTGGGCCGGCGCCCGCCTCTGGAACTCCGTGGGCTCCCTGCCGAGCGTGCCGGTGGCCGCGCCCATCGTGCTGGCGCTGATCGCGGTGGTCCTCGCGGCCACCGCGCTCTCGATCCGCGCCCGTCTCAAGGCCCAGCGCGAGCGGCAGCCCGACGCCAAGGGCGTCGACCCGCTGATGGCGGCCCGGGCGGTCGTGTTCGGGCAGGCCAGCGCCCTGGTCGCCGCCCTCGTCGCCGGCATGTACGGCGGCACGGGCGTCTTCCTGCTGGAGTTCCTGGACATCCCCGCCCGCCGCGACCAGGCCATCTACGCCGGCTTCTCGGTGCTGGCCGCCCTCGGCGTCATAGCGGCGGCCATCTTCCTGGAGCGCGTCTGCAAGCTCCCGGAGGACGACGACAACAACGGCCAGGGCGCGGCCCCGGCGGCGTGAGCGGCCGTCAGCGCGCCATGATCAGGCTCATCGCCTCGTTGCGGGTCGCCGCGTCCCGCAGCTGACCGCGCACCGCCGAGGTGAGCGTCTTCGCGCCGGGCTTGCGGATCCCCCGCATCGACATGCACATGTGCTCGCACTCCACCACCACGATCACCCCGCGCGGCTCCAGGATCTCCATCAGGGAGTCCGCGATCTGCGTGGTGAGTCGTTCCTGCACCTGCGGGCGGCGGGCGTAGACGTCCACCAGCCGGGCCAGCTTCGACAGGCCGGTGATCTTGCCGCTGGTGGCCGGGATGTACCCGACGTGCGCGACGCCGCGGAACGGCACCAGGTGGTGCTCACAGGTCGAGTACACCTCGATGTCCTTGACCAGCACCATCTCGTCGTGACCGAGGTCGAACGTCGTCGTCAGCACGTCCTCGGGCTTCTGCCACAGCCCCGCGAATATCTCCCGGTACGCCCGCGCCACCCGCGCCGGGGTCTCCAGCAGGCCCTCGCGGTCCGGGTCCTCGCCGACCGCGATCAGCAGCTCGCGTACGGCGTTCCGTGCCCGCTTCTCGTCGAACTCGCCGATCGGGGTCACGCCGTCCAGCGTCACGGGGTCGGTCATCAGAGGTGCCTCGTTCCTGTGTCCTCACGCGTGAGGGGCACGCGTCTCAACTGCGGGTATACACAAACGCCGCGCCCCCCAGGCTAGAACCAGGGGGGCGCGGCATCCATTCCGGGCCCGGTGGGGCCACCGGGAGCCTCGGGTCAGCTCTCGGGGCGTTCCTCCGGGGTCCGCTCGGGCGCCGGGGCGGGCTCCGCCGTGGTGCTCTTGGCGGTGCTGATGGCCGGCGTCGCGCCGTTCGCCCCGTTCGTCAGGGCCAGCTCCTTGGGGGAGAGGACCGGCGGACGGGTGGACGGCGTACGGCGCGAGGAACCGGTCCAGGCGGGCCGGGGCGGGCGCTTGACGATCGGCGCGAAGACCTCGGCGATCTCCTCCTTGCCCAGCGTCTCCCGCTCCAGGAGGGCCAGGACCAGGTTGTCGAGGACGTCGCGGTTCTCGACCAGGATCTCCCACGCCTCGTTGTGCGCGGTCTCGATGAGCTTCTTGACCTCTTCGTCGACCAGCGCGGCGACCTCTTCCGAGTAGTCGCGCTGGTGGGCCATCTCGCGGCCGAGGAAGGGCTCGGTGTTGTCGCCGCCGAACTTGATGGCGCCGAGCCGCTCGGTCATGCCGTACTGGGTGACCATCGCGCGGGCCAGTCCGGTGGCCTTCTCGATGTCGTTGGCGGCACCGGTGGTGGGGTCGTGGAAGACGAGCTCCTCGGCCGCGCGGCCGCCCAGCATGTACGCGAGCTGGTCCAGCATCTCGTTGCGCGTGGTGGAGTACTTGTCCTCGTCCGGCAGCACCATGGTGTAGCCGAGGGCACGGCCTCTGGACAGGATGGTGATCTTGTGGACCGGGTCGGAGTTCGGTGAGGCCGCCGCGACCAGGGCGTGTCCGCCCTCGTGGTACGCGGTGATCTTCTTCTCCTTGTCCGACATGATCCGGGTCCGCTTCTGCGGGCCCGCGACCACACGGTCGATCGCCTCGTCCAGCATGTGGTTGTCGATCAGCTTCTGATCGCTGCGCGCGGTCAGCAGCGCGGCCTCGTTCAGCACGTTGGCCAGGTCGGCGCCGGTCATGCCGGGGGTGCGGCGGGCGACGGCCGAGAGGTCGACGTCCGGGGCGACCGGCTTGCCCTTCTGGTGCACCTTGAGGATCTCCAGCCGGCCCTGCATGTCCGGGCGGTCGACCGCGATCTGGCGGTCGAAGCGGCCGGGGCGCAGAAGGGCCGGGTCGAGGATGTCGGGCCGGTTCGTCGCGGCGATGAGGATCACGCCGCCCTTGACGTCGAAGCCGTCCATCTCGACGAGGAGCTGGTTCAGGGTCTGCTCGCGCTCGTCGTGACCACCGCCGAGGCCGGCGCCGCGGTGGCGGCCGACCGCGTCGATCTCGTCGACGAAGACGATGGCGGGGGCGTTCGCCTTGGCCTGCTCGAACAGGTCACGGACCCGGGAGGCGCCGACACCGACGAACATCTCGACGAAGTCGGAACCGGAGATCGAGTAGAACGGCACACCGGCCTCGCCCGCCACGGCACGCGCGAGCAGGGTCTTGCCGGTACCGGGCGGGCCGTAGAGCAGGACGCCCTTGGGGATCTTCGCCCCGACGGCCTGGAACTTCGCCGGCTCCTGCAGGAACTCCTTGATCTCGTGGAGCTCCTCCACCGCCTCGTCGGAACCGGCGACGTCGGCGAACGTCGTCTTCGGGGTGTCCTTGGTGATGAGCTTCGCCTTGGACTTCCCGAAGTTCATGACCCGGGAGCCGCCGCCCTGCATCTGGTTCATCAGGAACAGGAAGACGACCACGATGAGGACGAACGGCAGCAGCGACAGCAGGATGCTCACGAACGGGTTCTGCTTCGACGGCGACACCGTGTAGCCGTCGGGGATCTGCTTGTTCTGGAACTTGTCCTGCAGCGTGCTGGCAATCGTGACGCCCTGATCGCCGATGTAGCTCGCCTGGATCTTCGAGCTGCCCTCGACCTTCTGGCCGTCCTTGAGTTCGACCTTGATGGTCTGTTCGTCGCCGGTGGTCAGCTTGGCCGAGTCGACCTTGTTCTCATTGATCGCCTGGACGACCTGGCCGGTGTCCACCGTCTTGTAGCCGCCGGACGAGCCGACGACCTGCATCAACACGACCACGGCAAGGACGGCCAGCACGATCCACATGACCGGCCCACGGAAGTATCGCTTCACGTCCATCCATACGGAGCGGTGCCGCCCCGTCCCTCCTGCCATAGTGAGTTTGATAAAGGCTGTTCTTCGGACGGTACCCCAGCTTCGTCCCCCGACGCTGCGGAGGACGGCCGGCAATCGCGTCCACGCATGCTCCAACGCCGCGGAGCCCGCCGGGGTTCCCGATCACGTACGGCGGGCCGGGCGCCGGGGCTCAGCCGCCGTAGACGTGGGGCGCGAGCGTACCGACGAACGGGAGGTTGCGGTACTTCTCGGCGTAGTCCAGGCCGTAGCCGACGACGAACTCGTTGGGAATGTCGAAACCGACCCATTCCACGTCGATGGCGACCTTGGCGGCCTCGGGCTTGCGCAGCAGCGTGCACACCTTGAGGGAGGCGGGCTCGCGCGAGCCGAGGTTGGAGATCAGCCAGGAGAGTGTCAGTCCGGAGTCGATGATGTCCTCGACGATGAGGACGTGCCGGCCCTTGATGTCGGTGTCGAGGTCCTTGAGGATCCGCACCACACCGGAGGACTGCGTGCCCGCCCCGTACGAGGACACGGCCATCCAGTCCATCGTGACGGGGGTGGACAGCGCCCGGGCGAGGTCCGCCATCACCATCACCGCGCCCTTGAGCACGCCGACGATCAGCAGGTCCTTGCCCGCGTACTCCGCGTCGATCTTCGCTGCCAGCTCCACCAGCTTGGCGTCGATCTCTTCCTTGGTGATGAGCACCTTCTCGAGGTCGGCACCCATGTCGTTCGCGTCCACCCGCATCACTTTCGGTCGTCCCACCGGCCGGTCCGGTCCGCCCCGCGACTCGTACGGGTCGGTGGGGTCCGGATTCAGCCCTGCCGAATCACCAGTCTGCCACCCTGCCGGCGGGCGACGACCCGGCCGGGGAGATTGATGGCCCCCTGGCCGCGCCAGCCGGTGATCAGCCGGTCCACCTCCTCGATGTGGCGGGCGAACAGCGAACCGGCCGGCGCGCCGGCCTCGATGGCGGCGCGGCGCAGCACTCGGCGGCGCACGGCGGGCGGCAGTTCGTACAGCTTGGCGCACTCCAGGCGGCCGTCGGCGTCGCGGACGCCGGCCTCGGCCCGGCCGGCCCACGCGTCGAGGGCGTCGGCATCGTCACGGGAGAGCTGGGCCGTACGGGCGAGGGCCTCGACGACGCCCTTGCCGAGGGCCTTCTCCAGGGCGGGCAGGCCCTCGTGGCGGAGCCGGGAGCGGGTGTAGGCGGGGTCCGTGTTGTGCGGGTCGTCCCAGACGGGCAGGGACTGGGCCATGCAGGCCTTGCGGGCGGTCTGCCGGTCGACCTGGAGGAAGGGGCGCCGGTAACGGCCGTCGGCCCCCGAGACCGCGGCCATTCCCGACAGGGAGCGGATGCCGGAGCCGCGGGCGAGGCCGAGGAGGACGGTCTCGGCCTGGTCGTCGCGGGTGTGGCCGAGCAGGACGGCGCAGGCGCCGTGCCGCTCGGCGACGGCGTCCAGGGCGGCGTAGCGGGCGTCCCGGGCGGCGGCCTCGGGGCCGCCGTCGCGGCCGACGGTGACGGCGACGGACTCGGCGGGTTCGAGGCCGAGTTCGGTCAGGCGCAGGACGACCTCGGCGGCGCGCAGGTCGGAGCCGGCCTGGAGGCCGTGGTCGACGGTGACGCCGCCGGCGCGGACGCCGAGGCGGGGGGCTTCGAAGGCGAGGGCGGAGGCGAGCGCCATGGAGTCGGCGCCGCCGGAACACGCCACGAGCACGAGCGGCGAGGGGGGCTGCTCGTGCGGGGGGCGGCCCGGTGTCCGGCCGTGGCCGTCGCGGATGTCGGTCAGGACGCGGCGGACCGCCAGGCGTATCGCCGCGACCGCAGGATGGGGACCCATGTCCGGTTCCCTTCATGAAGTTTTCGGGGGGTGAGCCCGAGATCGGTCACTCAGAGTGTGTAGATGGTGACAGAACCGGGCCGTTCCCCGAGCATTGCACGCCTACTCCGGACTCACGGTCCCTCGGACGGGTGATTGGAGGGGCGTCCGTCTGCCGTCGGCCGTGCGCGGCGCATGACGGGGCGCGGGGCTCAGGCTTCCGGTTTGCGGTGCACCCGTGTGATCCAGTCCGCAGGTTTGGCGATCTCCGCCTTGGTGGGGAGGGTGTTGGGCGAGGTCCAGACGCGGTTGAAGCCGTCCATGCCGGCCTCCTCGACGACGGCCCGCACGAAACGTTCGCCGTCGCGGTACTGGCGGAGCTTGGCGTCCAGGCCGAGCAGCTTGCGCAGGGCCATGTCCAGGCGGGAGGCGCCCTTGGCGCGGCGCTGCTGGAACTTCTCGCGGATCTCGGAGACGCTCGGCACGACCGCGGGGCCGACGCCGTCCATGACGAAGTCGGCGTGCCCCTCCAGCAGCGACATCACGGCGGTGAGCCGGCCGAGGATCTCCCGCTGCGCGGGGGTCTGCACGACCTCGACCAGGGAGCGTCCCTCGTCGCCCTCCTCGCCCTCGGGACGCCCGCCGGCCAGCGACTGCGCGGCCTCGCGGATGCGTTCCAGGACGGTCATGGGGTCGACGTCGGTCTCCTCGAGGAACGACTGGATCTCGCCCTCCAGGTGGTCCCGCAGCCAGGGCACGGCGGTGAACTGGGTGCGGTGCGTCTCCTCGTGGAGGGTCACCCACAGCCGGAAGTCGTGCGGTTCCACGTCGAGTTCGCGCTCCACGTGGACGATGTTGGGGGCGACGAGCAGCAGCCGCCCGGCGCCGTTCGCGCCGGCCGGGAGGTCGCGGGTGGCGGGGGCGAAGGTCTCGTACTGGCCGAGGACGCGGGAGGCCAGGAAGGAGAGCAGCATCCCGAGTTCGACGCCGGTGACCTTGCCGCCGACGGCGCCGAGGACCGCGTTGCCGGGGCCGGTGCCGCGCCGCTCCTGCATCTTGTCGAGGAGCGGTTTGAGCAGTTCGCGGAAGCCGGCGACGTTGGCCCGGACCCAGCCGGGGCGGTCGACGACGAGGACGGGGGTGTCGTGGGTCTCCTCGGTGCCCAGACGAGTGAAGCCCCGGACGTGTTCCTCCGAGGCCTTCGCGTGCCGGCGCAGTTCCGCGACGACGGCACGGGCCTCGTCGCGGCTCACGTCGGGGCCCGGTCGCATGAGGCGGGTCGCGGTCGCGACCGCGAGGTTCCAGTCGACCATCCCGGAAGAAGCGGCACCACCGATGCTCGTCATGCGTCAACGGTACGTGAGTGGGCCGGTTGGGGGCAGGGCGGCGAGGTGACGGGGCGAAGCCCCCGGGCCCCCTCGCGCGGTTCCCCGCGCCCCTGCCGGGGTCACCGGCAGCCGCAGGTGGCCAGGGCTGTGGCGGCCTTGTCCAGCGCGGACTGGGCGGCCGCGGGGTCGGTGGTGGCGTTCGCCAGGAAGGCGAAGGCCAGCAGGCGTCCGTCCTTGTCGACGACGGTGCCCGCCAGGGTGTTCACGCCGGTGAGCGTGCCGGTCTTGGCGCGTACGACGCCGGCCGCGCCGTCGCCGTAGCGGCCGGCCAGGGTGCCGGTGAAGCCCGCGACGGGCAGCCCCGTCAGGGCGGACCGCAGCTCGGGGTGGGCCGGGTCGCCGGCCTTGACGAGCAGCGCGGTGAGCAGGTCGGCGGTGAGCCTGTCGCGCCGGTCGAGGCCGCTGCCGTCCTTGACGTCGGCCCCCTTCACGGGGAGGCCGAGCTGCTTCAGCCGGGCGGTGATCGCCTCGCCGGCGCCGGCGAAGTCGGCGGGCTTGCCGGTGGCGAGCGCGGTGTGCCGGGCGAGGGACTCGGCGAGGTCGTTGTCGCTGTGGGTCAGCATCCGCTCGACGAGGGCGGAGAGCGGGGGCGAGGAGACCGTGGCCAGGGTCGAGGCGCGGGTGGTGGCCTTCGAGGGGCCGGGGGGCGTGGTCTTGATGCCGTGTTCCTTGAGGAGGTCGCCGAACTTCCGCGCGGCGTCCGCCGCCGGGTCGGCGACCCGCGCGGCCGGCCCGCTGGAGGAGCCGTCGGTGCGGCCCTCGTCGGCCATCAGCGGGGTGACCGCGGCGAGGTTCGGGTTGACCCCGATCGGGTGGATCGTGCCGCCCTTGTAGAGGGTCGTGTCGTACGACAGCGTCACCTCGCGCACGCCCTTCCTGGCCAGCGCGGCGGCGGTCCGGTCCGCGAGCTCGCGCAGGCTCGCCGGCCCTCCCGCGGCGTCCTTGTCCTTGCGCGCGGTGAGGGTGGGGTCGCCGCCGCCGACCAGGACGACCTCCTCGGTGTCGGGTTCGTACACCGTCCGGGTGGTGAGGCGGTGGTCGGCGCCCATGGCGGAGAGCGCGGCGACGGCGGTGGCGATCTTCGTGGTGGAGGCCGGGGTGAGGGCTTTCCCGGTGCCCGGGCCGGTGCCGTAGAGCCGGGTGCCGGTGGCGACGTCGACCACGGCGGCGGAGCGGTCGCCGAGCGCGGGGTTCTTCAGCAGCGGGTCGAGGACGGTGGCCAGGGCGGTGCCGCCGGGCGCGGACTTCACGGTGGTGGCGGTGCCGCCGAGGCCGGTGAGCACGGACGCGGCAGGCGGGGCGGCCCGCGGTCCGCGGGGCGGAGTGCCGGCGTTGGCGCGGGCGCCGCCGTGATCTGTGCCACGCGCGGCGCCGAGGGCCACGGCCCGGTCCCGCTCGGCCGTACGCTGACCCGAGGAGTCCCAGGGACCGGCGGCGGTCACCACTCCCGCGGCCAGCGCCAGACCGGCGGTGGCGGCGGTCGCGGTGAACTGCCAGGTCCTCGGCCGCGCGACGCGCGGGACCCGCGGTGATCCGGGCCGGTCCGGCCGCCCGAACCGTGGCCCGAGGGCCGCGGCGACGCGCGCCAGACGCGGCCGTACGGTCTCCGCGGCCCGGGCGAGACGCGGCCGGACGGCGTCCGCGATCCGCACGACGTGCGGTCCCGCGGCCCGCCAAGGCCTCCGCTCTGGCACGACCACCAGCCCCTTTCGCGATCACACACCTGCGTGAGGGACACTTAACCACCAGAACTATGTGCTGATCATGGAGGAGCGTCCGGTGGAGTTCGACGTCACGATCGAGATCCCGAAGGGTTCGCGGAACAAGTACGAGGTGGACCACGAGACGGGTCGGATCCGCCTGGACCGTCGGCTCTTCACCTCGACCGCCTACCCGACCGACTACGGCTTCGTCGAGAACACCCTCGGCGAGGACGGCGACCCGCTGGACGCGCTGGTCATCCTGGACGAGCCGACGTTCCCGGGCTGTCTGATCCGCTGCCGCGCGATCGGCATGTTCCGGATGACGGACGAGGCCGGCGGCGACGACAAGCTGCTGTGCGTCCCGTCGACGGACCCGCGGGTGGAGCACCTGCGCGACATCCACCACGTGTCGGAGTTCGACCGCCTGGAGATCCAGCACTTCTTCGAGGTCTACAAGGACCTGGAGCCGGGCAAGTCGGTCGAGGGCGCCAACTGGGTCGGCCGGGTGGACGCCGAGGCGGAGATCGAGCGGTCCTACAAGCGTTTCAAGGAGACGGGCGGCCACTGAGCCCCTCCCGCCGCGGAACGCGGAACGGGCCGTACGCGTGGGCGTGCGGCCCGTTCTGCTGTCCGTGCGCATACTGAGGCGGTAGGGGGCAGGCTTACGGACGTCGCCCGGACGGTGTCGTACAGGGAGAGCGGAGCAGGTGAAGGACGCGGAGGACCGCAAACCGGATTCGGACGAGGCGAGGAGCGCGTACACGCCTCCGGCGGCTGTAGCGGCGCCGGCCGAGCCCGATTCGTCGACGACGTCCGAGTTCGCCGTACCGCGCGGGCTGGCCGTCCCGAGGACCGGCTCGGAGTCCGAGACGACGTCCGAGTTCGCCGTTCCGGACGGCCTGGACGTGGCCCCGCCGCCGCCGGCCGACGGGGAGGGGTCGGCGTTCAGCACGCCGAGGACGTACAACGCGAAACATGCGGCGGCGTTCACTCCCGCGAGCGGCATACCGCTGGTCCGGCTGGCCCAGGACGTGCCGTGGCAGGACCGTATGCGCGCGATGCTGCGCATGCCGGTGACCGAGCGGCCGGCACCGGAGGCGCCGCACCGGCACGACGAGACGGGGCCGGCCGTGCCCCGCGTGCTGGACCTGACGCTGCGTATCGGGGAGCTGCTGCTGGCCGGCGGTGAGGGCGCCGAGGACGTGGAGGCGGCGATGTTCGCCGTGTGCCGCTCCTACGGCCTGGACCGCTGCGAGCCCAACGTCACCTTCACCCTGCTGGCGATCTCCTACCAGCCGTCCCTGGTCGACGACCCGGTGTCGGCCTCCCGTACGGTGCGCCGCCGCAGCCCCGACTACACCCGGCTGGCGGCGGTCTACCAGCTGGTGGACGACCTCAGCGACGTCGAGACCCATGTCTCGCTGGAGGAGGCCTACCGGCGGCTGGCGGAGATCCGCCGCAACCGGCATCCGTACTCCGGCTGGACGCTGACCGCGGCGAGCGGGCTGCTCGCGGGAGCGGCCTCGGTGCTGGTCGGCGGTGGCGCACTGGTGTTCGTCGCCGCCGCGATCGGCGCGATGCTCGGCGACCGGCTGGCCTGGCTGTGCGCGGGACGCGGGTTGCCGGAGTTCTACCAGTTCACGGCGGCCGCGATGCCGCCGGCCGCGATCGGGGTGGCGCTGACGCTGGCGCACGCGGACGTGAAGGCGTCCGCGGTGATCACCGGTGGGCTGTTCGCGCTGCTGCCGGGGCGGGCCCTGGTGGCGGGCGTGCAGGACGGTCTGACCGGCTTCTACATCACCGCGTCCGCGCGTCTGCTGGAGGTCCTGTACTTCTTCGTGGGCATCGTGGCCGGGGTGCTCACGGTGCTGTACTTCGGCGTTCAGCTGGGCGCCAACCTGGTCCCGGACGCGGCGCTCGGCGGCAAGCCGCAGCCGCTGTACCAGATCGCCGCGTCACTGGCGCTGTCGCTTGCCTTCGCCGTGCTGCTCCAGCAGGAGCGGTCCACCGTGCTGATGGTGACCCTGAACGGCGGCGTGGCCTGGGTGGTGTACGGGGCGATGCACTACACGGGCGAGATCTCGCCGGTGGCGTCCACGGCCGTGGCGGCGGGCGTGGTGGGCCTGTTCGGGCAGCTGATGGCCCGGTACCGGTTCGCCTCCGCGCTGCCGTACACCACGGCGGCGATCGGGCCGCTGCTGCCCGGTTCCGCCACGTACTTCGGACTGCTGGGCATCGCCCAGAGCGAGATCGACTCGGGTCTGACGTCCCTCACGAAGGCCGTGGCACTGGCCATGGCCATCGCGATCGGGGTGAACCTCGGGTCGGAGATCTCCCGGCTCTTCCTGCGGATCGGCTCCGCGGAGAAGCGGCGGGCCGCCAAGCGGACGCGGGGCTTCTGACGCGGGTGCCGTCCGGCGGTGGGGCGCGGGTGC
>Ga0247820_10000202_pt1 | contig 30364 bp, 27 predicted proteins | sample 13C_Glucose_Day1_2_FD_192480 | JGI IMG/M metagenome (GOLD analysis project Ga0247820, IMG submission 192480) | Soil microbial communities from agricultural site in Penn Yan, New York, United States - 13C_Glucose_Day14 | ecosystem: Environmental > Terrestrial > Soil > Agricultural land | place...
CCGTCATCGAGCGCCTGGACGGTAGCGTGCAATTGCACAATGCCTCGCCGCGGGGGTTGTGCGCCACCCTGCGGTTGCCGGCGGCGCAGGCCTGATCAGTGACGCTGGGCGATCTGGATCAGGTTGCCGCAGGTGTCATCGAAGACCGCCACGGTGACCGGGCCCATGTCGGTGGGTGGCTGGGTGAATTGCACGTTCGCCTTGCACAGGCGCTCGTATTCGGCATGGATATCGCGCACCCCGAACGAGGTGGCAGGGATGCCGTCCTGCTTGAGCGCCGCCTTGTAGGCCTTCGCCGCAGGATGGGCATCGGGCTCGAGCAGCAACTCGACGCCATTGGGATCATTGGGGGACGTGAGGGTGAGCCAGCGGTACTTGCCCATGGGGATGTCGTGCCTGGGCTCGAAGCCCAGGACATGATGGTAGAAGGCATGGGCCTTGGCCTGGTCGTCGACGAGGATGCTGGTGACTACGATCTTCATCAGACTAGCTCCGTTGATTCCTCTCTCTAGCAAAGCACATCCCTGGCCATCTGTTGTTCAGGATGTATTCAAACAGTGCGTTTGAAGATGGGGCGGTGAAATCGAGAGTTCCTGTTCGTTCTAGACGCAGTGCAATTGTCATTGGGTGTTTGTATCGATGCATCTCCGCAAAACCGAATGACCAGCGGACAGACGGCGCAAATGCCTAATGCGAAAGTGATATCAGATCGCTTGCATGCCTTCAGTGCCGATCTATGCTCAGGACATTCCGTGAGCACAGGAGGCCCGGTCCATGTTCGAGTACCATCGCAAGTCCGACTTGATCGAGATTCAGCGCAGCCGGCAGGCCTTGGCGGGCATGGAGGCGAAGCTGGCAGCGATCAGCCGTTCCATGGCGATGATCGAGTTCGCGCCGGATGGCACGATCCTCGAGGCGAACGAGAACTTCTGCAAGACCATGGGCTACAGCGCCGACGAGATCCGCGGCAAGCACCATCGGCTGTTCTGCGACCCGGCCTACGCCAAGAGCGCCGAGTACCAGCAGCTCTGGCGCGAACTTGGCGAGGGCAAGGCCATCAGCGGTACGTTCGAGCGCCTGGACAAGGCGGGCCGCGAGGTGTGGCTGGAGGCCAGCTACATGCCGGTGATCGATGAACGCCAGCAGGTGACCAGCGTGATCAAGGTGGCCTCCGACATCACTCGCCACGTGATCGAGGAGCACGAGAGCGAAAGCCTGCTCAAGGCAATCGGCCGTTCCATGGCAGTGATCGAGTTCACCCCGGCCGGGCGCGTGATCAAGGCCAATCAGAATTTCCTCGATACCATGGGCTATCGCCTTGAGGAGGTGGTGGGGCGCCATCACGGGCTGTTCTGCCTGCCGCACGAGCGCGAGTCGGCCCAGTACCGCGACTTCTGGGCCTCGCTCAACCGTGGCGAGTACCACTCCCATCGCTTTGAACGGGTCAACAAGCAAGGCCAGACCGTGTACCTCGAGGCGTCCTACAACCCCATCTTCGACAACAAGGGCCGCCTGTACAAAGTGGTGAAGTTCGCCAGCGACATTACCCGCCAGGTCAGCACCCAGCAGACTGCCGCCGACGCTGCCCATGCCAGCTCGGTGCAGACCGACGCTTGCGCGCGCAAGGGGACACAGGTGGTGCAGCAGGCGGTCGAGGTGATCGAGCAGATCTCTTGCGAACTCAACGACGCCGCCCGCACCATCGACGCGGTGAGCAAACAGTCCGAGGTGATCGGGCAGATCGTCCTGACCATCCGCGGCATCGCCGACCAGACCAACCTGCTGGCGCTCAATGCCGCCATCGAGGCGGCCCGGGCCGGCGAGCATGGCCGTGGCTTCGCCGTGGTCGCCGATGAGGTGCGCAACCTGGCGGCGCGCACCAGCAAGGCGACCCTGGAAATCGTCGAAGTGGTGCGGCAGAACCATGACCTGTCGTTGACCGCCGTGGCCAGCATGCAGTCAAGTCTGACCCGTACTGGCCTGGGTGTGGAACTGGCCAACGAGGCCGGTACGGTGATCATGGAGATCCAGCAGGGTTCGCGGCACGTGGTGGACGCCATCAGCCAGATCAATTCGACCCTTCAATTGCACTGAGGCTCTGGCGCAGTTCGAGCTCCAGGGTGTGCAGGCTCGACCGTAACTGGGCGAGCCGTTGCTCAACCGGCTGCCCCAGGGCTATGGCCTGCTCCAGCGCTTCGCAATCCTGCCTCACGCCCCTGACCTTGAGCATCCGCGCACCGCCCTTGACTCGATGGACTACCGGGGCGAGGGCTTCGGCTGGCGGGTTGGCGCCCAGTGCATGCAATGCCTGGAGGTCTTCGGCACTGCTTTGTGCCAGTTGCTCCAGCAGGCGCTTGACCAGCCGATCGTCGTCCTGGGTGAGGTGACGCAGTTGCGCCAGGTCGAAGCCGCTGGCGCGGGGCGCCTCTGCGGCCCGCGGCAGGCAGGCCTTGAGTGCCTGCAGGCCGATCGGCTTGAACAGGCATTCATCCATGCCGTTGTCCAGGCAGCGCTGGCGTTCCTCGGCCTGGGCATTGGCCGTCACGCCGATGATTCGAACCGCGGGCAGGTTTCCTTCGCGCTCCCGTGCACGAATCTGGCGGGCCAACTCATGGCCGTCCATCACCGGCATGCTGCAGTCGGTGATGACCACATCGAAATGGCCGTCCAGCCAGAGCGACAGCGCGGCCATGCCCTGGTCGGCGAGGGTCACCTGGTGACCCAGCGAGCGCAGTTGCTTGTCGAGCAGCAACAGGTTGGCGGGGTAGTCATCCACGACCAGGACTTGCAGCGGGCCAGCACCGGCTTCGATCAAGGCCTTGCCGGCAGGCTCGGTGGCAGGAGGCTCGGCGCCTGGCAGGCGTAGATGCACTTCGACCTGGGTGCCCAGGCCCTCGATGCTGTTCAGGTGCAGCTCGCCCCCCATCAGCTCGCACAGCTCGCGGCTGATCACCAGGCCCAGGCCCGCCCCCTGGCGTGCCTGCCGGCCATCGACCTGGGAAAAACTGGTGAACAGACGTGCCTGATCGCTACTGCTGATCCCCACGCCGCTGTCCTTGATTTGCAGCCTGACCTCAAGCAGGCCGGTATCAATCGGGGCGACAGCCAGCGACACGTCGATCCGGCCCTGGTCAGTGAACTTGATCGCGTTGCTCAGCAGGTTTGACAGCACCTGCTTGAAACGCAGCGGATCGACCAGCAGCCAAGTGGGCGAGGCGGGCAGCAGCGCACCCAGCGCAAGCCCTTTGAGGCGTGCGTTGCCTTCGAAAACCCGCAGGGTCGCACTGATCAGCTCGACCAGATCGCAAGCTACCGGTTGCAGCGTCATGTGGCCGGACTCGATGCGAGAGATGTCGAGCACATCGCCAATCAGGTCGAGCAGGCCAATCGCCGAGCCGTGGGCCGCCTCCAGCGCCTGGCTGTCGCTATGGCCGTGCTGGCTGTCCTCCAGTGCCATCTCGAGCAGGCCGATGACTGCGTTCATCGGTGTGCGGATTTCGTGGCTCATGACTGCCAGGAAGGTGCTTTTCGCCCGGCTGGCCTGCTCGGCATCGTCCTTGGCCTGGCGCAACTGTTCGAGCAATCCGCGGCTGAGTGCCAGTTGTTCCTGCAGGGCGCGTTGGGCCTCGCTACGCTGGTGGATCAGCTTGCGCAGGTAGGTGTTCCAGAACGCCACGCCGGCCAGCAGCAGGGCGGCCAGCACCAGTACTTGCAGCGCCAGGGTGCGGTAGTTGCGCCAGGGGCTGTCGCTGACTGCGGTGTTGGTTCGCCATCGATTGACCCGTTGCTCCAGCTCGTCGGGTGGGATGCTTAGCAAGGCCTTGTCGAGGATTGCCTGCAATTGCGGCTGCGCGGGGCCTGCGGCGAAGGTCGCCAGGGCCGGCTCGTCACCGTGCAGGCCGGCAATGCGCAGGCGGTGCTTGAACACCTGGTTGATGAAATAGCTGGCATTGATGTGCGAGCCAAGGGCGACATCGGCATCGCCGTTGGCCACGGCCTCCATCAGCTGCAGGGGGTTCTCCACCTCGACGGTCCGCAGGTCGCCGTACTGCCGTTCGAGGCCTTCGCGCAAGGGCGATCCCCTCAGCAAGGCCACCCGTAGTCCTCGCAGCGGTTGCTGCGGATCGAGGGGCGCTGCATCCTGGCGGACCACCAGAACCCGCGGGCTGATCATGTAGGGGCGGGTGTAGCGCAGGCGTTGGGCGCGGTGCTCGCCGTAACCGATGGCGCCGATCATGTCCGCCTTGCCCTGGGCGACCTGCTCGATCATGTCCTCGAACGACTCCGACTCGACCACCTTGAAACGCAGGCCGGTGCTCAGGCCGATACGCTCCAGCAGGTTCAGGGCGATACCCCGTGGTTGCTGCTGGGCGTCGGTGAAGCTCAGGGGCGCCAGGGTGGTGTTGATCATCACCGTGATCTGCCGGTGTTTCGCGATCCAGTCGCGCTCCTCCTGGGTCAGGGCATCGAGGCGACGGTCAAGCAGCAGGCTGGTGCCGCCGCCAGCCCAGCGGCGCAGGATGTTCAGTCGTTCGCTGTCGGCGATGCGCCCCAGGGCCAGGTCGACCAGTTGCAGCAGGCGCTGGTTGTCCTGGGTCAGGGCAAAGGCGAAGCTGCTGGCCGGGGCCTTGACGAAATGATCGACCTTGACCGTTTCCTGGAAACCTTTGGCAATTGCATAGTCGGTACTGATGGCGTCACCCAGGTAGGCGTCGGCCTGACCCAGGGCCACGGCGGCGACCCCTGCGAGGGTCGAGCGATAGAGGTTCAGCTGGACGCCGGGATAGAGGCGTCGCACCGCCTGCATGGGCAGGTAATGATCCACCATGGCCAGGCGCAGGCCGGCCAGGTCGTCACCGTCGCGCAGGGGCTGGTCCTTGCGCGATACGATAACTGGCAGGTCATCGGCATAGGGCAGGCTGAGAGCCAGTTGTGCATCGTTGGCCTCGAAAGCGTTGGAACTGCCCAGCAGATCGATTTCGCCAGCGCGCAGCGCATCCAGGGCCTGCTCGCGGCTTGGATAGCGACGCACTTTGACCGGCACGCCCAACTGCTCGCTGATCAGGCCGGCGTAGTCCGCGCTCAGGCCCTCGTAGTCGGACTGGCTGTTGTTGATGTCGAAGGGGGGATAGTCGGGGCGCGAGCTGCCCAGTACCAGGCCTCCGCGCTCAGCAAGCCACTGTCGGTCGGTTGCCGCCAGCGTCAAGGGAGGCGCCGCGCTCAGGGCGCGGGCCAGCAGATGGCGAGTTTCGCTGTGCGGCTCACCCTGTACGGGCAAAGACGTCAGCGTGGCCAGCAGCAGGCACAGCAGGGCGCCCTTGATCATGATTCAGGCCACGTTGTTGCGTTTGGCCAGGTCGACCATTTCCACCAGTGACTCGACCTTGAGCTTTTCCATGATCCGGCCGCGGTAGGTGCTGATGGTCTTGGCGCTGAGGTTCATCTGCTCGCCGATCAGTTTGTTGCTCTGGCCGGCGCTGAGCCGGCGCAGTACTTCCATTTCACGGTTGGAAAGCAGTGCCAGGCGCTCGGTCTCGCTTTCCAGGGTATTGCTGTTGACCGCCATCTGCGGAAAGGTCGAGTAACCCTTGACCAGGGCTTTGAGGGCGAAGACCAGGGCATCGAGGTCCTCGTCCTTGTTGACGAAGGCCGAGATGCCGGCGTCCATGCAGCGGCGCACGTAGAGGTCGGCGGGCTGGCCGGTCAGGGCCATGATCCGTGGGGGCGGGTCGATCAGCTTGAGGCGCTTGATCACTTCCATGCCGTCGAGGTCGGGCAGGCCGATGTCGAGGACAACCACATCGGCCCTGGTCTGCTCGGCCAGGCGGGCGGCCTCTTTGCCTTTGCCGGTTTCACCCACGACGGTGAAGCGTTCGCGTTCAAGCAGCATGCGTACGGCGAGTCGCACAATGTGGTGGTCATCGACCAACAGCACGGATGTCATTCAGGTCACTCCTGTCAAAGTGCAGCCCGCTTCCTGCGTTGCATTTCAGGCGCGGGCCGCGGACTTGCTGGGCAGCGCGCACCTTACGGACATTCAGGACCCTTGGTAATAGGCGAGTATAGGTGTGTTGAAAATCCCGCAACAAGCTGTAGAAAATTCCTACAAACAAGGTTTGGGTACAAGCGCTCAGCCGCAGGGGGCGTGCGGCTTGAGCACTCGCTGGGTGGAGGCGGGGTTGTTGCCCAGTACCTTGCCCACACGAGTGGGGCGCATCACCAGTTGGCCGCCGCAGTTCGGGCAGCGGTCATGGAAATGCCGCTCGTTACAGGCACGACAGAAGGTGCACTCGAACGAACAGATCAGCGCATCCGGACTTTCGGGAGGGAGGTCGGTGTCACAGCATTCGCAGTTGGGGCGCAGGTCGAGCATGGGCAGGGTTTCCATCCAGTTGGAAGGCCCAGTGTGCGCCGCCCACGCTCACTCGGCAATCGCTTCACGGGCCGGGGCGGTAGAGATGGGCGTGACCGGCGCGGTACAGGGCCGAGTCGGCGAACGGGGCATCGCCCAGGACATGACCGACGAGGATCAGCGCGGTACGCCGGAAGCCCTTGGCTGCCAGGCGCTCGACGATGTCCGCCAGGGTGCCCTTGACCCAATCCTGGTCTGGCCAGGTGGCACGATGGACCACGGCAATGGGGCAGTCGGCGCCATAGTGGGGCCGCAGTTGCTCGACGATACGCGGCAGGTGGCGTACACCCAGGTGGATGGCCAGGGTGCTGCCATGGCGGGCCAGATCGGCCAGCTGTTCACCGGCCGGCATCGGCGAGTTGTCGCCGTAGCGGGTGAGGATCACCGTCTGCGCCACGTCCGGCAGTGTCAGCTCGCAACCCAGCAGCGCGGCGCTGGCGGCAGTGGCGGTGACTCCGGGGATGATCTGGTAATCGATGCCCGACTCACGCAGGTGGCGGATCTGTTCGCCGATGGCGCCGTACAGGCTAGGGTCGCCGCTGTGCACGCGGGCCACGTCCTGGCCGTTGGCATGGGCCTGGCGCATGGCCTCGATGATCTGCTCCAGGTGCAGCTCGGCGCTGTTGATGACGGTGTGCGCCTGATGCCCCTCGAGCACTGCAGCTGGTACCAGCGAGCCTGCGTAGATGATTACCGGGCACTGTCGGACAAGGCGCTGGCCCTTGACCGTGATCAGCTCGGGATCGCCGGGGCCGGCACCGATGAAATAGACCGTCATGGAGGTTCCTTGCAGGTAAAGAGGCGGATTATCCGCCGATGGCCAGGGCCAGGGTAGCGCCGCCGAGCCTTTGCCTTGGCACATGCAGGCGCGGCGCAACGCCGGTGCGCCCGGCCAGGGCCAGGGCTGCGCTTTCGGCGACGCCCCAGCAGCCGGTCTGGGCGTACACCGTTGTCGAGCGCTGACTGAGCAGCGCTTCGAAGGTCGACAAGTGGCTGCTGTCGAAGCAGATGAACGGCAACCCGAGCCGCTCGGCCAGTGCCAGCAGGCCGGGCTCGCGCGCCTTGGGTTCGATGCTGGCGATTGCCTTCAGCGCCGACAGGGGCAGGGCGTGGTTGGTCAGGGTCTGGCGCAGCAGCACCGCGAGCGTCTCGACCGGACAGCCACGGCGGCAACCAAAGCCGGCATACAACGCCGGCTGGGGAGCAAGGTCGCGCATCAGTGCTGGCTGGAGCGGCGGAACAACCAGGCGCTGAGCAGGCCCAGGGCCAACCAGAACGCGGCGTTGGTCAGCCACGAAGCAATCTTGAACTGGGTCTCCAGCGCCTCGGGGGCCAGGCTTTCATGAACCGCTGGCTGTGGCGCGCCGATCAGGTGCGGGATCACCAGCAGGGCGACGCCGAGCACCTTGAACAGCCAGTGCTGGGCGAACACCAGCAACGCCAGGCCGGCGGCGGTGGCGGCGGCGGTGCCGATCCACCAGGTCTGGCGCTGGCCGAGGTCGGCGGCCGCTGTTCCTGGCAGTTCCGGTGGCAGGCCCAGGGTCGGCGCCAGGCAGAACACGGCGAAGCCCGCCAGGCCCCACAGTGCGCCGGTGGCCACGCGGCCCGGGGCGCGCAGGCTGTACAGCGCGGCGAGGATCAGGGCGAAGCCGACGGCGACCACGAGGTTGCCGCCCGTGGTGGACAGGATACGTTGCCAGCCATCTTCGGGTGCCCAGGCCTCGGCGCTGTGCTCATGGGGCGCGGCGGCCTCGCCATGTTCATGATGTTCGGCGGCGGGGGTGGCGGTTTCATAGGTTTCCGCCTGGAGAATCAGCGGGGCGACCCAGAAGCTTTGCAGCAGGGTCAGCAGCAGGGCGGCGAGCAGGCCGCTGAAGCCCGCGGTACGGGCGATGCGCGTGATCATGCGGGTGTACTCAGTGGCAAGGGAAGGCGGCGCTGTGGCGGGTGTCGTGGGCAGCGTTGTGCACCGCCTCGATGTGCGAGAAACCGGCGAAGTACACCAGGCACAGGCCCAGCAGGCTGGCGCCGACCGCGACGATCAGGCGCTGGCTGAGACTGACGGGGGTGGCGATACTGGGTTTGGCGTGGGTGATGGGCATGACGCGTTCCTCTGCTGCTTTTGTTGTGGCAACGGGCAGGCGCGACGCCCCCGGGCACGGCTGGCCCAGGTGATACGACAGCGCCCGCCCACCGCGGGGTGTTCTGCAAGCATGTCAGGCCGGTCTCCGGGCTGGCGAGGTGGAGCGGGGCTCCATTGATCAAACGCCACCTTCCCATGCCGCACGATGGGCACAGTGGTCTGGACGCTTCTCTCGCTTACCGTTGCGGGGGCAGCACCGGCCTTGTCGCCCTCTTCAAGGAGGCGCGACGCACCGGTTTCCCGTTTCACCCCCGTTGGGGGGCACCTGAACGCAATGCGCTAGCAAATCACGGGGCCGGGCCTGCGTCAATCGCCGCGGCGGTTGACCGCCAGGCAGGCACTGCGTAGCCTTGCCGGTTCGAGGTTCCCAGGCGCTGGCCCGGGCTAAGACGGGAACGCGGTACAAGCCGCGGCTGCCCCCGCAACTGTAGGCACTGATGACGGATCGGCACAGCCACTGCGCACGCGCGGGAAGGCGCCATCCCACTGGCTTTGACGGCCGGCGGTGCAAGCCAGGAGACCTGCCTCGCAACGTTTTCGACTTTCAACCGGGCGGGGTGATCCGGTGGCGAACCCGCCAGGCCGACACGGGCCGTGGCTGTCGTCCTGCATGCCCGCGCCATTGCTGCCAAGGGCATCGCGACATGAAAACACTGGCCAAGCTTCCCGTCACCATCGTTACCGGCTTCCTCGGCTCGGGCAAGACCACCTTGCTGCGCCATATGCTCGACAACGCCCAGGGCCGCCGCATCGCGGTGATCGTCAACGAGTTCGGCGAGCTTGGCATCGATGGCGAGATCCTCAAGCAGTGCAGCATCGGCTGCTCCGAGGAAGAGGCCAACGGCCGCGTCTACGAGCTGGCCAATGGCTGCCTGTGCTGCACCGTGCAGGAGGAGTTCTTCCCGGTGATGCGCGAGCTGGTGGCGCGCCGCGGCGACCTCGACCATATCCTTATCGAAACCAGCGGCCTGGCCTTGCCCAAGCCGCTGGTACAAGCCTTCCAGTGGCCGGAAATCCGCAACGCCTGCACGGTCGACGCGGTGATCACCGTGGTCGACAGCCCGGCCGTGGCCGCCGGTACCTTTGCCGCCTACCCGGACCAGGTCGATGCCCAGCGCAAGCTCGACCCTAATCTCGACCATGAGTCGCCGCTGCACGAACTGTTCGCCGACCAACTGGCCAGCGCCGACCTGGTGGTACTGAACAAGGCCGACCTGATCGATGCCGAGGGCCTGGCCAAGGTCCGTGCCGAAGTGGCCGAGGAACTGCCGCCGGCGGTCAAGGTGATCGAGGCAAGCAGTGGTCGCCTGCCGCTGGAGGTGCTGCTGGGCGTGGGCGCCGAGTCCGAGGCGCATATCGACGGCCGCCGCACCCACCACGACAGCCATCACGACGGCGATGACCATGACGACCATGACCACGACGCCTTCGACTCGATCTCCATCGACCTGCCCGAGGCTGACGAAAGCCTGTTGCTCGATGCCTTGACGCAACTGGTCACCGAGTTCGGCATCCTGCGCGCCAAGGGCTTCGCCGCCATTCCCGGCAAGCCGATGCGCCTGCTGATCCAGGGCGTGGGCACCCGCTTCGACAAGCATTTCGACCGTGCATGGCGCAGCGAGGAGCCACGGATCACCCGCCTGGTGCTGATCGGCCAGGACCTGGACGCGACCCAGCTGGAAGCGCGCCTGCGCCAGGCCCTGGGCGCCTGACCCATGCACCTGCTGCGGACCCAGCCCGGCGGCTTTGTGCCGGACGACAGCATCGCCGACCTCGGCCAGACCCCCGCCGAACTGGTGATCCTCTGCAGCGGTGATTCACACCTGGCGCTGCTTGCCGAAACCGCCGAGCAGTTGCCGGCGGATTTCCCCAGCGTGCGCCTGGCCAACCCGATGCAGGTGCAGAACCATGCCTCGGTCGACCTGTATGTCGACCAGGTGCTGCGCCATGCCAAGGTGATCCTGGTGTCGCTGCATGGCGGTGTCGGTTACTGGCGCTATGGTGTCGAACAACTGGTCGAGTTGGCGGCCCGTGGCGTACAGCTGATCCTGGTACCCGGCGACGACCGTCCCGACCCGGAGCTGACCGGACTGGGCACGGTGGGCGGTGAACAGGCCGAGCGCCTCTGGCATTTCCTGCGCCAGGGTGGCAAGGCCAATGCACTGAACCTGTTCAACTGCCTGGCCAGCCAGTGGCTGGGGCGCGCCTACCCCTGGGACGAGCCGCAGCCCTTGCCGCGCACGGTGGTCTATCACTCGGCCAAGGCCACCGCACGGCTCGAGGACTGGTACACCGAATGGCATCCGGAGTACCCGGTGGCACCGCTGCTGTTCTACCGCTCCCACCTGCAGGCAGCCAACACCGCGTTCATCGATGTGTTCTGCCAGCGCCTGCAGGCTTGCGGCTTGAATCCGTTACCGATCGCCGTGGCCAGCCTCAAGGAACGCGGCTGCCTGGACCAGGTCGAGGCCTGGCTCGACGAAGTGCAGGCCGAGGTGGTGATCAACACCACCGGCTTTGCCCTGTCCAGCCCCGAACAGCCCAATCTGCGCCCATTGCGCCGCGATGTGCCGGTGTTGCAGGCGATCTGCGCCCAGGACAACCAGCCCGGCTGGGAGCAGAGCGAGCAGGGCCTCGGCGCCCGCGATCTGGCAATGCACATCGCCTTGCCCGAGCTGGACGGGCGCATCATCACCCGGCCGGTGAGCTTCAAGGACCTGGCTTGGCGCAGTGAGCGCAGCCAGTCCGACGTGGTCTGCTACCGCGCCCACCCCGAACGCATGGATTTCGTCGCCGAGCTGGCGCGACGCTGGGTGACACTGGCGCGCCTGGACAACCAGGAGAAGCGCGTGGCCCTGGTGCTGGCCAACTACCCGACCCGCGACGGGCGCATCGGCAATGGTGTCGGCCTCGACACCCCAGGCGCCGCGTTGAATATCCTCAAGGCCCTGCAGGCGCAGGGTTACCCGGTAGCCGGCCTGCCCGACAGCGGCACCGAGTTGATCCACCAGTTGCTCGGCGGTGTCACCAACGACCTCGATCACCTTGACCAGCGCCCCTGTGCCCAGAGCCTGGCCCTGGCCGACTACCACAGCGCCTTCGCCGCGTTGCCCGAGGCCAACCAGCGCGCCGTGCTGGAGCGCTGGGGGCCGCCCGAGCAGGACCCGATGTTCCGCAGCGGGCGCATGATGGTGGCTGGCCTGCGCTACGGCCTGACCTTCGTCGGCATCCAGCCGGCGCGGGGCTACCAGGTGGACCACAGCGCCGTGTACCACGACCCGGACCTGGTGCCGCCGCACGGCTACCTGGCGTTTCACTTCTGGTTGCGCAACGGCTACGCCGCCGATGCGTTGATCCATGTCGGCAAGCACGGCAACCTGGAATGGCTGCCGGGCAAGGGCGTTGGGCTGTCCGCCGAATGCTGGCCGGACGCGTTGCTCGGGCCGCTGCCCAACATCTATCCATTTATCGTCAACGATCCGGGCGAGGGCGCCCAGGCCAAGCGCCGTACCCAGGCGGTAATCATCGACCACCTGATGCCGCCATTGACCCGCGCCGAGACCTACGGCCCGCTGCGCCACCTTGAGCAGCTGGCCGACGAGTACTACGAAGCGCAGCTGCTCGATCCACGTCGCGCCAACGAGTTGCAGCGCGACATCCTCGCGCTGGTCAAGGCCAACCACATCGACCGGGAATTGCAGCTTGAAGGGCAGCTGGAGGATGCTGCGGTGTGGTTGCCGCGCCTGGATACCTACCTGTGCGACCTCAAGGAGTCGCAGATCCGCGATGGCCTGCATGTGTTCGGTCAGTCGCCCCAGGGGCGCCTGCGCAGCGACACGCTGCTGGCCCTGGTGCGGGTGGCACGGGGAGATGGCAAGGGCGGTAACGCCAGCCTGATTCGCGTGCTGGCCAAGGCCTTGGCGTTGGGCTTCGATCCGTTGGACTGCGACCTGGGACAGCCTTGGGATGGGCCGCGCCCGGGCCTGCTGCTGCAAGTCGACAGCAGCGCATGGCGTACCTGTGGTGATACCCGGGAGCGTCTGGAGTGCCTCGCGCTGACATTGATCGAGCAGGCATTGCAAGGGGCTGCGGCGTTGCCGGATGAAGACGGCTGGGCACCGGTACGCGAGGTGTTGCAGGCGCTGGTCGAACAGATCGCACCGGACCTGGACGCCTGTGGCGCCGCCGAGATCGACGGCCTGCTGGCCGCGCTGGCCGGGCGTTTCGTCCCGGCCGGGCCCAGTGGCGCGCCCAGCCGTGGCCGCCTGGACGTGCTGCCCACCGGGCGCAACTTCTACACCGTCGATGTGCGCAACCTGCCGACCACCACGGCCTGGCGCCTGGGGTTCGCCTCGGCCAACCTGATCCTCGAGCGCCACCTGCAGGACCACGGCGACCACTTGCGTCAGCTGGGGCTGTCGGTGTGGGGCACGGCGACCATGCGCACCGGTGGCGACGACATCGCCCAGGCCCTGGCGCTGATGGGCGTGCGTCCGGTGTGGGCCACCGGCAGCCAGCGGGTTGACGACTTCGAGATCCTGCCATTGAGCTTGCTAGACCGGCCGCGGGTGGATGTGACGCTGCGGGTGTCGGGTTTCTTCCGTGACGCCTTCGGCAACCTGATCCGCCTGTTCGACGCCGCGGTGCAGGCAGTGGCCGCGCTGGACGAGCCGGACGACCTGAACCCCCTGGCCGCCCGGGTGCGCGCCGAGCGTGAAGCGTTGCTCGGCGCCGGCATGGCGCTGGAGCAGGCGGCGCGGCAGGCCGGCTGGCGGGTGTTCGGAGCCAAGCCGGGGGCTTACGGAGCGGGCGTGCAGAACGCCATCGACGGGCGCCTGTGGCACAGCCGCGACGACCTGGCCGAGGTCTACCTCAACCATGGTGGCTACGCCTACGGCGCCAGCGACGAGGGCACGCCGGCCCGCGCCGCATTCGCCCAGCGCCTGGCGCAGGTACAGGCGGTGCTGCAGAACCAGGACAACCACGAGCACGACCTGCTCGACTCCAACGACTACTACCAGTTCCAGGGCGGCATGCTGGCGGCCGCCGAAACCCTGGCCGGCACCTCGCGGGCCAGTTACCACGGCGATCACAGCCAGGCCGACCGGCCGCGGGTGCGGACCCTGAAGGAAGAACTCAACCGAGTGATCCGTGCCCGCGCGCTCAATCCGAAATGGATCGACGGCGCCAAGCGTCATGGCTATAAAGGTGCATTCGAGCTGGCGGCGACGGTCGACAACCTGTTTGCCTTCGACGCCACCACCCACCTGATCGACGACCATCATTACCAGGGCCTGGCCGACGCCTATGTGCTCGACCCGGCCACCCGTGATTTCATGCGCGAGCACAACCCCGAAGCCCTGCGCGACCTTACCGAACGCTTGCTGGAAGCCCAGCAGCGCGGGTTGTGGCAGGAGCCGGGCGACTATCGCGAGAGCCTCGAGCAGCAGTTGCTCGCCGGCGAGGAAGACAGCTGAACATGAGCGAACCCGTACAATTTCCCCTGGCCGCCGTGGTCGGCGCCGACGACCTCAAGCTGGCCCTGTGCCTGACCGCGATCGACCCGAAAATCGGTGGCGTACTGATCGAAGGCCCTCGGGGCATGGCCAAGAGCACCCTGGCACGGGGCCTGGCCGACCTGCTGGGCGGCGGGCCGTTCGTGACCCTGCCACTGGGGGCGACCGAAGAACGTCTGATCGGCACCCTCGACCTCGATGCCGCTTTGAGCCAGGGCCAGGCGCGGTTCTCGCCGGGTGTGCTGGCCCATGCCGACGGTGGCGTACTGTACGTCGATGAAGTGAATCTGCTGCCCGATCCCTTGGTGGACCTGCTGCTGGATGTAGCTGCCAGCGGGACCAATCGCATCGAGCGCGATGGCATCTCCCATCGGCACGCCGCCCGGTTCGTGCTGATCGGTACCATGAACCCGGAGGAGGGCGAGCTGCGGCCGCAACTGCTCGACCGGTTTGGCCTGAACGTGGCCTTGGAGGGCCTGCCCGCGCCCGAAGCACGGCAGCAGATCATTCGCCGTCGGCTGGCCTTCGACAGTGACCCACAGGCGTTCTGTGCCCAGTGGGCGCCCCAGCAGACCGCGCTGCGCCAGCGTTGCCAGGCCGCGCGCGAGCAATTGGCATCGATCCCCTTGGACGACCAGGCCCTGGCCTGGATCACCGAGCGCTGCTTTGCCGCCGGGGTGGACGGCATGCGCGCCGACCTGGTCTGGCTGCGTGCGGCACGGGCCCACGCCGCCTGGCGTGGCAGTACGGTGATCGAGGAAGCGGATGTGGAGGCGGTGGCCGAGTTTGCCTTGCGCCATCGCCGTCGCGCCCACGCACCGCAAGCGCAGGCCGCCATGGCGAGCGAGCCACCTCGGCCGCCGCAAACGCAAGGCGGGCAGGGCGACTGGGGCGCGTTGCCGCCCCAGCCGGTGGCGACGGGCGTACGCCGCGAGGTACCGAACTGGGCAAAAAAGCCCTGAGCATCCGCTTGCGCCATGCCCAGGCGGCGGATGCCAGACCCCGTGCCGGCAATTTGACAGGTAGCACCCGGGGCCGCCCGCGTGCGGCCGAGACTGGCCGCATCGCCTGGCTGGCGACCTTGCTCAAGGGGCGGCCGCGCCTGCGCCGTGAGCTGTGCTGGCAACAACGTCAGGCCCAGGCGCCGGAGCTCTGGCTGGTGATCGTGGATGCATCGGCTTCCACCCGCCGCAACCAGGCACTGTCCCAGGCCAAGGGCCTGCTGGTCGGATTGTTCGATGAGGCCTATCGGCAACGGGCCCGCCTGGCCTTGCTCACGGCCAGTGGCGACAAGCCGCAATGGCAACGGCATGGCCTGAAGGCCTCGGCGGCGTTGCAGCCCTGGTTGCAGGCGCTGGGGGCTGGCGGAGGTACGCCGTTGCCGGCGGCGCTGGAGGAGGCGCGCCACTGGCTGCTGGCGCGGAGCAAGCGCCTGCCCCTGGAGACCCAGCGTTGCCTGGTGCTGACCGATGGTCGCCTGCAGCAGGAAGCACAGTTGCAGCCGTTACCGTGCAACACGTTGCTGGTGGATATGGAAATGGCGGCGGTGCGTGTGGGTCGTGCACGACAAATTGCCGAACAACTACATGCCGAATATCGGCATATCGAGCAGTTCAGCGTGGTCAGTTAAGCAGGTGACTGCGACAGGATGTCGCAATTGAAAAAGTTATCCCCGTATTCGGGGAAAGTTACCAAAGTGCGTGGCGGCCACGCACTTTGTAACAGGCAGTCTTGTTACTTTGGCATCGACCAGGGTTGCAGGTCGTAACCTTTGCCGGACAGTTCGGCGCGCACTTCCTCGATCAAACTGGCCCATTGCGCAGGGTCGGAATAGACGCGCGAGGACACTTGTTTGCTGCCGATACGGGTGCTGGTCCGGTCGATCACTGCCAGGCTCAGCTCACCGGTACCGTTGGGTGCATCCCAGGCTACGCACTGGAAGGGTTCGAAGGCGTGGTCGGCGATCAGCAGTGCTTCGTTGACACGGAGCGGGGCATTCATGGTTCGGTCTCTCTCATGGTCCCAAACAGCGAAATATTGTTCCGCGGTGTTATTCCTGAACACTCTACAGCGCGGGGTTATTTGTACTGATGCTCCAGATCAGGGTTCAAGTCACAAGGTTTTGAAATTTTTTATTGACGATTCATTCGTCCGTGCTTGTCGCTCCCGCCTCAGACGCGCAAGGGTTGAGATAATTCCCGAGGGTGCCGGGCACACGGCTGGCGGGCTGACCAACGGTAGTGGGGAGCGTCAAGTTCATTGCTACTGTTAATTCGGGCGTCGCAACTGTCTGTTTATAGGTAAAAAACCAATAACTGGCGCCAAGGAAAGGTCATGCTTGAACCTGCATCCCACCGCCGCCTGCTGATCGTCGACCCCTGCGACGATTGCCACCGCCTGTTGCCGGGCTTGCGCAGTGTCGGCTGGGATGTCCGAAGTTGCACGCTCGAGGCGGCGCTGGAGCAACCCTGCGATGTTGGCCTGGTGCGCTTGCAAGCCTCGCACCTGCTGCACCCCGAAGCGCTCAAGGACCTGATCAAGCGCAGCAATACCGAGTGGATCGCCGTGCTCAGCGCCGAGGAACTGCGCCTGCAGAATGTCGGAGATTTCGTCTGCGAGTGGTTTTTTGACTTCCATACGTTGCCGTTCGATGTCTCGCGGGTGCAGGTCACCCTGGGCCGTGCCTTTGGCATGGCACGCCTGCGCGGCAAGGGCGCGGTGCGGGTCGATGAGCCCGAACACGAACTGCTGGGCGAAAGCCGGCCGATCCGCGAGTTGCGCAAATTGCTCGGCAAGCTGGCGCCGACCGAGTCGCCGGTGCTGATCCGTGGCGAAAGCGGTACCGGCAAGGAACTGGTGGCGCGCACCCTGCACCGGCAATCACAACGCTGGGACAAACCGTTCATTGCCATCAATTGCGGGGCCATACCGGAACACCTGATCCAGTCCGAGCTGTTTGGCCATGAAAAGGGTGCCTTCACCGGGGCCCACCAGCGCAAGGTGGGGCGCATCGAAGCGGCCAATGGTGGCACCCTGTTTCTCGACGAGATCGGTGACCTGCCTTTGGAGCTACAGGCCAACCTGCTGCGCTTTCTTCAGGAAAAACACATCGAACGGGTGGGCGGCAATCAACCCATCGCCGTCGACGTCAGGGTTCTGGCGGCGACCCATGTGGACCTGGAAAAGGCCATCGCCTTGGCGCGGTTTCGCGAAGACCTGTACTACCGCCTGAATGTGCTGCAAGTGGTGACCGCGCCACTGCGTGACCGGCATGGCGACCTGTCGATGCTGGCCAGCCATTTCTCGCAGTTCTACAGCGCCGAGACGGGCAGGCGGCCACGTTCGTTCAGCGACGGTGCCTTGGCGGCCATGGGCCGGCACGAGTGGCCGGGCAATGTGCGCGAGTTGGCCAACCGGGTGCGGCGTGGCCTGGTGCTGGCCGAAGGCCGGCAGATCGAGGCCCAGGACCTGGGGCTGCAGGACCCGCAGGAACAGGACCAGCCGCTGGGCACGCTGGAGGACTACAAGCACCGCGCCGAGCGGCAGGCGTTGTGCGATGTGCTGAACCGGCACAGCGACAACCTGAGTATCGCGGCCAAGGTGCTGGGTGTGTCGCGGCCGACGTTTTACCGGTTGTTGCACAAGCACCAGATTCGTTGAGCAACCACGCTCCCGATTGCGGGGCCTCAGCTCGACTGGGCAAGATGCCCGTCCGCCAGTTCCTCCATCGTCTCCGGCTCGTCGGGCAGCTCGGTGATCACGCTGAAGTCGCTGACCTCCACCTCGCCGCCCCCATACCCCAACAGGTGGAAGGAAAATGCCTTGCGCACGGTGGGGTTGTCGAAGTCGAACTGCATTTCCAGCGGCTCGTCGGCCGTTACCCGCATTTCCTCGGGCAAGCCAAGCTGTACGTCCTGCTCAAGCTCCTTGGCCTTGAGCCGGATGTAGGCGGCATGGCGTGGGTCCAGCGCCCGCACCTTGAGACGTACCCGGGTGCGGGTGCCTTCGGGCATCTCCAGGTATTGCGCGCCGATCAGGTTGTCGGCCCAGTCATCCTTGATGCGCTCAGCCAGGGCAATGGGTGAGGGACCGCCGAACTGGTAGCGCAGGTTGAGCGGAGTCTGCAGCAACGACTGGTCGAGGCTGGCGGCCAGCAGGCCTATCTGCCGCCCGAGGCTGCCGTCCCCACGGCCGACGAATTTGGCCTGGTCGGCAATGAAACCGGGGCTGGCATAGCGCCGGCAGCGTTGCTGGAAATCGCACTCACTGAGGGTGCCCTGGCCGTCGTGGTAGCGCAGCATGCCATTGGTATAGGAGATCATCTCGCGGCCACTGTCGTAGTCGCGGTACAGCGAGCGCCCGGCCAGGGCAGCAGGGATCGGCAGGGCAAAATAGTCGAGCAGCGAGGTGCTCAGGTCGATGTGGCCGTAGGTGCCTTGCTTGAGCCTGGGCAGTTGGGCCTGCTCCGGTGCAAGCGTGAGGTTGAAGCCCCAGGCCGAGGCCAGGCGCACGCCATCGATGCCGTGGGATTCGTCGGAGGTGACGATCACCAGGGTGTCTTCCAGTACGCCCTGGCGCGCGAGACCGTCGAGGAAGCTGCCCAGGGCATCGTCGAGGTAGGCCACCGCAGCCTGCTTGGGCGTATCGAAGCGTTGCAGATAGGCCTCCGGCGCCGAATAGGGCTGGTGGGTGCCGACCGTGAGCAGGGTGAGCATCCAGGGTTTTGGTTGCTTGCGCAGCTCGCCGACGTAGTCGAGCGCACCTTCGAAGAACGCGCGATCATCCTTGCCCCAGGGGAATTCCAGGTAGTTGTCGTTGGCGAACCACTCCAGCCCATGCACCGTGTCGAAGCCGATGTGGGGCATGATCCGGTCCTTGGCCATGAAACGCAGCCCGGCGCCTTGCAGGTAATGGGTGGCGAAGCCGGCCTCGCGCAGCTGGGCCGGCAGGCAGGCCTGGTTGCGTTGCTGCTGGGTCAGCAGCTCGACCCCCTTGGGCGTGCCGTTGGCCAGCTTGTCGTAGTCACCGCAGAGCATCGCGTACAGGCCGCGAATGGTCTGGTGTGTGTGCAATACATAGTCGGGGGTGTTCATGCCGCGCTCGGCCCACTGGCTGAGACGGGGCATCAGGTCCTGCTGGTAGTGGCTGCCCAGTGCCTCTCGGTTGGGGCGCAGGTAAGCGCCGGGGATGCCCTCGACGGTGATGATCAGCAGGTTGCGTGCCTTGCCCGCTGCGTCGAGCAGCTTGACGCCATTGAGGTCGGACTGGGTAAGGCCGGCGCTGGACAGCGCCGTGACTGCCGGCACCCGGCCCATACGGCTCAAGGCCTGATGCTGCACCTTGCCCACTGCCGTCGACAGCGCCTGGTGGGTGAGGCCGTACTGGCGCCATTGGTCGGCGTCCGAGGGGGCCAGTTGCTGGCCGCCCCAGTGCAGGCCGAACAGCGCCAGGGGCACGGCCCAGAGTCGCCGTGGCAATGACGCGCTGGCGGGCGATCGCCATACGCTCGCCAGCCAGGCGCCAAGGCCGGCGACCAGCAGGGCGGGGAGCCAGGCATGGGCCAGCCCGCCGCCGGTGGAGTTCTCCATGAACTGCGGGTCGATCAGGTAGCTCAGGTCGTCGACCGTGGGCAGCCTGCCGACGGCGCTGACCAGCTCGGCGGATGCCACCCACAGGCCGCCCCAGGCCAACAGCAGCGGCAGGGCCAGCCACCAGGGACGTCGCAGCAGGAGCAGGACCAACAGGCTGCCGATGGCGAGGTCGGACAGATAGCCAAAGGGGTTGGACCAGCCCAGCAGGGCGCGCGCGGTCAGGGGTATCACCAGCACCAGGATTGCCAGGGCGGCAAGGCGGGCGCGAGGGTGACCGAGCAGGTTGTTCACGAAACTTTCCTTAATGCCATTAAACCGTCACAAAATTGTGCCGGATGATAACAGGCTGGTGCCGGGAAAGTCGGATGCTACAAAACCGGTAACCAAATGCCGGGCCCGTGCGTGGGCCCGGTGCGGTCAGAAGTAGTAGGGGAATTTCAGGCTGAACGAGAAGTCTGGCGCGTCTTCGGTGAGACCGATGGACAGGTTGGGCACGATGGTCAGGTTGTCGGTGGCGGCGAAGGTCAGGCCGACGTTGAAGTTTGCCGCGTTATAGTCGCTGTTGGTGATCGACTGCCAGTCGCCGCCGTCGGGCTTGATCTTGCTTTTGCTGGCGAACTGGTCGGTGACCGAGAACGACATGCTCATCCGCTCGTTCAGGGCGAAGGCGATGCCGCCGCCGATCTGCCAGGAGTCGCCCAGCTTGACGTCCCCTTTGACCTTGGAGTTGACCTGTGGGCTGATGTCGCTGAACGAGTCCTGCATGTTGTAGGTGTAGGACAGGCTGGCGAACAGCACGGCAGGGTCGAATGTCTTGACCAGCGAGATGCCCGGCGTGATCGCCCAGACACCGTTGCCGGTGGGGAGGCTCTCGGGTACCGAAAGGTTGTTGTTCGTCGGGTCCTCGACCAGCTTGATTCCGTACGGATCCTTGCCGGTGGGTGCTTTCACCCGCAGGGTGAGCACGGCGTCGGGAAGGTTTTCCGATTCGTCGAGGAATTTGTAGGCGATCCCGACGTTGACATCGCCGATGGCAGGGTCACGTGTAACGGTGGCGTCGGAGGTGACCGGCCCGGCACCGCCCGCACCACCGGAAGAATAGGTTGATTCGCGATAAACGATTGGCACGTTTATATCGAACTGCCAACGTTGGTCCATGTTGTAACGGGCGGTCAGGTCCAAGGTCCAGTTGTCCGCCTTGATACGGTCCAGGTTGATATTGCCGAGGAAGATCGAATCGAGCGCGAGGAAGCCGTTTAGGGTCAGCGCACGGGTATCGTAGTGCGTATACGTGAGGCCGGTTTCGACACTGAACTTGCCGCCACCGAAGAAGCCGCTGGCTTCGTCATACAGGTTGGAAACGCTTTGCGCCGGCTCCGAATCGTCCTTGAGCGACTGGCCGTAGGAGCTGCCGCTGCTGCCCGGGGCGCCGGAAGCCACGGTCTGGGCGCCCTTGGCCGGTGTCGAAGGTGACTTGGTCAGCCGTTTGGGGGGCGGCGCGGCAGGGGTTTCCTCGACTTGACGCACGCGCTGCTCGAGCACCATCAAGGCGTTCTGCTGGGCTTCATAGCGTTGTTTCAGCTCCCGCAGCTCCTGCTTCAGCGCCTCGACCTGAGGGTCTGGAGCTGCATACAGCATTGTGGCCGGGGTCAAGGTACTCAGACAGACTATAGCTTTGAACGTCAACGATCGTTGCATGAGTTAGCCGTCCCTTCAGACTACATACGATGAGAGTCAGCGTAGATCAGTATCCGAGCGCGCGAAGACCTTTGAGCTGGTCAAGATTGCCGTTAAGGGCCGCAGCAGGCACGTTGTCGCGCAGCACGACGTTGAGGGAGGTCAGGTTGCTGACCTGGTTGCCGTTGCCCAGCAAGGTGGCGTTCTGCATCAGCCCGCCCTGGGCGATCTGCTGCAGGGTACTGCCCTGGTTGTTGTTGGCCATGACATTGAGTTGCACGCCCGTACCATTCGCGGAAACGCTCATGGACCCCGCGGCGTTGCTGCCGACCAGTGTCGAGCCTGTGGCGAGCGCCTGGCCCTGCTGCGGTACGTCGGGCGCCTGGTTGGCCTTGGTGACGTTGATGTCGACGTTGTTGTAGGCCGTGTTGTTGTCGCCAGCGGCACGCACGACCTGAGTTACGCCGACAGTGCTGTCCAGGCCACCACCACCGGTGACGGTGCCCGTCCCACCTTTGGCGCCGCTCGAGCCCGTGCCTTTCTCGTCGATCATGGAGACATAGAACTGCGGCTTGATGGTCGACTGCTGGACCTGCATCGACGTCTTGGCCCCGATCACATCGCCGTTGGCGTTTTGCCAGGTGCTGGTCATGACCACGCCGAAACTGATGATCCGCCCCGGCAGCACATAGCGGCCGCGCAAGTTCGCCAACTCCTGGTCCTTCAGTTCAATGGGTTTGAACGTCTCTGCCTGGGCCGGCAGTGCGGCGGCGAGGCAGATCAGGGTGAGCCAAGCTGGGGTCTTCATGGGATGCTCCCGGAGCGTCTTGCTCAATTGTCATTAGAAGAAGTCGCTGCGGATGAAACCGAAGTCCATCAGTTCGGCGTCTTTGACCGGGGTGAAATTGTTGATGCGGCCCTTGGCGCTCAGCGGCAGAGGTGGGTCGAGCAAGGCATTGTTCTTGTCGTAACCCTGGCCGATCACGGCGAAGATGATGCCGTTCCAGCCTTTGAGAAAATCTTCGACCTTGTAGCGTTTGTGGCCGAGCACTGGATCGCCGATGTACACCCAGCCCTTGTCGACGCGCTGCATGACCACGAAGTGCTTGTAGCCACGGATGTCCATCAGTACCACCACGGGAATGCGCACGCTGGTGAGGGTGTCGGCCGCGACCCGGTAGCCGCGGGCACGCATGCCCAGGCTTTCCACGTAGCGTTTCATGTCGAGCATGGAGAAGCCCTGCACCCGCACCAGGTCCTGGTCGGCGTGAGCCAGCATGCCTTCGATGATGTGTTGTTCGTCCACATCCAGCCAGTAGGCCTGGCGCAGGATGGTTGCCAGCGCCGCGGCGCCGCAACTGAAATCGGTCTTCTGTTGCACCAGGTCGGCGAACTTGCGCTCACGGATGCTCTGGATGGGCTTGTAGATCACCGCACCCCCCGGCAAAACCGAAAGCGGCATCTGCGCCGCTTCGCTGTAACTGGCCATGCACAGCAAAAACGCCAAGGCGATCATCCGCATGGTCTTGCCCCCTGGTCCTGTTGAAGAAAGGCCCCCCGAAGGGGGCCTTACGGTTACAGCGCTCAGAACGAGGTGTTGGAGATGGCCAGCGAGTTGCTCTGCTGGTTGCCCACACCGGCGGCGACGTTGACGCCGAGGTTGCCGCTGCCACCGTTCACCGAGCCACTGAGGGTTGCGGTGTTGGTCACAGGGTTAGCCCAACCGGTAGGGGTCAGCACCTGGAACGACACGGTGTTGCTCAGGTCGTACGAGCTGGACTCGCTGTAGCTCTTCGAGCCGGACTTCGACGATTCGTTGGAGGCGCTGCCCGACTTCTCATAGGAGGAGTCGTAGGCTTTCTCGAACGCAGAGTCGCGTGCTTTCTCGTACGAGGAGCTGGAAGACTTCTCGTGCGATTTGTCATACGACGCGTCGATCGAGGCGGTCAGCGATGCATCGAACGAGTCGGTGCGGCTGCGCTCGTGGCGGCCGAAGTCCTGGGTGTGGGTCACGCTGCCGCTTGCCGAGGCATCCAGCGAAGCGTTCAGAGAACCGCTTGCCGAGGAGCTCGAATCATGGCTACGCGAACCACTGGCGCTGGAGCTGTTGGAGCCACTGGCGTTCCAGCTGTTGGAGCCGGCGGCGTCCCAGCTCGACGAGGCGCTGCTGTCCTTGCTGTAGCTGGAGTCCTTGTCGTACGAAGCACTGCCACTTTTCGTGGTAGTGAAGGTCAGCGTATCGACACGGAAGGTGCGGTCGGCGTTGTTGTTCACTACCAGGCCTGGGCCATTCTGGTCGGCAGAGGCGGTGGCGGTTGCATTACCCAGTGGCGCATTGGAGTTGGCAATGGCCATGGTGTTTTTCTGCTGGTTCAGGTCGCCACCGGCAATGTTGATGCCCATGTTGCCGCTGCCGTTGTTGCCCGAGCCGCTCATGATGCCGGAGTTGGTGGTGCCGTAGTTGTTGACCTTGTTGTTGTTGCTGTACTGACGTACGTCGGCGGTGGCCGAGGCGGAGCCGAACACGAAGCTGTTGTCCAGGCTCGAATCGGCGCCGGCGTTGGCGATGGCGGCGGCGTTGTCCTGTTGGTTGCCGGCGCCGGCCGCGACGTTGACACCGACGTTGCCGCTGGTGCCGGAAGCCGAGCTGCTCATTTCGGCTTCGTTCACGGTGCCTTCATTGCTGATGCGGTTGCCGGTGCTGCTTTGTTTGTCCCAGGCATTGGCGGTTGCATATACCGGGATCTTGGTAGGAGGAGGGGTGTGATGACCGTTGTTGTGGCCGTTGTTATGGCCATTGTTATGGCCGCCACGTGGATCATTCTGCCCAGCTTGTACAGCCACAGCCATGATCGCAGCAATTGCGAAAACCAGAGGCTTGAGTGCCATCGAGGGTTTCATGGTGGTTCTCCGTACTTTGTTTTAGGTTAAGTGTTGTTGTTACCTGTTTGGGTCAGTTCGCGACCCGGATGCTCAGGGTGTTGGCCGTGCGGTTTCCCACCCCTGCACTCTGATTCAACTGAACCACGCCACGGCTACCGGTGAATGCCTGGTCGCTGGTGCTGACCTGGCGATGGCCGGGTGTCTGGGCAGTTGAATCCGAGTTGTTGACCAGCGCCACGTTCTGTTGCAGAAGGACGCTGTCGTCGATGCTTTGCGGTTGCGCACTGACACTGATGCGCAGTGCGTTGGCTTGCTGGTTGCTGGCGCCGGCGCTCTGGTTGACCCCCAGGATGCCGTTGCCGTGGCTGAAGGCTGTGCCCTGGATGTTGGCCTGGGCATCGATCGCCGGGTCGGACCCGGTGCGCAGCCGCTGGTGGATCTGGGTGCTGGCGTTGGCGTCATGGCCGATGGCGATGGCGCGGGCATTGACCTGTTGCTGTTGATCGCCGGCCGCCTGGTTGACGCCCAGGTTGCCCTGGTATTGCGCACCCGAGCTGTCAATGGTGGCGTTGTTGATCACGGGGGATTGGGCGAAGGTCGGCGCACTGCACAACGTGGCCAGGAGCAGCAGCGTATGCCTCATGTCACTGACCTCCACTGAGGATCTTCAGCGCGCCCAGGCCTTGCTGGACGTTTGAGTTGACCATGTTGGCGATGCCGTTGCCGCCCGAACCCGAGCCACGGCCACCTGCGATATTGGGCAACTGTGTCTGGTTGCCGATGTTGCTGCCGATGGTGTTGGTCTGCTGGGTAATCAGCGAGTTGATACCGGCGCCGCTGGTGATGTTGGCGAAGTCACCATCGCTAAGCTCACTGGTCTGCCTGAGGATGTGGGCGGACGGGTTGGTATTGACGGTGACCGGACTAGGATCAGGGATGATCGGCGCTCGTATGGCGCTGCGGGTCTGCACGTCGCGGGTGATGACGACGATGCCGTTGTCAGCCCAGGTGGGCAGACTGAAGCTGGAACCCAGTGCGCATCCGATCAGCAGGAGACGACAGACGTTGCCTTTATCAAGTTTCCCCACGATGGCAATTCCTTCTTCGGCGTGTTGGGCCTGGGCCGCGTTGCCAGAAGGAGAGCAGAAGCTGTGCCGGTTTTTGTTATTGCTTTCGAATCAGTCAGTTGTGGAGCTGGTGCTGGTGCGTCAATGGATTGGTGTATCAGTGCTGAGACAGAGAGTCGTCCCATGAGCCGTCGGGCCCATTGAAGTCGGGCGCTGACGGGTTTTCGTCGAGGGTGTTTCACGGGCGTGACACTACCCCCGGATCTGGCGCAATGCGCGCAAATCCGGGGGGCATGGCCCCACAGGGTGTATCAGCGGCTTAACATTCGGTGGGACAGGTGGGGGACTTGCCGTCCAGCAGGCGCTGTACAACGCTCAACACCGTGGCGCTGCGTTGCGACCAGTCGCCGTCAATCACCTGCACGTTCTGCCGGTGGCGTTGCAACCAGGCCAGGCTGTCGTCGAAGAACACCTGGCGCTCTTCCAGCCGTGGCTGACAGCGCAGCCCGTCCCCGACCCATTCGACGCCCTCGGGGCGCAGCAGCAGGTGCAGGTCGTAATGGCGCGCCTGAATGGCCTGTTCCAGCCACTCGGGGCAATCACCGAACAGTGCCCGGCTCCACAGGATATTGCTCAGCAGGTGGGTGTCGAGGATCAGCAATTCCGGTGTCTGCGCCCGGCCCTGGTCTTCCCAGGCGAGTTGGCCACGGGCGATGGTGGGGATATCGGCGTAGCAGGTATCGCGCTGCTCGCGCTCCATGAAATGGCGGACATACTCTCCGACCAGCACGCCACCGAAATGCGCCTGGATCTCGCCGCTCAGCCAGCTCTTGCCACTGGACTCCGGGCCGCACAGCACCAGGACCTTCATGCGCTGGCCAGCGCCGGGTCGCGGCGCCACTCCAGCCAGCCGCGCACGGCGATCAGGGTGAACAGGGCATACAGCGCGGCGGTGAGGTAGAGGCCCTTGTAGAGGAACAGGCCGACGAAGACCACATCCACCACCACCCATAGCGCCCAGCACTGCAGGCGCTTCTGTGCCATCCACAGCTGGGCCACCAGGCTGAAACCGGTGAGTGCTGCGTCCAGCCAGGGCTGGGCAGCGTCCGTCCAGTGAGCCATGGCGGCGCCCAGCAGCAGGCTGGCCAGCAGGCCGATCGCCAGGCCCTTGAACATCGTCATCGGCGCCAGGCTGGTTACCTGGCGGGCGTCCTCGACCCGGTCCGGCCGGGTCCATTGCCACCAGCCGTACAGTTGCAGCACGGCGTAGACCAGTTGCAGGAGCATGTCCGAGTACAGCTTGACCTCGTAGAAGATCCAGCTGTACAGCACCACCATCACCAGCCCGATCGGCCAGCACCAGGGGTTCTGCTTGACGGTGAGCCAGACGGCGATGACGCCGAGCGCGGCGGCGAAGAGTTCGAGGCCGGACATCGGCGATCCTTGGGCGGGGGGAGGCCGCGATGCTAACCGCTTCGTGCGCCACGCTTCAAGCGGTGGGCAGCATCCGTGCCGCCCGTTGCCAGGCCCTGCTAGACCTTGAACTGGCGCAGCAACTGCTCCAGCTCCTCGCTCAAGCGGCCAAGCGCCGCGCCAGCGTCGCTGGACTGGCGGGCGGCCTCGGCGGTCTGTTGCGACAAGTCGGCGGTTTCGGTGACGTTGCGGTTGATTTCCTCGACCACATGCGACTGCTGCAGGGTGGCGCTGGCGATCGAGGCATTCAGCGCCCCCAGGTTGCCCAGCGCATGGTTGATGGCGTCCAGGCTGCTGCCAGCCTCGCGGGCCTGCTCGACGGTCTGGCGCGAGGCTTCGCTGCTGGTATCGATGGCCCGCACCGCGGCTTCGGACTGCCCCTGCAGGTGCTCGATCATGGTCTGGATCTCGGCGGTCGACTGGGCGGAGCGCTGGGCCAGCAGGCGCACCTCGTCGGCGACCACGGCGAAGCCGCGCCCCTGCTCACCGGCGCGGGCGGCCTCGATGGCGGCGTTGAGGGCAAGCAGGTTGGTCTGCTCGGCGATCGAGCGGATGACCTCGAGCACGCCGCCGATCTTCGTGCTGTGGCTGGCCAGTTCGCGGATCACCTGTACCGCCTGGTCGATGGTCGCCGAAAGCCGGTCGATCTGCTGCAGGCTACCGTGGATCGCCTGCTGGCCGTGGCCGACCTGGGCCTGGGCATTGCGCATTTCGCTGGAGGCCTGCTCGGCGTGCTTGGCCACGTCGTGCACCGCGTAGGTGACTTCGTTGACGGCGGTGGCGACCTGGTCCATCTGCAATGATTGCTGGGCGCTACGGGCCTGGGCGGAGTCTGCGTTGTCACCCACATGGCCGGCCGACTCGGCCAGGGCATGGGCCGCCCCCTGCAATTGACCGATCACGCTCTGCAACTTGCCATTGAAGCGGTTGAAGTGCTCACCCAGCTGTGTGATCTCGTCGTGGCCATGGGTGTCCAGGCGCCGGGTCAGGTCGCTTTCGCCGCTGGCGATGTTGCCCATGGCCTGCACGGCCTCCTGCAGTGGCCGGGCGATGCTGCGGGCGATCAGCATCACCAGCAGGGCCATCAGCAGGGCGATGCCCAGGCCCAGCAGCGAGGCGTCGCGCAACTGCCTGGCGAACTCGGCCTGCACGTCGTCGATGTAGACCCCCGAACCGATGATCCAGCCCCAGGGCTTGAACAGCTGTATATACGAGGTTTTCGCCACCGGCTCACTGGCGCCGGGCTTGGGCCAGCGATAGTCGACTGGCCCCGCGCCCTGGCTGCGGGCCAGGGCGACCATCTCGTTGAAGACGGCGAAACCGTCGGGGTCACGGATGGCGGAGAGGTCCTGGCCATCGAGCTTTGGGTTGGCCGGGTGCATGACCATCTTCGGTTGCAGGTCGTTGATCCAGAAATAGTCGTTCTGGTCATAGCGCAGCCCGCGCACCACTTGCAGGGCCTGCTGCTGTGCGGCCTCGCGGGTCAGTGTGCCGGCAGCCTCCAGGCCTTGGTAATGGGCCAGCACGCCGGCGGCGGTCTGTACCACGTGGCGGGTCTTCTCGGCCTTGGCCTGGTACAGGTCGCCGTGGAGCTGGCGCAGCATCAGCAGGCCCAGCACCAGCAGCATGGCCACGGCCACCAGCAGGATCAGCCACAGGCGGCGGCTGATCGACATCGACCTCAGGGTCTTCATGATGCGTTACTCCAGTCTTTTTCTTTTTATCCAGGGCATCCAAGCATGCTTTGTCGCGGGCCCCCACTCGACCAACGGCTAATGCGTCGTTCTTGACATCCTCAGTTGCAGGTAACGCAAGCCTTGAAACATAGGCTCTGCTAGGATTTCGGCCGCGCCAGATGAAACCTTTAGGCGGCTGGGCATTTCAGCTGGCTTTGGTAGCGCTTGCGCTGTAAAAAGCACGCGCCGCGTGCGGTCTCAATTGTGTCAATCAAAACAAGCGGCCTGCCACGCGCAGCGTCGCATTTGGGGGAAAGATGGATTTGTGGAGTGCCTTGCAGGCGATCATCCTGGGCGTGGTCGAGGGGCTGACGGAGTTCCTGCCCATTTCGAGCACCGGGCACCAGATCATCGTCGCAGACCTGATCAACTTCGGTGGCGAACGCGCCATGGCGTTCAACATCATCATCCAGTTGGGTGCCATCCTGGCGGTGGTGTGGGAGTTCCGGCGCAAGATCTTCGACGTGGTACTGGGCTTGCCCACGCAGGTGCCGGCGCGACGCTTCACCGCCAACCTGCTGATCGCGTTCATTCCCGCGGTGATCCTGGGCGTGTTGTTCGCCGACCTGATCCATGAGTACCTGTTCAACCCTATTACCGTTGCCGCCGCGCTGGTGGTGGGTGGGGTGATCATGCTGTGGGCCGAGCGTCGCCAGCACCGGGTGGAGGTCGACCATGTCGACGACATGCGCTGGACTCACGCGCTGAAGATCGGCCTGGTGCAGTGCCTGGCGATGATTCCGGGCACCTCGCGCTCGGGATCGACCATTATCGGTGGCTTGCTGTTCGGCCTCTCGCGCAAGGCGGCGACCGAGTTTTCGTTCTTCCTGGCCATGCCCACCATGGTCGGCGCGGCGGTGTATTCGGGGTACAAGTACCGTGATCTGTTCCAGCCGGGCGATTTTCCGGTGTTCGCCATCGGTTTCGTGGTGTCGTTCATCTTTGCCATGATCGCCGTGCGCGGGCTGCTCAAGTTCATCGCCAACCACAGCTATGCGGTGTTTGCCTGGTATCGCATCGCCTTTGGCCTGCTGATCCTGGCGACCTGGGAGTTTGGCTGGGTCGATTGGTCGACGGCGCATGGTTGAGAGGGCTCGTACGCAGCGTGCGCCCCGACGCGAGGAAGGCGTGCGCAATGCGCGCCTGAAGGGGCTGGTACTTGCGGTGCTGTGCCTGTTGCCGGTGCTCGGCGGCCTGCGGATGGGGTTGAGTGGCGGGAATTGGTTGCCGTTGGCGATGTATCCGGTGGTGAGTCTGGTCAGCCTGTTGTTGTACTGGCAGGACAAGCAGCAGGCGCGGACTCAGGCCTGGCGTACGCCGGAAAAGGTGCTGCATGCCAGCGAGCTGCTGGGGGGCTGGCCGGGGGCTTTGCTGGCGCAGCAGGTGTTTCGGCACAAGACTCGGAAGGTTTCCTATCAGGTTGTGTGCTGGGGGATTGTTCTGGTGCATCAGGTGTTCTGGGTTGATTATTTGTTTTTGGCGGGGCGGTGGGGTGCTTTGATCTGAGGGTTGTAGTTGTAGTTGTAGTTGTAGTTGTAGTTGTAGTTGTAGTTATGGTTTTGAAAGTTGTATGCGCATTCATTTGCGATGTCGACGCTTACTCACCTTTCCGCCCTTACGGCGGGTCCCTTTTTGAAGGATCAAAAAGGAACCAAAAAATCCTCGCTCCATTCATCCGGCCCTCCGCTTCGCTCCGGGTCCCCTCACTCCGGCCTTGCTCCCGGGAGGACCGCGCTGAACGCCCCATCCTGGGGCGCAGCGCTTGACGGGCATCCATGCCCGTCACCTCCCTCCGCAAGACCTGCGTTCGGCCTCCTGAAGTCGCAATTTGTGTCGCCTGAACGTAAGCGTCCGGCGAACTCACCT